>JAEEGL012879008.1_pt1 | contig 105940 bp, 101 predicted proteins | sample 9134231 | NCBI WGS metagenome assembly JAEEGL01 (sample SAMN16246548, study PRJNA631951) | gut metagenome | biome: gut microbiome; feature: rumen; material: fiber-attached | host: Bos | place: Iran: Karaj | collected 2018-10
CAATGTTATCCCGGCTTGCACGTGTATCGCACTGTCCCTTCCCGGCAGGACTGTTTAACGGTACACCACAGAGCGGCGGATTAGGGCTCACGTCCGCCGGTGTGTTGACCGGGATAACGTAGCGGCTGAATTGCTTCTGCCGCTGAGGGTAGTCAACCCGGACCTGAAGAACCGTATCTTACGATTCCCAAGCCCCCGCCTCTACAGGCGGCGGGTAGTTGACCTTACTCTCCAGAATCAATGATGGAAAAGTCTCATGCCGGTAAAGCACATCACCATACCGTATTTGTCTGCGCACTCTATGACGTTGTCGTCCCTGATGGAACCACCGGGCTCGGCCACGTATCTCACGCCGCTCTTTTTTGCTCTCTCTATGTTGTCACCGAAGGGGAAGAACGCGTCCGACCCGAGGGCCACATCGTCGATCCCGGAGAGATATGCCCTGATCTCATCATCAGTGAGAGGCTCCGGACGCCTGGTGAAATATCTCTGCCATATGCCGTCCGCCGTCACGTCTTCCTCGTTCCTGTTGATATAGCCGTCGATCACGTTGTCCCGGTCGGGACGGCTGATGGTGTCGAGGAACGGCAGGGACAGGACCTTCTCGTGCTGGCGCAGGAACCAGGTGTCCGCCTTGGTCCCCGCGAGCCTGGTGCAGTGGATCCTTGACTGCTGTCCGGCGCCCACTCCGATGGCCTGCCCGTCGTATGCGAAGCAGACGGAGTTGGACTGGGTATACTTCAGGGTTATGAGGGAGATTATGAGGTCGCGCTTTGCGCTCTCTGGCAGATCCCTGTTTTTCGTCACTATGTTTCCGAGCAGCTGCTCGTTTATCTCGAAATTGTTCCTTCCCTGCTCGAATGTGATCCCGTACACCTGTTTCCTCTCCCTGGGGGCCGGCACGTACGCGGGATCAATCTTCACTATGTTATAGTTTCCCTTCTTCTTGGTCTTCAGGATCTCAAGGGCTTCCGGATCGTATCCGGGAGCTATGATGCCGTCCGAGATCTCCCTCTTGAGGAGCCTTGCCGTGTAAACATCGCACACGTCCGACAGCGCCACCCAGTCTCCGAAGGAGCACATCCTGTCGCAGCCTCTGGCTCTTGCGTACGCCGCTGCGAGGGGAGACCTGTCAGCGTCGTCCGTATCATCCACGAAGCAGGCTTTTTTCAGCCTGTCCGAAAGCGGGATGCCCACCGCGGCGGAAGTGGGGCTGACATGCTTGAATGAGGTGGCGGCGGGAAGCCCCAGTTCTCTCTTTATCTCCGCCACCAGCTGGTAACTGTTGAAGGCGTCCAGGAAATTGATGTACCCCGGTCTTCCGTTCAGGATCTCTATGGGAAGGTCCGATCCGTCCTCCATGAATATCCTCGAAGGCTTCTGGTTGGGGTTGCAGCCGTATTTCAGTTCGAATTCTTTCATCGTGTCCGCTCCGTTCATTCGTTTTTGTTTATGATGATCTCGGTGGGGTCGCTGCCGTCCAGAGGCACTTCCCTGACGAACAGCGAGACCTTGTTGTCCTCGTTGAGACTGTTCCAGCAGAGATCCGCCATCTCTTCGGCTGTCTCGGGGATCGCGATCTCCTCGGGCTCCCCTTCGAAAGACGGGATGGGTCTGCCGTCGCATTTGTAGGTGTGGATAAAGTGGCCGATGCCGTTCTCGGGCACGTAGTTGAAGAAGAACCTTCTCGTCGCTTCCGGACGGCCGGCAAGACATTTGATGATCGAGAGCTTGTAGTTGAACTGCTCTCTTCTGAAGCTGTAGTAAAGGATCCCGGATATCCTCGGGGTGAAGTTCGGCTCATCCGGCTCGGGCTCGCGGGTGAGGAGCGCTTCCTCGAAGGTCGAGCCGTCCGCCAGATAGTCGTATATGGTGTTGGTCTGGTCACCGTTCGTAACGATGTCGATCAGCCCGAGTCTGAAAGTAAGGTAGGGGTTATATATGATGAGGCTCGGATCCGTGACTTTCGACTCGTCGAACGCCTTCGTCCTCATGCCGGCCTCGTAGCGCTCGAAGACCCGGTTCCGGCTGTTCTCGGACCTGCCCATGATGAAGTAGGCGATCATAGCCGATCTCCCGGACGGAGTCTTGCCTATGATTATCCCGCGCCCCGGGTATGAATTTTCTTTCAGGAGTTTTTCAAGATCATATCTTGCCATGTCTGTCCTCTTTCTTTTCCGATATCTCACGGCACACCTGTTCCGCGGCTTCGGGAAGGATGATCCATTCAGCCTCTTCCATGACCCTTCGCTGGAGCGTTTCGGGAGTGTCGTCTTCTTTTATGTATACCGCTTTCTGTTTTATGATCCTTCCGCCGTCCGGGATCTCGTTGACGAAGTGCACCGTGGCTCCCGTGACCTTCACGCCGTACGCGAGGGCCGCCTCGTGGACCTTCAGCCCGTAGAACCCCTTCCCGCAGAACGCGGGTATAAGCGACGGATGGACGTTGATTATCCTTTCAGGATACTTTTCTGTGAATCTTTCCGACAGGATGGACATGAACCCGGCGAGTATTATGAGCTCTGTGCCTCTCTTCTCAAGTTCCTCAATGATCCTGTCCTCGAAACCGGCCTGGCCGTCCCGGTCCGTTTTTCTCACGACGACGGTCTCTATCCCGGCGTTCCGCGCCCTTGTGAGGGCGTAGGCGCCTTCCCTGTTGGATATGACCAGGTCTATGTGCCCGTGAGGTATCTTTCCGGCCTTCTCCGCATCGATCAGAGCCTGGAGGTTCGTGCCCCCGCCCGATACCATCACCGCTATCCTTACTTTTCTGTCACTCACTTTTCTTTTCCTTTCCGCATACGAGCAGAAGCGCCGGTATGAGCATCCCTCCGATCGTGTTTCCGAGGATCACCGTCCACAGGAATCCTGTCGCCTGTATGCTGACTATCCCCGAAGCGGAGAAATAGAACAGATCCGCTATGGAGTGCTCGAACCCGCTGATTATGAACACGGGCACGCAGAACAGTATGCCGACGATGTTTTTGTTCTCCCGGTATATGGCCACGGCAAGATACATCAGTATCCCGCAGAATATGCCTCTTATAAGGGTCGAGGGAAAAGTCTGGGCAAGCTTCAGGGTGCACATCTCGAGCGCCTTGTCCCCGAGCGCCGGGATTGCGAACCTCACCGCCAGCCCACATACCAGCGTCCCGATGAAATTTCCGAGAAGCGCAAGGAACGTGGACGATATGTCCTCTTTTTTATGTGAAAGGACGAGAAAACCTATCTTTCCGGTGTACAGCCCGTAGCCCCTGATGCATATGCACAGCAGCGCCACAGTAAAGAGGACCGCTCCTGCGTATTTGTTGTCGGATGCCAGGAACACGGACCCGCCGATGCTTATGAGGATACCGGCAACTATGCCCAGCATCAGATTCTTGATGACAGTTTTCAAATCAATACCACCTGTTCTTCAGATTTGATTATCCTTCCGAGCTCGTAGGCATCTACGCCGCAGTCTTTCAGTATCCCGAGGGAGGTGTCCTTTTCGCCGGGACTCACCACTACAACCATTCCGACGCCCATGTTGAACGTGTTGAACATGTCTCTTTCAGAGATCCCGCCTGTCCTCGCTATGTGCCCGAAGATCGGAAGCACTCTTACATCGGATCTTCTGATCTCGGCTCCCAGCCCCTGTGGGATGCATCTCGGGATGTTCTCGTAGAACCCGCCTCCCGTGATGTGCGAGATCCCCCTGACTTTCACCCGGGATATGAGCTCCAGCACGGGTTTCACGTATATGACGGTCGGTGTGAGCAGGGTCTCGCCGAGGGACCTTCCGCCCAGTTCCGGCACCGGCCTCTTAAGGTCAGTGTTCTCCACATCGAAGATCTTCCTCACCAGGGAGAACCCGTTCGAATGCACTCCGCTCGACGGCAGGGCTATGACGACGTCCCCTTCCTCCATCTGACTGTTGTCGATTATGTCCTCCTTGTTGACGGCTCCTACCGCGAAGCCTGCAAGGTCATATTCGTCCTCAGGATAGAAGCCCGGCATCTCGGCGGTCTCTCCGCCTATGAGGGCGGCTCCGGACTGCACGCAGCCCTCCGCCACGCCCTTGACTATGGAGGCTATCTTTTCGGGCCGGTTCTTCCCGCAGGCTATGTAATCCAGGAAGAACAGGGGTTTCGCGCCGCAGCAGATTATATCGTTCACGCACATGGCGACGCAGTCTATGCCCACCGTATCGTGCCTGTCCATGAGGAATGCCAGCTTCAGCTTTGTGCCGACGCCGTCTGTCCCGCTCACCAGCACGGGATGGGAGAATTCGCTGAGGTCCAGCTGGAACAGCCCGCCGAAACCTCCGATGTCGGAACAGACGCCCTTCGTGACGGTCGAGGCGATATGCTCCTTCATGAGTTCCACTGCGCGGTATCCCGCCGTTATATCCACGCCCGCGCCTGCGTAGGCCTCGGATCTTGAGTTCTTATTCATCGTCATTCCTTTCCGTTCCAGCAGTAGGTGCAGAGCTTGCACCCGTCTATGCCTATGGCCTCGATTATGCCGTCAAGGGACTGGAACTCAAGGGATTCGAAATTCAGCATCTCGCAGATCTTTTTCCTGAGGTTCCTGCCTCTCTCGGAGGAGCGGTCGCAGTATTCCTCGATATGCTCGAGCCCCTCTTCTCCCTCGAGAGCGACTATGGCTCTTCTGGCTATGAGCTCCATGGGGCTGTTGGCCCTTGAGAAGTTCAGATACTTGCAGCTGAACATGATGGGCGGGCACGCGGATCTCATATGCACCGACTTTGCCCCGTGGGAATACAGGAAATCCACCGTCTCCTTCAGCTGGGTCCCCCTGACTATGGAATCGTCCACGAACAGAAGGTTCTTGCCCTTTATGAGGTCGTGGATGGGTATCTGCTTCATCTTCGCGATCCTGTTCCGCTCGAACTGCTCAGTGGGCATGAAGCTCCTGGACCAGGTGGGGGTGTACTTGACGAAGGCCCTGGCGAAGGGGATCTTGCTCTCGTTGGCGTATCCTATGGCATGGGGCGTGCCTGAATCTGGCACTCCTCCCACGTAATCTATGTCATCGCACTTGCCTTCCTCACGGTCGTGCCGCGCCAGGATCTCCCCGTTGCGGTACCGCATCATCTCCACGTTCACTCCTTCGTAGGAGGAGGTGGGATAGCCGTAATAGCTCCACAGGAAAGCGCATATCCTCATCTCCTTGCCCGGCGGCGACAGCTGTCTCATGCCGTCGGCGCTCAGCTCAACGATCTCGCCGGGCCCCAGTTCCGCGTAATTCTCATATCCCAGTTTCTCATATGAGAACGACTCGAACGCCACGCAGAAGCCGTCTTCTGAGCGTCCTACCTTGACCGGAAGCCTGCCCAGCCTGTCACGGGCCGCGATGATCTTCCCGGTCTCGGTCAGTATCAAAAGCGATGCCGTCCCCCGGATCTTTTCCTGCGCGAATCTGATCCCTTCTACGAAATCGTCCTTGAGATTGATGAGGGAGGCGAGGATCTCCACTGAGTTCACCTGGCCTCCGGTCATGGCGTTGAAGAAACCGCCTTTGTCCTTGACGTACTTTTCTATAAGTTCATCTGTATTGTTTATGACGCCTATCGTGCACAAAGCGTATGTCCCCAGCCTGGATCTGAAAAGCAGGGGTTGCGGATAGTAGTCGCTTATGATCCCGATGGCCGCATTTCCCTTCATCTCCGTAAAGACATCCCCGAATTTGCTTCTGAAAGGCGTGCTGGAAATGCTGTGTATCTCTCTCTGGAGCCCAGTCTCCGGATCATATGCCGCCATCCCGCCTGTTTTTGTTCCCAGGTGGGAATGATAGTCAGTACCGAAGAAACAGTCAGGTATCGCGCTGTCTCTGCGCACTACTCCGAAAAAACCGCCCATAATAACCTCCGATAAATCAGCCGAATACCCGGTGCATCATTTCATTGTATGCGTCCTCTACTCCGCCCATGTCGCGGCGGAAACGGTCCTTGTCAAGTTTCTCGTTCGTTTCAGCGTCCCAGAACCTGCATGTGTCGGGGGATATCTCGTCCGCCAGAACTATAGTCCCGTCGGCCAGCTTTCCGAATTCAAGCTTGAAATCTATGAGCTTCACGCCGAGGGAAAGGAAATACTCCTTCAGGACTTCATTCACTTTGAAAGCAAGCGACTTGATGTATTCTATCTCCTCCCTGGTGGCGACCTTGAGGGCTATGGCATGATACGAGTTCATGAGAGGGTCGTGAAGCTCGTCGTTCTTGTATGAGAACTCGATGGTGGGGCTGTCGAACACTATCCCCTCCTCGACCCCGAACCTCTTCGCGAAGGATCCGGCGGACACGTTCCTTATGATTACCTCGAGCGGTACGATGGACACCTTTTTCACCACCGTCTCCCTGTCATTCAGTTCCTCCACGAAATGGGTGGGGACTCCGTTCTTCTCGAGGAGCCTCATCAGGAAGTTGGTCATCCTGTTGTTTATGGCCCCTTTCCCGGCGATTGTCCCTTTCTTGAGCCCGTCGAGAGCCGTCGCGTCGTCCTTGTATGATACGATCACGAAATTCTCATCGTCCGTCGCATATACCTTCTTTGCCTTGCCTTCGTAGATCTGCTGTCTTTTTTCCATATCTCTAACCCCCCAATAGTATTTCTTTCTTTGATTATTTGCTGAACCCGGCAGATATCTTCGAGTCCTTCTCAAGCACCTTCTCCGCAGCCTCCCTGCGGTATCCTTCCAGCCTTTCCGCCAGTCCTTCGTCCGACAGGGCCAGGATCTCGCATGAAAGAAAAGCGGCATTGGCCCCACCGTCTATGGCTACGGTCGCTACAGGTATGCCTGAAGGCATCTGTACCGTAGACAGAAGTGCGTCAATACCGTCGAGATTTGATGATCTGCAGGGTACCCCTATCACGGGAAGCGTGGTCTGCGCGGCCAGCGCGCCTGCGAGATGCGCTGCCATGCCCGCAAAGGCTATGAGGACTCCGAATCCCTTCTCTTTAGCGGTCTGGGCGAACCCGGCTGCCTGCAGGGGGGTCCTGTGTGCTGAGTACACGTGGACCTCGAAGGGCACATCCAGCGATTCAAGGATCGCCGTCGCCTTGTTCACGACCGGAAGGTCGCTGTCGCTTCCCATTACGATTCCGACTTTTTTCATTCCGAACTCCTTTATTTTTCTTCTCGAAAATAGAAAATGACACACTTACTGAATCAGTCAAGTGTGCCCAGACGGTCGGCGTGTATTTGCTTCATTTTCTGTTCCTCCGCGGTGCTCCGCGTTATCCGTCAGTCGCAGAAAACGTTGTCTCTCGGACACAACCAATTATATCATGCGGCCGTTTTTCATGTCAAGGTTGACCGTCATTATTTACACCCAAAAAACATGAAGTTTACATGGTTTTTTTCGGCAAAACACCAAAAGCCGGGCACTTGCGTGCCCGGCCCCTGTAATGTCTTGTTTCCTTATTTCTTTATAGCCTCAAATGCTCTGTAAGTGATCAGGATAGCCTGCTCTGTCGTCAGGTCTCCGCCGGGGTTGAACTTGCCCTGGCCTACACCGTTGATGACGCCTGCATGCACCGGCCATCCGAGCTCCTTGTCGACCCACGCGTAGTTGTCGGTGATGTCGACGAAGTCATGCGTGTATCCCTCGGTCTCCACGCCGCACACTCTTGCGACTCTGTTGATGAGAGCAGCGATCTGGGCTCTCTTCAGGGTCCCGTCGGGTGAGAACTTCGTGGCGCTTGTGCCGTTGATTATGCCGAGAGCGTTTGCAAGGATGACGTTCCTGTCGTTGGTATCGGTGAATTTGCCTTCATCGATGGTATATCCCTTTTCAGCGATGAGCTGTTCAGCGGTCTTTCCGGTGATCTTCTCAACGAGCCTGATGAACACTTCAGCAACAGCGCCTCTGGTCACGGGGCTTGTGTAGTTGGTCTGGAGGTATTCGGGAACCAGTCCTGCGAGAATGCCCTTCTCGACCTCGTCCTTCGCCCAGCTGGAAACGCCGTCGAGTTTCGGGGTGATCTCAGCTGTGGTGTCCTGAGTGTCAGGAGTGGTGTCCTCGGTCGCCGGAGGTGTGGTGCCGTTCGCGAAGCGAATGGTGTTGAAGCTCGTGCATGTGCCGTCATAGAAGTATCTGCCCCAGGAGAGCCAGCCTGCGTATGCATGGGCTCCGAAGATCTGGGTGGAGGAAACTCTGAGGACTGCAGTTGCCAGTTCCGAGCCGGCGATGTCGCCCTTCTTGGGATTCAGGCCAAGGCTGGAGAGAGGAATTGCGATGGTGCAGTGCAGTTCTCCTTCGATATCTGTGTTGATATGGCATTCGCAGTCTGCAGCAGCATTGGGATACATAGGCGTGCTTGCGTTGCCGCAGGTATAGTCGTCAGTGTCAAGGGTCCAGTAGAAATCATAGATGCCGGCATATGGCTTGTAATTGGGGTTCTGGCTGCCCTCGTTGACGTTCTGGACGTAGCCGTTCATCATGTCGATGGCATCCATGGGCATGAGCCACATCTGGACTCCGTCGCCCTCCCAGGGGTTTGCCCAGCCGCAGTAAACGTCGTCAAGGGTCTTCATTCCGAAGTACAGATACTTGTCATCCCAGAGATAGTACAGTTCCACATCGTGGTCTTCTGCCTTGATCCCCTTGTCCTTGTAGTCGTTCCATGAGCTCTCATGCTTGCCAGTCTCGGCATTGATGAGTCTCGGGTTCGTCTCGTTCAGGTAATCATAAAGCTGTGTGTTTGCGGAATTCTTGTTGAGGATGATGGAGGGCTCGCCCCAGGAATCGTCGACTTCTTCCAGGTTCGGAGCCTTCTCAGTCCTATTTGCATATACGACAGTTCCGACCTCGGCATTCACGGCGATGGCGAAGCCGATCAGCATCACTGCGCAAAGCAGGACAGTAATCACTTTTTTCATGGTATTACTCCTTTTCTTTTCTGTTGTGAGCTTGTGCCCACAGGCAATAATACTATAGCATAAAAGGCGCGAAAAATAAAGTGTTTCGGGGCAAAAACACGTCAATGCGGACTAAAAAACCGTCGCTCATAAAACATGGCTGTCCACTTTGCACAAAACTTCAAGATCAAAAGTATGCAATATCCACAACGGACAACCGGTCAAAAGGAAAACGCCCGGTCACATGGACCGGGCGGAGTGTATCCGTATTTCCTTACTTAATATATTCCTTCATCTTTTCCGTCGCTGCGCTCGGGTCGATGGAAGCGGTGATGACGATGTTCACGTCCACCGATCTGTCAAGCACGCCGAGCTTCTCCAGGAATCCGTCGAAGTCCGCGGTATCGTCCCTGCAGATCTTCAGGGCGGAATCTATGAAAAGATCCGTTATGTCGTGGTTGCTGGCAAGCATGCCTGCTATGAAGCCGTAGAGGGATCTGCCGTCGCTCACATGATATGCCTCGCTGTCGATCAGCCGGCATCTGTAGTTTATGTCATACCTGAGCTTGTCTCCCTTTTCGATGCACACCACGGAGCCTTTGGAGCTCGCCAGGGCGTCGTTCACGAGACCGATCAGAGTCTTTGTTTTGCCTGTTCCCTTTGTTCCGACTATTAGCCTAATCATGTCATCCCTCCTGTTATTTCAGTTTTTTGTTAAGAGCTTTCCTGTGATCTTCATATCCCGGTTTTCCGAGAAGAGCATACATGTTTTTCTTATATGCCTCGACGCCGGGCTGGTCGAATGGGTTCACTCCCATCATGTACCCGGATATCGCGCAGGCCAGTTCGAAGAAGTATACGAGATATCCGAAGGAATACTCGCTTCTGTCTTCCACTTCCACCACAAGGTTGGCGACCCCTCCGTCGTTGTGCGCGAGGAGCGTCCCCTTCATGGCCATGTCATTGACGAAGGACAGATCCTTCCCTGAAAGGAAGTTAAGACCGTCTATGTTTCCGGGATCGTCCGGGATCTTCACCTTGTCAGACGCGTTCTTTATCTCGATGACCGTCTCGAACATGGTCCTCATGCCGTCCTGGATGTACTGGCCCAGGGAATGAAGGTCCGTGGAGAATATCATCGAAGACGGATAGAGGGACTTGCCGTCCTTGCCTTCGCTCTCTCCGAACAGCTGCTTCCACCACTCGCACATCATCTGGAGCGCGGGCTCGTAGGAAACGAGGACCTCTATGACCTTACCCTTGTTGTACAGTATGTTCCTTATGGCCGCGTATCTCACGCAGTCGTTGTCCATGGAGAATTTCTTCGTGTAGGCTGTTCTTGCGGCTTTCGCTCCGGCCAGCATCTTCGAGATGTCGCAGCCCGCCACGGCGATGGGAAGAAGGCCCACGGCCGAAAGAACCGAATAGCGTCCTCCGACTCCGTCCGGAACGACGAAGGTCTCATATCCCTTGCTTTCGGAAAACTCTCTCAGCTTTCCCTTTTTCCTGTCAGTGGTAACGAATATCCTCTCTCTTGCGCCTTCTTCGCCGTATTTTTTCTCAAGCATCTCCCTGAAGACCCTGAACGCCACGGCAGGCTCGGTTGTGGTCCCGGACTTCGAGATCACGTTGACGCAGATGTCCTTGCCTTCGCAGACCCGCAGGACATCGCTCAGAGCGGACGGGCTGACGGAATTGCCGGCAAAATATATATCCGGAGTCTCTTTCGGAAGACTGTTGTACAGCGGAGATCTGATGAATTCTATCGCCGCCCTGGTGCCGAGATATGAACCGCCTATCCCGATCACGACGAAAACGTCGCAGCTTTTCTGGATCTTTTTCGCCGTCTTCTTTATCCTTGTAAACTCTTCCCTGTCATAATTGACGGGAAGATCCAGCCATTTGAGAAAATCAGAGCCTGCTCCGGTCCCGTTTCTGACAAGGCCGAATGAAGCCTCCGCGATATGGGATATCTTGCTGAGTTCATCCTCCGCCACGAATCCCTGAACATACCTGTCGATTAGCTTGACTGACATCTGAAAAACACTACCTCCGAAGACGGGCATCCGTCTTTGTAACGTTCAAAAACTGTCGGGAGCACACACTCCCCTACGCTAACAATTGTACATCACGGGGACCCGATTTTCAATACTGTTTCGAGCATTCCCTCATAATCGGCGAAATGCCCAAAGTACGGGGCTTCGGGACTTATCTTATGCATTCAATATAGAAAGACATGATGAATTCCATGAACTCTTCGTCAAGCTCGTTGACCCTGGCCTTGTCGGGCACGTCATGCTGCTCCGCAAGATACTTTGCCGCTTCAGCCGTGTTCCAGGCCGTGGAATGCTCCGCCCTGTATTCCTCATCCACAAGCAGCAGATGGACTCCCGCGGCAGGCCTGTCCACCAGCGCGCTGTACAGGCTTATGCTCATATCGACTATATCGTCCGACGTCCCCTGTATGACCAGCACCGGAACGTCCGATGCCATCACGCTGTCGGACGCCCGCACGTCCGCGCTGTTCCCGAAGAAGAACCTGCTTTCCGAATAGATGAACGGATACTGGAGGTCCGCGAGAAATCCGGTGTACTTCCTTCCGTAGAACATCATGGTGCCCAGAGGGGAATCGAATCCGGCGATGCAGACCGCACCCTTTATGTCATATCCGAGATCCAGTACCGACGCCGCGGCATATGCCCCGGCGGAATGCCCGTACAGGACCACCGGCCCTTCGAGATACGGCTGTGCCTCAGGACTGTTCAGCAGGGCCATAAGATCCAGACGTATCTGCTGAAGCCCCATGTACCCGTATCCCTCGCTTTTCCCGATCCCCGTGGCGTCGAAGGTCAGGACCGACCAGTTCCTGCCGAGAAAATACAGTATCTCGGGGATGTGCGTGTCCGCGTTTGAGCGTATCCCGTTCACAAGGATCAGGGTCCCTGCGGGTTCATCCGCCAGGTAGAAATATCCGTACAGCTTGTTATCTCCGGACATGAACCTGAACTCTTCCCTTTTACGGACATCAGCGATGTCACTGTAGACGTAGGCTCTTTTCTGAGTCCCTTCGCTCCTGCGGAAAAGAAGCCCGGGTGCAAGCATAGAAAAAGCCGCAGACAACATCACGTACGCCATCAGTATGATAAGGATAATTCTTATCCACCTGGGCATACCGGTGTCACGCGAAGGTGATGCCTTACCTGGATTCAATCCGATCACCTCCGTAATTCTGCGGTACATTTTCTATGAAATTCGTGCTTCCGGTCCTATGCTCTCAGTATCTCATCAATCGAAAATGTCTGACCAGTCAATGGACGAGACTGAGCTGTAATAACTGCTGCCGCGTGCAGCAAAAGCGATGATGACAACGATGATGTAGATGACCCAGAAGATGGTCATGATGATGCCGAATATGAGTCCGATCAGAGACAGGATATATCCGACCTTGGAAGCGCCCGTGAGCGTTCCGCCTGCCTGGACGAACTTCTTGCCCTTGCTTCTGCCTATCGCGCCTATGATAAGGCCGGGAAGGCCGAGACTGCAGAACACCAGTGAAAGGATGCCGAGCACCAGAAGATTGGGCTGTTCCTGCTGTGCAGCGGGAGCTGCATATACCGGCTGCTGATACTGGGGCTGCTGGTACTGAGGCTGAGGCGCCTGATACTGCTGCTGGGGTGCTGCCTGATACTGCTGCTGGGGAGCCTGGTACTGAGGCTGCTGCGCCGGTGCAGGCTGAGGTTCCGGGGCCTGAACAGCCACGGGAGTCCCGCAGTTTCCGCAGAATTTCACGCCTTCAGGAATCTCCTGTCCGCAATTCTTGCAAAACATATCTGTTCTCCTTGTAAAATAGTATTTGAGCATGCGGATAAGCCGCATGTGATTCACCCGTTAGGGGTCCAGATGGCATCCGGAGATATGATCTCCGGGCGCCATCTGAACGAAAGAAATCAGTATTTGAAGGTAATGTTGTTGAGCGCTCCGCTTGCACCTGCTGCAATGATAACGATAAGGTAAATAACCCAGAATACCGTCATCACGATGCCGAGGATAAGTCCAACGAGGGACAGAATATATCCGACTTTTGCAGCGCCAGTAAGCGTTCCGCCTGCCTGGACGAACTTCTTACCCTTGCTTCTGCCGATGGCACCGAGAATGATGCCGGGGATTCCGAGTTCCGCGAGTGCTACTGCGAGGATTCCGAGTACCAGAAGGTTGGGCTGCTGATTGTTCTGCTGATCCATGATTTTCCCCTTTCAAAGATTTCTTTAATATATTTGCAAGGGCGTTGCCCTTGAAATATCGGAACAGATTATACTTTATACTCTGAACATATTTAGTATATCGCTAAAATCAACATTATGCAAGCCATTCCCGACAATTATTGCAATTATTACGGCCAGGAATATGATATACGCCACTATCAAGAGCGTAACTATGACTGTATTGACTATACCGACGATCAGTCCCGCTTTTGAAAGAGTATATCCCACGCGGTTGCTCTTAGTGAAGACTCCCCCGGATGCCAGGAATCTGTTGCCCCGTTTTCTGCCGATGATGCCCAGCACGATCCCGGGGATGCCCACCTGATAGCCCAGAGCGAGAGCCAGGATGCCGAATACAAGAAGGTTTGGCTGCGCCTTCGGAGCCTCGGGTTCCGGTTCTTGTGTGACCACTGCCTTTTCCTCGGCCGATCCTTCGGTTGGGATGCCGGTCTCGACAAGATCTTTTTCTTCCATAACGATCGTTCCTCCCTTTTTCATTGTATTGTTTTCGATTCGGCGACCAGTCCGGGAAGATCCCTGAGATATTCCCTCACCGCCTCATCGTATTTTTCCGTATTGTTTATCCTTATCCTCGAGTGCAGTCCCGTGTCGAACCAGACTATCCTCTTGGGAGCAGTGCACTTCTCATACAGTATCTCCGTCTTGTCAGGCAGAGAATACTGGTCCTGCCTGCTGTGGAGGAACAGGATGGGCTTTCTTAGTTTCGGGATCCTCTTCAGAGGCCCGTCGGTCACAACGTTCGCTCCCGAGAAGACCCTTATGTGGAGCATCACTTCCTGCATGATGGGGAAAGTCTTCGTCTGGGGCCTGTCGTGCTTCATATGGTTCACGAAGGATTCATAGAAATTCACGTACATCCCCTCGACGGATATGGCCTCGATGTAGTCGGGGCACTTCTTCGACACCGCCGTGAACAGGGCCGTCGACGCTCCTATGCATATGCCGTGGAGCACGATCTTGCCGTTGCCGAGCTCGTCGTGCAGCAGTTCCGCCCATCTGATGACGTCCCTGTATTCCTTGTATCCGAGGGAGGAGATCTTACCCTCTGACAGGCCGTGGGCCCTGTTGTCGATCACCAGAACGTTGTACCCGGCGGATCTGAATGGCTCAGCGAAATAATAGGAATAAAGGAGGGACTCGGTCCTTCCCGAAATTATTATCACGGCGGAGCTGCCGCCGAAATCATAGTACTCACCGATGAGTTTTAGCCCGTCGCTGGTTACGGTGACCTCTTTCTTGCAGTCCTTATACCGCCCGTCCCATTCAAGCCCGAGATCGAACATCTCCTTGCATTCCGGATCCTCAGGCATGCTGCATTCCCTGCCCCATTTGTCAGGCTTGTTCCTGACCAGGAGCACGCAGTAGAGGACGAATGACATTATGAGAGTGGGAAGCAGGAAGAAGAACAGGACCGCTCCTGCAACCGCGATAAGTACAATCCAATACCATTCCATATTTTATATCAATCCTATGACCCATTTGTATATGACCTGACCACCGTCGATGAAGGTCACGTCCATCATGGGGTATTCATTCGATATGATCTCCGACAGTCCGTTCTCGTCGTCCTCCGGCACTCCGGCGCCTCTGAACACCACGCAGGTCTCCCTGTCCTCTATGCCGTCCACCATCCTCAAAGCCGACAGCAGCGCCGTCTTCCAATCCTTGTCCACTGAGCATATCTCGCCGTTCTTAAGAACGATCTCGTCGCCTTTGCGGCAGCTGATCTCATGGAACGAATAGTCTCTTGATGCCGTGGTCTCGCACAGAGTGGCGACCTCCTCACGGCCCCTCGACATCTGGCTTATCCTTCTGTCGATGTCGTTGCTGTCCTGGATATCCATCGCCAAGGCGAAATATCCTTCCGCGTAGCTCTCGGTGGGGATCACCACCACTTTCTTGTTCTTTTCGAGTTTCGCGGCCTGTTCCGCGGCAAGGATCACGTTCTTGTTGTTCGGCAGTATGACTATGGCGTCCGCGTCAAGTTCCCCGAAAGCCTCCACGAACTCCTTAGACGAGGTGTTCATGGTGGTGCCGCCGTCTATGACCACATCGCATCCGAAGTCCCGGAACAGCTTGGCCATTCCCTCGCCGTTCACCACCGAGATCACCGAGAGAGGCTTGTGCCTCTTCGCTATGATGGTGTCTCTTTCGTTGTGCTGCACCTGCATGTTCTCAAGCTTGAACGTCAGGAATTCGCCGAATGTCTGGGCATAGGCGATTATGTTTGAGGGCGTCTTCGTGTGCACATGGACCTTCACCCTCTTGCCGTCCTGGACGCACACCAGTGAGTCTCCCCTCTTCTCCAGCACGGCGATGAAGTCCTTCAGCCTGAAATTCTGGTTGTACTGGTCGTCGTTCATGAGCTGAAGGATGAACTCCATGCAGTATCCGTCTATGAACTTACTGTTCTCATTGAACAGGCTGAGGTCCACAGAGGGCTTAGCCTCGGCTTTTTTCTCGTCCCTGCCGGGCTGGATATACTCACCCCTCAGGTACATGAGCATCCCCTCGAATATGAGGATGAAGCCGTACGCCCCGCTGTCCACTACTCCCGCGTCCTTCAGGACGGAAAGCATCTCGGGCGTCATGGCCAGGGTCTTTCTCATCTCTGCCACGTACATGGAAAGGATGCTGTCTATATCAGTGTTCCTTCCGATCTGGGTGCGGATGTGCTCGATCCCTTCCCGGGAGACCGACAGTATGGTCCCCTCAACCGGTTTCATCACCGACTTGTAGGCGACCCTGTAGCCCCTGATAAGCCCGTTTCTGAGTTCTCCCGGCCCCAGGACCGCGCAGCGCGCCAGTTCCTGGTAGAATCCCTTGAAGAACTGGGACAGTATGACCCCGGAATTGCCTCTTGCGCCCAGGAGCATGCCGCTGCTGAGACCCTTCAGGTATTCTCCCGCGTGCTCATTGGGCTTCGTTTCCTGGATCCCGTGCTGGAGCGTCAGCCTCATGTTTGTACCGGTGTCCCCGTCGGGGACCGGAAAAACGTTCAGCAGGTTCACTTCATCCTCGGAACGGCTTAGGTTTGCCAGGCCGTTCCGCAGCATCTGCTCGAGATCCAGACCGTTGATTCTTCTTATCGACATATATGTTTCTCTTTCGCCAAGTTATTTCTCTTCTTTGTCTGTGTCCGTTTTTTTCTCGCCATCCTCACGGTCTCCGTCCTCGCGGCCCATCCGTCTTATGGACTTCGGGAGGGTAAACGTCAGGGCGAACGACACCATGACTGCCACCGCGCAGATCAGCGTCATGTACTTGATGGCGCCGGAATTGCTGTTCTCGCTTCCCTTGAGGGCCGTCAGCACCACGCCGGTGCCGATGCCCGTCGCCACTCCGGCGAACAGGCCCTGGACCGCGAAGTACATGGCGGAGTTCGACACTCCGGTCTTCTTCTCCTCATCGGCCGCAAGCTGGGACGGGACCGAATAGGCCACCGCGAACAGTGCGCCGATACCCAGAGAGCACACAAGACCTGAGATGATGGACAGCACCGTCTTCAGGGTGCCGTCGGGAAGGAACGATATCCCGAACAGGAACAGAGCCCCGAGGGCAAAGGATACCAGCACGTAGCGGTATGCGATGCCGAAGCCGTGTTTCCTTATGATCCTGTCATAGATCATAAGCGTGAAGGGCACGGGCGCGAAGGCGGCCATCATGACGAATATCATGCTTATGTGAACGTATGAGAAGTATTCGTTGATGCCTCCCAGGAACAGCTGTACCCCGAACGTCATGAACGAATAGGCTATCATCCACAGGATGAAGGTCCGGTTCTTGAATGTATATGCGATCGACTTGAACAGGCTCAGCCGCGGCGTCTTCTCGAGGGCCTCGGCCTTCGTGAGATCCGGTTCCTTTATCATGAACAAGGGGATCAGCATGGTCAGGGACAGAGGCAGCACGATGAGGGCCACTATGCGGATATTGAGACCGTTCAGCAGCATGCGGACCACCACGTATCCGAGTATGAAGTAGATGATGTCATATACCGACTTGGCGTTCGACATCAGGTTCCGTTCCCTCTCGGTCTCCACGATCTCGGTGAACGTCGCGTAGTAGTTCACCATCGTGAGGGTGTAGAAGCTGTAGAATATGCAGAGGATGACGCCGTAATATACCGTATTGAAGATGGTGGCGCCTTCCGGATTCGGCACTATGAGGAACGCGCAGAACGCAAGGAGCAGGGGGATCAGCCCTATGAGCAGGGCGGGTCTCCTGCGGCCGAACTTCGTCCGGAGCCCGTCGGTGAACGCCGCCATGGGGATGTCTATGACGCCGTCTATGATCTTAGCGATCAGCGCGAACACCGCCCACACCGCCGGGACCACCAGGTCCTTCGACAGGAACGTCTGGTTCTTCACCGCATCCGCTCCGAAACCGCCAACCAGCAAAGCGCTGCACAGGTACGATGTCATCATCAGGTTCAGCATGTTGATGCCGAGCCCGGACGCCGCGTACAGGATTATCTTTCCTTTTCCGGTTATCTTTTTCATGATGCCTGTTCTCCAGTAGTATTTCTTATGTGTTCGGTCTTATGAATTCTTGGAGAGGAAATTGTCGATGATGGCTTTTTCTTCAGACAGGTCTTTGGATATGGGCTTCCCGATATAGTAGGCTGCCATGAGTCCGGGACCCACGTTTATGCTGACAGACGGGAACACGTCGTTTATGTATACCGCCTTCGGATGGAACTTTTCCTCTATGAGCCTCTTGTACTCCTCAGCCTGCGGAAGCCTGTTGGTCTGGGCGATGAAGAAGATCTGGTCTTCAGGATCCTCCACGGTCTTTTCGATATACTCGAGAAGTCCCGCATATGCCGCTTTCGCTCCCTTGAACTTGCCTATCACGGTGGTCAGGCCGTTGTAGTCGAACTCGCCGATGGGCTTGACTCCGGCAAGTGTGCCGAAGAATGCCTTGGCGTGTGTCAGCCTGCCCTTTTTCGCGACGAACGACAGGTCGTCCAGCCAGCCTGCCTGGTGGAACCTGTTCTTGTTCTCCTCCAGCCATGCGGCGGTCTCCTCCATGCTGAGTCCCTTTTCCCTCAGGAGGGACGCATGGACCACCATGAGCCCGAAACCGGGGCCGAACCTCAGCGTATCGATGACAGTGATCTTCGCATCAGGATGCCTTTCAAGAACCTGCTCCCTGGCGGTGCAGGCGAATCCGTACGCTCCGCTGATTCCGCTGGATATGGTCATCACCAGAAGATCCTTGCCTTCCGCAGCGAATTTCTCGAACTCAGCCTCGAAATCGGCAACATTTGCCGGAGATGTGGCGTAGGAATCCGGGTTCTTCTTCAGTGTGGCGTAGAACTCCTCCTTGGATATGATGTCCCAGCTGAGGAATGCGCGTATATCCGATCCGTCCGGCATCACGATGTGCCCGGGGATAACACTTATATCATACTCCTTCTGGTATTTTTCGACAAGGTCGCAGTTCGCGTCCGCGAGAATCTCAAATCTCTTCATTGTTTTTCTCCTTTGGGTGTATTTCTTTCGATGAAATCGAATATTTTCTTTTTCATGCCTTCATCCGCCTCCAGGAATCCGGCGGTGTGGGGGGCTCCCCCGACAGTGAACATCTTTTTTGCGGAGGCCGTGCTCCCGTAATTCACCATGCTGTCCTCCGGAGGGACCGTCATGTCCGCATCCCCGTGGATGAAGCATACCGGGATCCTGCACCGGCTCAGCGGGCCGGCCGCTTTTTCACTGATATCGGCTTTGAATATGAGCTTCGAGAGGAACACCATGACGGGCATCATGGCGAAGGACGGCAGATGTCTTCTGTCAAGCTCCCTCTTTATCTGGGTATACGGAGACGTGAATCCGCAGTCCATGACCAGCGCCTTCACGACGTCAGGATCGAGATCCGCGGAAGCGAACCCCACCGTGGCCGCCCCCATCGACGTGCCGTAGATCACGATATCGTCGCCGTTCCTTTCCCGGGCCCAGTCCGCCCAGAGCGCCACGTCCCCGGCTTCCTTTATCCCCATGGAGCAGTACCTGCCTCCGCTCTCGCAGTGGGCCCGCTGGCAGATCATGATGACGTTATAGCCTCTTTTGTGGAACTCCATGCCGTGGTAAGCGAAATTTACCATGGCCGTCGCATGGTATCCGTGGACGAATATCACCGTTTTCCGGGACGATGAGCCGAAATGGAATCCTTTCAGCTCCAGGCCGTCCCGTGACCGGATGCAGACTTCCTCATACGGAAGGCCCGTAAGGTATCCTTTTCCTTCGTCTATCATACAAGAATACTTTTCAAGATAATCCTTGAAAGGGATATCGAATGAGGAGTCTTTTGTCTTCAGTCTCGCAAACAGTCCGAGGAGTCCCACTAGGGACGGCGCGAAAATGAAGACCATATAAAACAGTATGATCCCGAAAGCGGTCCAGAGGACCGTGATCAATGCATTCGGCATATGTTATCTCCAGATCAGACTTCCGCGAAACCGGCGGTCCCGCTTTTCGTATAATCGCTGATGAACAGTCTGAATGACGAAACGCATTCCGACGATACCGACAGCATCATCCGCGGATTCAGCTCCGGTATCACCGTCCTGACCGAGTCCGCTCTTGACGTGTCGATAAGGAGAGGATGGAAGTTTCCCTTTCCTCTTCTCTTGAATTCAGCCTCTTTTTTCGTCCAGCAGCAAAGGAATCCTTCTATGTCATCTGGATAGAGCTTTTTCTCTCCGGAGGTGAAGAATCGCCTCCTGATGCCGTCGGCGGCTTTCTTTCCCCGCTTCTCCTCGAATTCGGACACGATCTCCATGTCCACTCCTACGGGACGGTTCGATACCGCCGCGGCCACGAACTCTCCCGCATGCGAAAGGGAGAACTCAAAGGAGCCGCATGTCCACTTTCCCTGGGCGGTCTTTCTGAAATCCAGGGACGATATGTCCAAGGCCAGCGATCTTTCCGCGGCGTGTCCGAGAAGCGTCCAGTCGGAGTATTTTGCCGCCTTCAGTGCGCCGTTCCTGCAGCCCAGGATCTCATTCTCGCGTTCACTGCAGGCGATCCCCGGAGCTTCGGGGACATCCGTGACTTCTGCGATATACACGTCGCAGACAGGACGGTCCGCCCACTTTTTCCGGGCCTCCTCTTCCTGAAGGCTCTTCTTCACCCCGAAAAAGCATTCGTTGGCGAAATGCTCGCAGTTGTTGCGGATCAGGTCATACCCCGTTCCGCCCAGTCTTGCCCTGGCTGCCCGGATCACTTCGTCCGGATCCTTTTTCAGTTTCTGCTCGGATCTGTCGCACTCACCCACTTCGACTATCCGGCCGCATGAGAACGTGTCGATCCCCGTTGAGCATACGGTAAACCTTTCCGGATCATCGGCATATTCTGCGACCGGCGGCATGCCGAAAGCGATCACTTCGTCCTCCGTGACGAATATGCCGTAGTGGTACACCGACCCGAGTCTCACCCGGATCATGTCTCCGGGCCTGCAGTCACCGGGTCCCCACCTCATGGCAGTTTCTTCTCGATATATGAGATGACGTCTCCGAGAGTCTCGAAATCCGCCGCTCCCACACTGTCGTCAAACCTTATTCCGAATTCTTCCTCTATGGCTATGACCATATAGAGCATGGTGACCGACGAAAAGCCCAGATCCGTCATGAGATTGGCGGATTCCGTGCATTCAGAGATTTCGTCCATGTTCCTGTCGTCCGTGAGAAGGAGGATATCCTTCAGCTTGTCAAAAATCTCCTGTCTTGTCAAAACTTCCTGTACCTCTTTATCTTCATTGCGGGAGTCCTCTCGAAGTCGGAATCCCTGACCACTATCCTGCTGACTCTCCAGAATGAGGGGAGAGTCCTGTTTATCTTTTCAAGTTCGTTCTTTATGTACTCGGCACGGTCCGCGGGCTCCATGTCCAGAAGCTCCGTGGCTCTAGGCACCACTTCCAGCGCCAGGATATGGGTGCCGTCCTCGGCCTCGTCCTCGAACACCTGGGAATCCTGGATGAACTCCGGCGCGTTGAAATAGGTCTCCACCTCCGCCGGCGACACGTTCTCGCCGTTCGCCAGCACGATGATCTCCTTTACCCTTCCCGTGATGTACAGGAACCCGTCGTCGTCAAGTCTCACCAGGTCTCCTGTCCTGAAGAAACCGTCTTCGTCATATGCGTCCGGCTCCTCAGCGCCGACATACCCGTCCATGAGGTTCCTGCCCTTTATGAGCAGTTCTCCCTGCTCCGTGATCCTGAATTCCTGATGGGGATATGGGATGCCAACGGACTCAGGCTTCGCCAGGCTCTCGGGGTTTCCGGACACCAGGTTCGCGGTCTCGGTGAGGCCGTATCCCGCAAGGAGCTTGACGCCGATCTTGTCATATTCCCTGATGAGGAACGGCGACACAGCAGCGGCGCCGCAGATGATGTATTTGAGGTCGTCCCCCAGCATGTTTTTCCTGAACTTCTTTGAAAGGGTAAGAGCCATCTCGGCCAGGGCCGGCACCATCACCAGCACCGTCGGCCTGAACACGGCGATGTCCCTGAACATATCCTTGTTGTTGCGGCAAATGAACAGGGCGCTTCCCGTATACAGTGACGTGAGAAGGTTCCTTATGAGGCCGAACACATGGGTGAGGGGCAGCACCAGGAGATATCTCTGGAAGAACACGTCGTGATATCCGTAGCAGCCGTTCACGGTCCCCTGCATCACCGCCCCGTTGGAAAGCAGAGCGCCTTTGCTCCGGCCGGTGGTGCCTCCGGTGAATACGATGGAGCACGGGGTATCTGCCGCGCAGGGCACCATTTCCGTTTTCTCGTCACAAAGCTCGTCCGACCTTATGAGCCTGATGTCGGGTCTTTTCAGTTTCACTATCTCGAGCCTGTCCTCAAACCCGGGCTGATACACCAGAACACTGAGGCCGAACATCATGCAGCATCCGAACACGGACGGCGCGTCGAGATGCGCCGGAAGGGCTGCTGCGCAGTCCCCGGATGTCACCGTCGCTATATATGCCTTGACGAAATCGTATGAGTTCGCGCACAGAATACCCACCCTCACAGGCCCGTCGGACTTCAGAAGGGTCCTGAAGCCTGCCGCGTCATCCTCGAGCCGGGCGTATGTATATTCCTTGCCGTCGTCTGATATCGCGAGCCTGTCGCCGTATTCGCTGACGCACTTCCGCCACATCTCGGACACAGAGTCCATCTCGACGATCTTCTCAAACTCCTCGTCGCTCGTGTATTTCCTGAACAGATCTCTTGTTTCGAATGTCATGATATTCCTCCCAGGTCTTTTTCCAGAATGTTTCTAAGGTTTTCCTCTTTGTTTTTGAGCAGCTCCGCCACCTCTCCGATCTGAGTGAAGGTCGGCCGCGGGCCGCAGATTTTCAAAATGTCTATCGCCTCTCCGATAACGAAGCGGGATCTTGAATAAAAGTGCTTCTTCGGCTGGACATATACCGGTACGATGGGCGCCTTCCCCTGAAGGGCCATGAGCACCATGCCGGACTTGAACGAACCCACGTTATCGTCCCTCCCGTTTATATGTCCTTCCGGGAACAGGGACACGAGGGAACCCTGCTTCAGCTCGTCCGATATAGCCCTGAGGGAGCTCATGCTGAAGTTCTCCCGGTCCACGGGTATGCAAAGGAAGGACTTGAACCACCATCTGGCGCGGCTCTCGAAAAACTCCTTGCCGCACACGAAGTGGTGGCGCCTGTACCATATGGCACACATCAGGTACATGGGGTCGAAGAACCCGTAATGGTTCGATATGACCACCGCTCCCCCTCGGATCCTCTTCTTCGCCTCACTGTTCTCGTAGTACCACTTCGGCCTCATCACTATGAGCCCCGGAATGGCCGCCGTAACTTTCACGAAATCGTAAACGAGATATTTGAAAGATATGAGCTTAGCCTTTGTTCTTTTTCCCGTATCCATCGAGCATCTCCTGAAGTTCTATAATGTGCCCGCGCATCTTTTCCGACACCAGCCGGAGATTCTCCTTCTCCCCGAGAGACCCGTCCGACAGCGCCGTCACATCGATGGGCTCTCCTATGAGGACCCTGGCCCTTTTCAGATTGAAATACGACCCGTTCGTCACAACCGGTATCACCGGGACCCCTGACGACAGGGCAAGGAACGCGGCGCTGGTCTTGAATTCAAGAGGCCTTTCCTCCCCGGGTTTCGGCAGTCTGCTCTCGGGAAACACCCCCACGACCCCGCCCTTGGAGAGGACGTCCTGGGATTTTGCCATGAAACCGAAATCGAAATCGTTCCGGTTCACGAATATCCCCCCGAGCCACCTGAGGAGCCTGGCCAGGGCCTTCTTCTCGAACAGCACCTCCGCCATCTGGAATCTCAGGTTCCTCGTGAAGAATACGAAGATGTACACTGCGTAGTCGAATATCGAGGTGTGGTTGGATATGATGATGGCCGGTCCCTTTATGTGCCTGCCCTGGACCTTCCTGTTCTGATAGTATATCTTCGTCCTGAAGCAGAAAAGCTGTGGCAGCCATCCGGTTATCTTTACGAAAACGTTCCAGAATGTGATCATCAGCTGTTCTGGGCCTTTCTAATGTATTCAGCTATCTCCGCGGCCGTCTTCAGCCCGGCTTCCCCCTCTGTGGGGAAAGCGACTCCGTAGTCGGCCTGGATCCGTGATATCATGGCGAAATAGTCTAGACTGGTACCGCCCTCGTCCAGGAAGAAATCGGAGTTCCTTGACAGGTCTCCCCTGTCTTTTCCGAGGGCTGTCGCAAAGTATCCGAGTATCTCGGACGTCAGTTCGTCCGCTTCTTCCGCGCTGTCGGCAGCTGACAGAACCAGGAGTTTCAGGGTCCCTTCCCCGTATTCCCGGGCCAGCCGCTTCCTGTTGAGCTTGAACTCCTCGCCTCTGAGCAGGGGCTCCGTGACATAGGATATCTTTCTTATCTCCGGTGCGAGTCCCGCTCCTGAGATCTTCTCTTTTATGAGACTGTCGGTCTTCTCAAGGTTCTCCTTCGTTATGAACCGTTTCACTCCCACGAGGAGCACGGGAGCGCCGCCGTCTCTTTCCGACGGTATGAGGCACACGCCTTCCGTGCCCGTCACTGTCAGCAGCGGCTCGAGGATGACCGGGTTAAGGTTCTCCCCTCCGGAGCCGACGATGAGGTCATCGCGTCTTCCCAGTATCCTGTAGTGGCCGTTGACGCATTCCGCAAGATCCCTGGTGTTGAACCAGTCTCCGCGTTCCTTCCTCACTCCGTCCTCAATCACGTATTTCGCGGTTACCTTTCCTCTTACGAGAAGTTCTCCGTCTTCGTTTATCGAATACTCGGCGTTCGACATTGGAGCGCCCACGAAGCATTCCGAAAGGAACCTGCTGTTCTTTGATATCTCTACAGAGGTTATGCCGATCTCCGTCATCCCGTAGCCGTCCGCCAGGGGATATCCGATGCCGTTGAAGAACCTCATGACGTCGGGGCTTATGGCAGATCCTCCGGTGATCATGAAGATTATGCTGTCTCCGAAAAGATTCTCCCGGACCTCGCGGAAAGCGAGCTTTGAAAAGGCCTTTCCGGCCCCGTCCGGAAGCCTGAACCTCAGGTCCATCGCCCTGCTGAATTTTGCGAAAGTCCTGTCCCCCCTTGCCTTTATGGTCTTCATGGCCTGTTCGTATACCTTTTCCCAGAACAGGGGGACCGCGAATATGTGAGTGACCTTATGGCGCTTTATCGTGTTCTGAATGGTCTGGGGAGCCATGTCCGCCAGATGGACGAAGGTCCTCGAGAAGAAAGCAAACCATATGTATACCGCGATCAGTCCGAAGACATGGTAGAAAGGCAGGAAAGCCAGCAGTTTGAGGTTTCCCTCGTAATGCCTCTTGATGATCCCGTTCTTTTTTATTATCTCGAAGCTGTCGCAGATCTGGTAGTAGAATTCCTCGGCCGAATAGGCGCACACCTTCACATGCTCCGACGTGCCCGACGACATCACGAGAAGCTCGGAGCCGAACCCGTCCGTGACACCGTCCCCGCCTTCACCAGCGTCAAGCATACCGGGCGTCACGGTCTTCAAGCCGAACTCTCTCCCGTCGGACAGCACCGCTCTGCATCCCGCGCTCTTCATGGCGTCTTCAAGCAGGGCGTCAGGGAGCCTCAGGTTCATGAGCAGCGGCCTGTATCCTGCGGCAAGGATCGCCCAGAAGCATTCGAGCCATTCGAGGCTGTTCTTCATGTACAGCCCCACCACCGAGTCCCGTTCGAGTCCGCCCAGACATCCGCGGAGCCCGGCTGCCTTTCTCAGGGCTTCCGTCTTCGCTTCCGCGTAGGTGGTCTTCACGATCCTGTAACCGGTGCTCTGCTCGTACAGGATGTTCTCCCCTTCCGAAAACATGAGCTCGAACATGTTCCCGAAAGTCTTTTCCATGCCTGCGAACCTGTTCAGTTTATATGTGACGAATTCGTTGATCGTCTTATGTCCGCCGAGTTTGTAATCCATACCTGTCTTCTGTCCGTGTCCGGTAATATATATATAATATCAGCATTTTACCATAGATATGGTTATTGTAGCACAGCGGAGGAAAAAACACAACCGGACTTTCGCCGAAAAACGGGGTTTTGACGGTTTTTTAAGGGCAGAGAGCGAAAAAAGACGGGCCGTATGGCTGTGTACCATGCCGGTCCGCCTTCGCGTCCTGTATATCCCCCATCCCGCCCGGGGCTTCGCGGGTCAACATCACGGTGATGCGCTGTTATCGATAAGCGATGCGTGTATGCGCTGTCGGGGCTGAGCTGTCTGTATGGATCTGCCCTCCGGTCCCTGCACATAATTTGGTCGATATTCGCCCCCGGTCCGCCCCTTCCATGGACTTTAGTCTTCGATCAGATCCGCAGTCCAGTTGAGTTGCTGGATCCGGTTGTCCAGGGTCCTGATCTCCTTCGAGATCTCGTCGGCCTTTTTCTGGACCTTTGCCACGTCTATGGCCGGGATTATCTTGATCTCGGTGTTCCGGGCCCGGTATATCATCTGGCCCGCGGAGCTCACGATGTCCCTGTAGGCCGCGGCCCTGATCCTGAGGGTGTCCTTCTTCGCGATCATCTCGGTCAGTGTCACCCCGTCCTCCGAGATCCTGCAGTTTGTCATATTTATCCTGGTGATGAGGTACTCCAGCCTCTTGAGCGACGTGTCTATCTCAGCGATCAGCTTTGAAGGGTCCTCTCCTGGCTTCTCCCCCTCCTGGACCAGCACGTTGGACTCAATCCTCGATCTCAGCTGCTCGATCTTCCTGTTGAGATCGGCCCTTTCCTGCAATGCTTCCGCAAGTTTCATAACCCTGTTCCTCCTGTATGTATATCTTTGTTTTCATCCAGTTTTTCAGCATCGTGCTGACCTCGGGAGTCAGCATCATGTCCGCTTCTTCCCCGGTCTCCAGGGCCTTTCTGACCTTTCCGGAGCTTATGTCCGCAGCCCCGTCCGGCTGGTCCAGGACGATGAAGGAACCTTTGCGTTCCCTGAGTTCCGGTATGCTGTCCATGAGGGCACGGACGTCGGTCCCGTCCCTGCCGGCGACGATGATCATGAACTCCGACACCAGCTCACCGAAGTATTTCCAGCCTGGGAATCCCCTGAGTTTGTCCGCTCCGAGAAGGAAGCATACGGCGGCACCCGGGTTCTCCTCCCTGATTGCCCTGAGGGTGCCGAGGGTATGCCCTCTCACGGTCTCCGTCCCCAGTTCCCTTCCGTCCGCGGAAAGGAGCGGGCCGTATGCCGTGAACGTCCCTAGCATCGAAAGCCTCAGCGCCTCCGGCAGCATGATTCTGTCCGGATCCCCCTCGGCCTGCTTCTTTCTGAGATAGGCGGCGCTCGAGGGGACGAAGACCCCTCTGACAGGTCCTCCCGTCCTGTTTCTCATCTCACCTGCCGCCGCCAGCATCAGCTCCAGGTGAGCCCTTGTTGGAGGGTTGAACGACCCTCCCATCACTATAATAGTTTCCATATTCCGTATAGATGACAAAAGGCGCCCTGCCGCAGCAAAGCGTCTTCAGTTTTCAGTTGGTGGCTTCCAGATATCTCTCGAGCCATGCCACGCCCAGCTCCAGCGCTTCGCTGAGACCGGCTTTCATGATAGCCTTCACCACTCTCTGGGATTCCGGTACAGTCGTATCGGTGCTCAGAAGCTGCAGGTAGATCTGGTCAGGGACCTTCTTGCCCTTGTATTCCTTTTCGGTCATGACTATCATCTTGAGATAATACTTCTCGGCCATGTCGCCGTAGCAGATTATATTGTTCTCTCTCACGAGAGGCCTGTTGCGGTATATGAGGAAATCCCCGTCCACCGTGGACTGGACGTCTTCTTTTTTGACACTCCACTCAGCCATTTAGGTCTTCCTTTCTTCGGTGCTCAGACTCATGTGTCGTTTTCACAGTACTGGAATTATACAACACATGGCCGCTTATGTCAAATGGGACTGGCCGATTTTCGCCCGTTGTATTGACTTTGCTTACTGGAAAATATAGAATTGATGAAGACGATCCCCGTAACGGAATGAAAGGTGACTGAATTATGAAAGCTGCTCTCAACGCGTGGACAGTGGAGAAGAGCCTCGGGATGGAAGAGACCTTCCGGGCTGTGTCCGCGGCGGGCTTCAAAGGCATAGAACTCAACGTCGACGCTCCCGGCTCCCCGCACGCCCTCACCCTCAGCACCACCGAGGAGGACTACGCTGAAATCCGCGGATACAGCGAGAAATACGGTCTTCCCGTCATAAGCATCTCCAGCTCCCTGGCCCAGCATATGAGCGGAACGCCCTCGCAGCACGACAGCTACAGGCAGCTCATAAGGAAGCAGATCGAGGCCGCCAAGGCCCTCGGAGCCTCAGGCATCCTCACGGCTCCCGCCGGGATGGAGCACGGCATCACGCTGAAAGGGGCCTGGAAGAACACCCTGGACGTGTTCGAGTCCATGAAGGACGAGATAGACGAGTCTGGCATCATCGTGGGGCTTGAAAACACATGGAAAGGGTTCTTCACATCACCCTATGACATGATCCTGTTTTTTGAGAAGCTCGGCGCGAAAAACGTAGGTGCCTATTTTGACGTGGGCAACGTCATTGCCTTTTCCTCGCCCGAATGGTGGGTAGAGATACTCGGACAGTGGATAAAATTCATTCATGTTAAGGACTTCAAACGCACGGCCGGATTCAACACCGGCGGTGAAGATGCGGATGTGACAGAGGGCTCCGCCGACTGGCCTGCGATCATTGGCGCTCTGCATGACATCGGCTTCGACGGGTATCTGACCGGCGAGGTCTTCAAGACCGATGACAGCATGAGCTATGATGACTACTACAGGAAAGTCTGCCGTCAGATAGAATACATATCAGCACTTTAAATAACTGACATACAAATCTGTTCTAAAGGAGAAATGAGGAATGAAAAAACTTGCGCTCATCGGATGCGGCGGGATCGGCAGGTACCATCTCGGGAATTTCCTGCAGTCAAAGGACATTGTCGAGCTGGTCGGCTTCTGCGACATCATCCCGGAAAAGGCTGAGGCTTTCGTAAAGGAAGCCGGATGCGGAAAAGCCTTCGAGAACTACATAGACATGTACAACGAAGTGGAGCCGGATATGGTGTTCATCTGCATACCTCCGTACGCCCACGGCGATATAGAGTTTGAGACCATCAGGCGCGGCATCCCCTTCTTCGTGGAAAAGCCGGTGGCCCTGGATATGGATCTTGCACGCAGGATCAGGGACGCAGCTGAGGCAAAGAACCTCATCACCGCCTCGGGATTCCAGTGCAGATATTCAAAACTGGCAGAGCGGAATATACAGTTCTGCCGTGAGAACGAAGTGGTCTGCGTGATGTGCGAAAGGACCGGCGGAGTCCCCTCCGCATGGTGGTGGAGAAACAAGGAGACCAGTGGCGGACAGGTGGTGGAGCAGGCGATCCATCAGTATGACATGGTAAGATACACTCTCGGTGAGCCTGTTGAGGTCTCATCCTTCTCCACAAGAGGGTTCGTGAGGGACGTCGAGAACTACAACACCGACGACTGCTCCGTTACCATCGTAAGGTTCGAGAACGGCTCTCTGGGCGCATTCGCCGTCGGCGACTACGCAAAGAACGGCAATGCGGCCGACGAGAAGATCATATTCAAGTGCAGGGACAAGAGAGCTGAGCACAGGATCCTTGACAGCTTCAGGATCTACGGGGAAGCTCCGAAAGAGGAAAGCGACGAGAACAAGGGCTTCATAATCGCGGGCGACGGCGCGGTCTCCGCAGGCGGCGGATGCGTAGAATACAAGGAAGACGAGACCTACGGGCTCCGGTGCGACAGAACCTTCATGGAGGCCGTCATATCCGGGGATCCTTCAAAGATCCGTTCTCCCTACAGGGACGCGCTGAAATCAGTCGTGTTCACGATGGCCATCAACGAATCCATGGCTACAGGAAAGACGGTCAGGATCGATCTGGACAGATAGTGCGAACATCCTCATGCGGCGGGAGCTGAACGGCTCCCGTCTTTTCATATGCTTGCCGGTGTTGCAATCGGCCCGCCGGGAAGCTATAATAGGGGGAGAACGAAACGAAAGGACATGCGGGCGTGGAAAAGAGAAAAACAGAGATCACCCTGACCTCCATCATATTCATGTTGCTGGTCATATTCATACATACGTCATCCGACGCCGTGAAGAGCTATCCCGTGGAGTCCTTCGGCTTCGCCTTGGTCTGCGTGCTGAACAGGCTCGCCTCCTTCGTGGTCCAGGGCTTCATTTTCCTGGCCGGCCTCAGGGCTTTCATCAACTACAGGGAAGATTTCAGTCTCGGGAAATACTATCTTTCAAGGCTCCTCCGCGTGGTCCTGCCGTATTTCGTGATATACAACATCTTCTACGTGTATCTGTCCCTGACGCACATGATAACGCCGTCGGTCCCCCATTATTTCGAAAACCTGCTCACCGGCGGGCTGGTGGCGCATTTCTACTTCGTCATAATCATAATCCAGTTCTACCTGCTGATCCCCCTCTGGAGGTGGATGTACAGGAAGGTACGGGCCGTTATCGCGATCCCCCTTTCCCTGCTGATCACCCTGATGGCGAAGGTCGCGATCCCGGAGTTCTACAGACTCGCTTTCCAGCAGGAATTCCCATACGAATCCATAGTCTTCCTGTCATACCTGTTCTACTTCGTCCTGGGCATCTACGCGGCGAAATACTACGGGCAGTTCTGTGAATATCTCAGAAAGAAAAAACTTCTGGTCACGGTCTCGTGGATCGTATGCGGAGCGGTCACGGCGACTCTTCTGTATGTCATCCGCAGGAACTGGTATTACCCCCAGTGGGCCGAGAACATGCACGTCCTTTACAGTGCCGCTGCCATCATGTTCTTCTTCATGATCGGTATCTGCCTGTCCGGCAGAAAGTTCGCGGATGCCGGATTCACCGGTCTCATCGACAGGTCGTCATATCTCATCTATCTCATCCACCCGGCCTTCATCTTCGTGATCGATTCCCTGATGCTGAACCTCGGGATAGAGTCCGTCACCCTGAAGCTGGTGATCAGGCTCGTTCTGACGGTGACCGTGTCCGTCGCCGTCTGCGTGCTGTACACTTTCCTGAAGGAAAAAATATTCCGGAAACGGGCTCAGAAGACCTGAGGCGCGTTCCGGAACACAAAACGGAAATATGACTCGGGGCTGCATTCCGCAGCCCCGAGCTTTTTTAATCAAGAATTATAAGTCTCTCTTTTCACCTTTCCTCCCTGAAATACGGGAGTCCGAGATGGGCGGGAGGCTGGTTCTCCCTCTTCTCCCTCATGCTGATTATGATCAGTACGATGATGGTGACGAGGTAAGGGATCATCTTGAACAGCTCCTGATCGCTCATCGAAAGGTTCGGGATGTAGTGGTGGACTATGAAGAGCCCGCCGAAGAGTATGGAGCCCACGATGCTGAGGTTCGGTCTCCAGATGGCGAATATGACTATGGCGATGGCGAGCCATCCTCTGTCTCCGAACGCGTCGTTCGACCAGATGCCGCATGCGTAGTCCATAACGTAGTAGAGACCGCCCAGTCCGGCGATCATGGATCCGATGATCGTGGCGGAATACTTGTATCTCGTGACATTGATCCCTGCGGCGTCAGCCGTCGCGGGGTTCTCTCCCACGGCTCTCAGGTGGAGGCCCGTCCTGGTCCTCGTGAGTATGTACGAGGCCACGAGAGCGATGGCGACCGCGAGATACGCGAGAAAGCTGTATGACAGGAATATCTCGCCGAACCATCCGAGGTCGGATGCGAACGGGAGCGTCTGCTTGAAGAAGCGGCTCGTGGTGCTGAGAGTGATCGACGGCATGTCCGTGTTGGAGAGCTTGATGAGGGAGCCGCCGAAGAAGTTGCCGAATCCAACGCCAAAGGTCGTCAGGGCAAGGCCTGTCACGTTCTGGTTGGCCCTGAGAGTGACCGTGAGGAAGCAGTATATGAGCCCCATGATGAGGGATCCGAGCATGCAGCACAAAAACGGGATCAGGATCGCCAGCACCGGGTTCATGAGCGATTTGTCAGCAAACGAGTCCTCGTACATGAACGAACCTATGACACCGCAGATACCGCCCACGTACATTATGCCCGGGATACCGAGGTTCAGATGTCCGGACTTTTCAGTGATTATCTCGCCCGTGGATCCGAGAAGAAGGGGGATGCCCTGGATTATCGCGTTCTGTATGAAAGCTATAAACATATCAAAGCGCCTCCTTCTGTCTGAATACTATCCTGTAGTTTATGAAGAACTCGCAGCCTATGATAAAGAATATGATGATGCCCGTCAGCATATCCGAGAAAGAGCTGTTCAGTCCGAAGACCGTCGAGATCTCGCCCGCTCCCTTGCTCAGGAACACGATGAGCAGCGAAGTCAGCACCATGTAGAGGGGATTGAATTTCGCCAGCCATGAGACCATGATCGCGGTGAATCCGCGGCCTGCGACGGTGTCGCGGGTTATGGTGTGGTCCGTTCCGCTCACGAGCAGGAAGCCTGCTATACCGCAGATGACTCCGGACAGGAGCATCGTCCTCAGGATGACCTTCTTGACGTTGATGCCTATGTATTTCGCCGTTTTCTCGCTTTCTCCGACAACGGCTATCTCATATCCGTGCTTGCTGTATCTCAGATAGAAGAACATGGCCACCGTCAGGACCGCGACTATGATGATGTTCAGAAGGTACTGCTGTCCTCCGATGGAGGGCATCCACCCGGCCTGGGTGTTGGGGTTGATGACGCCTATCTTTCCGGATCCCTTGGGCACCGACCATATGAAGACGAAGTAGGAAACGATCTGGATGGCTATATAGTTCATCATGAGGGTGAACAGCGTCTCATTGGTACCCCACCTTGCCTTGAAGAAGGCGGGTATAAGGGCCCATACGGAAGAGGCGACTATGCTCGCGACGAGCATGCACAGCATCAGGAGCGGAGTCGGGAGGTTGCCGAGAAGAATCATGCAGGCTGCCGTGGCAAGACCGCCCATCAGCACCTGTCCCTCGGCTCCTATGTTCCAGAAGCGCATCTTGAACGCGGGTGTGACTGCCAGCGAGATGCACAGCAGGATCGCCAGATTCTGGAATAGCACCCACACCCGGCGCGGTGTGCCCACGGCCCCGAGGACCATGGTCTTGAATATGCCTATCGGGTTCTCGCCGGTCAGGAGGATGGATACGAGAGCACACACAAGCAGGGCTGCGATTATGGCCGCTATGCGTATCAGCCAGGCCTTCCACCAGACGATCCCGGATCTCTTGGCTATATGGAAGAGAGGTTCCCTGACTTTGTCATTCGTTTTCATCTTCGCTCTCCTCCTTCCCTGTTTCTTCGTCCGTGCGGCTGTTCTTCACCATCAGAAGACCGATCTCCTCTTTCGTTGCCTGTCTTCCGTCGACGATCCCGGTCACTTTTCCGGAACTCAGCACCATTATCCTGTCGCAGAGCTCCACAAGCACGTCCAGATCCTCGCCCACGAATATCACGGCGACGCCCTTTGATTTCTGTTCGTTCAGCAGATTGTATATCATGTACGATGAGTTTATATCAAGGCCCCTTACGGGATATGCAGCCATGAGCACCGTGGGTGCAGCCGCTATCTCGCGGCCCACCAGGACTTTCTGAACGTTTCCGCCGGAAAGACGGCGCACCGGGGTGTTGGCGTTGGGCGTCACCACCTCGAGGGCGTCGATAACCTGTTCCGCCAGGCTTCTCGGTTCCCTGCGGTGTACGAACACGCCGGAACCTCTGCTGTAGCTCCTCAGCATCATGTTGTCGACGATGTCCATGTTGCCGACGAGCCCCATGCCCAGTCTGTCCTCTGGCACAAACGCCAGGCGGACCCCCAGGTTCCTTATCTGAAGCGGCGTCTTGTCGTTGAGCTTTTCCTCCTTGCCGGTCTTCGGATCGTTGTATACCACCAGTCCCTGGTTTATCTTCTGCAGTCCGGCTATAGCTTCGAGGAGCTCCCTCTGGCCGCTGCCGGCGATCCCGGCTATACCGAAGATCTCCCCTGCCCTGACTTCGAAGTTTATGTCGTCCAGTACCGTGATCCCCTCGCGGTTTATGCACTTCAAGCCCTGGACCTTCAGCCTGTCGCTGTCACTGTACGGATCGTCCCGGCGGATATTGAGATCCACCTTCTTGCCCACCATCATCTCGGTCAGCTGGTTCTCGTTGGTGTCGGCAGTCATTACGCTGTTTATGTACTCGCCCTTCCTGAGGACGGTCACCCGGTCTGAAAGCTCAAGCACCTCATGGAGCTTGTGCGTGATTATGATGATGGTCTTTCCGTCCTCCTTCATCTTGCGAAGGACGGCGAACAGCTTTCTCGTCTCCTGGGGAGTAAGGACGGCCGTCGGCTCATCGAGGATAAGTATATCGGCACCGCGGTAAAGGACCTTTATGATCTCAACGGTCTGCTTTTCGGAGACCGACATCTCATAGATCTTTTTCATTGGATCGATCTCGAAGCCGTACTGCTGGCTGATCTCCTTGACCTTTTTGGCCGCCTTCTTCAGGTTGAATTTCTCATCCAGCCCCAGCACTATGTTCTCAGCCGCGGAGAACACGTCCACGAGCTTGAAGTGCTGATGGATCATCCCAATATGATGGTCGAAGGCGTCTTTGGGCGAACGGATGGTGACTTCATGCCCGTCGATGAGGATATGCCCCGTGTCCGGGTAGTAGATGCCCGAGATCATGTTCATAAGGGTGGTCTTGCCGCTCCCGTTCTCGCCGAGGATCGCCAGGATCTCACCTCTGTATGCTATGAAATTGACGTTCTTGTTGGCCACTATGGACCCGAACGTTTTCGAAATATTGACTAATTCTATTGCCGGAGTTCCGCTCATAAACTGTCTCCTGTGAAGAATGGATTGCCGAGAAAAAGAAAAAATACAGGCGTTTTCAGTCTGTGTCCTTTCCTTATCGGGCAACGGTGGTTCCGACCCGCGTGACGGCGGGAAAAATAAGCCGAGGCGGGGCTGTGTGCCCCGCCTGACTCATCGTCTGTCTTATCAGTATTTCTCGTTCAGCAGAGTGATGCCGTCGATGCGGAGATCGAAGCAGGGAGCTGAACGGTAAACGGACTCATGGAAGTAACCGTCGGAGATGACTTCGGTGTCGCCCTGGTAAGCTTCATCGGTGTCAACGTCTGCGAGGTAGGATGAGAGCTTCTCGCCGTTTACTGTGAATGTGGATGCATCGAATACATGGAGAGTGCCGGCTACGAGCTGAGCCTTGACCTCGTCGATCTTAGCCTGTGTTCCGGGAGCTGCGGCCTTCTCGTTCACGCTTGTGAGGAGAACGGAGTCGGTGCCGATGGTGCCGACCCAGTCAGCCTCGATGGTCTTGCCTTCGAGAACGGCATTGGTCGCATATACGAAGTAAGGAGTCCAGTCGATCCTGGAGGATACGATGAAGGTGTTCGGGCATGCAGCCTCTGTGCTTCCGTTGTAGGAAACGTTCGGGATGCCTGCGGTCTCACATGCTGTGGGAGCGCCCATGGAGTCAGCGTGCTGGCTGATGAGTTTGCAGCCGTCCTGGATCAGAACGTTTGCAGCTTCTCTTTCAGCTGTTTCGTCGTACCAGCTTCCTGTGAACTGCACTTCCATCGTCACTGTCGGGCAGATGGAGCGTACGCCGAGGAAGAATGAGGTGTAACCGGAGATAACTTCTGCGTATGTGAAGGCGCCTACGTAGCCGATCTTGGCCTCGTCAGCGGTGAACTTGCCTGCATCGATCATTTCGTTGAGCTTGAGTCCTGCTGCAACGCCGGCAAGATAACGGCCTTCATAGATGGATGCGAATGCATTGTGGTAGTTGCTGAGTTTCTCAGTATGAGCCATCGTACCTGTTGCATGGCAGAACTGAACATTCGGGAACTCTTTTGCAGCCTGGATCATGTAGGATTCATGGCCGAAGGAGTCAGCAAAGATGATGGAGCAGCCCTGGTCAGCCAGGTCAGCGGCAGCTTCATAGCAGTCGTTGCTTTCGGGAATGTTTGTCTTGAGGATGATCTGGTCATCTCTGAGTCCGAGCTCTTCCTTCATCGCTTTTGCAGCATTGATGAAGTTGAGGTCGTATGTGGAGTTTTCATCATGCAGGAAGATGAATCCTACCTTGATGTTGTCCTTTGTGGTTTTTCCGCTTTCGGCGGGAGCACTGTTGCAGGCCACCACAGCGAAGACCATCACTGTTACGAGAAGGATCGCGAGAAGCTTTTTCATGGTTTTTCCTCCAATATTATAAATTATTAGCGATATATGTGAAACATCACTGTTTCCTGAAAGTTACTGATCCTTCGCTCATCTCTTCGACGATCGCGAGGGATTCGAGATGGACGCCCATCCTCCGGAGAGAATCTCCGCCCCCCTGAAAACCTTTCTCGATAGCCACGGCGATCCCTGCAAGGGAGGCTCCGGACTGTCTGACGATCTCCATAAGGCCGTGCAGCGCATTGCCGCTTGCGAGAAAATCGTCCACTATAAGGACCCGGTCATCAGGAAGGAGAAACTCGGAAGAAACGACTATGTCATTGTCGTTTCCGTGAGTGAATGAATGCACGCGGGACTTGTAAACGTTCCCTCTGACATTGCCTGACCTGTGTTTCTTTGCGAATACCGCGGGACATCCTATCGCAGCACCGGCAGCGACGGCTATCGCTATCCCGGATGCTTCGACCGTCAGCACCTTGGTTATCCCTTCACCGGCGAACAGCCTGGCGATCTCGCGCCCCATCTCCATCATGAAGACGGTATCTATCTGCTGGTTGAGAAAGGAGCCAACGCTGAGGATGTTTCCCGGAAGCACATGACCTTCGGCAACGATCTTTTCTTCAAGCTCTTTCACGGGAGCAGTCCTCCATCCGCAGAAAATCAAAAAGCAGGCAGCCGTTCTGCGACTGTCTGCCGTCCTTCCGGATGCACCGGTCCGTACTATCCGAGCGAGAAAAGAAAAAAACTTCCCCCTCAATATATGTACGGCTTGATGCGTACAACCGGAAACGGCCAATAGTCGTGACTTGCGGCGTCACGGTAGAAACATCCGGGCCGCATCCCTTACGCGGGATGTTTCCGGACCTATATCGGCTTTCTTCCTGATGTGAAAATTCTAGCACACGGCAGGGGCAAAGTCAACGGATTTGTACACATAATTTCGCGGAAAAATGCCCAATATTGAAAATATTTTTGTGCATCTTTTTCTGCCTGCGGGACCGGCCCGGAAAACAGCGAAAAAAGACGGATATTTCCCTGCAAAAATGAAAAAACATATTGACTTTCGGAGATCCATAAAGTATAATCACACCTAGCCCGTAAAAGGGCCTTCTCAGAGCGAAGGGGGTGAAATCAGAATGGCAGAAGTTAGAGTAAAAGAGAATGAGTCTCTGGACAGCGCTCTGCGTCGTTTCAAGAGACTGTGTCAGCGTTCAGGTATTCAGGCCGAGCTTCGCAAGAGAGAGTGCTACGAGAAACCGAGCGTAAGAAGAAAGAAAAAATCCGAAGCAGCCAGAAAACGCAAGTACAAATAATCACTGCATCAGATGCACAAAAGCAATCCCAGCGCAATTCCGATAGCGAGAGTTCCGGAGGGCAACAGTCTTCCGGGGGCGTATTCTCCGATCCGATGTGCTGGGTTTTCTTTTCCGAAACAATCACCTGTAATATATTAGAAACGGAGTGATCTTCGTCAACTACTCACCGCCTGTAGAGGCGGGGGCTTGCAGCTGCCATGTGGTAGATGCGTCATAGGATAACGCATATTTCGACTTTTAACCTCCCACATTTCTACGGCATTACTGCTGTAGATGGCGATGCATCATGGGGTGGCTGACATCACCCCTCATATATCGGCTATACCGGTATACGACTGCCGAGGTACTCGATTCCCTTCCGGCAGATATTCATGGCTCCGATCCTGTCATCGTTCGAGGTATATCCGCAGTGCCTGCAGCAGAACATATGCTTATCCTTGTTTCTGTTGCCTCTCTCAGTATGCCCGCATACGGGACATCTCTGGGAAGTGTACTTCGGATCCACCTTGATGACTTTCTGACCGTGTTCCAGAGCCTTGTAGATAAGTTTCTGCTCGAGATCATAGTATTTGACTTGACAAGCCTCCATTCCCTTACAAACAAAAGGCCCTTCCATCAAAGAAGAGCCTTTTGTAATTATATCGGATTGAAATAAAAGATGCTTCTTTCCAATACCACAATATGAAAATCTGTCACCCAACGCCAAATAATTAAATCGTTTGCTTACATTGTTTCCGCTCTATACAAAGTATTATCGCAAATTACTGTTTTATGAACAGTGCACTTCCTCCCACCACTTGCAGAAGTGGGGGACTCCTTGCTCACGGCTTGTTGAACTTTTTGCTATTTCCGCTTTCCCTGAAAACCGCGGTATTCTTCCGGGCCGGGGTAATAATCCACACCGCCCCGGCAGCGCTTCAGATAATCGAGAGCAGTGAGCTGAGCGGTCCACTCCATGTCGTCATAATGCACCGGGTCGTGATACCCTTCGATATCACAGGAACCTTCGAAACCTGCGCGGATCAGGATGGTGAAAAAATCGGCCCAGTTGGAATCTCCGAAACCCGGAGTGCGGTCATAGAAGATCTCCGATCCGCCATCCAGACCCTTCTCCCGGATCAGATCCCAGTTAACCGTACCGTCCTTGCCGTGGATATGAGATACTTTGCTTACGTACTTACGGAGCTGAGCCACGGGGTCCATAAGCTGTGTCACTGCGTGTGCGGGTTCCCATTCGAGCGTCAGCGCCGGGGAGGGGACAGCTTCAAAGATCAGATCCCATGCGGCGGGACAGTAGGCGATGTTAGTGCTTCCTCCGTTCCATCCCCATCCGCATCCTTCCAGCGCGAGTTTTATCCCTTCACTTTCTGCGATTCGGCAAAGCTCGGTAAAGACATCCCTGAAAAGAGGAATCGTATCGGGAACTCTTTTCGATGGATCACCGCCCGCGAAAGTGGATACCACGGGTGCGTGATAAAGTTTAGCCTTTGTGATGAGCTTTTTGAGGTTTTCGCGAAAATCTGGATCCAGGAGGGGGTTCCCGTAGTATCCGAGAGCTGATACGGGTCTTCCGTCCGCTGCATGCAGAGTCATCTTCGCGTGTTCTTCCATTCCCGCGAACATATATGGCAGTTTTTCGTTGAAATCTAGTTCATAGCTTTCGAAACCTTTGGGATTAAGCTGCGCTATCATTCCCGGGGCCTTGTCAGCAGGGATAACGGTCCCGATCTTTATATCGAACATATAGTCACCTCATACATTTTTTTAAATTCTATCATCCTTTATTAACCAAGTCAAGGCGGAGAAAACTCCGCCGCCCTTGTATATCTTCCTGCGTGGGACAAGCAAATGCGGCGGCATGGTGGAAGCAGGATGATCCTCCCGGAACGGGAGCGAAAACAGTAACACTCACCGGCACCGTCCCGGGCAGGAAGAGGAAATATGATATATGACAGAAGAGCTTTCGACTATTCAAAAAAACAAAACAGTGATATAATAAGTACATTACAAGTTGCATCCATTTACAGGTGTTTCAGATCATGTGTGTCACAGCACAGTAAGGCGCAGCAAACATAATGTCTGAGTGGGGAATTGGGAATGAAAGATAAATGGGTTTTGGACGGAAGAGAAATTATACTGAACGTAAAACGGGAAAACTGCCCTCAGAATGATAACATCGAAATGTCGGGAAGAAAGATGTCGACAGTAGTCTATTACGGAGCTGATGAGAGCGGTGTCCTGCAAATATCAAGACGCACGTTTTTCCCGACGCTCCGTACGATACCTGACGACACATATGCTTCCCTGATGCACGAGTTCGGAAGTGAATCAAAGATTACTTTTCTGATCAGCGGGCAGCCTGTGACCGAATACGCGGCGCAGTTCAGGATCAGCGGAGTGCTGACGGCAGTGGCACGTGATGAGGAAGGAAGGCTCGAGATCGAGCATACGTTATTCCCCTCAGTCGATAAATACGCGCTCTGCGAGCATGTGACTGTAAGGAATCTGACAGATCTGCCTCTTGCTATTTCTGCTGTTTTTCCGGATGAGGTAACATACGACAGAGGCACAAAAGGTGTATACGTTCTGGAACAGATCATGACAGGGAATAGAGAGATGAAGATCAAACCCGGCTGCTCTGTGAGCTGCGGCATCATCTTTTCCGCAGGGATCCTGTATGAAGAAAGAGCTGGTCTTGAAGTCGGAAATGAACTGGATACCAGGCTCAGATTCGTTTCAGATATTTTTGACGGAGGTCTGGTGCTCAAGACCGGCGACCCGGTGATAGATCTGGAATTTGCTTTTTCAAAACTCAGGATAACCGAAAGCGTGTTTGACACGGCCAGGGGACCGATGCATTCCCCGGGCGGACAGCGGTATTACGGTGCTGTCTGGGCCAACGATGAGGCTGAGTATGCAGCTCCGTATTTCGGATTTTCAGGCGATCCGTACGGCTGCCGCGCCATGAAGACGCTGATGGATCTGTACCGCCCGTTCATGCACCCGCTGCTGTACAGGATACCTTCCTCGATAATATCTGAAGGTACTGACATCTGGGAAGCGGCCGGCGATGAGGGCGACGCCTCCATGTATCTTTACGGTTTATCAAGATTCCTGCTCGAGCGCGGAGACCGCGAGGAAGCGGAAAGGTATTTTGACACTATTGACTGGTGCGTCCGGTACATTAAATCCAGAATATGCGAAAACGGGGCCGTGACATCAGATACAGACGAGGCGGAGGGACGCTTTTCTTCTGGCAGTACCAACATTCTGACGAACAGTCTGTCATTTGGCGGACTGATCTGCGCTTCATATCTGGCGCGGGATCTCGGCTATCCCGAAAAGGAAAGAGAGTATTCCGAAACGGCCGTCCGGCTTAAAACCGCGATCGAAAGCGTTTTCGGAGGTTCCGTTGAAGGATACGACACATATATGTATTATCCCGGATGCGAAAAGATCAGAGCCTATTCCTCCTCACCGCTTACCGTAGGAATCTTTGACCGCGCAGAGGAAACAGCAGACGCTATCACGGAAAGGCTGTGGACCGGGAATGAATTCCTCTCTTCCTCCGACAGCTCATCGTTCTGGGACCGCTCCACTCTGTATTCTTTCAGAGGGTTTTTCTCGGCGGGACTCGGGGAGAAGTGTTTTCCCCTTTTCAGAAGATACACAGAGAACCGGCTGCTGGGGAGCAGGGTACCGTATCCCATCGAGGCATGGCCGGAGGGTGAAATGAGCCATCTTTCCGCAGAGGGGGGACTTTATGCGAGGACCGTGATCGAGGGGATCATGGGCATTACGCCGTCCGGATTCAAACGGTTCATTCTCAGGCCAGGGCTCTCTTCACAACTCAGTCGTGCATCACTGTCCGGTGTCAATGCTTTCGGAACATGTTTCGATATAACGGAAGAGCTGAGAGAAGGCTTCTGCAGGGTGAGCATTACGGAAAATAAGGAGAAAACGCGGGTCTTTGAAATACCATCCGGTGAAAGCATCGAGGTGTTCCTGGACTAGGATGATCTCATCGTGATCAGCCGTTTTTCCATTCGCATGTTATCAGGGCGAGGGTACATATTGTCCTTCATTCCGGTGAACCCGGTGAGAATGTATAAAACTGCGGCCCAGAGTACAACTTTCCGCAATCTCCATTTTATACCACAGGTATAATGACAAATGCGGAAAAGTGTGATACAATATGGGCGTTATGAGATGAGCGGAGCGAAAATATGCTCCCGGAAAGGATAGAAAAACGATATGGCAACAATGAACCGTGTTTACCGCCTATATAGTGTTTGGTGCGAATCGTCACTCGAAAAAACAGAGTGGGGGTTTTGTGAAGTGCGCTCATATAGGTATAGGCAAACGCGATGAGGTGTTGCTCTGGCCACGATCCGGCAGGATCCAAGCTCATAGATGAACATGTTTATCGACCGCTTACCTTGTATGAGGCAGGCGGTCACTTTTTTTGCAGAGTTGGCTCAATTGGTAAAGCATCGGTCCTGAAAACCGACATTCCGAAAGGATATCTGGGTCCGAGTCCCAGACTCTGCGTTATGCTCCGTTAGCTCAGCCGGCAGAGCGTCTGACTTTAAATCAGAGAGTCGGGAGTTCGAATCTCCTGCGGAGTATCACATAGAGACATGGTGTAACTGGTCAGCATGGTGGTCTCCAAAACTGTCGGTTCAGGTTCGAATCCTGATGTTTCTGTTTTCGCACACATAGTCAAGTGGCAAGACGACGGACTGCAACTCCGCGACCGCTGGTCCGAATCCAGCTGTGTGCTTATGCGCGAGTGGCGAAACCGGTATACGCATCTGACCAAGGATCAGACGCAGCAATGCATGTGGGTTCGATCCCCACCTCGTGTAATTTTCGGTTTTTGTATAAGAAAGGAATCAAGAAGATGGACGTATTGGAAATCAAAGGAAAAGTGAATACGGCGATATGCTATGCGAAAGTGGTCGAAGAGGAGGCGATAGAGCAGATACGGCGCATGTGTGATTATCCCATGACGGAGGAATCAAGGATAAGGATCATGCCCGACGTTCATGCCGGAAAGGGCTGTACCATAGGAACGACAATGACCATTACCGATAAAGCGGTTCCCAACGTGGTAGGCGTCGATATCGGATGCGGAATGTATACGGTGGATCTCGGCAAGGAAAACATTGATTTTGCAAAAGTCGACGAGGCTGCGCATTTCATCCCTTCAGGGATGAACGTCTGGGAGGGACGCCAGGAAAGATTTGACCTTTCGGAACTGTCATGTTACAGGGAACTCAAGGATTCCAAGAGACTTGAAAGGTCGCTCGGAACGCTGGGCGGCGGGAATCACTTCATTGAGATAGATGAAGCTTCAGACGGGACGAAGTATCTTGTTATCCATTCGGGTTCACGGAATCTAGGGAAACAGGTGGCGGAGTTTTATCAGAAACTGGCTGTCAGTCTTGACAGAGGCTACGGCGAGTATCTGGAAAAGAGAGACGAGATAATAAGGACATATAAGGAGCAGGGGCGCAGGAACGAAATACAGAATGCGCTGGAGCTGCTCAGAAAACAGGTTTATGAAAGAGAGCCCAGCATGCCCGAAGATCTGTGTTACCTGTCAGGCAGGTATCTCGATGATTACCTTCACGATGTCGTTATCTGTCAGGCTTTTGCCAGACGGAACCGAGAAAAGATGGCCGAGATCATTCTCGAGAGAACTGGGATGACATCAGGCGAAAGCTTTCACACCATCCATAATTACATAGATACAGACGAGATGATCCTGAGAAAGGGCGCGATAGCCGCCCATGACGGCGAGAAAGTACTGATCCCGATAAACATGAGGGACGGGAGCATTCTGGCGGTCGGGAAGGGGAATCCTGAATGGAACTTCTCCGCTCCCCACGGCGCAGGCCGTATCATGTCCAGATCAAAGGCAAAAGAAAACCTGAGCCTGGACGAATACAGGGAAGCGATGAGGGGTATCTATACTACTTCGGTCAGTGAAGACACGCTGGACGAAGCGCCTATGGCATACAAGAGCCTTGATGACATAATCGATGTCATAAGGGAGTCGGTAGATATCATTGACGTAATGAAACCAATATATAATTTTAAGGCATCTGACTGAGCTGCTTCATGCTCCGGCCAGGTGTCGGAACAGGAGGATAAAATGATAACCATGCCTGCCATCGATATGATGGCGACGGGCAGGAATATTGTAAGATTGCGGCAGGCCGCGGCATTGACTGTAAGGGATCTGCAGGAGATGTTCGGATTCGCTACTCCCCAGGCAATCTACAAGTGGCAGCACGGAGCTGCAATGCCTACCGTCGACAACCTGGTCGTATTGGCGGTGATCTTCGGGGTCACCATAGATCAGATAATCGTTGTCAGTACCGGTGCGAGCGCAAAGAACGGCGCTTAGACAACAACTGAATAGCAGAACTGTATGATTTCGGTTCTGCACATGGTCCCATAGTCTAATGGTCAGGATACCGGCCTTTCACGCCGTGGATACTGGGTTCAAGTCCCGTTGGGATCATAACACCCTTCGGGGCTTATACACGGGCAGGTCGCACAGCGGCAAGTGCAGCGGACTGTAAATCCGCCGGCTTATGTCTTCGTTGGTTCGAGTCCAACCCTGCCCATTTCATTTTGCATGTCAGAAGGTTTAGGTTGTCTTTCTGCCTGGTAAGATGAATGTTGAGACGAATCACTCCTGAACACAAGAATTCGGGGGTGTTTTTCTGTCTGAAAATGTCTGTCTGCGCACACTATATGAAAATGAAGGCAGATTGCCTGAAGCATGTAACTTGCTACTTAACTTGGTCTTTTATTTTTAAAAGACCAAGTTAAAGCTCATGTTAATTAAAGTTGAATTGACAGGGCTCAGTGTGGTATTATATCTACGGTATCATGTATCTGATATACAGATCACTCAGGAGGTCACCGGACATGAGCAGAAAGAAAGTCAGGCTGTCTGTCATCGTTGAAGCGATAGAGGGGACTTTTGACGGCTGGGAGCAGTTCTACAATACAGCGACCGGAGAGGTGGAGTCTCTGCCTGATCCGGACAATTCGTTTGCAGATGAGGACGACCTTGAAGAAAAATATGAAGAGATAGATTCGTCGGATGATTATGTCAGGCTTCCGTCCCGGGACGAACTGAATGAATACAGCATCATGGAGAATTTTGCGGAAGAGAAGGGCAGAAAAGAGCTTTTCAGTGTCCTCAGAGGCAGAAGACCGTTCCGTAGGTTCAAGGATATGGCAGGGAGTATAGGCCTGATCGATGAATATTACAGGTTCAGGACGAACGCATTTGCCCGGATCGCCCGTGAGTGGTGCGAAGAGAATGACATCCCCTATACCGACGATCTCGATTCCGAACAGGTGCTCAGGATAAAGCATTACGAGGAACTTTTCGACAGGGTAGAAACGTCAGTAAGAAAAGTAAAAAATGCTGTCAAAAAGTTTGAGGAGCTCGGACCTGTTGTGGCTGAGCTTGAGAAATACTATGAGAGCGATTTATGGAAAAACGATTTCGCTGATGACGAGGCCGGGAAACTTCCCCGCACTCTGAAACGCGGTGTCCTGTCGGAGGACGGGGTCTATGACCTGCTTGAAGAAGTGAGGCGGATCCGTGAATTATCAGAAAACTGAATCGCAGCAAAATAAGAGATGCAGGTATAAGGACATGACGATAAAGGATTTTGAATTTACGCTCAGGGACGGAAGGAAGGCCGTGATCAGAAATCCCCGTGAAGAGGATATTCACGGGATGCTCGATTACCTCTACAAGTCATCGGGAGAGACCCATTTTCTGCTCCGTTACCCGGAGGAGTGCACCAAATATACCATAGAGGGAGAAAAAGCCCTTTTCGAAAGAGCCAACTCATCCGGAAATGAAGCGATGATAATATGCGAGGTCGACGGCCGGATAGTCGGCAGTTCGCACGTGATGTGGAGCAGCGGCATCAAGACAAGACACAGGGCCAGCGTGGCGATTGCCGTTCTCAGGGACTACTGGAGCCAGGGCATCGGCACGAGGCTGATGGGAGAGCTTGTTTCCATCGCGGAAAGGAACAAAGACATCATCCAGATGGAACTCGAGTATATAGAAGGAAACGAACGGGCGAGGGCCCTGTATGAAAAGCTCGGATTCAGGGTGACGGGAGTGAAACCGGACGCCATCAGGCTTAAGGACGGGACTTTCCTGAACGAATATCAGATGGTGAAAAGAATACACAGGCAATGATTATAATACACAATAAAAGGGGGATAACACGATGAAGCAGCAGATCAAAGCGCCGGGCGCCATATTCCCGATGCCCGTGATGCTCATATCCACATTCAACGACGACGGCACGGTAGACGTGATGAACGCAGCATGGGGGACCATGCTCGACAGGGACAAGGTGGCTCTCAATCTTACCGAGACACACAGGACAGTACAAAACATCAAAAAGAGAAAGGGCTTTGTGGTGCATGTGGCCGATGCGAAGCACGTGACGGAGGCCGACTATTTCGGGGTAGTGAGCTCAAAGGACGTGCCCGACAAGTTTGAGAGGACCGGAATGACATTTACCACATCCAGTGTGGTGGATGCACCCGTTATCAGCGAGTTCCCGATAGCGCTCGAATGCGAGTTCATTGAATACATGGGCGGAGATAACGGTATCGGAGTCATCGGAAAGATCCTTAGGGCCTCGGTCGAGGAGACCTGCATAAAGGACGGAAAGGTGGATATCGATGCTGTGGAGGCCATATCCTTCGATCCATTCTCGCTTGGATACTATAAGGTGAGCGGCAGGGTAGGAGACGCGTTCAGGGACGGTTTCAAGCTAAAGAAATAAGAGGTGTGTATGGCATCATCGAAGGAATTCCTGGATTTTGTCCTGGAGCAGACTTCTGAGCTGGGAGAGATCTCGTACCGCCCCATGATGGGAGAATATGTCATATACTTCCGCGGCAAGGTCGTGGGCGGCGTATACGACGACAGGTTTCTCGTCAAGGCCACGGGATCTGCGCTCAGGTTCCTGGAAAAGGAAGGCATCAGCGCAGAGACGGATATCCCGTATCCCGGAGCGAAGGAGATGCTGGTGGCGGATATCGACGACCGGGAGATGACGTGCTGCCTTATAAGGGCTGTGGAAAGCGATCTTCCGGCTTCGAAGCCCAAGCACTGACGTAAACGTAACGGAGGAAAAATATACTATGAAGAAGCTCGTTACTTCAATATTGCTTCTGGTACTTGTATGCCTGTCGGTCACAGGCTGTTTCGGGCTCTTCAGCCCGAGCAGAACGGATAAAAGGCTGACGACATACTTTTCTGACAGCCATGTGGTCTCGGTTCGTTTCTTCATGCTCAACACTGACCTCGGGTATGATACGGAAGAACTGCCGGACAGTGAGGTCAGCAGGCTCGCGGAAAAACTGGACTCGATGGAGCTTACGGTCCACTACTACCACACAGACTACTACTGGCAGAACGATTTCGGGATAGAACTGGGGCTCGAGGACGGCAGCTATCTCGTATATGACGGAACGAAACTGCGTCACAGAACGGTTTCCGTGACGGAAAACACCGGAACGGAATGCGACACTGAAGGCAAGTTTCTGGAGGTCATAGGCTGTAATTTCTGGGAAGAGATGAGACAGTTCTTTCCTTCGATAGAAACGCAGCGGGTATGGGCGTGGTGATCTCACTGCCACGAGTTCTACAAATGTAAAAAAAGGAAGATGCAGTATGCTGAACAACGGAAAAGGGAAGCTCTTCAGTCCGGCTGAGCCGTGGCGCAAAGAGCGGAAACTCAGAACACACAATCTCAACATAGACTTCAACAAACTCTACGAAGACCAGACGGAAGAGCGGGAAAGGGTACTGAAAGAGATCCTCGGGGAGCTCAGCGAGGGAATCCGGATCCAGGGACCTGTCACATTCCACTACGGAATACACACCAGGATAGGGAAGGGCACTTTCATCAATTTCAATTTCACCTGTCAGGACGACGCCAAAGTGACAATAGGCGAGTACTGCAATTTCGGCCCGAACTGCACCATCGTTACGCCATGCCATCCGATGCTGGCTGACGAGAGAAAGGCTCTGAGACTGCCTGACGGCAGCACGGCCGGCCTTTGCTGGGCCGAGCCCGTGCACATAGGTGACAGATGCTGGTTCGGGGCAAACGTGGTCGTGTGTCCCGGAGTGACGATAGGCGACAACTGCGTTATAGGCGCAGGGAGCGTCGTTACCCGTTCGATCCCGGCAAACTCCTTCGCGGCGGGAGTGCCCTGCAGGGTCATCCGCGAACTTGGAGAAGGGGATTCGCTGCGGAACAGACCGGATATCCTCGGAGACTGTGAGATAATCGACTAGACGGGGGGGTTCTCCATGCGCAATTTACGGAAAAAGCCTAAGCCGGATGAAGCGAAAAAAGATCCGGACGGGATCGTCGTGATCAGGGAAAGAGATCCCGAGATGTGCGGCGGAACGAGCACGACTCTGGATACGAAAGCCCCGAAGGAGATCCGTTCAGAGAACATGATACTGTTTGACGCAACGTCGGCTCTGGGTCATCAGAGCTCAGCAGACGTGAGGCGGCCGGATATCGCTTATGTGTCCGCTTTCGCGGTCCCCGCCGGAAAAGGATCCTTTGTTTTTCTCGAAACGGGTAACGGATCCAGGAGGCGGGACGGAAAGACACAGTCAGCGGCTCTCCTTAAAGAGAACATATTTCCAAAGCTCTGCCGGCTGGTCAGGGAATGCAGGCTGGCGGACCGGAACGGATACCAGTCCCATACCTATGGCCTTCCAGAGAATTTCGGAGGGACCGTCAGCATATGCTATGAGGACGGAGAAAAGATAAGCTATTCCAACAACCAGTCCCCGGTCCTTACCTATGAGGCGGGAGTCAGGATCGCGGAGTTTTTCGAGAATGCCATGAAAGGCGAAAGGCAGGAACTGCCTGATGTCGGCGATCTTGCTTCCATAAGGTTTTCCGAAGACCGGGCTGGCGGCGGATTCACGAAAGCGGAGCTGACGCTGAACGGAGACGGCACCGGTACAAACCGGAAGAAGAGCAGGTTCGACGTGCATGTCTACGAGAGCACTAAAGAAGTAAGTGCAGATACGGTTTCTGTAATAAAGGAAAACATAGAAAAATGCCGTCTCTTTGCCTGGAAGGACCTTCCTGGGAACGGATACGGGGGAGGGGCTAACGAGACTCTGGAGTTCGTTTTCCGGGACGGCAGGGAAATAACGGTCAGAAGCGACAGGCTGCTGCCGTATCAGATAAGCCGGGGATTCTTCAATATACAGCTGGAAATGACGACGAAGCACTGACGGAGGGATCATGATCAGATATTCAAAGGAACTTGACGGAGCCTGGGAGGAGCCCGGGGTGCTGGGCACAAGGATCGAGATAAGCGGAAAGAAGCTTGTGATCCTCTGGAGGAATGCTCCCGTCCTTGAAACTACCTTCAGGAAGGAGAATAAAGGCGGATCTGTCGTCCTGAAGCCTGTGAAGACCGGCATGAGCTATGCGGGCGATGCCCGGGTATATGCCGACGTTACGGGGCTCGAGTATGCGGACGGCAAACTGACCTTCACCGAAGTGTTCCCCATAACCGGCGAGAGCAGGACCGTCCTCAGAAAGACCCAGAATTCAAGATTCGGCAATTACGATATCGCCGATGAGATACTGGATGAACTTCAGGGCACCTGGAAGGACGGCAGCGGATACCATGAGTTCACCGTCAGGAATGATACACTAACCCTTGACGGGAAAAAGAAAAAGATCCATGTACTGAGGCCGAAAAGCGGCGGGAGCCTGATCATTGCTGACGGGGATCCGTCTGTGACTGAATGGGATGGTCTGACCAGGTTCGAGTACGCCGGAGGCTGTGTCAGGACAAGGATGATAATACTGGATGCTCCGGGGCCTTTGCCGGAGATCATATTCCGTAAAGTGAAATAGAGGTCTGACGTGAGAATCGCAATTTTTTTCGGTAACGTTATAGCAGCGTCCAGGGAAAGCGGGCTCGGTATAGGGCAGCTGCTGGACATATTCCGCAGAAGAGGCGCGGAAGGCCTGGAGATATGTGTGGGAGAATATCTGGAATACGGGGAGGAACTTGAGTCTGCCCTGAAGAACGGGTACGAGATCACCTCCGTTTACAACGAATACAGTTTCAGCAACGGATCCCTTGATCCGGACGAAGTCATACGGCATATACATACCGCTGTCAGGCTGAGATGCCCGAGAGCTCTGATAATCCCGGGGTTCTACACAGATCCGGGAAACAGGGAGCTGCATGAAAGAGAGAAGGAGAACTTCCTCACATGTATAGGGACGGCAGCGAAGATGTGCAGGGATGCGGGCATTGCTCCTCTGCTGGAGAACTATGATCATTGGCGCAGCCCGGTGTGCAGGTTTTCTGATGTACTGTGGTTCGCGGAGAATATCCCGGAGCTCGCAGTGACTCTCGATGTGGGAAATCTCCTTTACGCCGGCGAGAAAGTGCCCGATGCCGTCAGCTGTATCGCAGAGCGCGAGAGAAGGCTCGGCCGTGGCCTCCTTGAAAACGTCCATTGCAAGGACAGGACGGACGCTGAAAACGGGTACGGACGGACCGATACCATGGACGGCCGGATAGTATACCCCGCGGTCCTGGGGGAGGGCCTCGTCGATTACAGGTGGCTGACCGGGAAGCTGAAAGAACGCGGATACGGCGGATTTCTCGTGGTGGAGAATTTTGCCATCAGTAACTATGTTGATTTCATGAAGAGATCGATAGACAACATTTCCCTAATGATCGGAAAGATACAATAGAACAATGAGCAGATCTGTAACGATGCGCATGACGGAGGGGAGACCTGAAAAGGTCATAGTCTCCTTCGCTCTGCCGATTTTTGTAAGCCAGCTGTTCCAGCAGCTGTACAATACGGCTGACGCGTGGATCGTGGGTCATTTTCTCGGAACGGAGGAGCTGGCTGCGGTCACGTCCAGCGGCAGCCTCATATTCCTCCTCATAAGCTTTTTCTTCGGGATGGCAATGGGCGCGGGGGTCGTCATATCTAGATACTTCGGGGCCAGGGACTATGAAAAGGTCTCAAGAGCGGTCCATACGGCGGTCTCGGTGTCCCTCATAATCGGGGTGGCACTGTCGCTTTTCGGGGTGTTCTTCACTCCACAGATCCTTGCGTGGATGAAAACGGATCCGGACGTGATGGACAGTTCGGTCCTCTATCTCAGATATTACTTTTCGGGCGCCATCGCCCTTGTGATGTATAACACCTTCAAAGGGATAATGAACGCCGTGGGCGACAGCCGGCGTCCCCTGATATACCTCATAATCTCATCTCTTACCAATATATTCCTTGACTGGCTGTTCATCGGAGTCCTGGGAAAGGGCGTGGCCTGGGCGGCCATCGCTACCGCCATATCGCAGCTGCTCAGCGCGGTGCTGTGCCTGATCCAGCTGGCGAAGCGTGGCAACGTGTATTCTCTTTCGGTAAGGAAACTCAGGATACACGGAGACATGCTGAAGGAGATCCTGAAATACGGCATACCCTCCGGCGTGCAAAATTCCGTCATAGGATTCGCCAACGTCATGGTGCAGACGAATATAAACACATTCGGGAAATACGCCATGGCCGCCTGCGGAAGCTATGCCAAGGTGGAGGGGTTCGCATTCCTCCCGATAACGAGCTTCAGCATGGCCATGACCACGTACATCGGACAGAACCTGGGCGCGAAGGAGTACGACAGGGCGAGAAAAGGCGCCAGGTTCGGGATTTTTTCCTCCATTATCCTGGCGGAGCTTATCGGGACCGTGATCTTCATTTTCGCACCGCAGTTCATCGGATTCTTCAACAATGACTCGGAGAACGCGATGAAGGTCATCGAGATAGGGGTGCAGCAGTGCCGCATAGAGGCTTTCTTCTACTGTGTGCTGGCCTTCAGCCACTGCATCGCGGGCATCTGCCGCGGAGCGGGGAAGGCCACAGTGCCCATGATCGTCATGCTCACGGTGTGGTGCGCCTTCAGGATACTGTATATCACGGTCGCCATGCAGATAATGCATGACATAAGGCTGCTTTTCATCGCGTACCCCCTCACCTGGGTGATAAGCTCGGTCATCTTTCTCATATATTATCTGAAATCAGACTGGATACACGGATTTGAGAAGAAAAAGAAGACTGAAGCACAGGAAACAGAAGAATAGGAAACAGGCTCCCGAGGTCTTGAATTGACCGGGAGCCTGTATTGTTTGTATCTTGCCTGCAGTTCTATGCCCTGTCAGATGTAAGGATGTATTTTTTCATGAGTTCCCTGGATCTTTCCGAATAGTACGCGACCTGGGACGCGTTTTCCTCTCCCAGATAGTATCGGCGGAGGATCTCTCCGTCGAGCATCGCCTGCCTGTCATGCACAGGATAGAAATACTCCATCAGGAACAGAGCGTATTTCTGGAGCCTGTACGGACCGACGAGCCGGTATTCTTTGGATATGGTGTCGACCGCGACGGACCATCTGTCCCTGACTGCCTGCAGGATGTCCTCTCTTTCGTTTTTCGGAGCGAAGACTATGGTCGAGCATATGTCATAGTTCGGGTTGTGGGGAGTCGAGCCGTGCGTATCCGTGGATCCGACTATGGGATGGAGCCTGCCTTTCGCGGCTTCCGCGTAATATACGGCGGTCTGAAGGCCGTTCTGTGTGTAGTAGTTTTCTCCGCCGAGCACTTCAAAAGCGTCGAACGGATGCTTTTCCATCATATAGTCGTTCAGTTTCTCGGGAACGTTGATCATGTCCGAGATCCAGTACGGGTGTACGTGGACGGCGAGGCCTCCGGCCTCGCGTATCTTCCTGTACGCCCAGACACAGACGGCGAAGGAGTGTTTGTCGATGTCGTCGGGGCAGTCGGAGTATTCTTCCTTGATGTGTTCCAGCTCATGCTCGAACTGTTCGTCCGAGACGATGTCCGGAGGCGTGACTGAGGAGTCGAACCGCCTGCCTTCAAGGCTGCCGGCAGTGTCCCTGTAGTTGTCGGAATACTCGAACAGGCCGTTGACGGAGAAAAGGCCTCCAGCGTTTATGATGTGCGTTGAGGTACCGCAGAGATGCACTTCCTCGCCCGGCAGTATGGTGACCGGGATATCGGCCCCGGAGTATTTCCTTATTGCCTCAAGGGACGGGTAGTATCTTCCGTGGTCCGTAATGGTGCAGAAATCGTATCCGAGCTTTCTGTAGTTGGCCACGACGACTGCAGGATCCTCATGTCCGTCCGAACGGAAAGAGTGCATGTGGAAATCGCCTCTAAGAGGATATCTTCCTGCAAGGTCGCTCCCCAGGGCGTATACCCTGCACAGCATGATCATCCTCGCATTCCGGTCAAAGAATCTGAGGTGGTATTCGCCTTCTTCCGGAGCCGTGAACTTGAATACTGCCGCCCCGTCGTCGTTCACCGTGTTCTCGTGGCGCACCAGGTTCCATGCGGTGAAGCGGTCTCCGGGACCTCCTTCGTACAGCGCGTGGCTGGTTATCACGGTGTCTTTCGGAAGGCGCGCGTGCTCCCCCAGCGGCTTCACCGTCAGGGTGATCTCCTTTCCGGCCGGGAATACCATAGGGTATATGTCGTAATCGCAGAGGATCTGATTCATTTTTTTGTCCGCCTTTCTGTTTGTTCCAATGAAAATACAGGGATGTGGAATCCCTGTATTAAGTGACATCCGGTCATACCGGTAATATGTCCGGCATCACAGCTTCATAGTATATTCGGTAACGCCTGTGATGGTCTCGCCGTCTATCTGGAGAGGAGAGGGCACATCGAATTTCACGGTGATTTCGTTCCCTTCATGTATCACCGTATTCTTGGTGTGCTTTATGTGTTCTCCCTTGAAAATGCCCGGGAATGCCACCAGTGTGGGGATCTTTCCGCCGCCGTGCCATACGAGACATGAGAGCTTCCTGTTCTCACCGGTACGCTTCTGTCCGGGAGTGGCCATCATTCCGCCGCCGTAGAAACGGCCGTTCATGGTGGGAGCGAGCCAGACTTTCTCGTATTTGTATGTCTTGCCGTCGACGATGACAGTGGCATTCGTGGGCTTATAGTGGAACAGGAGCCCCTTGATGGCGATGCCCGCGTAGTTGATGTCCTTGCCGGGAGCCTCGGCTCTCAGCTTGTCGCCCTCCTCGCAGCAGTATCCGTCGATGCCGTAGCCCACGCCGTTGAGTACTCTGTATGTTTTATCCTTTACCGTGACCTTGGGAAGGTTCACTATATACTGGTTGATCTTCTGGGGACCGTCCTCGGGACCGAAGCCCAGGTCACGCCAGAAGTCGTTTCCGCTGCCTGTGGGGAAGAAATAAATGTCGTTCTTGATCTCGATGCCGTCTGTGTCGTTTATGAACCTGTTGAGAGTGCCGTCACCGCCACAGATCAGAAGCACGTCGTCTTCGGCGAGGGAAGGAATGAAAGTGCTGTAGTCGGTAGCCGTCATATCGGTGAATTCAAGCTCCCTGTCCTTCCAGAAATCCTTTACCTTCTCGGCCTTGCTGAGTCCTTCGTTGTTGCCCGAGTACTTGTTGTAGAGAACGTAGGTCTTCATTTGTCTTCTCCCTTTTCTTGTGTATTGTATTTTTTGAGATTCTCAAGTATGGCGCTGTACGCGCGGTCCCCGATCTCGTTGGAGCGCATCCCGGTCACCTGCTCAGCAGGTATCACGTCGATTATATCCAGATATACATGGCTCCTGCGGAAGGGGAAATTGTTCTTTATCATGTCCGTGCCGTAAGTTGACATAATGACCACCGGGACCTCAGCCTTCTGGGCGATGAGAAACATGCCGTTGTGGAATTTGAGCAGTCCCTCGCCGTAGTTCCTCGTGCCTTCGGGATACATGCCTATGGAGACCTCATCGGCCCTGAGGAGATCCGCCGCGTGGTTAACCGTGGTGATGGCGCCCATGGCCCGTTCACGGTCGATGTCCATGAAACAGCATTTCCTTATGATCCTGCCGTATGCGGGGACGCTGAAATTGGCGCCCTTCGAGATGTATGCCAGATCCCGGTGCCTCAGTACGTGCCACGTGACTATGGGGTCGAATTTCGATCTGTGGTTGCCCACGATCAGGAACCTTCCCTCAGGCAGCTTTTCCATCCCCGTCACATGTATCTTTATCCTGACCAGGAACATGGCCATGGCAGTGCTGGAATGGAGAAGGAACCTGTAGTACCGGCTGTTATGGTCGTAGAGCTTCTTCGGGTTGACGAACAGGCTGCTTATGATGAGCAGAAGGATGTAAGCCAGGGCCGGCCCTATGACTGAAAGCAGGATGATCAGGATTATCTTTACCGGTAAGGGCATTTCGCGCCTCCGTTGCCGTTTTCGGTGTTTTTTTGCTTGAAAAACAACAGATTCATTATATCAGCAATATGTTAACAAATCGTGAACAAAACGAAGTTTGTGACGGCCTGGGCCAACTATGTTGCATATGTGTTTCATATATCCGGAAACTCTTGACACCGGTGCGATTTGGTGATACATTTACCCTGGAATACAAGGTGAAAAACGGAGAAAAACGATGGAAATAGCAGCTCAGATAGTGGGTTATGCAGCCACAGTTTCAACACTGATCTCGATGCAGCAGAAGAAGATACTGAACATCTTCATATTTGCCATAATCTCGAACGTCCTGGCGTCTACAAGCAATCTCCTCATAGGGGGATACGCAGGCATGGCCATATGCGCGGTGGCGGTGGTCCAGACCGCCGTCTCCATGATATTCGAACTGAAGCACAGAAAAGTGCCGCTGCCCGTGACCATATTCTTCCTGGCGTGCTACATAGGAGTGTCGGTGCTCACATACAAAACGCCCCTCGATATCCTCCCCTGCGCGGCCGCCCTCATGTACGCTCTCGCCATGGCGCAGAAGAAGACGCTCTACCTGAGGCTGTTCATGATACTCAACTCTGTCGCCTGGATCGTGTACGAGCTGACGCTGCCCACCAAGAACTGGGCCATGGCCATCACGTTCTCGATCCAGCTCGTAGCCACAGTGATCGGACTCATACGGTTCGACATAAAGAAGAAAAAGGAAGATACCGATGAAGAAAAATCCACCCAAGAAGAGAACGGAGAAGAGAAAAATGCAGAAGATAGTTTGTCTTGACCTTGAAGGCGTGCTGGTGCCCGAGATATGGATCGCCTTCTCCGAGGCTGCGGGGATCCCGGAGCTGAGGAAGACCACCAGGGACGAGCCGGATTACAACAAGCTCATGGCCATGCGCATCAGCACACTGAAGGAGCACGGTCTGGGGCTTCATGAGATACAGAAGGTCATAGAGACCATAGACCCCATGCCCGGTGCGAAGGAATTCCTCGACGAGCTGAGATCGAAGGTCCAGACCGTCATACTGAGCGACACGTTCACCCAGTTTGCCACCCCGCTCATGAGGAAGCTGGGATGGCCCGCCATTTTCTGCAACACCCTTGTCACGGATCCGGACGGGACCGTCACGGGATATGAGCTGAGGGCAAAGAAGACGAAGCTGGCCACGGTGAAGGCCTTCCAGTCCATAGGATACGAGACGATCGCCGCAGGAGACAGCTTCAATGATCTTGAGATGATAAAGGCGGGCAGGGCCGGGTTCCTTTTCAGGAGCACGGAGAAGATCAAGAGGGACTATCCCGAGATACCCGCGTTCGACGAATACAGCGAGCTCCTTGAAGCGATAGAGAAAGAACTATAAGGAAAAAGATCACACCGAAGCCCGGGAAAGAAGGTGCAGGATGAAGACTCCGAACTATGTACTCATAGACTACGTGAGATGGATGGGGGACCGCTCGTTCTACGAGATGCCCTTCTGCGACACGGACGCCCTGGTTCTGTGCGATGTCTCATATTTCGACATATTCCCGAAACAGCCCGGGGAAGACCTGAACCTGCGGCAGCTCATACAGAAAGCTCCCGTGGAGAACTCGGAACTGGTCAAGCGGCTGGGCAACGGGATGAAGGAGCATGTGGATTTCATAAAGGCGGTGGCCTCCTCGAAGAGATTCGGGGAACTGCGGATAGGTGACTATTCCGAGAGCCTCGAATACGATCGCGGGATCCAGTTCTGCGCCGTTGACTTCGTATGCACCGGACTTTTCAATTTCATAGCCTACAGAGGCACTGACGACACCATAGCCGGCTGGAAGGAAGACTTCATGATCGCCTTCACGAAAACAAAGGCCCAGGAGCTTGCCCTACAGTTCGCCGCGAGAAACGTGAACCCGTATACCGCTAACTATATCGCAGGCCATTCCAAGGGCGCGAACCTGGCCCTTTATGCGTCATGCATGCTGCCCGACGAGCTCTGGAACCGGGTCACCCACGCATACGTCCTTGACGGACCGGGTTTCTGCGAAGAGGTAATTGACCTGTCATGCCTCGACCGGGTACAGGACAGGACCACGAAGGTCATACCGGAATACTCGGTGATAGGAAAACTGTTTGATGCTGAGATCCGAGATACGAGGATCGTCGCCGCCGGAGCCACGGGCATAATGCAGCATGAGATACTGTACTGGGGCGTCCGCGGGAACGAGCTCGATACGGTCCCCGAGGGGGATCCCGCAGCGGACACGGTGAACGAGATCATAGCGAAATGGATCGAGGACGTTCCTCCGGAGGACAGGCAGTCATTCATAAACGAGCTTTTCGGAGCCCTTGCCGAAGGCGGGGCGAAGACCATGACGGACGTGATGAATGGCGGCCCCGACGGGTTCGACAGGATCCTCTTCAAGCTGGTCCACGCAAGCACCGGGGCCCTGAAGGCGGCCGCGGCCCTGCCGGAACAGGCTCTTTTCGGAACGACATTCAAGAACATAAGGAAAAGCATCAGGAAGAACGGGTTCATAAGGTGGCTCATCAACAACGAGGTGTTCAAGGCCCTGATCCTCATCGTGGCGGGCGTCATATGCTTCTTCGCCACTAACAGCTTCTTCGACAACTCCGCGGTGGACTTCTTCATAGCTGCCACCGTATTCCAGGTGGGTATGACCCTGAAGAGGCTCATCGAGAGCAAGTGGAAGTTTGAGGCCATAAAGGACCGGCTTTATCTCGTGGCCATCCTGGTGGTGATAGGCATCACCATGTTCTTCAAGGAAAAGGCCATGTTCGTCATCGGCAGTATCCTGTTCGCGGTGATAGCAATAGCGGGCGCGATACATTCGGCGGTGAGCCTGTCGAAGAAGGGACTGCCTGTGTACAGGAGGGTCCTGTATATAACGGAGCTCGTGCTGTGCCTGGCGTACGCGGTGAGCTTCCTCGTCATACCTCACTCAGTGGCGTACGGATTCGCCTTCGGGATGGGGATATGCCTGTGCCTTGACGGCGTCATAAAGATAGTGTTTGAGATAATAGAGAGCAGGCAGCGGAAGAAAGCCGCTGCTGCCCAAAAAGAGGCCGCAAAGTGAGATTGGAAGTCTCGAAAGGGCTCAGGCTCGTCTTTGCCGGCGAGCTGATAATCATTATTTCTACAATCGTAGAACTTGCGTGCTCCGTGCTTGCAGCCACGTTGTCAGGCAGCTACTCCTCCCTGATCCCGGGGGTTGCGGACCGCGCTGTTACGGCGCCTGCCGTCATACTGACCGTGCTGGCTCTTGCGGGAGGATCCGCGATCCTCTGCGGTATAATACTGAATATAATCGGGTTCAGGTATCTTTTTCCGGAGAACCGGTATTTCAGGATCGCCTTCTGGTTCACCCTGGCTGAGCTCGCGCTCGTGACAGTAACTTCAGCCGTTACTTTCCACGAGATCTGGCACCTGGTGATGATCGTCGTGGAGTGGCTCCCGACTCTTGTCATCGTGGCTTCGGCTGTCAGCGGGATCAGCGCTCTGGCCGAAAGACTTGGAAACGAAGAACTTGTGAAACACGGAAAAGCCCTGAGGCATACCTTTGTCGTAATATATATCCTCATACTGGTTCTGGACATCCTTCACGCGGTCATGCTCGAGAGGTTCTCGCAGAGCATCCCGGTCCGGGTCCTGGCCGTCATATCGGCCCTTCTAGCGGTCTTCCACTCGGTTCATTACGCGATGTATCTCAGAAAAGCTTCGAAGGAGACACAGCAATAACGAACGGGACGCTCCGGCGTCCTTTTTTACGCCTTCAGGGGCATGAAAAACTGACTTACGTCTTGAATTCGGCGAGGTTTTACAGTATTATGATAGATGGTAACAGGATGCCGCGGGGCATGCCTGTCCAATACTTTTTCAGGACAGCCGGGGACACGGTCCCTGCGCTTCGGAAAGGATAATTATGGGTAAGAAAAACGCAGCAGCGGGAGGCCTCAAGCTCAATTACAAGAGGACCTTCCTGATCGGATTCGCATTTTTCGGGATACTGCTCCTGTGGCAGATCTACGACTCCTGGTGCCCCACATTTCTTACGGATATCTTTGCGAGAAGGATCTACGGGATATCCTCCGCGGTCCTGAAGGCCGGGGACCCAGACAAGATACTCAACGTGCAGTGGCTGGTCGGCATAATCATGGCATGCGACAACCTCGCGGCTCTGATACTCCTCCCCATATTCGGGAGCCTGTCCGACAAGACCAAGACCCCAATCGGAAAGAGGATGCCCTTCATACTGGTCGGAACACTGGTTTCCGCCGTGGCGTTCCCCTTCATACCGCTGTTCTTCCATTACAACAATATAGTCGGCATGATCATCATGATGGCCATAGTGCTCATGTTCATGATGATGTACAGGAACCCTGCTGTGGCCCTGATGCCGGACATCACACCGAAGCCCCTCAGAGCCAAGGCCAACGGTATAATAAACATCATGGGATACCTGGGCGGTGCGTTCGCCACTGTCCTCGGCATATTCCTGGTGCTCAGCAAGTACATCAACGCGGCTGATGACGAGAGAAACATCTGGATAATCGAACTGCCATTCATCATAGCATCCGTGCTCATGGTGATATCAGCCCTCGTCCTGTTCTTCACCATAAAGGAGAACAAGATAGAGAAGGAAATGAAGGACGAGATGGAGCTCGGCGAGCAGATGGCTGCCATCGAGACTCCGGTGGACGACAGCAAACCAATGTCCAAGGCCAACAAGAGGATGCTCCTTGCGATCCTCGGTGCGGAGTTCCTCTGGTTCATGTCTGACAACGCTCTCGGCACATACATCGGCAACTACGTCATATATCATCTCAAATCCGTATCCAGCTCGACGATGATCCTTACCATCGCGGGCGGCCTCGCGTCAGTCATAGGGTTCGCCATAGCGGGACACATAGCCGAGAAGATCGGAAGAAAATGGACGATATCCATAGGGCTTTCGATCACATTCGTAGGCCTAGTGATCATGTGCTTCACGGCTCCCACGAACGTCGTGGCGGCGAACGCCACCCACGGCGAGTTCACATTCCCGGTAGTACTGTACGCCGTCTGGGTGCTCAAAGGGTTCGGCATGGCGCTGGTGCACAACTGCTCCTTCCCGATGGTCGTGGAGCTCTGCTCCTCAAAGAAGATCGGGAAATTCACCGGCTACTACTATGCAGCCAGCATGTCAGCCCAGACCATCACTCCCATACTTCTCGGACTCGTTCTCAACGCGACCCTCGCATGGAATGCGCTTCCGGTGTATTCCGCGATCCTTACGCTGCTCAGCTTTCTGGTGTTCACGCTCCTGGTCAAGAGTATCAAGGCCAAGAAGGTCAGCAATACCACCGGCATTGAAGCGCTGGGCGCTGACGACTGATCGGAGATTGGCATGGAATTTTCAAACGTTGCAAGAAAACTTGTGAAGGCCGGCATCGCTGCGGCCGGACTGGGAGCGCTTCTTGTCGCTCCGGGCCAGGCGACCGATGTTCAGAAGGCCCCGTTCAAAGGCAGGAACTTCGCCCACAGGGGACTATATACCGAAGACGGGATCATCCCGGAGAATTCCCTTGAAGCCTTCAGAAGAGCCGTGTCCGCGGGATACGGCATAGAGCTCGACGTCCAGCTTTCCTCGGACAGCCGGGTCATGGTGTTCCATGACGACGATCTCGACAGGATGTGCGGGGTCAGCGGAAAGATCTGGGACCGTTCCTATGATGAGCTGAGGGAACTGAGGCTGAACGGCACGGAATCTTACATACCCACTCTTCACGAAGTGCTTGAAGTGGTGGCAGGGAAGGTGCCGCTCATAGTGGAACTGAAGAACGGCCCGAAGAACACCGAGCTGTGCAAGAAGACCTGCGCCATCCTTACCCAGTACAGGGGCGACTTCTGCATAGAGAGCTTCAATCCCATGATAGTCGGATGGTTCAGGATGAACGCGCCGGAGATTCTGAGAGGACAGCTGGCCACCAGCGTCGAGGAATACGGCACAAAGACAGCGAAGCCTGTGGCTTTCGCCCTGTCGAACGGACTTACGAACATCATCGCGAGACCGCACTTCATAGCCTACAGCCTCGGCGAGAGGCCGGTGGGCATAAAGCTTTCGGAGCTCATGGGGGCGATGAAGGTGGGATGGACATCCCACGGGGAGGAGAACGAGAAGGGCAGGGATGCCGTGATCTTCGAGTTCTACAGGCCGAAGACCCATTTCAGATAACAGATGCATACGGGAGAGGGGGAGATCGATCCCCCTTTCTTTGGAATACGGCAGATATATCACGGAAAGGGGGCGGTGATTCATGGGCAGGACTTATGTGGCGATAGATCTGAAGTCGTTCTACGCATCCGTCGAATGCGTCCAGAGGGGTCTCGATCCCCTGACGACCAACCTTGTGGTGGCGGACCTTTCAAGGACTGAGAAGACCATATGCCTCGCGGTGTCGCCGTCTCTCAAATCCTACGGCATATCCGGAAGGGCACGGCTGTTCGAAGCGGTGCAGAGAGTGAAGGAAGTCAATCTCGAAAGGAAGCGCGCCATATCGGGTAGGCCCTTTTCGGGCAGATCATATGATTACCTGAAGCTCAGGAACGATCCGGAACTTGAACTGGACTATATCGTGGCGAAGCCCCAGATGGGGAAGTACATGAAGGTCAGCTCGGAGATCTATTCCATATACCTGAAGCATGTGGCCCCGGAGGACATACACGTCTACTCGGTGGACGAGGTATTCATAGATGCCACGGACTATCTTGACATGTATGCTCTGTCGCCTCATGATTTCGCCATGAGGCTGATCCGGGACGTGCTGGACACCACGGGGATCACCGCCACGGCAGGCATAGGCACAAACATGTTTCTGGCCAAGGTGGCGATGGATATAGTGGCCAAGCACATGCCGGCGGACCGGGACGGAGTCCGGATCGCAGAGCTGGACGAGACGGGATACCGGAGACAGCTCTGGGAACACAGGCCCATAACGGATTTCTGGAGAGTAGGCAGGGGCATCGCTTCAAGGCTCGAGCGCATGGGCATATATACCATGGGTGACGTGGCCTTGTGCTCGGTCAGAGACGAGGAAAGGCTTTACCGGGAGTTCGGGGTGAACGCAGAGCTGCTCATAGACCACGCCTGGGGCTGGGAGCCATGCACCATAGCAGATATCAAGAGCTATGTGCCGGAGAGCAGCAGCCTCAGCGTCGGCCAGGTCCTGTCGACACCCTACGACTTCGAGAAGGGACGTCTGATCGTGATGGAGATGACAGACCAGCTGGTGCTGGATCTTGTGGAAAAAGGTCTGGTCACGGACCAGATGGTCCTGACGGTAGGCTACGATACGGAAAATATATCAAAAAGATATTCAGGCGAGACTGAGGCCGACAGGTACGGGAGACAGACTCCGAAGCAGGCCCACGGCTCCGTCAACCTGGGGTGCTACTCCTCTTCCACGAAGCTCATAATGGCGAAGATGGACGAGCTCTATTCAAGGATCGTGAAAAAGGATCTGACTGTGCGCCGCATGTATGTCGTGGCGAACCATACCATACCCGAATCCGAGATACCGGAGCAGGGGCAGGAACAGCTGGACATGTTCACCGACTACGAGCGTAAAGCGGAAGAAGACGAACGGGACAGGGAAGCCCTCGAGTCGGAGAAGAGGCTCCAGAAGTCGATAATTGAACTGAAGAAGAAATTCGGAAAGAACGCGGTGCTGAAAGGCATGAATCTTGAGGAAGGCGCTACCGCCAGGGAGAGGAACCGGATGGTGGGAGGCCACAAGGCATGATACGCGGGAACGGAGACCGGAAATGGGAAAGTATGACAGCATCATAAACATGGAGCATCATGTCTCGAAAAAACATCCCCAAATGTCCATGACGGACCGGGGAGCCCAGTTTTCTCCGTTCGCGGCTCTAACCGGATATGAGGACATAATATCCGAGACATCGCGGAGCACCGAGACCGCCGGAGAGCTTGACGAAGGCGAAAAGGAAAGGCTGGGCGGGCTTCTGGACAGGGCGCTCAGGACGGGCGCGGAAGCCGAGATCATGTATTTCGTTCCGGACGCGAAGAAGGCCGGAGGCTCGTACGCTTCGGCCAGGGGCACCGTCACGAAGATCGACGCTTATGACCGGACGGTATATCTCGGGAGGAATATCAGGATAAAGCTGGATGACATAATCGGCGTGGAGCTTGAGTCATGGGAAGGAGAGAAACTCTGATGGCTGTAAAGGCGGTACTTTTCGACATGGACGGGGTGCTCGTCGATTCAGAGCCCCTCATAATGCGCTGCTCCTGCGATGCCCTGAAACAGTGGGGGCTTGATGCGTCGCCGGAAGACTTCATCCCCTTCGTGGGATCCGGCGAGGACCGGCTCATCGGGGGAGTCTCCGAGTCTCTCGGCGTACCGTATGACGTGAAGATGAAGGAGATCGCCCTCAGACTGTACCTTGAAAGGGCTTCAGGCGCGGGGATCGCGCTGCCGGGATCCGGGGATACCGTGAGGGAGGTCATGAAAATGGGCCTCAGGACCGCGGTCTGCAGCGCTGCGGACCTGGTCAAGGTGAACGAGAACATCAGGTGCATAGGGCTCGCGCCTTCTGATTTCGGCACGGTACTCTCCGCTGAGGACGCGAAGAGAAAGAAGCCGGCGCCGGATATATACATCACGGGGGCCGGAAAGATTGGAGTGGATCCCGAGGACTGCATCGTGGTGGAGGACGCCGTGAACGGGATAATCGCCGGGCATGCAGCGGGATGCCGCGTGATCGGGATCACCACTTCGTTCTCAGGGAAGGTGCTTTCCGAAAAGGCGTCCCCGGAATGGATAGTGGACGATATCAGGGATATACTTGATATATTGAGAGAGGAAATGTATAATTAGTTTTGTTTCATATCTGGAGGTGACGCCATGGCAGAGATTATCAACCAGGGAACCCCGCAGGTCAGAAGATACTGCACGACCTGCTTCAACTGCGGTGCGGGCTTCGTATACCGTGCAACGGAGGTCCACCACAATCCTCTGTTCAACTCAGTGGTGGCCAACCGGGGATTCACGGGATACGACGGAGAAGTGAGATGCCCGGGATGCGGGACAGTACTGCCCCACTACGAACAGAATATCTATGATCCGGATCCGAAGCCTGCCGGGGAGACGGTTTGCCCCGGATGCGGGCGTCCTGTGGCTCCGGACAGCAATTTCTGCAGCTACTGCGGCTGCAAAATGACAAAATAGTTAACCTGAAAACTTGTCATAATCGTCATATTTGACAAAAATCGCAAACTGTGTTAGAATTCAGACAGTCACAAGACGCCGGTTTTTGAATATATAAACCGCATTTAATAATTCAACGGGCGTCAGACAGATGATTTCCGTAGGTCTGAAACGGGAAATTCTAACATAGGAGGGAAGTATCACCTCAGACAGGATACTTCGCGATTGTCAAGAGATGAAGAGACTGACCAAGAAGCAGATGATCATCTTCGCGATAGGACAGCTGGGATGGTCCATGCTGAGCGGCGTTATCAACGCGTGGCTCGTGACGTTCTATCTTCCTACGCAGGGAGACATCGAAGCCGGAGCCACACAGTACATAATCCCCGGACTCGTTATACTGGGATTCCTGACGGTCCTCGGCCTGATCACGGCTCTCAGCCGTATCTTCGACGCCATCACGGACCCGCTCATCGCAAGCTTGAGCGACAGAAGCACCAACAAGAACGGAAGAAGGATCCCCTTCATGAGACTGGCGGCGATACCGCTTTCGATAGTCACCGTTCTGCTTTTCTGCGCACCCGTTGAGACCATCAGCGGAATAAACATTGCATGGATCTCAGTGTTCATCGTTCTGTTCTACCTGTTCATGACGATGTACTGCACTCCATACAACGCGCTCATTTCGGAGTTCGGAAAGACCCAGGATGACAGAATGTTCATTTCTACTGCCATCTCCCTTACCTTCTTTGCCGGCACTCTCATAGCCTATACTCCCTTCGTGTTCGCCGGGATGCTCAGATCCATGGTGGGATACGGATGGAGCTACAGGATCTGCTTCATCGTTATAGCGGTCCTCGCATGCTTCTGCATGCTTCTGCCCACATTCCTCCTCAAGGAGAAGGAATTCGTCGATACCAAGCCTTCAAAATCGAACATGTTCAAGTCACTGGCGGCGACCTTCAAGAACAAGGATTTCCGTGTATTCGTGGGATCCGATATAATGTACTGGATCGGCCTGACTCTATTCCAGACGGGCCTGCCGTTCTTCGTAAAGGTCTCCATGAATCTTGACGAGAGCATGACAATGGTGTTCATGGGTGGCATGACGGTGCTTTCCGCCGTGTTCTATCCCACCGTATCCGGACTTGTCAGAAAGTTCGGAAAGAAGAAACTGGTCATATTCGGGTTCCTGGGCCTGGCGCTGGCGTACCTTATCACTGCCCTCATCAGGTTCATTCCGCTTCCCGGTATGGTATACGGCGTGGCGATCTGCGTGATCGCGGCGTTCCCGATGGCTCTCCTGGGCATAATACCCCAGTCCATCGTCGCAGACGTGGCAGAGGCCGACGGTATCGAGACCGGAGAGAACAGAGAGGGTATGTTTTTCGCTGCCCGTACGTTCGCCATGAAATGGGGCCAGTCCATCGCGATGCTGGTGTTCACGTCCCTGGCAATAATCGGGACCACCCAGAACCTCAATTCCAATGATATAACCGCGTCTTCCACAGGCCTTACCATCGTTGCCTTCGTGGCAGTGTTCTTCTGCGTCCTCGGAGCAGTGATCCTGGGCCTGTACAACGAAAAGAAAGTCATGAAGACCATATCCGAAAAGAAAACTGAGAAGAAGGAATAGCTGACTGCCTTTCCTGAAGACCAGACACTCGGCGCAGTTTCGGATTATGTCACGAGCTGCGCCGGTTTCATTCATTGTTATGAAGATATCAGAAATTCTCAAACAGGACAGACTGCTTCTGTCATTCGAAGTATTCCCGCCTAAATCTGACTATGCCTTCGAGTCCGTAAAGGATGCTGTACGCAAGGTGGCCACCCTAAGGCCCGCCTTCATGAGCGTGACATACGGAGCAGGCGGGGGAACCAGCGAGTATACCCTCGATATCGCAAGGGAGATAAATGAAAGGTTCTCCGTGCCGTCGATAGCCCACCTGACCTGCGTTGCTAGCGACAGGGATACGGTGAGAAAGAGGATCTCAGCCATAAAGGACGCCGGGATCGAGAACATAATGGCCCTGAGGGGAGACCTTACCCCGGAGCTCGAGAAGAGCGACCGTTCACACTGGGAGTACAGACATGCGGTGGATCTCATAAGGGACATAAAGGAGATATCTCCCGAGATGTGCATAGGCGGGGCATGCTATCCCGAGGTCCATCCGGAAAGCAGGAACCAGGCGGAGGACATACAGCACCTTCTGGAAAAAGTGAATGAGGGATGCGATTTTCTCACCACCCAGATGTTCTTCGACAACAATCTGTTCTACACTTTCCTGTACAAGATACGGGATGCCGGCATAAAGGCACCGGTGATCCCGGGCATCATGCCGATAACCAAGGCGATCCAGCTCGAAAGGGCAGTAAAACTTTCGGGATCTTTCATTCCCCAGAGGTTCAAGGCTCTGGTGGACCATTTCGGAACATCGGACGAGGCCATGAAACAGGCGGGCATAGTATACGCGACGGACCAGATCATCGATCTGTATGCCAACGGGATAAAATGCGTTCACGTGTATTCGATGAACCAGCCGGATGTGGCTGCGAGAATAAAGGACAATCTGTCAAAAATCGTAGTATGATCACAGTTTCTGTAAGAACATACAAACCCGGACAGCTGGGGGACCCGGACAGGAAAACGGTCCTCAGATACTCGGGAGATCCCCGGGGAGAGAGCGGAAGCGATAAAGCGCTTTCAGAGCTTCTGGACACGGTGATCAGCGGGAGCGAAGCCGTTCTGACACCGAAGGTCTGCTGTGCCGAATGCGGCATAACCGTCGGAGAGGGGAAAGTGAGTTCTGAGTTCGGGGAGATAGAATCTGAATATCTCGCGGAGCATCTTTCGGGCTGCAGCTCGGCGGTGTTCTTCGCGGCGACGGCAGGGATAGGGACCGACAGGGCGGTGACCGCCATGTCGAAGATATCGCCTGCAAGAGCCCTTCTCGCGGACGCACTGGGATCCGAGAGGGTGGAGGCGCTGTGCGATCTTTTCGAGCGCGAGGTAACCGAAGAGCTCATAAAGGAAGGAAAGACGGCCGTTCCGAGATACAGCCCGGGATACGGCGACTTTTCACTTGAATGCCAGAAGCAGATCATAAACGGGCTCCAGTGCCAGAAACACATAGGGCTTACACTGAACAGCTGTCTTATGATGACCCCCACAAAGTCCGTGACCGGCGTGATAGGCATCAGGGACGGGACTGAAGAAGACGATGCAAGGGACAGATGCTCAAACAAATGCTCGGGGTGCGGCATGAAAGACTGCGCATTCAGAGATACGGGCGGGACCGGCAGAAAGGGATGAGGCGCATGACGGTAACCGAATATATCAGAAACAATATCCTGATCCTTGACGGAGCCATGGGCACTCAGCTACACCGTAACGGACTGAAGCCGGGGGAGCTGCCCGAAAAATGGAACACTGAACACCCGGACATAATCACGGGAATACACCGGGACTATTTTGACGCCGGGGCGAATCTGGTATGCACGAATACCTTCGGCGCGAATTCCCTGAAGTTCGGGAAGGAGGAACTGGAGGAGATAATAAAGGCGGCGGTGGAGAACGCGCGCCGTGCAACGGAACAGTCAGGCGCACCGCAGGAAAAATGGGTCGCCCTGGATGTCGGTCCGTCAGGCAGGATGCTGGCGCCATACGGGGACCTGGATTTCGAGGAGGCGGTAAGCCTCTTTTCGGAGGTCGCCGGGCTCGGCGAGAGATACGGAGCCGATCTCATATACATAGAGACCATGAACGATTCATACGAGACCAAGGCGGCAGTGCTAGGTGCCAGGGAGGGATCCTCTCTTCCCGTGTTCGTGACCAACGCATACGGTGAGGACGGAAAGCTCATGACCGGCGCATCCCCCAGGGCCATGGTTGCCATGCTGGAGGGACTGGGAGCGGATGCCATAGGCGTGAACTGTTCCCTGGGACCGAAGGCCCTTTCACCCGTCGTTGAGGAATATCTCGCATATGCTTCGGTGCCAGTGATCATGAAGCCAAACGCGGGACTGCCGAAAGTCGAGAACGGAGAGACCGTCTACGATGTGGGCCCGGAAGAGTTTTCGGAAGAAGTCGGAAAAATGATAAAAAAAGGCGTGAGGCTGGCAGGCGGATGCTGCGGGACCACGCCGGAGTATATAAAGGGCCTGGCTGCAAAAGCAGCAGGCGCAAGACCTGTACGGATAAAGGCAAAGAACCATACCATGGTGTCGGGATACGCTGATGCCGTAGTTTTCGGAGAGGCCCCCGTCCTCATAGGAGAGCGGATAAACCCGACCGGAAAGAAAGCATTCAAGGAGGCTCTGAGATCCGGCGATACCGGATACATCTTAAGGGAAGGAATCGGTCAGAAGGAAAAGGGAGCCCACATACTCGACGTGAACGTGGGACTTCCGGAGATAGACGAAAAGACAGAGCTTACTAGAGCTGTATGCGAGCTCCAGTCGGTGGTTGACATACCGCTCCAGATCGATACGTCCGACCCCGCAGCCATGGAAAACGCCCTCAGGCGGTATAATGGAAAAGCCATGATAAACTCCGTGAACGGAAAGCGGGAATCCATGGACAGAATCTTCCCCATAGCGAAAAAGTACGGGGGAGTCCTGGTGGCGCTAACACTTGACGAGTCCGGGATCCCGGAGACCGCGGTGGGAAGACTGGCCATAGCGAGAAAGATACTCAATGAAGCCGCGAGATACGGCATCAGAAAAAAAGATATCGTGTTCGACCCGCTGGCCCTGACCATAGGAACGGGAAAGGATGCGGCGAAGGTGACGCTTGATTCCATCAGCCTGATAAAGACCGTCCTCGGATGCAGGACATCCCTGGGGGTCTCCAATGTCTCCTTCGGACTGCCGAGGAGAGAAATCATAAACAGCTCGTTCTTTACCATGGCTATGGCGAGAGGGCTGTCATGCGCCATCATCAATCCGTATTCGGACGACATGATGAAGGCATACATGTCATTCAAGGCTCTGGCGGGACTTGACGGGAACTGCACGGACTACATAGGATTCGCGGAAAAACTTCCGCAGACGGTCTCCGGGACGGCCGCGTCTTCTGCAACAGGGAAAACTGACGGCGGCATTTCCGCCGGGGCGACGGATCTTGTTTCTGCCATCGTGAACGGGATGAAGGATGAATCCGGGAGCCTCACGGCCGCGATGCTTCAGGAGGGAAGGGATCCGCTGGAAGTGATAAACAGCGAGGTCATCCCTGCTCTGGACGAGGTAGGAAGGAAATATGAGTCTAAAATCGTTTACCTTCCCCAGCTTCTGATGAGCGCGGAGGCCGCAAAGGCGTCCTTCACAAAGATCAGGTCTGCGCTGGCAGGCTCTTCCGTGGAACAGGCAAAAGGCAAAAAATGCAAAGTCGTCATAGCGACGGTCCACGGTGACATACACGACATAGGCAAGAACATAGTGAAGCTGCTGCTCGAGAACTACGGATTCGACGTGATGGATCTCGGCAAGGACGTTCCGCCTGAAGTCATAGTGGACAGCGTGGTCAGCTGCAAAGCTCCGCTGCTTGGCCTTTCTGCTCTCATGACGACCACGGTCCCGGCAATGGAAGAGACCATCAGGCAGATCAGGGAGCACGCCCCATGGTGCAGGGTCGTCGTTGGAGGCGCAGTGCTGACTCAGGAATACGCCGACTCCATCGGGGCAGACAGATACGCAAGAGATGCCATGGAGACCGTGAGATACGCGGACAGTATAAACAGTGAAACCAAAAAAACAATATAAAGGGAGGACATCATGAGCAAGTATTCTGGAACACAGACAGAAAAGAACCTGGAAGCCGCTTTCGCAGGCGAGTCCCAGGCAAGGAACAAGTACACCTATTTCGCATCGGTCGCGAAGAAGGAAGGGTATGAGCAGATCTCGGCCCTGTTCCTCAAGACTGCCGAAAACGAAAAGGAACACGCAAAAATGTGGTTCAAGGAACTGGAAGGCATAGGGGATACCGCTGCCAACCTTGAGCACGCAGCTGAAGGCGAGAACTTCGAATGGACGGACATGTACGAGGGATTCGCAAAGACAGCCGAGGAAGAAGGATTTCCGGAACTGGCAAGGAAGTTCAGGCTCGTGGGCGCTATCGAGAAGCATCATGAGGAGAGATACCGCGCGCTGCTGAAGAATGTCAATGAAGCCACGGTATTCGAGAAGAGCGAGATAAAGATCTGGGAATGCAGGAACTGCGGACATATAGTGATCGGGAAGAAGGCTCCTGAGGTATGCCCGGTATGCAACCATCCCATGAGCTATTTCGAAATACACGCTGAGAATTATTAAAAGGAAACATCACAGGTGAAGAACAAGAAAGGATGCTTTCTGTCATGAAGAAAACAGCAAAGATCTTATCTTTCATTCTCCCGCTATTCATGATCATCGCAGTACTTGTCCCGGCGGCGGTTCCGGCGTCGGCGGGCGGAGGCGCGCTGATAGATGACAAGGTACAGATCTTCGTAGCATGTCCTGTAGAGGGAGAGGCTCTCGTCGGCGATAAGTATGAACCGGTACTGGTCAATTCGCCTAACTGCAGTATTTATGCATATACCTGGGAGGATCTCGATGAAAACCGTCTGATGGAGGCTACAGACCCGGTTGTCGCCGGAAAGACATACAGGCTGGTGGTGACTGTCCTTCCCAAGACGGATACTTTCTATTCATTTGACCCGACCAGTACGAGGGTTATCGTAAACGGTGAAGACCCATATTACGTGAGCTTCGATTATCCGTGGGTCCCCAGAAGCATCCTGGTGACAGTGCTGTTCGTCGGCGCGATGGAGACCTGGTACCCTTATACGATGACTGAAGAGGTAATAGACCTGACGAGCGGTTCCCTGAAAAGATTCACGCAGGATTTCGAGCCTTTCAGGATCACCATGGCTGCCTGCGAATATGCCGGACTCGTTTCCATCCAGGCAGACGACGAACGCATCGCCTATGACCTTAACAAGGACGGTTACACGGAGATGGTCCTTTACGATGCGTCTGATGACGGAGTCCAGCTGATGGAGATAACCTGGAACGAGTATTATGCCGGCAACGGGACTATAGAACTGAATCCGGCGGCATATGAGTATTTATCGAAGATCAGAGCATACGGATACGCTGAATCGATCAGGATACTGTTCGATGTGGCGGAGGCGCCCGTGCTTCCGTTCACCGACGTGACGCTGAGCGATCCTTTCTACTCGGCGATCTACTGGGCGTATTACACGACACCTCAGGTGACTACAGGCGTGACGGACACTCGTTTCGGAACCTATGATACCGTGACCCGCGGCCAGGCCGTGACCTTCCTCTGGAGAGCGATGGGCTGTCCGGAACCGAAGGGCGACCCTGAATCATCTAAATTCGTGGACCTTGAAGCAGATTACTATAAGAAGGCGATCCAGTGGGCGGTCGAGAACGGGATCACAAAAGGCGTCGACAGCACGCACTTCAGTCCCAACGGCACTCTGTCGATAGCTCATATGGTCACGTTCCTGTACAGGACTCTGGGCATCGGGACTGATGGTTGGTATTCCGAGGCTGCGAACTGGGCCCTAAATATCAATCTAACGGAAGATGTGACTTATACAATAAACCCTAATATTGATTGCCCGCGTTACGCTGTTGTCCTTATGCTGTGGAGAACAGTTGGCGGATTGTGGACGCCGTGAGGGCTGATGGTATGACGGGAAACAGAAAAATCCGGTACCGCATCTTACCGGCCATCATTGTGCTTCTGATCCTCCTGCCCCTGGCGGGGTGCATAGGATGGGGCTCTGAAAAAGTGGAACTTCAGTTTTCATCCTATTCCGGAGGCGGTCCGGAGTACAGCATCGAACTGAAAAACCCCGGTCTTGTCTCCGTTCTCAAGGAGAGAGTGTATCACAAATCAAATCATGACAATCTGAACGGCGCGGGATACACGGATGTATACACGTTAAGCGGGCTGACGCCCGGAAGCACCATCCTCACTGTGACGGAGACCTTCAAGTCCGAAGTTACCCTGACTGAGTATCTTGTAACAGTCAATGACAAACTGGATGTCACCATTGAAGTGATAGAGGATCAGCCATGATGCACACCGACCGGAGAAATCCGGTGGCACTCAGCTGACCAACTCAACAAGCAAAAGCGCCCTTCCGAAATGATTCGGAAGGGCGTGACTTTTTTGTGTTCTGATCATGCCAGCTGTTTTCTTATTTTCAGGATGTTCTTGTTGTCCCGGTACTCATATGAGACGTCGTCCATGGTTTTCTTCACAAGGAAGATGCCCAGCCCGCCCGGTTCTCTTTCGTCTGCGGAAAGGGTTACGTCCGGATCTTCGTGCTCAAGAGGGTTATAAGGATGTCCGCTGTCGATAAATGATATCTCGGCGACATCGGGATCCTTTTCGATGTGCAGCCTTACTGTGACAGAGCCCACCTCGGGCGTATAGGCGTACTGAACTATGTTGCTCAGAAGCTCGTCGGCTGCCACGCCGATCTGTGTCTGCGCCTTATGAGGACAACCTGCCTCTACGAGTTCGGAGTCTATGAAATCCAGGATCCGTTTGACACTGGCCTGTTCGGCAATCATGGTGATCTCCCTCACTATGGCCTTCTTGCCGAGATCTTTTCCTTTTTCACCGATGAAATCGAGGCAGAGCATGGTGATGTCATCGAACTGCGGGGCCTCCTGCACGAATTCTCCGATGGCATCCGTAACTGCTCCGAGAACGTCATATGTGGTTCCATCCGCCGCACAGTTGAGGGCTTCTGTCATGCGCTCTGTGCCGAACAGCTCACCGCTGGCGTCAGTGGCTTCAGCCACTCCGTCAGTGTACAGGAAGAGCTTGGAACCGGATTCCATCTGGATCTCATATTCCCTGTATTTCATTCCGGACATTCCGCCTATGACGAACCCGTGCTTGTCCTTTATGAGTTCGAACCGGCCGCCCGGTTTTTTCAGTACCGGATACTCATGGCCGGCATTCGCCGCTTTTATGAGGCCGGTGCGAAGATCAAGGACGCCCAGCCAGACGGTAACAAACATCTCTTCACGGTTATTGCTGCATATCTGATCGTTCACGGCCGCAAGGACCTCACCGGGAGATTTACCGCTCATGGCATAATTGCCGATGAGGATCTTCGACGCCATCATGAACAGCGCTGCAGGGATGCCTTTGCCGGACACGTCAGCCATAACCAGGCCGAGGTGATCATCATCGATCAGGAAGAAGTCGTAGAAGTCACCTCCGACCTCTTTGGCGGGTGTCATGGTTGCATATATATCGAATTCGGGTCGTTCGGGGAACGCGGGATAAATGTTCGGGAGCATGTCTGCCTGTATCCGGGTGGCCAGTTCAAGCTCTGTACCGATACGTTCCTTTTCTGCCGTTACCTTCGTGAGATTCTCCTCATATTCGGTCAGGTCTTTTTCCATATCCGCCATTATCAGCGCCAGGTTCTCGAGCTCGTCCCCTGTCCTGATATTCAGTTTGGAAAAATGGTCAGTCGTATCTATGCCGGACTTTCTGTCCTTAACATATCCGCTCGCGGCTTCTGCGATGCTGTTGAGGGGATCGACCAGTTTCTTCTTCATGCGTAAGGCCGTCACGAGAGCCACGATATTGACTATAACAAACATCGACACAGCGTACAGCAGGAAAAACATCTTCGCGCCGTTCACCACGTTGTTAAGTCTTATGTCGGCCAGGAAAAACGCGACGGTCTCACCGTTATCGTCCTTTACGGGAACGCCTGCAGTCGCCATGAGTCCGAATCTTTTTGAGTTGGCTATCTCATACAGCTTGCCTTCTCCGTTCCAGCCGAGGAATTTCGAGACCTGCTTTTCGGAAACTATATCGAACTCGCCTGTAAGGGAACCCGTTTCATCGGAATCGTCGGGATCGACAAGATGTATCAGACGGTTCTTCTCCGCGTCATACATGGCAAGGTAGATGTCGTCAACACCGCTGCTTTTTCTGAAATCCTCAAGTATGGATCGTATCTGCAGGAAGTCCTTTTCGAACTCGATGTCGTAGAAAGCCTGAAAGTAATCTTTGAACATCAGGCCGAATTCCTTCGTACCCCGTTCCTCTCTCTTGTAGGCCGCAGCTTCGATGTCGGCAAAACGTTCGGGATCCAGAGAATTGTAGATCTCCATTATTTCGTCCACCGTGGGCTTGACGTCCAGGACTTTTTCAGTGATGGATTCCGCGATTTTTGACGCATTGAAAGCGGTGTCTATGTACCGCGTCGTGAGGACGTAGACGAAAAGCCCGAGCCCGATCAGCAGGGCTACGAGCCCTATAAGGATCGAGGACGAAATGATCGCTCTGAAAGTTCGGGCCGAAAGGGAATTGTGCTCCCTTTCAAACCTGCTCATCTGTCTTACACTTTTTTCAGGCATAATCTCCTCCGGATAAATAATATGGCAGGGTCATGTGGATATGATCCTGCCACTTATTTCAGTTTTCCTTATTTGATGTCGAGTATTGTATCGAACCCGGTGACTTCGAATATCTCCATGAGGACGTCGTTTACGTTGACCACGGTCATGGAACCCTGGCGGTTCATCCTCTTCTGGGTGCTCAGCATCACTCTCAGTCCTGCGGAACTCATGTAGTCGAGCTTTCCGAGGTCTACAGTCAGTTCAGTGACATCATCGAGAGCTGTCTTCAACTCTTCCTCCAATTCAGGGGCTGTCGTTGTGTCGAGTCTGCCTTCAAGATAAATTGTCAAAGCTGTTCCGTTCTGTTCTTTCCTAATTGTCATCTTTTTATACCTCCGAATCAGAATTTTTTCTTTATTATCATTTCCACCGTGTTGTCGGATATGCTGATCTGCACGTCATCAGCTATATTCTTCACTATGGATCTTTCCAGTTCGTCCCATTCTTCCTTCGGGACCTGAGCTTCGTCTACTGTGTCGATATACCTTGAGAAGGACCACATGTCTGGCATGAAACCGTCGGGATCTCCGTACATCCAGCCTTCGGTATAGTAGCTGACGCCTGCGGCCGAGACCGGTTCAAGCGCTTTTTCAAAGAGTTCCCGGATCTTGCCCATGAAACCTTTTGCCGCCATATTCTTTCCGGTACTGGATGTTGCGAGAAGCTGCTCGCGCATCTCACTGTTGACATTCGTGACGGTCTTCAGGTGCAGTTCAAAATCCCCGTCTGTATCTTCGATCCAGAAATCCGCTTTACGGTCACCTGTTATCGCCTGCATGACACCCATCATCTCTTCGGTCAGAAGACGGAGCTGGATGCCTTCCTTTCTATCCAGGGACTTGTACGCAGCAACGGCTTCCGCCTGGGCCAGCGCTTCCTTGAATCCTTTTCCCGTGCTGGAAACATGGATTATGTCGGATCTCATCTAATACCTCCGTTCCGGTTCCGCGAACGGGACCAAATTTTCACAACTGGAATTGTATCACAAATAAAACGATTTCACAAGGGCTTTTCCGGTCTTGCATGCATATTTCCTTTTTTTCGAAAAAACAGGACCTGCAGATGCTTCTGCAGATCCCGTGATTTGTCTGTGTACCGGATCAGAACGATCCCGAATGACCGCCGTGGGAAGTTCCGGAGGATCCCACATGGACGGAGCTTCCTCCGCCGCCTCCCCTTGACTCGGTCTCGCGTCGCGTCTGGGTCACATTGCTGTACAGGAAGTTGTCCTCGCTTATGACCATGTCCATACTGTTGTCCCGGACGTATGAGTTCGCTGCCGGCTGGTACCTTACGGATTTCAGCTTTGACTTCATCCCGCCTACTCCTATCAGGGAGGCCAGGAAGCCGATGACGCCGGAGAGGACTCCTGCCCCGACTCCGGGTGCGCCGTCTCTCTCAAGCGAAGGAGATTCAGAATCCGGTCTGTAGAACGGATTGTCATAGGGCGTGCCGTTCTCGTACTGCGTGTAGTAATCGTCCGCCTTGGATACGAAGATCCTGAACGCCTCGTAATACTGGCCGTTTCTCAGGTACGGGGTCATCTCGTCATCCATTTCCTGCATGCCGTAATCGGTGAGGGCCTGGATCCCGTTGCCCGTGGTGCTTATATGGAACCTTCTGGAGTTCATATCTATCAGGAACATGCATCCGTCGTGGTTGGTGCCTACTCCGTAACCGTTGTAGTCGTAATAGTCGTCGGTATAGGACTCGACGGTACCGGTGATGCCGTTCTTCGTGACGATGGCGACCGTGGCGTTGTGCTTTTTCGAGACTTCCTCAAGAAGGTAGTTCAGATAAGAGAACTGCTCTTCTGTGAGAAGGTTCGCGTCATCGACAAGGAGAGGAACACCGGTTAAGTTGTCCGTGCTGCCGGTGTCACCTATGGCAGCCGTCGTGCTGTTGTCGGCCGGCCCCTCGGCGAGGAACCTTTCGATCAGCCTTGAGTATTCCCTGAAGGCGTTGTACGGACTGTCGCTGAAGTTTGAGATGATGGCATTGTCCAGCTGCCCGCTGCGTTCATCGTTGAGATAGTCGGTGAAGGAACCGGACGTCAGGTTCCAGTAGTACATCTGCTCAATGTCGATGAAGAGCATGACGCCGTCTTCGCCGTAGCCCATGTCACCGTAGATCTGTTCCACCACGTCGCCCATCTCGCCGTCGATACCGTTCTTGATGACGATGCTGACCGTCATGCCGTATCTGTCGGTGATCTCCCCGAGATAGTCGCGGATGTATGCGGAATCTGTCTCGTTCAGAAGACCTGCTTCATCCACGAGAAGTTCCGGCCCGCTGTAGGCAGACGCTGTCATGACGCATGACAGGACAAGGATCAGCGCAAGGAGGAAGGAGATGAGGATTCTTTTCTTCATAACGCACCTCCTCACAGTATTCCCATGGCCCGGAGCAGGAAGATTATTCCGTATACACCGAGACCTACGAGGATGGTTATGATTATTCTCCAGCGCCAAGCGGCCTTGTTGTCCACCGGCAGGTCGCCGACGAATTTGCCTGTCTGTCCGTTCATGGCGAATGTGTACGTGTTTCCGTTCCAGGTGGTGTTCAGAAGCCAGACGGGATACAGGGCGTATTTCGAATAGCCGTTGCTGAGCTGCACTGCCGAGTTTGTAGGTATGATGGAAGTGTATCCGCCGCCTACCGTAGAGGCGAACGCCTGCTCAGCCGTGTGCTTGATCCTGTTGTTGGCTATCTCCACGCAGTCATCCTTCGTGACGTCATACTTGTCGGCCAGGTAGCCGGAAAGATACGCCGTCTGGAAATCCACCGCTTCTGAGAAATCGAAGGGCTCTATGGACTGCATCAGGTCGTCCGGCATCTTAGATGAGCCGTCCACGGGAACATGATCGAACGATATGTCTCCCGCGCGTCTGACCTGATAATGGGAAGTCTCCGTGTAGTTATACCTGGAGTCGCTCCAGGTACGCACCTTCGTAGCCTTGAAACTCACGTCCGCGTAAGCGTCCGCGGTGAAAAGCCAGAATGGCACGTACATGCCTTTGATCTCATTGATGTGGTTCTCGTCCTTGAAGATCTTCGGCAGGAGCTTCTTTCCGCTTATGTGCGTCTTCAGACCCTCTATCGCAGCTTTCTTGTCCAGCTTGAATGGGATTACGTAGTCCGGTTTCAGGTAGCCCGCGAACTGGTTCGTCATCACGATGGGGTTGCCGCAGTAGGGGCACGATGATGCCGCCGTGGTGGCCTCTCCCATGATGGTGCCGCCGCAGGACTGGCATACGTAGATCCGCATTTCCTCTTTCTCGGCTGCGGACCATTCGTCGCCTGCGGAGTTGTCCCAGTTCAGATCGTCCTGAGGCGCCTGGGTGTTGAGGACATCGTCCTTGCCTTCCAGATCCGCCACCGCGAACGTCGAATCACAGTATGGGCATTTCATCGACTGGGAGGCTGAATCGAAAACGATGGAGCCTCCGCAGTTCGGACATTTGTATTCAAGTAAATTAGCCACTTCAGGCCTCCTTTACTTTTTCTCGGTTATATGTCAGTTGAGTTTGGCTCCGCAATCGGGGCAGAATTTCGTTGCGGGATCAGCGATCTCGAATCCGCATGCCGGGCATTTTGCCGGTCCCTGGGACTCCGGTCTCTTGGTTCCGCATTCAGAGCAGAACTTGCCGGTGCATTCTCTTCCGCAGGTCGGGCAGACCCATGTTCCCTGAGCCTGGGGCTTCTTGGTTCCGCATTCGGTGCAGAACTTGCCGGTGGACTGATGTCCGCATCCGGGGCATGTCCATACGTCTGCAGCGGGAGCCTGGGGAGCGGCGGGAGCCTGCTGAGCGCCCATAGCGAAGAGGTTGGCTGCCGTGTTGCCTGCAACTCCGCCTGCCATGTTCACGCCCATGAATCCTGCCATTGCGCCGTTCGCGTTGTTTGCTGCGTCTCTCATTGCATCGACCTGGCCCTGGATAAGGGTTGCGCCTGCCATTGTGGGATCGCGGTTGATGGCTGCCTTCTGAGCATTCTTGATGATCTCAGCGTCTTCCTCGGTCAGGGTGATCGGGTTGAGAGCGACGGAGATGACGGAAAGACCGCGGAGCTCGCCCCACTTCTTGGTCAGCTCTTCGTTCATGAGGTCGCAGAGCTCGTTTGCGTGAGCAGGGAGCTCGCTGGGTCTCAGGCCTGTGTAGGAAAGCTTGCCGAATACGGGCTGCAGAGCGCTTACGAATTCGGTCTTCAGCTGTGAATCGAGCATGTCGCGGGTGTATGCGCCCTGGACGTTTCCTGCAACGTTCGTGTAGAACAGCAGCGGGTTGGTCACTTTGTAGGAGTAAACACCGGAGCAGCGGACGGCGACGTCGATGTCGAGGCCGATGTTCTTGTCTACGACGCGGAACGGGATCGGGTTCGGGGTGCCGAACTTGTTGTCAGTGAGCTCCTTCGTGTTGAAGTAGTAGACTCTCTGTACTTTTCCGGGTTCTCCGCCGTATGTGAAACGCTCCCACATATCCTTGAACGTGGCGACGAGCTGTTCACCGAAGTTGCCGGAGAAGATGCTGGGGGAAGAGGATGAGTCGTATGTGAACTGTCCGGGTTCAGCACAGAACTCAACGATCTTGCCCTGGTCAACGATGATCATGCACTGGCCGTCTGCGACGACGATGCCTGACCCGTTGGAAATGATGTTGTCGCTGCCTTTTTTGCCGCCGGCCTGTTTCTGGCCTCTGACGAGCAGCGTGTCTGCGTCAAGAGAATCGCAGTAGAAAAATTCCTTCCACTGATCTGCGAGTGAACCGCTGATTGCTGATAATCCTGCTGCTATAAGTCCCATGGTTGTCTCCTATCTGCCGGCATGACCGGCTGTAAAATATATTTGTTTTATCTGGTGGCGGGTCGAAAAAACCCGACACTTCCACGAACCGATTATATCACAATAGCATCGCCGTTGTCAAAGAAAACGGCCCCAAAACGGCTATGCAAAGATGACAAAAAATATGTTGTTTTTTTGGTGAAATAGATGTATCATTGGAGTGAAAAAACCATCGGAAGGAGGTCCGGGATGGAAGCGCTTTACATAATCGGCGGATATCTGCTTGTATGTGCAGCCATATACTGTTTCATGGCCCTGAGAAGCCGCAGGAACGGACGGCTTCCGATCCCGCCCGCACCTCTGTACTATATTCTGTCCTTTCTGTGGGGATTTCCGGTGACTTTGGCCGGATGCGCAGCCGCGCTTGTACTGAGGCTCGCCGGACGCAGGCCCGAGAAGAAGGGATACAACTGGTATTTCCCGTTGAAAAAAGCAACATGGGGTCTTTGCCTCGGCATATTTGCTTTCGTTCCCGAAAGATGCAGCGGCAGCCTCGCTGCACATGAGCACGGACACGGCATACAGAACGCATGGTTCGGGCCGTTCATGCCTTTCGTCGTGATCATACCGTCAGCTGTCAGGTTCTGGTTCAGGACCTTCAGGAGCGATGTTCAGGGCAGGACCCTGAAGAGGAGATATGATGACATATGGTTCGAGGGTACCGCCACCCTGAACGGCGAACGCGCGGTATCAGCGGCCGGAAGGGAACAGAACAGGCCGGAGAGGACCGATTAGATGTTTCCGGAAGGTATTTTTGAGTCGTAATCTCCGCAGATTTTCGATAAATGCTTGACACGCATTTCAAATGGTGGTATAATTCCGTTCGCTGCGATGAGTAGTCATCTGGGTGTGGCGCAGTTGGGAGCGCGCTACCTTGGGGTGGTAGAGGCCGCTGGTTCAAGTCCAGTCACTCAGATCGGGAGTATCCATGGTTATCCGTGGGTACTCTTTTTTTGTGCAAAAAGAAAACCGCCGGATCAACCGGCGGTCTTGATTCTCAGGGAGTCGTCCACCATCCTTGTCACGATGGCGGCCACTTCCGATCTTTTTATGAACTTGTCCGGGTTGAACGTGCCCCTGGCGTCGGATCCGATGGTTATTCCGGCGCGGTACAGCATATAGATCTCGTCGGCATACCGGTCCACCATCTTCACGTCGGGGATGGAGTCTTCCTTCACGTTGTTGATCTCCGTAAGCTCGTCTCCGGGAAGGGAGTGGGCCAGTATAGCTGCAAACAGATTTCTCGTCGCAGGTACTGTCAGGTCGTCCGGCTCCACGGCGAGGATCCCGTGGGACGTACAGTAGTCTACGTACACCTCGTACCAGGGGCTTGATTTTTCGAAGGTGTCCGAGCCCGTGGTGTATATCGAGTGGAGCCTTGCGGCAATGGTGCAGGCTTCGGCTATGGTGATGTTGCCTTCAGTGTCGAATTTATGCTGGCCTTTCCCGTTCATGAGCCCGTATTCGTATACGGACTTCACGTTGTCATAGAACCAGTCCGAATCAGCGACATCGCTGAAGACTTCCTGTGTGTATTCAAATCTTTTTGTGAAATTCTGCTTTCCTGCGTCCGCGGCGGCCGGGATGGCCGGCAGTATCACGAGAAGAAAAGCTAGGACAAGAACCAGTGCGTTTCTTGATGTTTTTCTGTCTGAACTCATGTCATCCTCCGTTTGTTACTTGTCGAAATCGAAATCGCCGATGCCTGTGCCGGTCCTTCCAATCTGTCCGAGCTGTTCGTATGTCATGACTCCGTATTTTTCATTGGCGGCGTCGAGACACTCCTTAAGGGTATAGTGTGAGCGCTTGGATGAATACATTACAAGGTCCCCGTTCTGCTGGTCTCCCAGGATGAAGTCCGAATAGTCCTTATAGTACGATTCTATCCTGAAGAGCGTCGTTGAGTTGCCGCCCCGGAGACTTGCGAGCCTGTAGGCCTTGTCCATGTAATAGTAATTGTCCCAGGATGCGCATCCCGCAGGGGCGTTGATGAACATGCTGTTGTCTTCGGACTCGTAATTGAAATCCCCGTATATTCCCCTGAGTTTCGGGAAGGCTTCCTGCCATTCTTCACTCAGCAGGAATTCCGGCACCGTGCGGTGCCCGTCGCGGTTGCCCCGCATGATCTCGGCGTAATCCGGGCACGAGGCTCCGATACCGCATTGGCCCGGCCTCACGACCAGATTGTTGTGGATGATGGTGTCCCTGGCGCCTGCCAGACAGAAACCGTCGCCCGTACAGTCGTATGAGATGTTGCCGTAGTATTCGGCTCCGTTGCCTCCGTCAGATATGAACGAGGCTACCCCGATGACGTCTATCTTGGTCTCGAAGCCCGTATGGGCGACGAGGTTGTATCTGTACACGCTTCCGTACGATTCGTCCTTGACGTTCACCGCGCCTACGTCCGTCCAGAACGTTGCGGTGTCGTGGATGTAGTTGTATTCGAACAGGACATAAGCGCCGGCGATCCATACCCCCATGCCCTTTGTGTCGCATACCTCATTGTGAGCGAAATACGCCCCGGAGGCCTGGACTCTCATGCCGCTCTCCATGGTGTTTCCGCCGATGTAAGCGTTGTTGTGCACATAGTTGTTCGTTATGACCACGCCGGACTCGAATGCTGCCTCGTCATTGGTGCGGAGGAGGATCCCGTCACGGCCTGTGCTTGAGACCTCACACCCCGTGATCACTATATCGCGGCCCTCAATAAACATGCCTCTGTCCATCACGTCGCTGACAGTGCACCCGTCGAATGTGATATGGTCACCTGTGAGCTTGAATCCGTCGGACCGTGAGGATTCCAGTTTCAGAGATACGAAATTGACATATTCCACGTCTTCTCCCATGACGAGCGGTGAGCGGAGAGTCATGAAGGAGATGTGGGATCTTTCGAACCTTTCATCGGGATAATAGTAGAGATATGCGTTGTCGTCTATGTAGCATTCGCCGGGGGCATCGAGCTCTTCAGGTATGTTGTACCAGAACATGAGACCGCCCTCAACCGGGAAGTATCCTCCCGCGTAGGGAACGAGCATCGTGGAGGAGTCTGTGCGGAACTCCTTGACAGTGCTGTCGTCACGTACCCAAAGAAACGTATAGAATGCGCGGGTGAATATCGTATCTTCCCCGGACCAGGACAGGACACGTTCCATGTGTTCTTCGCCGTAGTCGATGACCGTCTCGACTGCCATGTGCTCCCTGTCGTCGCCGTTGTCGTCCTCTTCGGTGTAATCACCGTACTTGTCGAGGAAATAGCCGCCTTCGATCTCTATCCAGCCGTCCGAGAACTTCTCTCCGGCGTTTGGATATCTGGCAAGTTCCATGTATTTCCCGTCGACGTTCATGAGGGGAGCATACATGTGATATCTTCCGGAAGACGATTTTATCCCCGCTATGTCTTCGGGCGTATATCCGAATCTCTCGAGATCTATCATGACCAGGCTGTCCCTGACTTCTTCCGGGAACTTCAGCAGGGTGTCGCCGCCGGCTTTCTCGAACTCATCGGGGGATACCGTGATGCCCCCGGTTATGACGGCACCGTCTTCACCCTTATATGTCACGGGGCACATTTCCGTACCGCTGTCCTGCGCCTCGAGTACGACAGACTCATCAAGCCTGTATTCTCCAGGCATTATATATACGGTTATCCCGGAGCAGTCCGTCTTGTCCATCAGGCGAACGGCGTCTCTTGCCGCCGCGATGGTGGCGAAGGGGGAGCTTTCGCTTCCGTCAGCCGTTTCGTCATCTCCGTCGGGGGAGACATATACAGCCTTCTCGCAGAGGGATACGTGCTGTCTCAGCTTAACGTCAGCCATCCTTGTGATGATCGCGGATACTTCTGATCTCTTTATGGACCTGTCCGGATAGAAATTGCCCTGCCTGTCGGACCCCGTCAGGATTCCCGACCTGTAGAGAGCGTAGACCGCCTCTGCGTATTCGTCACTGGGATCCACATCCGGGACCGCACCGTCCGGCACGTAGTTCCTGTCCGGCAGCGCCTCTTCAGGAAAGGCGTTTCTGAGGATCGCAGCGAAGAGACCTCTTGAAGCCTGCCCGTTCAGATCCTCGGGAAGATCCAAACCGTCAAGCACGCCGTTTGCGTCGCAGTAATCCACGTATGCCTTATACCAGGGGGAGGATTTTTCAAACTCGTCCGTGCCTCTCGCGTATATGGAATGAAGTCGTGCGGCGATGGTGCAGGTCTCAGCCACCGTTATATTGCCTGAGGGGTCGAACCTGCCGCCCCATTTGCCGTTCATTAGCCCCAGCTCGTAGACTTTCGCCACATTGTCGTGGAACCAGTCCGTGAACAGCACATCGCCGAACACGCCTTCAGTGTATTCGTCTCTTTTCGTGAAGTTGTCCAGTCCCTGTGTCTTTTCCGCAGCGAAGACTGAAACGGATGAGGCTGCCGTCATCAGGAGAGCGAGCATGACCGACAGCGCCTTTGCAAGTGTTTTTCTCATGGGGGATCCTCCGCTCTATTTTGTAGCTATCATTATACCACAAGGGTTCTGTCCGGAAAAGTACGGGCGGGGAAAATGCGTGCGTCAGTATGCCGAAAATGCAGAAGGTTTTTTGTGTATTATGTCGGTTGACGGAAGCACGGCGGAAAACAAAAACCGCCCGCATGAATGCAGGCGGAAGATATGATTTCCGTTCCGGCGCTAGTCGGAAAGGTCTACGTCCGGGGCGATGAAGATGCTGTATCCTGGATACATCTCCTTCACTTCCGAAGTGAGTGTCTCAAGGGCTTCCTTGTCAGTGATGTCAAAGGAAAGCACCACGTCGAACCTCATTATCCTGTTGACCTGGTCGAGATAGAAGCCGTGTAGCTGGATGGCCCATTCGTGGGACAGTACCTTTTCCATCACCCGGTTCCTGATCTCGGCAGCCTCGTCGTTGCTGGTATTGTATGAATACACTCCCACGCCGGTGAGTATGACTCCCGTTTCCGAATATACGCTTGCCTGGACCCTTCTGGTCAGGATGTCAAGCTCTTCCACGGTCATGGTGTCAGGGAGCTCCAGATGTACCGAGGCGTAGTTCTTGCCGGGGCCGTAGTTGTTGACGAACAGGTCGAAAGCACCCCTGACTTCGGGCTCCCTCACGAGTATCTCCTTTATCTTCTTCGTCAGTTCCGCGTCGGCCCGCTTTCCCAGGATGTCATCCAGGGTCTCGAGGATTATGTCGATACTTGCCTTTATGATGAACAGGGAGATGACGATGCCCACATAGGCCTCGAGGGAGAAGCCCGTGATCATGAAAATAATGGTGGACACAAGGACCGAGGCTGAAAGGAGCGCGTCGAACAGGGCGTCGCTTCCGGAGGCCTCAAGGGCGCCGGAGCCGGCTTTTCTGCCCTGGGACTTCACGAACCTTCCCAGTATGAGCTTCACAACGATCGCCACGGAGATTATGACGAGAGACGGCCACGAGTGATCCGGCGCCTGGGGGTTGATGATGCCCTTGACCGACTCGATGAGGGACGTGACGCCGGCGAAGAACACGATGGCGCCCACGATGAGGGCACTGAGGTATTCGACCCTTCCGTGGCCCAGCGGATGCTTCTTGTCGGGACGTTTACGGGATATCTTCGAGCCGATTATGGTGACTACGGAAGACAGGGCATCCGACAGGTTGTTGACTGCATCCAGCACCATGGCTATGGAGCTTGCGATAAGGCCTATGACTGCCTTGAAGGCTGCCAGGGCCACATTGGTCAGTATCCCTATGATACTGGTCCTTACGATTATTCTGTCCCGGGACAGAGGCTGCCCGGAGCTGTCTGTTTTACTCATTATATATATGCCTCCTTATTCGGAAACATCGTTTTCTTCGGTCATGGTCATCTGGGACCCCTGGGATGAGGGGAACTTCTGGGGGCAGGGGTACCCGAGATGGGCGTAGCCCTCGGGAGTCACGATACGGCCTCTGGCCGTCCTCGCCACGAACCCGATCTGGAGCAGATAGGGCTCGCAGACGTCCTCCAGGGTGATGGACTCCTCGCCTATGGTGGCTGCCAGGGCCTCTAGCCCCACGGGACCGCCGCCGTAGTATTTTATGATGGTCTCGATCATCTTCCTGTCGGTGCTGTCAAGACCCAGATCGTCTATGTCCAGCATCTTCAGGGCTTCCTTCGTTATCTTGAGGTTGACCTTCCCGTTGCCCTCCACCTGGGCGTAGTCCCGGACCCTCTTGAGAAGGCGGTTCGCGATCCTGGGGGTGCCCCTGGAGCGGGATGCGATCTCGGAGGCGGCGTCATGGTCGATGGGGACATCGAGTATGGAAGCGGAGCGCTTCACGATCTTCATGAGCTCTTCCGGGGTATACATGTCGAGCCTCATCTGGACGCCAAAACGGTCACGGAGCGGCCGAGAAAGCTGGCCGGCTCTGGTGGTGGCACCTATAAGGGTGAAGTGGGCGAGGGGAAGCCGTATGCTTTTCGCGGACGGGCCCTTTCCTATCATGATGTCCACTTCGAAGTCCTCCATGGCCGGGTACAGGATCTCCTCTATATTGCGGGACATCCTGTGTATCTCGTCGATGAACAGCACGTCCCCCTCACCGAGATTGGACAGCAGGGCCACGAGGTCGCCGCTCTTGTCTATGGCGGGACCTGAGGTTATCCTCATGTTCACGCCCATCTCCGCCGCGATTATGGTGGCGAGAGTGGTCTTGCCGAGGCCCGGAGGGCCGTACAGCAGCACATGCTCGATGCCTTCACCCCGGAGCTTGGCGGCGTTTATGAGGATTCTGAGATTGTCTTTGGCCTTTGCCTGGCCCACGTACTCGTCGAGGGTGCGGGGCCTCAGGGATATCTCATTCTCCCTGTCCTCCTCGGTGAAGCCCGAGGACATTATCCGGTTCTCAAAATCGAATTCGCTCGTATCCATAAATCACCTAAATATTCTTCACAAGCACGGCCAGAGCCTGCTTTATTATCTCTTCCACTTCCAGATCTCCGTCCACGAACCTCATGGCCGAGGCGATCTCGGATTTCGAGTATCCCAGGGCCGAAAGGGCGCTCTGCACGTCTCCCATCTTTCCCGAAAGGGGCGCGGACTGGACCTTCTGGTCCGGTCTGCCGCCGGAGGGGGCTGAAAGGTAGATGTTAAGCTTGTCCTTCAGTTCCAGCACCACACGGGCCGCGGTCTTGGGCCCTATTCCCTGGGCCTGGGAGATGGATTTTGCATCTCCGGCATATACCGCCTGGGCGAGGGAGGACGGGGTGAAAACGGACAGTATGGATATGGCGGCTCTCGGACCTATGCCGGACACTCCTATGAGGGTCCTGAAGGTGTCCAGCTCGTCCCGGCCTGAGAAGCCGAAGAGCTCCACCGCATCCTCCCTGACCGCCAGATGCGTGTATATCCTCACCGGGTCTCCCGCCAGCCTGAGCCCGTCTGCTTCGAACACCGGGGCCGGAAGCTTCGAGAGGGTATGGGAGGTCACCGTGACCCTGTAGCCCACGCCCGCGCATTCGATTACGGCCGCTGACGCCGTATAGTTGATCTCAAGGACTCTGCCGTAAAGGGTTTCTATCATCGGAAGTTCTCCTGAAATTGTTTTCGGTTTCTGTATTGGCGGACCGGATGTACCGGAAACATCGCCTATTTCTCCGTTCCGCCGTCTTCAGTACGGTCTGCGTTGTTCATGGCTTCCATGATCTCGTCGATGGTGATGACCTTCTGTTCCTCCGGCCTTTCCGCGGGGCCTGCTTCCCGCCCGGGCCTGCCTTCGGGCGCTCCCGAGGGAGCTGTTTCCGGCGCCGACGGGCGGCGTCTTTCCGGCCTTCTTTCCGGAGCGGGTCCGGGGATCCTGTCAGCTTCGGCTGCAGGTCGCTCCTCGTCCGCCGGCTTTTCGTCGGGCGCGGGAGCGTCTTCCGGGACCGTGCCTTCCTCTTCAACGCCGCCTGCCATGAAGGCTTCGTCGCATATGAGAAGGTCGGGCCCCCTGCCGTCTTTGTTGAACCAGGATCCGCCCTTCAGTTTGGTTATGACCAGATAAGCCGCGCAAAGCAGGATGAATATGCCGAGGCAGATCAGGGTGACGGTGACGCCTGTCCTGATGCAATCGGGCTCGTAGCTGAAGGTTATTTCGTGATGTCCCGGGGTTATTGTGAAGGCTATGAGGCTTTCGTCGAGGACCGCTATCTTCTGGACTTCCTTGCCGTCCACTGTCACTTTCCAACCCTCGTCATAGGGGATGGTGGTGAACATCAGGGTGTCGCCCTGCGGAACGTCCACGGTACCCTTTATGAAGTTGTCCTGCTCGGACTCGGCCTGCATCACGCCGTCCGCAAGAAGGGCGGCGGCTCTTTCGAATTCCTCAGAATCGAAATACCAGAAGTAGCTGACCCCGGACCTTATGTAGAGGGAATCCTTCTTCATCTGCAGCTCGAGCTTGATCTTCTCGCCGGGCTTGAAGGTGCCCAGTTCCCTTATGGAGAAGTCTTTTTGCTCGAAGAAGTTGCCTAACTTCACTCCGTTCAGGTAGAGCGTGACTTCTCTCGGATATTCCGACGGGAAGTATACGTATATGGGTTTCTTTGAGTCCACGTTCACCGTGTACGTGACGGTGCCTTTGTCGCCGGAACCGTCGGTCTTCCAGCCCTTGTGGCCGGTTGTGGTGACCGATCTCGTTCCGCTTGACTCTGTGGACTCGAGATATGCCTTGGTCCAGACCCGGATGTCCTCTCCGGTCATGGCCGACAGCAGCTCGTTCATGTATGTGAACGGATCCTTGTATTCTTCATACGAGCCGTCCGGGAGAGGCTCGAAGGGCAGATCGTAGAAGGCGGTGTTTTCATTCGTCGAGAAGGCGAAGCCCAGGGAATACGGGTTCTTGTATATGTCCAGCCCGTCCTCCGTGGTGCCTATCTTGCGGTATAGCTCGTGTATGTAGCTCATGACGTCCTTCTTGTCGCTCTCGTCGGCAACAATGTATTTCACGCCGAAGAGAGCGTCGGTCACTGCCGTGGCTCCCGAATAGAATGACCAGTGTGAACGGCTGGCGTAGCCGAATTTCTGGAGCAGCTCTATGACCTTTGCGTTCAGGGTGCTGGTGGAGTTGGTGAGGCCGTTTAGATCGAGGGCGTAGTTGTCGTTCTTGTTGCGGTGCACCAGTTTCTCGGCTCTGTAGAATCCGTCGTCAGTCTCCTTTATATAATCCGCTGCGGTCTTGTACTTGGCGAAGAACTCGACGTAGGACTCTCTCGTGGAATATACCACGTCCTCGTCCAGGCTGTAAAGCATGAGGATGCCGTTGGCCACGAGCTCCGCACAGGTCAGTATGCACAGGACCAGGGATATGACCCTCCGCCTGAATGTACCGGGACCTGAACTCGCGTAGGCCGCGCAGATGGCGCATATGACGGCCAGCAGTATCAGGGAAGGCCACACCGACCCGAAATCGGGCAGGTATTCGTATCCTATCTTGTCAAGGATCACCAGGGCCACGCCCCAGAAGGCGGCTGAGATGATCACTGGCCTGAATCCTATGTCCTTGAGGTTCCTGAAGGCGTCCACCGCCATGATGATGACGATGCCCACGAACATGAAGGCGAACCTGGCGTTGAGCCAGTTGGGCCTCTGGAATCCGTGCCAGATGAAATCCAGGTCGTTGAGATTGAAGCTCACTATGAACAGGAGCAGCACGGAACCGAATCCGATCTTGCGCCTCAGTGATATGCGCTTTGAGAAGAAATACAGCGGGGCCAGCACCAGGGCCGCCGTGCCGCAGAAGATGAAGGGAGCTCCTTCGGGCCTTACGGTGTCATAGGAGCCGAAATACGATTTCGCCATTATGTCGGCGTAGTCGAACAGCTGCTTCGGTGTCCAGTCCGGTGTGGAGAATTCCAGTTTGCCGAAGGACAGGGAATAGTATGTAGGCAGGATTATGACCGCCGAGATCCCGATGGCCAGGGCCGAAGCGACCAGTATGGTGCCAGTGGTCCTGAGGAAGTGCAGCTTCTTGCCGCCCGGGTTCCTTTCCTCCTTCGACAGCATGAAGTATCTGGCAAAATACCAGATTATGACGAACAGGCACATCATGTACCCGATATAGAAGTTCGATATGACGGCGTACGCCAGCACGATGGTGAACATCATGAACCTGCCCTTGCAGATCAGCTCGTCCATGGCATAGATGATCAGCGGAAGGGCGATCAGGTTGTCCAGCCACATGTGGTTGTGCTGCATCACTATGGCGAAGGAGCACAGGGCGTACATGGAAGAGAACATGATCATCTGGCTCAGCTTCATGTTCCTGGTCTTCCTGAGGAAGAAGCCGAAGGCCATGCCGCAGCATCCGGTCTTCAGAAGGAGTATCAGGTGGATCGCCTCAGTGATGTTCTCCTTCGGGAACAGGGCCACGATCAGGGAGAAGGGGCTCGAGAGATAGTAGGCGAATATGCCGAGGAACTCTCCGCCAAGGTTGCGGTTGAAAGAGTATATGATGGATTCACCGTCTAGGAGAATCCCCCTGAGCTTCTCAAGATAATATATGTACTGGGCGTTCAGGTCCAGCACCAGCACGGACTCCTTGCCGAAAGGCCATACTCCCAGGCCCGCGTAGATCACGAACATGGCAAAGAAGGGCACGGCAAAGCAGAAGAGCAGCGTCTTCCACATCTTCACGTCCGCGCCGGGCTTCGTCTCGTCCGTCCTGAGCAGTCCGTCTTTACTTTTTGCAAAAATCCTGGTCAGCAGTCCAGATCTTTCTTCTCTTCCGAACATACTAATCTCCGTTTCCCGCGCCGCTTTCCGGGTGCGTGATCTTTTTTATCGCTTTCTCGAGCTTTTCCCTGGGAACTGTCAGGTCCCGTCCGCATCCCTCGCAGACGATCCTGATGTCGCTCCCCGTGCGGAGCACTCGGAAATCGAAGCTGCCGCAGGGATGTTTCTTTTTCAGCCTGAGCGTGTCGCCAACGCTTATCTTCGGAATGTTCACGTTTTCCTCGCTTATGTGTTCTGGCGCATGATCTCGTAGGAGAGCATCGCCGCTGCCGCGGAGGCTGAAAGGGAGCCTCTGAACCCCCGGGCGTAATCAACTCTGACCACCAGGTCCGCCGAGGCAGTCACCTGTGAGGATATGCCGCGCTTCTCGCCGCCTATCACCAGCAGGAGCGGCCTTGAAAGATCGGCCTCATGGCAGGGCACCGAGTCCCTGATGCCGGCGCAGACTGTCCTGTAACCCCGGCCTTTCAGAAGCCCGCACGCCTCTTCCGGCTCCGCCGTCACGGCGCGGATCAGCTCCGAGGTGCCGGCTGACGCCTTCATGACCGTGGAGGCTGCCGACATCCAGTTCCGTTCCCTCATGACGAGGCAGTCGCAGCCGCACAGGTAGAGGGATCTTACGGCATCCCCGAAATTGAATGGATCCTCTATGCCTTCAAGCATCGCGAAGAACCCTTTCTCCGGTATCTCCGCATCTCTCAGTGCGGGGAAGGTCCTTTCTGAGACCTCGGCCGCGATGCCGCCGTGGGTCTTTCCTTCGGTTAGGGAAGCGAATTCCCCGGCGCCGAGACGCTCTAGCCGGAATCCGAACTCCCCGCTCACGGATGTGAGCCATCTTATGTCCGCGGCCCTCTTTACGGCCCGTTCGCTGTCTATGAATATCCTGCTTATCTTCCGGTCGCTGCCGTTCTCCCGTATGGCCTTTATGACGGCCCGGACCGATGTCATTCCCTCGATGATCATTGCTTACCTTGCCGCGTTCATCTTGAGGTATGCGTTGATGAAGCCGTCTATCTCTCCGTCCATCACCGCCTGGATGTTGCCGTCCTCGTATCCGGTCCTGGTGTCCTTGGCCAGGGTATACGGCATGAACACATAGGATCTGATCTGGGCGCCCCACTCTATCTTGGTCTTTATGCCCTTTATGTCGTCGATCTTGTCAAGCTTTTCCCGTTCCTTGATCTCAAGGAGCTTGGCCTTGAGCATCTTCATGGCCGTCTCTTTGTTCTGGAGCTGGCTGCGTTCGGTCTGGCAGCCCACCACGATGCCCGTGGGGATGTGGGTGATCCTGATGGCGGAATCGGTCTTGTTGATGTGCTGGCCGCCGGCTCCCGATGAGCGGTGGGCGGTGATCTCAAGATCCTCTTCCTTTATCTCTATGTTGTTGTCGTCGTCGAGCTCCGGCATCACCTCGACCGATGTGAAGGAGGTGTGCCTTCTGCCGGAGGCGTCGAAGGGTGATATGCGGACCAGCCTGTGGACCCCGTTCTCGCCCTTCAGATATCCGTAGGCGTTGGGGCCTTCTATGAGGATCGTGGCGGACTTGAGGCCCGCCTCTTCGCCGTCAAGCCAGTCCAGGAGCTTCACGTTGTAGCCGTGGCGCTCCCCCCAGCGGGTGTACATGCGGTACAGCATCTGGGCCCAGTCCTGGGCCTCGGTGCCGCCGGCTCCCGGGTGGAACGAAAGGATCGCGTTGTTCGCGTCGTATTCGCCGGACAGCAGGACTTCTATCCTCTGCCTTTCCTCTTCCTTCTCTATGGCCGCCACGTCGGACTCGACTTCCTCCACCAGGGACTCGTCGTTCTCCTCTATGGCCAGCTCCGCCAGGGTGATGGCGTCCTCGAGCCGGTTTTCGAGGGCCTCGTAGTTGCTGATCTTGTCCTTGAGCCTCTTTATCTCCTTGAGGACCTTCCCGGAGTTCTCCTGGTCGTTCCAGAACTCGGGGGCCGTGGTGGTCTCCTCCATCTCCGCGACCGTTTTCCTCAGTTCATCTATCCTCAGAGCGCTTCCCAGCTCGGTTATGTCTTTCCTGAAATTCTCAAGCCTGTATTTGGCTTCCTCAAGAGCGATTATCAATGTCCTGTCCTCCGTTGTATCTTATTTGCCGTGATCCCGCCGTGCGCGGAGCCTAAAGCTCGTCGACCTGGGAAATCTGCTCCGCTATGTTTTCGGTCTTCAGTCTCCTGGGGGCCCTTTTCAGGGGATCGTACCTGAACTTCCTGCAGCACCCGGACGCCGAGATTACCCCTTTGGTGGAGCACAGCATGGTGTCGGGATCGCTCAGGGTCCTGGCCTCCTCGCAGTATTTGCAGAATCTTTCTATCTTTTCGTCTTTCACGGTCTCAACCTCACAACAATAATTCATTATATTATATACCGCAAGAGAAGGAAAAGCAACCTTGCCGAGCAATATTATTGGGTGTATAATATGGGAAGAAACACGAAGGGACGGTGAAGCCATGCTTGAGATCACTGAAAACACGAAACTGTCCGACATACTCAGGGAATACCCCTGGATAGCGGACGAGGCGGTGAGGCTGAGCGACCAGCTGAAGATCATAAACACGCCTCTCGGCAGGATGATCATCGCCAGGGCCAGGATATCGGACATATCGAAGAGGACCGGGTTCCCGCCGGAGCAGATCATCGGGAAGATCAACGAGGTGATCGCGGCATACGAGAGCCGGCAGCAGAACGGGTGAACGCCGGTTTTTTCGCCGTTCCGGTTTACTTTTACCATGATTTGGGATATAATCTTCTCGGCAAAAATCTATGACTACAAGAGGTGTAAGCAATGAAAAAGACCATCGCATTTGTACTCGTGCTGGTGATGACCGCAGTGTCATCCATAGGCATATTCGCCGAAGGGCTGGAGAACTTCACCCAGAGGGACGAATACACTGACAGCGTGTTCAATGACGTGAAGGCAGACGACTGGTTCTACGAGAACGTGGCCAGCGTCTACGAATACGGCCTCATGAACGGAAAGGGCGCCGGCAGGTTCGACCCACAGGGCAACATCACCGTGGCGGAGACACTGACCATAGCGGCCCGCCTCCACGCGATCTATACGAAGAACAGCACGGAGGAGTTCACGAAGAGCAGCCCCTGGTACCAGGTCTACGCCGATTACTGCGAGGCAGCAGGGATCACGGCAGCTCTGACAGAGGGGCTTCCGGACGACCTGAACGAGCAGGCCTCGAGGGGACTGTTCGCGGCCATTCTGGCCAACTCCTTCCCGGAGAGCGAGTTCGCGGAGAAGAACAACGTGCCGGACAACGCGATACCGGACGTTGACATCGGAGACGAGTACGCGGCTGACATATACAGGCTCTACAGGAGCGGCATCACCATAGGATCCGACAAGCAGGGCAATTTCTATCCCGAAAGATCCATCAGGCGTTCCGAAGTGGCGGCCATAATAACCAGGATCGTGGATCCTTCCCTCAGACAGGATCTGGATCTCGGAGAGAGATACATATACAAGCATGTGGTCATCATCGGCGTGGACGGGGGCGGAGCCTTCTTCCAGGAGGCGGTGACGCCCAACCTGGACAGGATATTTGCTGACGGCGCCGTCACATACGAGGCCCAGACCATGCATCCGTCCATCAGCGCCCAGTGCTGGGGCTCGCTGCTGCACGGCGTGCTTCCCGAATTCCACGGGCTCACGAACTCAGCTTCGACCCCGTATCCCATGGACTCTGAATTCCCGAGCTTCTTCAGACTGGTGAGAGAGTCCGATCCCGACTGCGACCTGGCATCCTTCAACAACTGGAACGTCATCAACGAAGGTATCATCGAGAATGAGATCAATGTATACAAGGATCACGCAGATTCCGACGAGGCAGTGACCCAGCTCATCATCAACTATCTGCGCGGTCACGACCCGAAGGTCCTCTTTGTCCAGTACGACAGCTGCGACCACACGGGCCACGGCTCCGGATACGGCAACCAGCCCCATCTGGACCAGATCGAGAGGGTCGATGCCATGATCGGCCAGGTCTATGACGAAATGGCTGAAAACGGAATGATCGAGGACACTCTCTTCATCGTCACCGCCGACCACGGCGGAACGGGAAAGGGACAGGAAGGCGGCGGATCCCACGGCGGAGATTCCCCCGAGGAGATGACGATCATGATCGCGGTTGCCGGAAAGACCGTACAGAAGGGTACTATCGCGGACGCCGAGATCAGGGACATATCGGCCATCGTTCTGTATGCCCTGGGACTTGAAGACATGACACCGGAGACCTGGACCTCAAGAGTACCGACTGGAATTTTCGAAGGAGTCGAGGCCGGTGAGAGAAAAGAATACGTGTTCCCCGAGAACATCAGATACACCCACGAGGGCGAGGAGACTCCGGCCCTTGATTCCGGAAGATCCATATTCGATATCGTGGGCAGGGAGAACATCGAGATGTACCTGCCTCTTGACGGGGACACCACTGATGTCATAGACGACTACTTCGTCAAGGAAAAGGGCAAACTCTACTTCGTCGACGGATACTACGGCCAGGGGGCAGATGTGACCGACGGCGGTATCCTGACGTACTTCAGGCCCGAGAACAGGAGCTTCTCCGTATCCTGCTGGGTCAAGACCATGGCTGCCAGCGGTGATCCGTGCATCTTCGCCAACAAGGACTGGAGAAGCGGCACAAACTACGGGTTCGTGCTGGCGTTCCGGGGATCCGACATCAAGTTCAACGTAGGCGACGGAAAGAACCGCATGGACCACGAGTTCAGCGTTCCGAAGGATTACAGGAACGGCTGGATGCATGTGATCATGATAGTGGACAGGGAAGCCGGCACCGTGGGACTGTGCCTTGACTTCGGAGAGATCGTGACAGTCCCGATCACGGACGAGTTCAAGGAAGCCTCGTTCAACGGCACCGGACTGGGCATAGCCTTCGGACAGGACTCCACGTTCAGCTACGACAAGTTTCCCGCAACACTGGACGAGCTGGTGATCTACGGCAAGGCCCTCACGGCCGAGGACGTAGCCAACCTGAAGACATACTATCAGGCCGAAAGGACAGAATAAAGCATATACTGACAAACGGGACCGGGTTTCACAGCCCGGTCCTTTCTCTTTCCGATTGAGGCACATATTTCCCGTTTTTCCTTGAATGTTTGCCGGCGATTTGGTAAAATACAGTATAAGGCGGAGTATGGGGTCCCGCAGGGGATGTCCCGTGCTGCGGAAACATATCATATAGATTTCAGCAGGGGGATAAAAGGCTTGATTCAGAAGAAGATCAAGACCTCGTCGGCAGAGGAGACAGCCCGGATATTCGGGAATTTCGACCGGAACCTGAAAAGGGTCGAGAACGAGTTCGGGGTAAGGATATACAACATGCAATCGGAGAACGACGGCGGGGACACCATAGTGGTGGAAGGGGATGACGAGGCAGCCGAAAAGGCGGCAGTGGCCATTTCCGGGATGAAGCGGATAGTGGCCTTCGGCGATGATCTCAGCGACCAGAGCGTGGACTATTCCATATCCATGGTGAAGGCGGGAAGAGAAGAGGAACTGAACTTCGGCGACGACTGCTTCATGGTGACGGCCCGCGGGAAGCCCATAAAGGCGAAGACTGCGGGACAGAAGCGCTATCTTGATCTCATAAAAAAGAACACGGTGGTGCTGTGCTCAGGCCCTGCCGGCACGGGCAAGACCTATCTCGCCGTAGCGGCAGCCGTGAAGGCGCTGCGGGCCCACGAGATCTCAAGGATCATACTGACGAGACCGGCAGTGGAGGCCGGGGAGAGGCTCGGGTTCCTCCCGGGGGATCTGCAGAGCAAGATAGACCCATACCTCAGGCCCCTTTACGACGCTCTCTACGACATGCTCGGGGCGGAATCCTGTTCACGCATGATAGAGAAGATGACCATAGAGGTGGCGCCTCTCGCCTACATGAGGGGACGTACCCTGGACGAGGCCTTCATAATCCTGGACGAGGCTCAGAACACCACGCCGGAGCAGATGAAGATGTTCCTGACGAGACTGGGCAACGGTTCCAAGGCCGTGGTGACCGGCGATATAACCCAGACCGACCTGCCAAGGGGCGTACGGTCCGGCATGTCCGTGGCCACCTCGATCCTGAAGGGGATCGAGGACATTGGCATCCACGAGTTCACGGAGCGTGACGTGGTGAGGCACAGGCTGGTCCAGAAGATCATCATGGCCTACGACAAATATGAAAGGGAAAAGAAGATCCGCGACACCGAAAGGCGCGAGAAGGCCTGGAGGGCTGCAAGGAAGGACTGATTATGCTAAAGATATATTTTTCAAATCAGCAGAACAAGACCAGAGTGAACCCGGGGCTGAAGCTCCTGGTGAGATATGCCGTGCACACGGCCCTCTCATGCGAGGGATGGACAAGGCCCTCCGAAGTGTCGGTCACGTTCACCGACAATGAGGGCATAAGGGAGAAGAACCGCGAGTTCCGGGGCATCGACGCTCCGACGGACGTGCTCTCGTTCCCCATGTACGACATACGGGGCGGGGAGATCCCGGAAGAGGGAGAGCCCGTCATGCTCGGAGACATAGTGCTTTCCCTGGAGAAAGCCTACGGGCAATCCGTGGAATACGGCCACTCCTACAAGAGGGAGTGCGCGTTCCTGGTGGTGCATTCCGTGCTCCATCTTCTGGGCTACGACCACATGGAGCCCGAGGATGAAGAGGAGATGAGAGCCAGACAGAGGATCATAATGAAGAAGATGAGGATCGAGAGATGACGAGGACCGCCTTCATATCCATAGTCGGAAGGCCCAACGTGGGCAAGAGCACCCTCATGAACAGGATGCTCGGGGAAAAGGTGGCCATAGTGTCGTCAAGGCCCCAGACAACCAGGAACCGCATAGCCGGGATACTGACCAAGGGCGAGGACCAGTTCGTGTTCATCGATACCCCCGGAGTCCACAAGGCGAAGACCAAGCTGGGCGAGTACATGATGAAGACCGTCCGCTCCTCCGTGGGATCCAGCGACGCCGTCATACTGATCGCGGATGCCGGATATCCGGCAGGCGAGATCGAGAAGAGCCTCATAGACAGGATAAGGAAGCTGGAGCTGCCCTCTATCCTGGTGCTGAACAAGATCGACCTTGTGAACCGGGAAAAGCTGGCCCAGACCATAACGGACTACGCAGCCCTGCATGAATTCGACGCAGTGGTGCCCACCTGCGCAGAGAACGGCAAGGGAGTGGATGAGGTGCTGGACGAGGCCTCGAAATTCCTTTACGAGAGCGAATGGATGTTCGACGAGGACAGCCTTACCGACCAGCCCGAGAGGCAGATTGCTGCGGAGATCATAAGGGAGAAGATACTCAGGACCATGTCCGACGAGATACCCCACGGCACGGCCGTGGTGATAGAGGCCTTCGAGGAGAATGACGACCTTCTGAAGATAAGGGCGGAGATATACTGTGAGAAGAAGTCCCATAAGGGCATCCTCATCGGAAAGAACGGTGAGACCCTGAAGAAGATATGCACCTACGCGAGAGAGGACATGGAGGCCTTCTTCGGCATCCACGTATACCTTGACGTATGGGTGAAGGTGAAGGAAAGGTGGAGGGACGACCAGCTCAGTCTCAACAGCCTGGGATTCAGAAAAGAAGACATAGAAAACTGAGGTAGGAATGGAAGACATTGCCGTAAAGGGCCTGGTGATCCGGGAAGTCCAGGTGGGGGAGGCAGACAAGTTAATAACCCTGCTGACGCCGGATCTCGGGAGGATCGCGGCATCGGTGAAGGGCGCCTTCAGCCTGAAAAGCAAAAACGCCGCAAGCTCACAGCTGCTTACTTACTCAAGCTTCATACTGAGGAAAAAAGGCGAGAGATACTACGTCAGGGAGTCCTCTTACATCGAGAACTTCATGAACATCCGCTACGACCTCGAGAGACTGGCCCTGGCCAACTACATATGCGACATCGCATACGACATCGCCACTGATACCGAGGAGAACCCGGAACTGGTGCAGCTGGTGCTGAACACCCTGTACGCCCTGTCTGAGAAGCAGGAGATCCCCGCCGGAAAGATCAAGGGGGCCTTCGAATTCAGGCTGGCGGTCCAGGAGGGCTTCATGCCGGACCTGTCCTGCTGCGGGAGATGCGGCAGAGAACCCGGCGGCGCGGACGGCGGGGAGTGGGCCCTTGACATAATGGAAGGGATGCTGCTCTGCGGAAAGTGCATGGATGAGAAGCGGGAGCTTCTGCCTGAGGACGGTGATCTCGGCGGCATATATGCGCCGCTGCCGGGGAAGGTAACGGACGCGCTGAGATACCTTGAGGAGGCGGAGCCGAAGAAGATACTGGCCTTTTCCCTGGGGGCGAAGGACCTTCCGGCATTCGGGAACGTATGCGAAAAATACCTTCTCAACCATCTGGGCCACGGGTTCACGTCCCTCGAATACTACAGGAAAATAAGGAACACTTAGAGAAATGAATTCAAAAGTCATATATACGCTGGAATTCAACAAGATACTGGAGATGCTGGCGGAACTGTGCCCCACGGAGGGATCCGCCGCCATGGCCAGGGCCCTGAGGCCGTACACGGAGATCGACAAGGTCAGGCTGGCCCAGCAGAGGACCACTGACGCGAAGAGCCTGGTGGGGATCAAGGGAATGCCTTCCTTCGGCATGGTGAAGGACATACGTGAGGCCGTGGACAGAGCGGGCAAGGAGGCCCTGCTCTCGCTGCGGGAGCTTCTGGACTGCGCGGGAGTCCTCAGGACCTCGAGAAGGCTCTCTGAATACGCCGAGGGAGACAGGGTGAGGGAAACGTCTCTCGCCGAGATCTTCAACCGGCTGGAGCCGGACCGCTTTCTCGAGGAGAAGATCAGCCGGGCCATAATCGCCGAGGACTACATATCCGACGAGGCCAGCCACGAGCTGTCCGACATACGCCGGAAGAAGCGCAACGTGGAATCGAAGATCAAGGAACTGATGCTGAAATACACCCAGGGCCAGTCGAAATACCTTCAGGAGAACATAATCACCACGAGAGCGGGAAGGATGGTGATCCCGGTCAAGGCAGAGTACAGGAACGAGGTCAAGGGCCTCATCCACGACACCTCCAACTCCGGTGCCACGCTGTTCATAGAGCCTCTGGCCGTGGTTGAGGCCAACAACGAGCTCAGGGAGCTTGAGATAAAGGAACAGAGGGAGATCGAGAGGATCATAAAGGAACTGTCATCCGATGTCTACAATGAAGGAGACCTTCTGATCCGCAACTATCTGAATATAACGGAGCTGGCATTCATTTTCGCCTCTGCGGACCTGTCCTACCAGATGGACGGCTCGGGTCCGAAGATATCCGGCAGGAAAGTGGTGGATCTCCATAAGGCGAGACATCCGCTGCTGGACAAAAAGAAAGTGGTCCCCGTTACAGTTAGCCTGGGACAGGGATACAGCATGATGGTCATAACCGGTCCGAACACCGGAGGCAAGACCGTGACGCTGAAGACCATAGGCCTGTTCGTGCTCATGGCCCAGTCCGGCCTGCATATACCAGCGGAGGATACTTCCGAGGTCGGCGTGTTCGATGAGATATTCTCGGACATCGGGGACGAACAGAGCATAGAGATGTCCCTGTCCACTTTCTCGTCTCACATGAAGATAATAGTCAGCATCATAAACGGTCTGACGGACAATTCCCTGGTGCTGCTCGACGAGCTGGGGTCCGGGACGGATCCCGTGGAGGGCGCGGCCCTCGCCATGTCCATCCTCGAGGAGGTCAGGATGTCGAAGGCCCTCTGCGCGGCCACCACCCATTATGCCGAGCTGAAGGCATATGCCATTGAGACGGACGGCGTGGTGAACGCTTCGTGTGAGTTCGACGTGGCGACCCTCAGCCCCACATACCGTCTCATTATCGGGGCGCCGGGCAAGTCCAACGCCTTTGCAATATCGGAGAATCTGGGACTGCCGGAGGATATAATCCGGAGAGCGGAGAGATACGTGGATTCGGGCTCAAGGAGCTTCGAGAACGTGATAGAGAAGCTGGAGCAGAGCAGGAAGGAACTGGAGCAGAGCAGGGCTGACGCCGAGCAGAGCCGCCGTGAGTTCGAGGAGTTCCGGGCGAAGACAGAAAAGGAACTGAAGACGAAACTGGCCGGTGCCGAGAAGGAAGCCGAAAAGATGACCGCCAAGGCCCGGGAACTGCTTGACGGAGCCAGGGCCACCAGCAACTACGTGCTGGACAGGCTGGAAGAGGCGAAGAAAGCCCAGGACAGGGAAGGATTCGGAAGCGCCATCGCCGGCGCAAAGGCCGACGTCAGGAAAAGGATGCGGGAATACGACGAAAAGCTCAATCCCGTGACCGCCTTCGACGAAGAGGACGCCGAGCCACAGGAGATACACAGAGGCGACGTGGTAATCCACAGGAATCTTGGTATGAGGGGCACAGTGGTGGACGAACCCGACAGGAACGGGAACACCCAGGCTCTGATGGGCGCCGTAAAGATGAAGGTGAACGTCAAGGACCTGAAGCTGGCCCAGACTGCGGAAGAGGCAAAGAAGGAAGAGGCCGACAGGAACAGGGCCACCTTCCGGGCCCAGGTCACGAGGACATTCCGTCCCGAGTGCGATGTCAGGGGCATGACCGGTGAGGAGGCCTGGGTGGTAGTGGACGCGTACATCGATTCCGCCATCGTTGCGGGAGTGCATCAGGCGTCCATAATCCACGGCAAGGGAACGGGAGCCCTGAGATCGGCCCTTTGGCAGAAGTTCAAGGCCGACAAGCGGATAAAGAAATACAGAGCCGGATCCTACGGCGAAGGGGACTACGGAGTCACGGTGCTGGAGCTGTGAGATTTGCCAAAATCGGGCATTGTATGATATAATCATAATTTGGAAACAAACGAAATCACGACAAGGAGATACGAGAGATGAGTTCACGCAGAATGCTAGCCATCGACCTGGGCGCTTCCAGCGGAAGAGGGATAATCGGACACTGGGACGGCAGGAAGATCACCCTGGAGGAGATCCACCGTTTTTCGAATGACCCCGTCATGATGCCGGGAGGCTTTTTCTGGGACACTGTCCGGCTGCTCTTCGAGATCAAGGCAGCCATCCTCAAGGCGTCACACAGCGGAGGGGCGGAAAGCCTTGGCATAGACACCTGGGGGGTGGACTACGGCTACACCGACAAATCGGGAGCTCTTCTTTCCAATCCGTACAACTACCGCGACACGAGGACCGAGAATATGGTGCCCTGGTTCTTTGAGAACGTGATGTCAAAAAGCGATCTCTATGGGCGGACCGGGATACAGACAATGAACATAAACACGATCTTCCAGCTGGCTGCAGACAGGCTGAACCGGCCCTGGCTGCTGGAAAACGCTGACAGCATGCTGTTCACGCCTGACCTTCTCGGATATCTGCTCACGGGCCAGAAATACACGGAATACACCATCGCATCCACGGGTGCGATCCTTGACGCCGAAGCCAGGGACTATGCCTGGGACGTCATCGACAGGATGGGACTTCCGAGAAAGATATTCCGGGACATCGTGCAGCCAGGATTCAACATGGGCGGTCTTCTCCCTGAAGTGGAGGAGGAGACCGGATCCACCGGGGCCAAGGTCATAAAGGTGGGATCCCATGACACGGCTTCCGCGGTGCTTTCCGTACCCGCAAAGGACGAGGACTTCCTGTACATCTCCAGCGGCACCTGGTCACTCATGGGAACAGAGAGCCGCGAGCCCGTCCTGACGCCTCTTTCAGAGAAATTCGATTTCACCAACGAAGGCGGCGTCGGCAGGACCATCAGGGTACTGAGAAACATAATGGGCCTGTGGATCGAGCAGGAGGCCAGAAGGCAGTGGACAAGGGAAGGAACGAAATACTCCTTCGATGACCTGTCCGCCCAGGCCATGGCATCCAAGCCCCTGCAGTCCCTCATCAATCCGGACGACCAGATCTTCGCCACGGCAGGCAACATGCCGAAGAGGATCTGCGACTACTGCAGAAAGACCGGACAGCACGTCCCCGAGAACGTGGGCGAGATCGTGAGATGCATCTTCGACTCCCTGGCTCTCAAGTACCGCTGGACGGCTGAAAAGCTTGAGGAGATGACCGGAAAGAAATACGGCGCAATCAATATCGTAGGCGGCGGCACCAAGGAGGAGATGCTCTCCCAGTTCACGGCTGACGCCACCCACAAGACGGTCTACGCCGGTCCGGTGGAGGCCACGGCACTCGGAAACATCGCAGTCCAGTGCATGAGCCACGGAGAGATCGCCGGCATCCCCGAAGCAAGGGAAGTCGTGAGGAACAGTTTCGACGTGAAGGAATACGAATCCAACCGGATATCCGCATCCCTGTGGGATGAGGCGTACGGAAGATTTATAAACCTGCTTTAAAAAATCGGAGGAGATAAAAATATGATCAGTACAGACAAGAAACTCGAGATCGCAAGGGAAGCATACGGAGCGCTGGGCGTGGACGTTGACCGTGCCATGCAGCTCGCGGCTTCCACTCCCGTATCCATACAGTGCTGGCAGGGCGATGACGTAAAGGGATTTGAATCCCCAGACGGAGAGCTCACGGGCGGCATACAGTCGACCGGAAACTATCCGGGCAGGGCCCGCAATCTTGAAGAGCTCAGGAAGGACTTCGAATTCGCCAACAGGCTCATCCCGGGAAGGAAAAAGCTTTCCCTCCATGCCATATACCTGGACGCTGAAGGCAGGAAAGTGCCGAGGAACGAGATAGCACCCGAGCATTTTGCGTCCTGGGTTGAATGGGCAAGAGCCAACAGCCTGGGTCTGGATTTCAACCCAACATTCTTCTCCCATCCACTTTCCGCCGACGGATTCACTCTTTCGAACGAGGACGAGGGCATCAGAAAGTTCTGGGTCGAGCACGGGAAACAGTCAAGGATCATTTCCGAGTATTTCGGAAAGGAACTCGGCATGACGTCATGCAACAACTTCTGGGTGCCGGACGGATTCAAGGACATCTCGGTGAACCGCGCGAAGAAGAGAGAGATACTGAAGAAATCCTATGAGGAGATCTTCTCCTTCGAGACGGACGACAGATACAACCTGGATGCCGTGGAAAGCAAGCTGTTCGGCATGGGAGTCGAGAGCTGCACCATCGGATCCCATGAATTCTATATGGGATGCGCCAGGGAGCACGGCAAGCTGCTCACCCTTGATACCGGGCACTTCCATCCGACTGAGGTCGTTTCAGACAAGCTGTCAGCGGTCCTCCAGTACCTGAAGGGGATCATGCTCCATGTATCCCGTCCGGTGCGCTGGGACAGTGACCATGTAGTCATATTCGACGACGAACTGAAGGCCATCGCCCAGGAAATCGCAAGGGGCGGATACAGGGACCGTGTCCATATCGGACTTGATTACTTCGACGGTTCCATCAACAGGATCGCGTGCTGGGCCATAGGGGCGAGAAACATGGAAAAAGCCCTGCTTTACGCAGCCCTGGAACCCGTCGGAATGCTCCAGAAGCTGGAAGCTGAAAAGGACTACACCAGCAGACTGGCATATCTCGAGGAGCTGAAGACCATGCCTTTCGGATTCGTATGGGACGCATACTGCGAGAGATTCTCCGTCCCCACCGGATACGAGTGGCTTGCTGAAGTGAAGAGATACGAGGCGGAAGTGACCGCCTCAAGAGGTTGACAGTCATGAACGGCCATCAAGGTGCGGGCATAAGGGCAGCGGCCCTGCTCCTGTGCCTCGCATTCCTGTTTCTTGCGGCCTGCTCCGGGAACGGTCCCGGTGAGGAGACCGGGGAGACGGGCGGAAAGGAAACAGCCGCTCCTTCCTCACAAGGCGTAGGCAGGAAACCCCAGGAGACGGAGGACACCATCTCCGTCGATCCCATCGAGACCAGGATCTTCGTATGCATAGACCCTGGACACGGATATGTGGACGGCGGATGCGGCGAAGGCTATCTCGGGGACTATGTCGAGAAGGATATCACCATGATGGTGGCGGTGGAACTGCGGGACATCCTCGACGGGATGGGATTCAAGACCGTGCTGACCCACGACGGCGTCACGCCGTCCACGGGAGATTACGACCGCAACAACATCTTCTCGGCGAAGGAAAGGGTGCCGTACGTCAACGCCCTAAAACCTGACTATCTCATATCCATCCATGTCAACGCTTTTCCGGACGATGACACGGTGTCGGGCATAAACCTGTACTATGAACAGAACGGCAACAAGCCCAACGAGTGGTCCGAAAAGATAACTGACAGCATCTCGAACGCCATAATGAACGGCAGGGCCGAGACCTCGAAAATAACGATACACAACAACTACACTCTGGCGCTGACCAGGGATACCATCTGCGCCGCGTCCCTCATCGAGATAGGTTTCTGCACCAATCAGACGGACGCCGATAACATGATGGATCCCGACTGGCAGCACAAGCTGGCGGAGGCCATCGCCATGGGGATATACAATTTCTTCTCGGAGAACGGGAACAACTGAATACTAAATCTGAACGGGGGTGTTCACAATTGATCAATCTTGAAAAGGAAATACGGGAGCAGCCGGAAGTGCTGTCCCGGGTAATCGACATCAACCTGGAGAAGATCAGGGAGATCGTCGCTAAGGCAAAGGACAGGGGAGTCAAGCACATATACTTCGCGGCCAGAGGCACATCGGACCACGCGTGCATATATGCTCAGTACCTGTTCGGCATCTTCGCGGGAGTGGCCTGCGCTCTCGGAACGCCCTCAGTGTTCACAAAGTACGGAGCCCATGTGGATCTTTCCGGGGACCTGGTCGTGGGCGTGTCCCAGTCCGGCAGGGCGGAGGACGTGCTGGCGGTGCTTGAGTCTGCCAAGGCAGACGGAGCCATTACCGTGGCCGTCACGAACAACGAGGATTCGCCCATGGCAAAGACAGCGGAATACCATCTTTTCTGCGCGGCGGGACCCGAGACCAGCATCGCAGCCACGAAGACCTTCACGTCCCAGATGATGATCCTGGGGACGATGGCGGCTGTATGGGCAGACAACGAAAAACTCATCAGCGAATTCAGGGGCGTGCCGGGAAAGGCACAGGAGCTTCTGGACACCAAATTCGACGAGATAATGGGCCTCGCGAAAGTCTACAGCAACATCCCGGGAGCGGTGATCCTGGGCAGAGGCATCTCATACTGCATTGCTCTGGAGGGCACCCTCAAGATGCTGGAGACCAACAAACTGAAGATGAAGGGATATCCAACGTCCGACTTCCATCACGGACCCATTGCCCAGCTCAAGCCGGGAGACCTGGTGTTCATCGTATCGCCGAGGAGCAGAGTATCGACGGATACCGATGAGATGGTGGCCAAACTGCTGGATGTGGGCGCGAGAGTCGCCGTAGTGACGGACGACCTGGACGAAGCGCCTTCCGGAACGGCTGCCATAGTGCTGCCATCCACGGGAAGCGAGTTTTCATTCACATATCTTGCGGCAATGTTCTTCCAGCTCCTCGCATGCTGCATGACCATAATCCGCGACATAGACCCGGATCAGGCCGGAGTCATAAACAAGATCACCATAACGAAATAGCTTTACTGCGCGGCGGCCGGGCAAGATACTGTCCGGTCACTGCGTATTTTAAACGGAGGTTATACCTATGAAAAAGATCCTTTCCCTCATCCTCAGCGCGACCATGCTTCTCGGGATGATAGTGATGGTGAACGCGGACGAGCCCTCGTCATGGGCGAAAGAGGAAGTCGAAGCCGGGATAGAGGCAGGCCTCGTTCCCGAAGAGCTTCAGAAGAACTACACCAGCCCCGTAACGAGAGGACAGGTGGCCGGGATGTTCATCAGGCTTCTGGAAAAAGCGTCCGGAAAGACTGTAGAAGAGATCATCGCGGAAAAGGGAGCTTCCATAAATGAAGAAGCCTTCACCGACACCACGGACAGAGACGTCCTTTCGGCGAACGCCCTGGGCATCATAAACGGCACGGGCAAGGGAAAGTTCACGCCGGACGGGACACTGAAGAGAGCCCAGATCGCGGCCATCATAAACCGTGTGGCCGGAGTCATGGGCATAGAGACCGAAGGATATACGCATGAATTCACGGATATAACGGGGAACTACGCCTGGGCGTATCCGGAACTGGGCTGGCCGGTCAGCGCCGGCATCATAAAGGGCGTGGGCGGCACCAGGTTCTCCCCGGGCGGAGACCTTAC
>JAEEGL014432259.1_pt1 | contig 105738 bp, 68 predicted proteins | sample 9134231 | NCBI WGS metagenome assembly JAEEGL01 (sample SAMN16246548, study PRJNA631951) | gut metagenome | biome: gut microbiome; feature: rumen; material: fiber-attached | host: Bos | place: Iran: Karaj | collected 2018-10
GGGTCGGCATGATTTTTAACGCAACAAAGTTGCGATTGTTCATGCGGGCAAGCCCGCCCTCCTAGTGTAAGACATTGATTCTCGAAAATGTGTTTTTCTTCCTTTTTGTGGGTGCTTTAGCACCTTTTTCCTCCTTTTTCTTCCTTTTTCCTCCTTTTTTATCTTTATATTCTTTTTATTATCAAGCAGTTAGCTTGCGGTGGTCACAACCAACCCTCCCCTTCCTTATCCTGAGGAAGGGTCTCTACCCCAACCCAAGGCCCTTCCCCTTTCCAGGGAAAGGGATGCAACCGCTCCCATCCAGTCGCTCGTACATTAAGGTATGCTCGACCCATCAAAGGGTCGGCATCATTTTTAACGCAACAAAGTTGCGATTGTTCATGCGGGCAAGCCCGCCACACCCCTACAAAATACTACAAAATAGTGAGAAGTGAGAAGTAATAATAAAAATTAATTGATAACTAGTAGTGAGTGGTGAGAGAATACCATTGCAAACAACTTGTCTACTAAACTTAGGAGGTCGGGCCTCCGAGCCCGACAAATATTTGGAATGCGAAAACAATTCAATTCACAATGTATTGTGGATGAAACTATGGTAACAACTCATCAAGTAAACAAAAAAATCATCATAAATGTGGAGTGTGAGATTCGATTGTTTTTTCGTATCTTTGCACCCACAATTACAAAACGGATAATCATGAGAATAAAATATATCTTCCTATCCTTGGCTTTAACACTTGCCTTGCAAGCTCACGCCCAGAGGCAGGATGACATGAGAAAAGCGGTGGAATACCTGGCTTCACAAGAGCTTGGTGGCAGATATCCTGCCACTGCCGGTGACACCCTCGCCTCAGATTATATTGTCAGCCAACTACGTCAGCTGAAACTTAAACCTATCGTCAAAGCAAAGAAGGCAAAAGGTTTCTATCATGACTTCACCTACGGGAAGACAGTGAAAAGAACCACCCATAACATCATCGCTGTCATTCCAGGAAAAGACAAGCGCCTCAAAAACGAATACATTGTGGTCGGTTCGCATTACGACCATCTGGGAATGGGCGGGAAAGACTCCGGCTCACGTCGTCCAGATACATTGGGGGTACACCCCGGCGCTGACGACAATGCCAGCGGCGACGCTGTGGTACTTGAGCTGGCGAGACATTTTAAAAAGGTACGTTCGCCACGAAGTATCATCTTCGCATTCTTTGGCGCAGAAGAGCAAGGTCTTATTGGTTCGAAGAACTTTCTGGAATGGATGAAGCGTGATGACAAGCAGCGCATCAACCTTCCTGTCGATATAAAAGAGATGGTGGCCATGGTCAACCTGGATATGGTGGGACGGATGCGTGACCATGCCATGAGTGTCTCGGGTACGGGGACCAGTTCCGAATTCAAGGCGATGGTAGAGCAGGTGGCCGAACAGAAAAGCCTCAACGTCACCTGCATTCCTGACGGATATGGTCCAAGCGACCATGCATCGTTCGTGGCAGTAGACATCCCTGTCCTCTTCCTCACCACGGGCGGCCACATGGAGTATCACACCCCTGCTGACGTGCCTTCTACCTTGAACTATGACGGCATGCAGCAGACCCTGGAGTTCTCTAAAGAATTGATTGCCCGCCTGGCGGCCATGCCCCAGAGGCCAGATTATATTAATGTGCCTAGCAGCAACAAAATGAGCCACGCCAAGTTTAAGGTCACTTTAGGTCTCATGCCAGATGTCATGGGCGCAAGCAGCATCCCCGGCCTTCGTGCTGACATTGTCGTGGCAGGAAAGCCAGCGCATAACGCTGGCATCAGAAGCGGCGACATTATTCAGGAAATAGACGGCAAGCCTGTCAACGACATCGAAGAATACATGCAGCGTCTGTCGGAACTCAAGGCTGGCACCACCATTCCCGTGAAAGTGCTTCGTGGCGAAGAGACGATATTGTTTGAAGTTCATTTAACCCCACCTGTAAGATGAAAAAATTCTTTTATTGGTTTTTAGCTGTTGTCATCACCTTGGTGCTGAGTGTATACCAGCGCATGACCGGTCCTACTCATCCCAAGAGTGTGACCATAGAACTAAATGGGGACAATTATAAGCTGAAATTGCCCAGAAGCGGTGTGCAGCACGATGAGATGGTGACACTTCAAGGCATTCCATCCGACACCAAGGCACAGCTGCATTACCGTCGCTACCCTACTACAAATGAATATACCACGACGGATTTCAAATGGGAGGACGGCTCATGGCAGGCCGCCTTGCCAGTACAACCTGTCGCCGGGAAACTGCAGTATTACATCACTGTCGACGGAAAGGACTATCCATCCGACGAGCCAGTTGTGATACGGTTTCGCAACAATGTCCCTGCCAGCATCCTGATACCACACATCTTGTTGATGTTTGCGGCCATGCTGTTCGCTGTCTATACCTTCCTGCTGGTTATCACAAAAAAGAAATACAGCAAGTGGCTGAAAATCACTGTGGCCACCCTATTTGTAGGTGGTTTCATCTTTGGGCCACTCGTTCAGCATGCGGCTTTCGGACCTTGGTGGACAGGGTTCCCATACGGAACCGACCTTACCGACAACAAGACCCTTCTGTCGTTTCTGTTTTTTGTTGCAGCATTAGCCACTCTGAAGTGGAAATACAACAAGTGGGTGGTCGGCCTCGCCGTTCTGCTGATGATTGTCATCTTTAGTATTCCGCATAGCACATACGGTTCGGAGTATGACTACACCACCCAGCAGTTGAGTACGGAGAAATAACGTGTGCATTGATCCAATTTTATATATTAATCCAATTCATTTATTTATGAAAATCAATCAATTATTTACAATGATGGCCATCGCATTGGTCACTGTCCTTGGTGTATGTTCATGTGGAAGTGATGATGACGAGCCAGAGGTGGCTGTTGCCACACAGGTAGCCGGATCTTATACAGGTCAAGAAATCATCTTAGTCATGGCAGATGAATCATCCAACGAGACAAAGACATACGAATTTGTCAAAGCCACTGACACCTCTGTGGATATGACGATTCCTCAATCAGGAATGGGCCCCATGTCTATCCCTGCACTTCCAGTGAAGAACATTCCTCTGGCAAAGGGCGAGAACAACATTATTGGAAAGCTCGCTTCATATACCGGCACAGTGACTACAGATAGCGGAGCGGAACGAGCCTATACCGTCAGCAATGTGGTAATCATGTTCAACGGCAATACTGTAGTCGCCTCATTCTCATTGAAATATGGCAACATGCCATTTGCAATGGAAACCAGTTTTACGGGCACAAAGAAATAAGTAGTGGCAGTGAACGTGAAGAGTAGATTTCAATATCCCATCATAGCCAGCATGGCTTTGTCCATGCTGGCCTTGGGACTCTCTGCACAAACAAAGCCCACCACAGCCATCCGTGACACGGTAGACCTTGAGCCCGTCGTCGTGACGGCTTCACACACACCCAAGGCGCTGAAGGACGCGCCGGTTGTCACACGTCTTATCACACTCCAAGACATCAAGATCACTGACGCCACCAATATCCAGGACATGCTGACCCAAGAGATTCCAGGACTGGAGTTCGGCCTTGCCATGACACAGGAGACCTCTCTCAACATGAGCGGATTTGGAGGAAATGCCGTTCTCTTTCTTGTCGACGGTGAGCGCATGGCGGGAGAGACCGTGGACAACGTTGACTACAGTAGAATGAATCTCGACAACGCAGGACGTATTGAGATCGTGAAAGGGGCATCGTCGGCACTCTACGGCTCTAATGCCGTAGGTGGGGTGATCAACATCATCAGCCGGGAGAACATTGAGCCCTGGACAGCCAATGTCAACTCACGTTTCAACACTTTCGGCCATGAATGGCGCAACGGCGCAAGTTTCTCCTTCAACAACACGAAATGTAACTCTCAGACGAGTTTCCAACATACGAAACTTGATCCTGTCAACCTGCCTAAGCCATATTCTTCCGAGGAAATAGCCGAAGAGCTGATGAAGAAGGCGCAAGGGCTGCCTTATGACGAGTCGGTCCTGAAAGACAACTCCAACATCAGCCGCCTTTTTGGACAGAAAACCTATAACGTCAAAGAGCGACTGACATGGCATGCCACCGACCAGCTGACTTTTGTGGGCCGAGGCGCCTATTTCTTCCGTACAAGTGAGCGCGACACCTATGACTATCATTTCAATGGATACAGTGCCGGTTTGAAAGGCAACTATGCGTGGAACCAGGGCCAGCATCTCGAACTGTCCTACGCGTTCGACCAATACGACAAGGCCAATTACATGCCCGACGGCACACGCACCCATGACCATGACTACAGCAACCAGCAGCATGTCGTACACGCCCTGTTCAACCACATGTCTGGCAATAACAACCTCATTATAGGGGCTGACTACCTGCATGACTACCTCACGACCTATCAATTTATAGACAACACCAGCCACACACAAGACAATATCGACGGCTATGCACAGTTTGACTGGAACATCACCAAGCAGCTGAACATAGTCGGTAGCATCAGATACGACTATTTCTCTGCCTCTGCACAGAATGCACTCACCCAGCGCCTCGCTGTCGTCTATAAACAACCATGGATGACCTTCCGTGCCAACTATGCCAGCGGATTCCGGGCGCCAACCCTCAAGGAGATGTATATGCACTTCGACATGGGCAATATGGGATTCATGATTATCGGAAACCCTGACCTGAAACCTGAGAAGAGCAACAACTTCAACATTGCCTTTGAGAGGACCAATCGCATCAACACTGGTGGAATACTGGATGGACGTTATAATTTTACCCTCGTAGGCTATTGCAACATTTTTGACAGGCGTATCACCACCGTCGAGCGTTATTGGGTCGCAGACGCGGCACAGCCGGGCGGTGGCTATCAGGTGATGCCCAATGATGACCGCTTAGAAGAGTATGCCGCTGGCGATGAAGTCAAATACAGGCTCCATACGTCTGACGGGCAAACATACGAGGCACTCTCGAGCTCGTACTACTGGAACGTGGACGGCATAACAGTCTGGGGCGTGGATCTCAGTATAGGGCATATCTGGGATTGTGGACTGTCCATGAAGTTTAACTACTCTTGGATGCACGAGACGGGCAACGTCGTTTTCTCACAGTTCAACCAGCCTCGGACACACTCTATGACATGGCGGTTGGGCTATGACCATCGTTTCTCGCGAAACTATGCCCTTGCTGCCGCACTCTCGGGCCGCTGCCAAGGCAAGCCCCAATCTGGCCGTTCGGATGTGGATCAGGGTTACACCATCTGGAAACTGATGCTTCAGCACCATATCTGGCGTGGTGTGCATCTCAACACCGCCATAGACAATCTTTTCAATTACAAACCTAAGACCTATTACTATTGTTCACCACTGACGACGGGCATCTCTTTCAACATAGGCCTGTCTGTAGATTTGGACAAAATATGGTAGTGGAACAAAAACTTTAGCTCCCTTTGTTTACAAAAATTATCATACTTGAATAGTAGAAAAAGGTATATTTGTATTTACAAAGAATATTTTTGATTATTTAATAGTTTATCAAAACTATCAAAAATTTTAGTTTACGTCAACAGAACGATTATTCACCCTAAAAATATAGATTATTTTTTGGACGAGTGGACGATATTTCCTATCTTTGCAGCATTAAGATTTGAAACCGGCTTTTAAGTCGGCATAGCAGCTATACACATATATTACCTGTCTACCTATTGTGGTTGGGACCATATTGTTGCCTTTTCTTGAAAATAATTAAGTAATAACATAATAACATAACTATGAATCAAAATCTGTCAAAATCGAAGAATCTAAAGCAACTGATTAGACAGACCATTCCCGCGATTCTGATGCTATTCGCATTCAGTACCATGCTGTATGCCCAAAATGGCGTCACTGTAAGGGGTAATGTCACTGACAATGCTGCGGAGCCATTGATTGGCGCCTCGGTAATCGTGAAAGGACAACCTGGTCTGGGTACAGTGACTGATATCGATGGCAACTTCCAACTGACAGTGCCCTCAGAGCAGTCTGTACTGGTGATTTCCTATGTAGGTATGGCCACAAAGGAAATCAAAGTCGAAAGGCGTCGTGACTTCAAGGTGACACTCGATGACGACACTCAGTTGGAGGAAGTCGTGGTCGTGGGTTACGGCCAACAGAAAAAAGCATCTGTGGTGGGTGCTATCACACAGACCACAGGTGAAGTTCTTGAACGTTCTGCTGGTATTGGTAGTGTGAGCGCTGCCCTCACGGGTAACCTCCCTGGTATCGCCACCATTGCTTCTACAGGTCAGCCTGGTGAAGAAGACCCACGAATCTTTATCCGTGGTGCAGCAGCCTGGAACGTGGATGCTCAGCCTCTGATCCTCGTCGATGGTGTCAAGCGCGAGATCAAGTCTGTAGACATCTCATCTGTAGCTACCATCTCTGTGTTGAAGGACGCCTCTGCCACCGCCGTTTATGGTGTCGAGGGTGCCAATGGTGTGATTCTGATCACCACCAAGCGTGGTGTGGAAGGCAAGGCAAGAATCGATGTCGGCTTCAATGCCACCTTAAAGGCCGTGTCAAAGCTCCCCCGCAAGTACGACTCCTACGACGGCTATATGCTGCGCAACGAGGCGCTCGAACACGAGCTTGCCTTAGGCGGTGCCGCCTCCTGGGCCTACTATCGTCCGCAGACCTTTATCAACAACTTCCGCAATCAGGACTTTACCGTCAGGCCGAACTATGATGCTGATGGCAACTACCTTGGCGACTACAGTCAGGCAGAGCGCTATCCCAACGTCGACTGGCAGGAAGAGATGTTCAAAGATTACACCTTTTCTTATAATACCAACCTCAATTTTTCCGGTGGTACAAAGTTTGTGAAGTATTTCGTGGCATTCGACTTCCAGAACGAAGGCGATATGACCAGGATCTGGGATAACCATCAGGGTTATGAGGGCGGATATTCTTACAATCGTCTGAATGTACGTTCCAACCTTGACTTCCAGATCACGAAGACCACTCAGTTCAGGGTCAACCTGGCTGGCTCTAATGCCCAGCAGAAGACGCCACGTTACTATTATGGTAACAGCGGCGAGTTCTTCCAGCAGCAACAATGGGCAGGTGCCTATCGTATGCCGCCAAACGTTTACCCTGTTCGATTTGCAAATGGTGCCTGGGGTTACTCCAGATTGGCAGCCTCTAACATGGCCAACTCTCCCATGAACATTGCAACGTCTGGTTTTGAGACGAAGAGCATCACACGCATTTTCACCGACTTCTCTCTCGAGCAGAATCTTGACTTTGTGACCAAAGGACTTATTGCACGCGGTACCATCTCATGGGATAACCGCTTCGATGAGGGCAACCGAGGTATTGCCAACGGACCTAATGGTGGTGGCGGCCATGTCAATAATACGGCCTATATCACACCAGAAGATGGACAACTTCTTTTTGAGAATGAGATTTTCGCTGAAACAGGTTTCGACTTCTTCGAAAAGCGCGACTGGGAACATCAGGCAGGACGCGTTGGCTCCACAAGCCGTTCGACGGAAATGTCGCTCCAGCTCTACTGGGGCCGTGACTTCGGCGTTCATAATATTTCTTTGATGGGTAACTGGAAACGTCGAAACAGCGCAGGTAATGCCGACCTGGACAGACGTCGTGAAGACTGGGTATTCCGTACCACCTACGACCTGATGGGCAAATATTTCGCTGAGTTCAACGGCGCTTACAACGGTTCGCAGAGGTTCTCACCCGACAACCGCTTTGCTTTCTTCTGTTCAGGAGCTGCAGGCTGGATGCTCTCGGAAGAGAAATTTATGAAACGATTGAAGGATAAGAGGATTGTTGACATGTTCAAAATCCGTGGTTCTATTGGTGAAATCGGTGACGACAGTGCAGGTGGCGATTGGGCTTACATGACCGAATGGACTGTCATCGGTCCTTTCACCATGAACCTTGACGCTACAAACAGTATATTTACTGGATATAAGGAAAGCAGAGTAGCAAGTCCTGATCTTCGTTGGGCAACGGTACAGAAGAAAAACCTCGGTTTCGACTATGCATTCCTTGGTGGTATGTTCGCCGGTAGCTTCGACTGGTTCCGTGATGACCGTTACGACATCTTTATATATGGAGCCGATCGCTCTGTGCCTTCATACTATGGAGCTGCAAAGACCCCTGACATCAATAAGGGAAAGATCAAGAACACAGGTTTTGAAGTGGAGATTCGCTTCAACAAGGTGTTGAAAAATGGCATGCGTTTCTGGGCCAACACCAACTACACCTATGCGCACAACGTGATCAAACTGAAGGATGACCCAGCCCTGATTCCAAGTTATCGCAAGGCAATGGGATACTCGCAGGGACAAGTCTGGTCGTTTATTGACAATGGATTTATTGGCACTTACGACGAGCTCTATAGCACACCGGAACGTCAGACAAGTGATGATCAGGTGCTCATTGGTGACCATTATATCATCGACTTCAATGGCGATGGTATCGTAGACGAGACCAATGACCAAGCTCCATACGGCTACACCGGAACCCCGGAGCACACTTACAATGCCACGATCGGATGGGAATGGAAAGGCTTTAGCATGTTTGCCCAGTTGTATGGTGTGACAGGCGTCACACGTGACGTAACGCTCAACTCTTTCCCCGACCAGCTTCTCACTGTATATGATACGGGTAAATGGTGGAATCCGATTGATGGAACAGGCAAGGTGGTTGTACCACGCTTCAATACTCAGGTAGCCTACAACACCGGTACCCAGTTCCTCTTCGATGGCTCCTATTTCCGTCTGAAAAATGTGGAAGTCGCTTACACATGGACAAAGGGTTGGATCAAGAGTCTCGGTTTCAGCAGCCTGAAGGTATACCTCAATGCCAACAACCTCTTCCTTATCACAAAGATGCCTGACGACCGCGAGAGCAACTACGGATGGAGTGGTAGCGGTGGTGCTTACCCAACCGTCAGACGTTATAACTTAGGATTTAAGCTTTACCTTTAATTGCGTACAACGATTATGAAATATTTCAATAATATAAAAAACCTTTTACGTGGTTCGCTGCTCTTGGTGGCTGGCGTTGCCTCTTTCACGTCTTGCTCCGATTGGCTCGACAAGGATCCTGAGTCAATCGTGGCTGAGGATGAGGCATTCAAGAATTACCGCAACTTCCAGGGGTATATTGAGGAAATGTACAACTTGATTCCCGACAAAGAGAAGTGCAACTATTGTACCGCATGGAATTTTGGTGACGACGCTGTTCACAATCCAGAAGGCTATGCGCACATGGATCATCAGGTGGATCTCGGCAACTATCGCAACTGGTTGCAAAACAATCAGTGCTGGCTGATGGGAAACAATTATAATGGCAGGGATCAATCACTCTGGCGCAATTCTTGGTATTGCATCCGCAAGTGTAATATGGGTATTGCGAACATCAAGTCGCTCGTAGGCACTGACGAAGAGCGCGACCTGCTGCTCGGACAGATGTATTTCTTCCGTGCATGGTGGCACTTCGAGCTCATGAGCTACTTTGGTGGACTACCTTACATTGATGAAGCTTTTGAGTCTACAGAAATTCCCGAGTTGCCCCGCCTTTCTTTCCAGGAATGTGCTGAACGCTGCGCTGAGGACTTCGAGAGAGCATATAATCTTCTTCCTTTGGATGCTACAGCATGGGACGAGACCTTGGCAGGTATGCAGACTTCAGGTAAAAACGATTTGCGTGCCAACGGCTTCATGGCTCTCTGTTACCTGGGTAAATGCTATCTTTGGGCAGGATCTCCACTCATGAAAGAGTTTGAGAAGACCAAAAATGGTGGCGTGGCTCAGCTTTTAGGCGCAAGCAGCAATGGCAAGACCTACGATTATGATGAGAAATACTGCAAATTAGCCGCAGAGGCTCTTGGCAAGGCCCTTGATCTGGTCAGCAGAGGTTCGGTCAGCTACAAGCTTGCAGAGTACAAGTATTCTGACATCTATAATCACACAAAGGATGACAATTCAGAGACCAACTATTCAGACATCTTCTATACACACAGACAAAGTTGGCTCTATCCTGGTTCTACTGAGGCCATCTTCCGTGGTGCTTATCCTGGTGTCAACGCCGCCAACTGGAACTGTGCAAAGATTTTTGGTCCAAAAGTGGCAGGTCTTGTGGCTCATGACAAAATCATTCACCACCCCACTGCCAACGTCATCGACCAGTATGGCATGGCCAACGGTCAGCCCATCTATCTGGTGCGCAATGGTGAATATGTGCTGAACCCAGCTTCGGGTTGGGACCCAGAGCATCCGTACAAGGATCGTGACCCACGATTCTACCACGATATTATATTTGACGGATTCCACTATGTGCTTAGTACAGATGCCTTAAATTCAGATCAGAAGAAACTAGAGTATTGTGACCTCTACACGGGTGGTGCCATGCGCTCTATCGCCGATGGAAGCAGCACAGGCTATTTCATTCAGAAACTGATTCCACACCAGTGTAACGAAGGAGACAAATGGTATGACTATGACCATGCTTTCCAAAGCTATCTGCCTTATATGCGCCTTGCTGACATCTATCTGATGTATGCCGAGGCAAGGGCTGCCATGGCAAAGAGCTTAGATGATCTGAACAAAAGAGATTATTGCATGACACTGTCTGCAGTTGACGCCATCAACGTACTCCGCGACCGCGTCAATTCATCCGATTACCCCATGGAGCATGTCCCCGCCAACCTGCGTGACACCCGTGAACACTTCATCGATGAAGTTCGCCGCGAGCGCGCTGTGGAGCTTTCCTTCGAAGGCTTCCGCTGGTGCGACCTTCAGCGCTGGCTCCTCCTCACAGAACCCCCTTACACGATGAAATACTCTCATGAGTTTGAGCGTTTGGAAACAGCCGACTGGTTCAAGAGTCACGATCCGAAGGACGCCAAGGTGGACAACTTCCACAGGGAAGAGCTGATCACCCGTCGTTTCGATTCAAAGCACTACTGGTTCCCAATTCCTGACAAAGATATTTATCTCTACGAAGGATATGAACAAAATCCGGGATGGTAGGACTATGATTAATGATTAACGACACACGATTAATGATTAATAAGACATTTTTATGAAAAATATAATATCAAACATATTTCTCTTTGCCATGTTTGCTGGTTCGCCACTGACAGTCCAAGCCCAAGACAGCGCCGACGAAATCAATGACGACGCAGACTCTATCGTGGTGAAAAAGAAAGTCCATGTCGCATTCCGCGACAAGGATCCCGACCATCTTCTCGGAGGTATTTCATACGTTGACATGGAAGAGCTACAGAAAAAAGACTATACGATGGGTAGTCTTGATGACATGTATGCACTTGTTGGCGGGTGGAATGGCAACAATCTTTGGGGTATGGACAATGACCGTCTTGACAATAATGACAACAGCAACCTTCCGATTGTTATCATCGACGGTGTGAAGCGTCCGTCCAACAACGTGCTTCCTTCAGAAATTGAGCAGATCACCTTCCTCAAGGGTGCGCAGGCTGTCGTGCTTTATGGCCCTAAGGGTGCTAAGGGCGCTATCCTCATCACCACCAAGCGTGGCAAGGTGGACGGCCTTCAGATTGTGGCTAATGCCAACACTGGTTTCCATGTAGCCAAGGCATTCCCAGAGTATCTTGGCTCAGCAGAGTATATGACCCTCTACAATGAAGCCTGTGCCAACGACGGTCGTGACCCCAGGTACACCCAGATGGACATTTACAATCATGCTTCTGGCCTGAATCCCTATCGTTATCCCAACGTCAACTACTATTCCGACGAGTATATCCGCAAAATATACAACCGCTCCGAAGGTACTGTTGAGATTCAGGGTGGTGGCCAACGTGCACACTTCTACACCAACATCAACTACTATCGCAGCGAAGACCTCCTCAACTTTGGCCCGGCAAAAGACAACTATACCGACCGCTTCAGCGTGCGTGGTAATGTGGATTTGGTCGTCAACAAGTTTATCAAGGGTTTTGCCAATGCAAGTGCCACCTTCTGGAATGCCAACAAGAACAAGGGAGATTTCTGGAGTGAGGCGGCATCCATGCTTCCCAACTACCCTGAAAACGCAGCGCCATTGATTCCAATCGATCTGTTAGACCCTAACGCATCCAAAGGTCTTGCCATCCTTGGCAAGTCTCTCAACCTTCTCGATGGCAAGTATTTCCCTGGCGGCACAAAAACCACCCAGAACAATATCGTTGCAGATTGCTATTTCGGTGGAAGGACAAGAGACGTCAGCCGTCAGTTCCAGTTCGACGCTGGTATCATCTATGACATGAACAAGTTTGTAAAGGGATTGTCATTCAAGACACAATTTGCCATTGACTATGCTGCCAGCTACAGCCTTTCATACGACAACAAATATGCTGTGTTTATCCCTACATGGAGTAACTATAACACACAGGACGCTATCGTAGCCATTACTCAGCAGAACGATGAGATTGTGACAGGTAGAATGTCAATGGGCAACACCGCATACCGCCAGACTATCAGCTGGAATGGTCATTTCGACTACGAACATATATTTGGCGGCAAGCATCATGTGACCGGTATGCTGCTCGGTAATATGTATACCACAACAGCCAGTGGTCAATACCATCGTTATGCAAACGCCAACATAGGTCTTCAAGCAGGATATGACTATATGGGTCGTTACTTTGCTGATGTGTCATTGGCAGGTGTGCATTCCGCCCGCCTTCCTGAAGGTAATCGTGAAGCCATCTCGCCTTCTTTCACCATCGGATGGAACATTGCCAAAGAGCGTTTCCTGGAAGGGAGTTTTGTTGACGACCTGTTGCTCAGTGCATCCTACAGCGATCTGAACGAGGATATGGATGTCTATTTGAAAGAAGAATACTTCTATCTCTACTCTCCGTTATGGACACAAGGTGGAAGTGGATTCTCATGGAAAGATGGAACGAGTGTGAATCTTACCAGTTCTCAAATTGGTAGCAACCCAGCTCTCGACTTCATTCATCGCAAGGAATACTCCGTCAGCCTCCGTGGTTCGTTCTTCAACAAGTTGATTTCCACCGACCTTACCTTCTTCAATACGGATATGGATGGCTTTATTGTTCAAAACCTGACCACATTCCCTTCACACTTGCAGGGTGGTCTTAACAATGGTACATTCATGCCAGCCATCAATAATAACAAACAAAACCGCAAGGGTTTAGACTTCAGCGTATCAGCCCAGAAGCAGTTTGGACAGGTTTATGCAAAACTTGGCATTGTCGGCACCTATCTCACTACAGAGTACACCAAATATGATGAACTCGTAGAAGCAGGCTTGGAATACCAGAAAATAGAGGGACACACCCTCGATGCCATCAGAGGTTACAAATGCCTGGGCTTCTATACCGCATCAGACTTTGTATTCGATGAGAAACAAAATAAAAACGTGGTGAGGCCAGAACTCCCACAACCCAAGATTGGTGGTAACATCCAGCCTGGTGACTTGAAATACGAGGATATAAATGGTGACGGTATCATCAGCGATAAAGACATGGTCGACCTGGGCAAGAATGGTGCTTACGGTGCACCTCTCACTCTTGGTTTCAACCTCACCCTGAAGTATAAGAATTTCACGCTCTTCATGCTTGGAAATGGCCAGTATGGTGCATACGGAATGAAAAACAATAGTTACTACTATATGGATGAAAACACCAAGTACTCCGTGAATGCACGTGGTCGTTGGACTCCAGAGACAGCAGCTGTTGCCACCCATCCACGTCTCACTGTATCAAAATCTGCCAACAATGGTGCAGCATCCACTTTCTGGCTTTACAAAACCGACCGTTTCAACCTCCGCAAGGTACAACTTACTTACGACTTCCCTGAGGACATGTTTACAGGAAAGTGGGTAAAGGCACTCTCTGTTTATGTGAACGCCAACGACCTCCTCACCATCTCTAAGGAGCGCAAACTGTTGGAGACAAGCGTTGGCTATGCACCACAGACTCGTTTCTATAATCTCGGTGTTAAGGTAACTCTTTAATTGATAATTGAAAATTGAAGAAAATGAAGACAAGACACATTATATTATTATTTATCGGTATCCTCGCTTTCTGCTCATGCGACGATATGTTTGAGCCAGCCAAAAGAAACTTCCGACAGTTGGAAGACATGACTGAGGAATCCGACTACGCACATGGTCTGCTGATGTACGGCTATGGTAGTCTTCCCTATATGAGGACCACTCAAACCGACGTTGCCACGGATGATGCTGTCACCAACTTGAATAGCAATTCTTACATGGATATCGCCGCTTATGGCACATGGAGGTCAGACAACAACCCCCTGTCACAATGGGACAATTGCAAAGGTGGCATTCAGTATATCAATCTTTTCCTCACCATCGTAGAAAAGACGAAGTGGGCTCCCAGTGCAGAGTCCAAGCAGCAGATGTTCATTGACCGCATGAAAGGCGAAGCATTCGGACTTCGTGCGCTCCTTTACTACTTTTTGTTGCAGGCACATGGAGGCTATGCTGACGACGGCATACTCTATGGCGTACCATTGCTGACGACTCCTGAAAACGGTAGTTCAGACTTCAACCAGCCACGCGCCACATTTGCCGACTGTGTCAAGCAATGTTTTGTCGACTGCGACAGTGCCATGGCATATCTCCCTGTAGAATACGAAGACATTTCATCAGATGATGAAATCCCTGCCAAGTATCGGGCTCTTGGTGCCAACTATTCCAGTTTCAACCTGATATTCGGCGCCAACGCAAAAGGTCTGATGTCTGCAAAGATAGCCGAGGCCGTCAAGGCACAGATAGCTTTGCTTGCGGCAAGCCCTGCATTCCGGGAACAAAGCGGTGTGACTTCTGCTGAGGCTGCAACACTCTGCGCCAATGTCCTCAAACGCATTGGTGGGTTGGAAGGTTTTGACCCAGTAGGAAACATCTGGTACAAGAACAGTTCAAAACTGGGCCCAGGTTCTTCAGAAATGCCTGAAATCCTTTGGCGCGAAGACCGTACTGATAGCCAGAATAATACAGACCAGGAAGGTGACAACTTCCCTCCATCACTTTATGGCCGCGGCCGCGTCAATCCTTCGCAGAATCTGGTCGACGCGTTCCCCATGCGTAACGGACTTCCTATCTCGGCTTCCAATTCTGGCTACAATCCCAAGGACCCATACGCCAACCGTGACCCACGTCTTTCAGACTACGTCCTCTACAACGGCACTACATTCAGAAGAACAGATATCATCACCGGCACATATCCGAACTCTAATGGAAAGAAAGACGACAACATCAATCAGCAACCTACCATGTCGACACGTACCGGCTATTATCTGAAGAAGCTTCTCCGCGATGACGTTAGTCCTTCGGCAAGTGGTTCTGAAATCAAGCAGTGGCACATCTATCCACGCATCCGTTACACAGAGATCTTCTTGGCATACGCAGAAGCTGCCAATGACGCCTGGGGACCCAAAGCTGACCCAACAGGCATCGGCTTCACTGCTTACGATGTGATCAAAGCCATCCGTGAGCGCGCCGGACTCGGCACCAATGAGATTGGACAGCCGCTCCCAGAAGGTGATGTCTATCTGGAAGAGTGTGCTGGTGACCAAGCCAAGATGACCAACCTCATCCGCAATGAGCGTCGTCTGGAGCTTTGCTTTGAGAACAAACGCTTCTGGGACCTCCGTCGTTGGATGATGCCGCTCGACGAAAAGATTAAAGGTGTGCAAATTGACCGCAACAAGGAAACCAATGAGCTCACCTATACCATTATTCATGTCGAGGACCGCAATTTCGACAGCACTTATCAGTGGTACGGCCCCATTCCAAAGAGTGAAATACTCAAATGGAGCAAACTCAAGCAAAACAAGGGCTGGAAATAATCGTACTGAAGAATAAAAATTGATAATAGAAAGTTTTATAACAGCAAACTATCAAAATTATGAAACTTAAAAAATATATATACGGAGTAGTTCTGGGAACGCTCACGCTCGCCTATTCATCATGTTATAATGCAGAGCATGAGTTCCCTGACTATGAAGGAGGTACAACTGCCTACTTCCCTTACCAGTTCCCTGTACGTACACTTATCCTTGGCAACGACATCTACGACAACACACTCGACAACGAGCACAAATGTCGGATATGGTCAACCATGGGTGGTGCTTACGGTGGACGTAAAGCATTTGTGGAGATTGCTGTCGATGAGTCACTCTGCGACAACCTCTGGTTTGTAGACGCAGGTGGAAACCCATCAACACCTGTGCTTCCGATGCCATCAGCGTACTATCAACTTTCATCCAACACCATTCCTTACAATGGCGATCAACGTGGTTATGTGGAAGTACAGTTCACGGATGCTTTCTTCAACGATGCGAAAGCTGTCGAGAACACCTACGTCATCCCATTGGTGATGAAAAGCGTGAGTGGCATCGACCATATTCTTACTGGCACACCACGTGAAGGTCTCACCCCTTCTCGTACCAATACAGAGGATTGGGATGTTCTTGCCAAAGACTATGTACTCTATTTAGTGAAATATATGAACCCATGGCAGGGAAAATACATTCGCCGTGGAGTTGACAATATAACAGAAAATGGAGCAACTACGTCTGTTGTCCGTAAGGATTTCTCATTGATCAACTCTGACCTCGATCATTACAAAGAAAACCCTATCAACCAGAACGACGAAATATGCGGCATCACCTCAAAGAATATGTCACAAGCAGTCTTCCCCGTTTATATTAATATAGGCAAGGACGAATCTGGAGCTACAAGACCATCTCAACTTTGTACCCTCATTCTCACATTCGATGGTAACAAATGCACAATTATCGGTGACGATGACGAAGTGCCATCCTCTGGTTCTGGAGAGTTCATTGTCAAAGGAACGGCGAAACCAGAATACAAAGACTACCAGTGGGGCACTATGAATGGTGAACCCATTCAACGCGACATTCTCCGTTTGTCATACAATGTTACCTTCAAGAAAGGCAGAATCATCGGTAAAAAGATAGTAAACGGTAAAGAAGAGGACTGGATTCTTGAGAACGATGTACAGGTATCTACCAACGATACGCTTGTCGTTCAGACTCGTGAGTCAAACAAGAAGGAATTCTTCTCACCCAAATACGTTAAACCATAATAGGAGGCTAAGAATATGAATCATTTTTTTAGAAACGGTCTCTTCATGTTGGCGGCAGGTGCATTAGCTGTCTCCTGTGCTGACTATAACGTGACAGACGATTTCAAAGCTGATCCTGATCCTGCTTTCGTAGAGCCATACAAGGATTTAGGACCTGTCAAGTCATACCTCGACAGAGCACAGTATCCTAACATGACTCTTGGAGCCACGCTCAGGGTAACAGAATTCAATAAGCAGGAACTGGCCCATGCCGCTGCTGTCACCAATTTCGACAATGTCGCTTTTGGCACGTCCCTGATGTCAGGTACCATCGTCAACGATAAAGGCGTGATGAACTTCCTCGACATGAGCGACCTTCTTGCCCACGTGGAAGAAATCGGATACGAGGTCTACGGCAGTCCTATTGTCGCCAATGCCAACCAGGCAGACGGATGGTTGAATAGGCTTACTGCTCCTATTGAGATTTCAGTTGACCCTATAGAAGACAAGTTCGTTGACTACACTACCATGGACGTATTCACTGGTACAGTTGTGAGCGGGAAACCAACCATCCAAAAGAATTATGACGGCAACGACAATGCCCTAAAGATACCAAAGTTTGCAAAGGTCTATATCGTAGAAGACTTTGAGCTCGATCCATTGGGTACCTACACCGTCACTTTCTATGCTCAGGTTGACAAGGACGATAACGTTATTCTTACCTTCTCCGACAACAAAATCAAAGACGGAGCAAATGACAAAAAGTTTGATATCAAGGCTGGCAAATGGCAAAAGGTTGTCGTTGAAGCCGTACCTGCAGAAGGAGCGACAAAAGGTTACTTGATGCTGGAAGGTAACAAGAACTCTATTGTCTATATCAAGTCAGTCCAGGTGATTCACACTCCCGACAATCACCGCCCACAGACAGAAAAGGAGAGAATAGACACCATCAACTATGCCCTCAACGCTTGGTGCGATGGTCTGATGAAGATCAACGAAGGCCGTATCAATTCCTTCGACCTCATCGACGAGCCCATTGACACGAAAGCTACCCTTGAGAACGGCTTATTCGACCTCAAGCACTCTACCACTAATATTTTCTGGCAAGATATTCTTGGCAGTGAAAACTATGCTTCGAAAGTATCTAAAGTGGCAAGTGCTGCCTACGAGAAGTATGGCGGCAATCCTGCCGAGCTGAAGTTCTTTATCAGTGAGTCGGGTCTTGATGACAACAAGAAACTGGAGAGTCTCAAATACTGGATTAACATCTGGGACAAAAACGGGGCCAAGATTGATGGTATTAATGCCAAATTAAACCTCTACTACAGTGAGGACGCAGCCACTCAGGCAGCCAACAAGGCATCTCTTGACAATCTGCTTACGAATCTTGCCGCTACCGGAAAACTGATCCGTCTCTCCAACTTCGACATTAAGTACCAGGATGCTACAGGCGCCAATGTCTCAGCAGCTGATATCAAAGAAGCTCAGCGTCAGCAGTTGGCCGACTACTATGGCTATGTCATCAAGAGTTATATGACCAAGATACCTCATGACAAGCAGGCCGGTCTCTGTAAAGGCAATCTTGCCGACACCAGCGATCCTGTAGGTCTTTGGTCTATAAACAAAGATAGCAAGGACTGGGTGCGAACAGCCACTTATAAGGCATTCTGCGATGCCCTTAGTGGAAAATAAAACGACAGACAGATAATTGCCTGAGAACAAAGGGAGGCATTCCTTTTTCCTGGCAATTATCTTTCAAACATTTGTCAAAATACCATCATTAATCTATTATTTTTTTATTTATCTAAACTTTTTCTATTATGAAAAAAATCTTTACACTAATTGCCCTCTTGACATGCTTCTTAGGTGTCAGGGCTGAATGGGTAGAAGTTTACAAGGCTGACTACTCCCAGAACACAGGATTCCCATTCTACGTAATGGGGTATGTCCCAGAGTGGATTGACGGTGTCATGACCGACTTTGGCGCTATGTACAAGTATGTTACTCTGGATAATCAAGATGGTGAATCCAGCGACGTGATTGTCAAGACACAGGGTGGCGTTGAGTACTACAAGATTGCATTAAGCGAACCCGGATGGCATCAGTATTTCATTGCTGATGGTATCCCAACACAGATTGACGGTACCTACAAAGTAAAGGCCATGGTCAAGGCTTCTGAAGCTTGCACCATCAACGTCAACATGGGTTGGGGTTGGGGTGAAGGTCAGCAAACCGGCACTTCCGTAGCCATCCCCACAGAATGGTCAGAGGTAGAATGGGAGTACAGCGGTATCGCTGGTGCTTCATGTAACCTGGTTGCCCAGCCAGGTACTGTCACAGCTACCATCGAATGGAAGTATGTTATAGTTGAAGAGTTCCAGAAGCCTCAGAGACCTACTACATGGCAAGAGTGGCTCACAAGCGATGGCCAGCCTGTCATCGTCGACGGTTCTCCTATCGCCACTTATATGGGTGACGCCGAGACACCTTGGGCTGATCCTAACGTAAGATTTAACGATCAAGAGAAAAACTATCTGGTCTGTGCTTGGTCGAAGGAGAAAGGTCGTAACATGAATGAAGAGGGTGGATGGGATCCATTCCCCGCTGACATCGAAGAAGTTGACGGCAGCCATGTATTCGTATGCCATGGTCAGCCTGCCACCACTGAAGGTGATGCTTCTGCATGGGACAACCAGTTCTGGATCCAGTCTCCTAAATCTTGGAAAGCTGGCGAACAGATTAAGATTCACTTCCGCTACAAGGCTTCTGCTCCTGTCAGCTCCACTGACACTCAGATTCACAAGCAGAACCCATCCGACTACCTCATCTGGCATGCTATTGGCAACATCGCATTCACAACAGAATGGCAGGAGTTTGATGGTGTCATGACAATCGCTGATGACATGGCTGATGGCTGGTCAATCGCATTCAACCTCAACTCTGTAGTGAAGGATGCCGTTACTTTCTATTTCGACGACCTCTCATGGCAAACCATGAAACTTGACGAGGGTTACTTCGTGGCTGGTTCTAATCCTGCCACAGGTCTCGAGTATGACTTCGACAATGCTGTACAGTTCGAATACGATGAGAATGAAGACATACCTTGCTACGTAGCTACAATTGGTTCGAAGAGCGAATACGTCTCACAGATCATGATCTCTACCGTTCGCGGTAACGACGCTGCATTCAAGAGCCATACACTTAAGCCTGCCGGCACTATCACCAACGATGCCGAAGATTGGCTCGACTACACTGAGGCCAGTCTTGCTAAGCTGAACCTCCCGGGTGAGGGTATCTGGAAGATTCGCCTTCTCGATGAGTATAGAGCCATGTCATTTGAGATGCTCGAGGGTAAAGAGATTATCCAGAAAGAAATCAACCCCAACCCAACCCTCGTTGTCATCAATGCCTTGGAGAGAGACGACCTTACTGATGGTGAGGATGGAACCGTTAAAGAAGAGCCAGGTGGCACAGGCCAGCCTTGGGACAACCAGTTCTGGATTGTCGCTAACCGCGAACTTGCAAGTGGCGAGACCACAATCGTTCAGTTCAAATATCGTAGCGCTATCCCAGCCAGAACCTCTACACAAAGCCACAAGGAACCAGGTGCATACCTGCACTGGGCTGCAATCGGTGATGTCAACTTCACAGAAGAGTGGCAGGACTTCGAGACCACATTCACTGTTGCTGGTGAGGCCAACGGCATGAAGTCTATCGCCTTCAACTTGTCAGAAATCAAAGATGCCAACAAGTATGAGCTGAAGGACTTTGTCTGGAAACTTGAGGACGGCACAGAGTCTCTGATCAATGAGACTGGTACAGAAAACTTCTACGTGAAGATACTTGGTGGTAATCCTGAAGTTTACACTGACCCAGATGGTATCAACAGCGTTGTTTCCAACAAACCAGTTCCTACTGTCACATACAATCTCGCCGGACAGCGTGTATCCAAGGAGTACAAGGGTATCGTTGTCACAAACGGCAGAAAGTATATCACTAAGTAGTATTTCCTGATCTCTCTTATCAACAGAGAGAGAGTATCATTTTTTCGTGCGCCACATTTCGGTCAAAATGACGGAATGTGGCGCACAAGTGTTCATAAAGGAAACTGATTGATGACATTTGCGTTAGCATTCGACGGAGTATCGCATTTTTAGTGTGTTTTTAGTGCACAAATGGGATTATATTTTGTATTTTTGCATTTGTTTAGAGTGAATTCTAATATATGCTTCAGCAGTTATGAAAAAACTATCATTCATTGCCGTGTGGCTTCTGGCACTGATTGCTATTGCCTGCGCTTTGCTGGTGTATGAGAACGACCTGCTCTGGAAAGTGCAGGATATGAATCTTTTCCTCAACACCTCGCTATACTTCAAACAGCAGATGGTGGTCTCGGGAGGCTTGCTCACCTATATCGGCACGTTTTTCACGCAGTTTCTCTATCATCCCACACTGGGGGTACTGCTGCTCTGTGCATGGTGGCTGCTTTTAATGGCCATGACCAAGCGCACCTTCCAGGTGCCTGACAAGTGGGCGGCACTGATGCTGATACCTGTCGCACTCCTGCTGCTGACCATCGTCGATATGGGATACTGGGTCTATATGCTCAAATTGCGCGGCCACTTCTTTGTCTCAACCATCGGCTGCACGGCGGTGGTGGCCTTGCTGTGGTGCTTCCGTAGCCTGCCCAGCCACTATTTCCTGCGTACGATATTCCTGCTGGTAGCCGCTTTGGTGGGGTATCCGCTGATGGGCATCTATGGGTTGGCGGCAGTATTGTTGATGGCTGTCTGGTCATGGCGTCTTTGCACGCGAAGCGCCGCCATCATCAACAGTGTGGTGGCTGTGGTCAGTGTGGTGGCCGTCCCGCTGCTGTGTTACCGCTATGTCTATTATGAGACCAACCTCTCCAATATCTATTTCACGGAGCTTCCACTCTATTTTCTCACAGAAGAGTATCATCAATATTACATCCCCTATTATTTGCTGTTGCTCTTCTTTGTCATCATGGCTTGCGTACCATGGACTCGGAGGAAGGCCGCCGACAACGAAACGCTAAAGCCGGCAGAGGACAGTGTCCCCCACCCTACGAAGAAAGAAAAAAACAAGCAGCTGGGAAAGGCTCAACAAGCAAAAGCAGGAAAGAAACCTGCCACCAGCAACAAATGGTATCGCCAGGCTGCAGCCTATGGATGGACCGCCGTCATCATCGCCTTGCTGGCTGTCGGTGTGGTGCATTTCTGGTACAAAGATTCCAATTTCCATCGTGAGTTGCGCATGCAGCATTGCATCGACCGTCTCGACTGGGAAGGGGTGGTCAGTGAAGCTGCCGCACAAGAGGAAGAGCCCACTCGTGCCATCGTGATGATGAAAAATCTGGCACTGTTTCGTCTGGGCCGTCAGAGCACAGAGATGTATCAGTTCAGAAACGGCTCCAAAATCAGCAATGCTCCCTTTGGTGTCCGCATGATGCAGGTCATCGGTCTGCTCATCTATTATCAATATGGCAAGTTGAACGACTGTACACGTTTGTCAACAGAGATGGGAGTGGAATATGACTGGCGGGTGAATTATTTCAAATATCTGACCCGCTGTGCCATCCTCGACGGAGACAAGCCCTTGGCAAAAAAATACATCCATATCCTGAAGCAGACCACCTTCTACCGCGACTGGGCGGCATGGGCAGAAAATCTGCTCAACCATCCAGACCAAATCGCAAAAGACCCCGAAATGGAGCCCATCACCCATATGCTCCACTATCCCAACGAACTGAGTTCCGACAATGGATTCGTCGAAGAATACCTGATGAAGCATCTCGCCCACACCAACTATATCGGCGACCCTATCTTCCAGGAGCAGTGCCTGCTGGCAGCCATGTGGCAGAAAGACCCCGAGTTGTTCTGGCTGCAGTTCAGCAACTACGTCCGTCTGCATCCCAATGAGAAGATACCACTCTATTACCAGCAGGCTGTCTATACGTATGGTATCGAGGGAAACCGCCCCGATCTGGAGCAAATGCCCTTCGACCCGGGAGTGAAAGTGACTTATGAACAGTTCTCTCAGGATGCTACCAAGTACGATGGCAGGGACATTGAGGAGGCCAGGGAGATCTTATACCCTCTCTACGGCAACACTTATTTTTACGATTACTATCTGATGGCTGACTTACCGCAATATTAAAGTTATGAAAACAATGAGATTTTGGATCGTTGCTTGGGGCATCATCTCGCTCATGTCGTGTCAACATGTGTCCATACCTACTGACTACACTCAGTCGTCAGTACTACCAACCATCTATCCTGACTATACCAATGTGACCATCCCTGTGAATATCGCACCACTGACATTTGAGGCCGACCAACCTGCCGATGAGATGGTGGCCAGCTACACGGTGGGCGACCAAGTGATCGTTTGTGGTGGACAGATGCAACCAGAGCTGGATGAGTGGCGGGAGCTGACAGCCAAGGCCAAAGGCGGAGCCATCAAGGTAGACGTCTATCTGAGCAAAGATGGACGCTGGACGCACTACAAGCCTTTCAACCTGTATGTGTCGCCCGACTCCATCGATCCCTATATCAGTTATCGACTGATCTCTCCCTCTTTTATCACTTACGAGACGTTGACCATCAACCAGCGTTGTCTGGAAAATTATGACGAGCGTGTCATCTACGACAATTTCCTCTGTGGACACGAGAAAGATGGACAGTGCATCAACTGTCACCACTATCAGAACTACAATCCTGAGCGGATGCAGTTTCACGCCCGTCAGACCCATGGCGGCACCGTTGTGGCCTATGATGGGATGATGAAAAAAGTGAATATGAAGAATGACTCCATCCTCTCTGCGGGTGTTTACCCTGCCTGGCATCCATGGCTCAACCTCATCGTCTATGCCACAGACAAGACCCATCAGAATTTCCACACCGTCGACCCCAACAAGGTCGAGGTCTATGACACGGCGAGCGATATCATCGCCTATGATGTGGAAAATGACTTGGTGACCAATCTGGAGAATGATACGACAGAGTTTGAGGTGTTCCCCTGCTGGGCTCCCGACGGCAAGACCCTCTATTATTGCAGCGGGCGTTATGAAGACAGGGGCTCGGGGCCGCAAGACTACACCTTTAAGCTCTCGAAATACAAGCAACTGAAATACAATATTTATAAGAAAAGCTTTGACCCGCAGACCATGCTTTTCGGACCCCGTGAACTGGTTTTCGACGCCGCGGCTGTCGGACAAAGTGCCGTGCTGCCACGCATCTCTCCCGACGGACGATTCATGCTTTTCTCCAGCGCACAATATGGCTATTTCCATATCTGGCACCATGACGCCGATTTGTGGCTCATGGACCTAAAGAGCGGAGAGGTGCGCAAGCTGAACGAGTGGAATTCCCCTGACACCGAAAGCTATCATTCCTGGTCGAGCAACGGACGGTGGGTCATCTTCAGCAGCCGGCGCGATGACGGGTCTTACACCCGGCCGTTCATCGCCCATTTCGATGCCAACGGACATGGCAGCAAACCTTTTGAGCTACCCTGCTCCGACCCCGACTATCATAGACAATTCATGCGCAGCTACAACATCCCTGAGTTCATGCTCGGGCCTGTCACTATTCGCCCACAAGATTTTGCTGACGTGCTAAAAGGAGAGGGCATAGATGTCAAATATGTCGAACGCCTGAGATAAGAAACGAAGGGGGCATCAGGACATCCTGCGTCTTGATGCCCTTATTCAGAACTGATATGCAATGGATGCCATCAAAGACCGACCTCTTTGGAACTTTGGAGCATACTGATAATTAGGGCCACAGATGTAATGATCGGTATCGAAGATGTTTTCGCCATCTAAGGAGAGCTGCAGACATTTTTTGTAACGATACTTAAGGCCAAGGTCGAAGAGTAAACAACTGTCAACAAAGAAATCATTTCTTGCCATTTCTGAGTAGTTCATTTTCTTACCTATGTATGTCGCGTGGCCATTAACCTTCAGTTCGTGAATCTTTCCCTGCAAAAGAAAATAGCCCGCATGTAGATTGAGGGTAAAATGAGGTACACCAAAGACCAACTTCTTGGATTTGTTATAATAATAACTCTCAGCGCTGCCATCGTAGCAGTAGTAAAGCGAGAGACTTGCTGACAGACGCTTGTAAGCATATCTGGCGGTAACTTCAGCACCAACATTGGTGAGTTTTCCATTGTTGGTGTTAACAAAATTTTCCCTATCTTGCCAGCACAACAGGTAGCTATATTTGTTGTAAAACAGGTTCATCTCATAATTGAGATGTGACGAAGGTATATTTCCCATCGCCGTGAGTTGTAGGGCTGACAGATGCTGAGGCTCCGAACTGGTATAGTCAGACTTCATAATGTAGCGATAGTAAAATGACAAATCAGCAAATGCCTCAGAATAAGACAGTTTAAGGCTGAAACGGTCATTTTGCACATACAATAGAGCCAGTCGTGGTGAGAAGGTATTGACAGGATCTTCTTGCTGCCTGTATTTGATATCATAACGGAAACCGGCATTCAGAATAAGTTGTGGCAGAAAATAATGCTTGTCCTGGATAAAGAAAGAGAGATTTTCTTCCTTTCCTGATTTGATGAGATCATCATTCGAGAAAGTCCCTGAGTAGATTATCGAATAATCCATTCCCCAAAAAGTAAGTTCGTTTTTAAGCAAGAAACGCTCATATTGACCACCCATCAAGACGTTTCCTTTCATTTTAGAAAGCCGGTAGTCGGTGCCAGCTCTGAAATAGCCTCCCATTGTATGCTCATCAAACTTCCTAAAGTGATAGCGTCCATTTTCTGTTTCTATGGAATGTATTTCTCTGTCTTTATCCAAGAAGTTGGCTCTGTTCGAATATGTGTATGCGTCCTCCTCACCAATATAGTTTGTAATCACAGCCGAATCAACTGTCACTTCATAAATGGTATGAGAGTACCAATCACTGTAGAACAAGGCGTTCAGGTATACATTGCCCAACTGGCGTGTATAACCGATTTCCGTATGGGTCGATTCGAGCCCTTTGCCTGGCTTGATACCCTCTACAGCGTAATAAGAGTCATAATTATAACCGCCGTGATACACAGTGTTTTGAAGCACTTTCTTCACATTCTTTTTACTGAACATGAGATCAAAGCCCTTGAGTCTGAATGTGAGACCCACATCATAGGCTGGAGCATCTTTGTAAGCATCGATATAAATCCTATCAGGGGAAACATAAACTGTTTCTGATGATCCAAAACTTTCATAATACGACATCTTATCCTTCATATAAGCGCCACCGTCACCGAAATGGCGTAAATCTCCATCGGACTTGTATACAAATGCCCAGCCATAGATATCAGCATCCAGGAACTGCGTACCCATTTCGAAGTCAGCCTTGTGGGTGTTATAGGTGGCATATCCATATCTTGCCTTCACACCATCAATGGAATTTCCGATTTTAGTGATGATATTGACCACAGCCGATAAAGCCACATTGCCATAAAGGGAGGAAGCGGGGCCTCGCAGCACTTCGATGTGGTCGATTTTCTCTGTGCTGATGGAATAACTTGTAGGTCCGTTGTTGTCAAAACGGGTGTTCAGGCGATGACCGTTCTCCATGATCAGAATGAGCTCTTGCCCACAGGCGTACGCACTGTGCATGGACATATTCACGCCTTCTTCCAAAGAAGACATTTCTGCCATACCTGGAACGTATGCGGCAAGTATCTGACCTAAACTCTTGTTGTAGCCCAAATCATCAATCATCTCTGCAGTGATGATTGTGATAGGGCCAGGCGCCTCGTTGATGGTCTCACTTTGATTGGATGCTGTGGTGATGGTGGTGGTGATACCTTCCTTGAGTTGACTGACCAAATCCTGAAAGCGGGCCGGGTCATCTGCGGAGTTATAATAATTGTTGAGCTTGATCAATCGTTCTGCATAGTATCGGGCCTCCTTATCCTTGTCTTCAGACAGATAGCAGAGAGCAAGAAGCCGGTAAGCACTCTGCTTGAGAGCACCATTGAAGTCATCCAGATGGTCTTGCAGTAGCTGGATGGCCTGATCTATACGGCCTATTCCGTATTCACTCTCGGCTTGATTGTAGATTTGTCGTGACGTGTTCTCCTGTGCAAACGTGCAAACAGGAGACAGGCAAAGACCAATCAATATCAACAGATGCAATATCTTTTTCATTTCCTAATTGGTATAGTGAATGTAAAAGTGGTGCCTTCGCCTTCGGTGGACTCAAAGGTGATAGTTCCACCGTGCTTGGCTTCTACAATGTCACGTGCGATGCCCAAACCAAGTCCTGTTCCTTGTCCCATAGGTTTGGTCGTATAGAAGTTGTCGAAGAGACGCTGTTTCACTTCTTCATTCATGCCTTCACCGTTGTCAGCTATGATGATAAGGAGGTTGGAACCCTCTGACTTGACCGTGACCGACACTTCCGGGTGATAGTCTTCTGCTGCGGTCTGTTTCTTTTTCCAGACAGCGTAGCAGGCATTGTTCATGATATTGAGTACAGCACGGCTCAAGTCCTGTGGAATGACCATCATCAGCGGCAGCCCTTCTTCATACTGCTCATGAATATTGATATTGAATCCCTTGCTGTTGGCACGCATGGCATGATACGACAACCACACATACTCCTTGACCATCTTGCACACGTCGGTCGGCAACATTTCGTTCTCCTTGCCTCTCGACACCATCAGGATGCTCTGGATGATGCTGATAGCACGCTCGCCATGTTCCACGATCTTGGCCATGTTTCCTCTCAAGTCAGCGATGATATCTTCAGCCTCCTCCCGGTCTTCTTCCTGCAACAGGTCTTTATTGTCATCCACGATATCGGCCAGATCACTGAGCAGCTTGTCAGACATCTTGCTGAAGTTGATGACAAAGTTCAGCGGATTTTGCACCTCATGGGCTATACCTGCACTGAGTGTGCCCAGTGAGGCCAATTTCTCCTGCTGTTGAAGTTGTTGCTTGAGCTGTTCTAACTGTTCCATAATGCTATGATTTTTTGACCGGTAAAGTGATTGTCAACTCACTATATTCGTCTTTGACGGATTTCACATGAATGTCACCACCATGATTCTGCACGATCTCACGGCTGAGGTAGAGACCGACACCTGCGGCCTCGCTGGTGGTTTTGGTGGTGAAGAAAGGATCGAAGATTTTGCCAAGGATGGTTTCCTCTATGCCGATGCCATTGTCGCGAATGTTAATACTGATGGTATCGCCCTTTTGAGCTACGCGCAAGGCTATCTCTGGTGCATATTCCATCATCCCTTTGCTTTCTTTCTGTTTCTCAGCTTTCTTGACAACGGCATAGACTGCATTGCCAAGCAGACTCATAATGGTCTTGCTCAGTTGGTCGGCATTGCCGTTGATGAACAACTGGCCTTCAGTGCCGGCAAACACAGTTTTGATGCCATATTGTTCTATCTCTTTTTTGAAATACTCATGAAGCATGGCCTCGTCTTGACGAATGACGGCCAAGAGGTCCATAGGCACAATACCACCCGACCTGTCTTTCAGCATCTCCTCCATCGCCTTGAGTGTCCTTGTAGTGTTCTGCCCATGTTCGCCCACTTTCCGAAGGTTGACTGTAAGCATGTCCAGCACTTCCATTGTGTCTTCGTAATTCTCCTCGTCCATGTGCTCTTTCTCATCCTCCACATTGGCCTTGACATCCCTCACAAGACCTTCAGACAATTTGGTGAAATTATTGACATAGTTCAGCGGGTTGAGAATACGGTCTATGAGTCCCTGGGTCAGCGAACCAGCCGTTGCCATTTTCTCCAGTCTCACGACTTCAGCGGTGCGTTCCTTCACAATTTTCTCCAGCCTCTCCTTCTCTCTTTCCAGCCTACGCAGACGCAGTTGAGAGAGCGCATAGATCAAGGCTGCCAACAATAGCAAATAGAGCAAATACATGTACCATCTATGATAGAATGGCGGTTTGATGTAGAACTTGATGCTCGTGACGCCGGATAGGCGGTTGAGTGCATCGAGTGCCTGAACGGAGAAAGTATGATGCCCATAAGAGAGGTTTACAAAACTCGCAGACGTGTTGGGGCTCCAACTACTCCATTTGCCATTGTTCATTCGATACCGGTACATCGTCTTCCTGGCAACGGAGGGGTTGTTGATGGAGAAAGTGAAGTGCAGGTCATTGTCTTTATGACCGAGTTTAGGCAGTTCTTTCGGCATGTCTCCGAAACCACCCCATAGAATGCTGTCACTACCGAGCTTAATAGAGCGGATATAAAGGTGCGGTTGATGGTGAAGACTATGGTCATACACTTGCGGGTTGATGATTGTCAGCTCATTGTCGTTTCCCATCCATATCTCATTCTGCCGTGTATAGATGGTATTGATGGCTATCTCTTCCAAGGGTGACAGCAGCAGTTTCATGTCGTTCAGTCTTTTGCCATTTTTCCATCGATAGAGCCCTTTTCCCTCATTGTTGGTCAGCCAGGTGACGCCACTGTCATCGACATATGACAAAAGTGGATAAGGAAAAGGTGTGGTGGACTCTGCACTGACAATCGTCGCATGTCCGTCTGTTATCGCTATCGTGTACATGGTCTCAGACTTTTCCGCACCTTTGTATGGATGGAACGACTCGTCTGACGCCTTCTTGTACCACACTATTCCGTACAAACTCAGAGCCCAGATGGTGCCCTCCTTGTCTTTTACGATTTTTTTGACATACTCCATGTCGCACACTTTCTTCCTGTTCTGGCCATTGGCATCCATGAGATAAACGCCATCGTTCTCGCCGCTGTAGATGAAGGTGCCATCGTCCATCAATGTCATGGCATGAGAGAAAGTCAAACGGCGGATTCTTCCATCTGAGTAGAGGCGGAAGATACCATCAGCTGTTGCTGCCAGAAGTCCGCTGCCACTCTTTTTTAAGTCTATACAGGCATGTGGTATTTCTGGCACACTTACAAAGTGGTAGCCCTCCTGGCGGAAAAGGCCTTCGTCGGTACCAGCATAGATATGACCATTGAGCGACTCTAGGGTGAAGACTGAGCCAAGAAGTCCTTCATGAGAGGTGAAATGTGTCAGCACCGCCGGTATCAGAACCACAAAGATACCTTTGCTCGTAACTCCCCATAGATGCCCTCGCCCATCATATGCAGCATAAGCTATATGACTTGAGCAAAGGCCGTTGGCATCGGTGATTGAATAAAAAGGGCGATTCTTGTCATCAGCAATGATAATGCCTGAGTTTTTCATCACAATAGCCTGCAAGCCATGATCCAAAGGCTCTATCAACACGGTGTCATTCTTTGTCACCTCTTTTTCACCCTTCTCCAGTGCATCAATATCGACGACATCGAGCACACCCATTTTGAGTGTCTTTTTGTCCAAATTCCTTTTGATGGTCACCTGATCATTACTGACTTGATAGATAGTGCCATTATCGACCACAAACTGGAGTTTTCCGTCGTTTTCATAGATTTCCATCACCTCGCCACGAAACAGGCCAGGCTTCCCGACTCCTTGCAGGGCTATCTCTCCATTCGCTTTTCTCACTAATTTGCCAAAGTAGTTGTAACCACCCAACCAGATTGTGTTGTCTGCCGCTTTGTAAACGACGGTGACACGTGTGATACCTGGAGTATGGATGAGACGCCATTCAGCATAGTCATAATACAGCAATCCCTCAAAATTGGCCACAATCACATGGCCATCCTCATCTATCTCGATGTCATAGTTGATGTTATTGGCACCATATTCACTCGCCGTGAAATTGCGGATGAGTGGGATACCCTGACCATGGATCATCGTCATGAGGCATAGCAATGACAGGATGGTGAGCAGTCTTCTCATGGGGTTCCCTCCTTTCTATGGGTGTCGACAAAGGTCTCATAAGGCACATCATGTCCGATGTAGTAGTCCCATTCCTCTTTAGTGAAGTTGCGCTTCAGCTTTTTCTTGATGGTATCCACCATGATAGGCACCGAGATATTGACTGCGGTCAGATTGCCTTTCACATCACCCTCCCAAAAGGTTCTTTTGGTCGAGTCGAAGTTGAAATGCATGATCCAGGTGTTAGTATCTATCAATGTCATCGGCTCCACCTTCTCATTATCGCATATCCATAGGTTCACCTTGCCGTCATAGCTGGCAGAGAAAAGCCGTCGGCCATTGATCTTCATTTTTGAGATACGTGAACGATGGCCTATGAGCTGCTGTTTCTGGCCTTTCTTGTCAACCAACCAGATGGTACCGTCGCTCATACCATAGGCTTCAACACCTGTGTTTTTCGATTCACTATAAGCGGTCACCTTTCCTTCCACAGGCACTTTTTTGGTGTCATAATTGTCAAGTCCACTCACCAAATGCATCATGCCCTGATCATCGAAGAGCAGGGGAAGACCATCTTTGCGCGATCCCATGGTCACACGGAAAGGAAGCTGTTTGGTGCTGATGAGCGTCTGTTGTTTCATGTCAATCAAAGCGAGCGCTTTCTCACCGACGACCAACATATTCCTCTCGTTGATGTCATGCAGCCGCAAAGGGTGCTCAACGTTATCAAGGTAGATGATCTTGATGGTCTTAAGGTCATTGGAGATGATGACCAGATGGCCTGTGCGGCTGGCGGCGAAAATATTGCCTGAAGTGCTGTCGATGATGACATCGCGGAAGTCGTATTTGCTGTTCTCATAAAGCACCTTTGTCAACAGTCGGTTGCCTTGCCTCTCACTTAAGACAATCTCGCCGTAATTGCTGACGGAGACAATCGTGTTTTCCTTTCCCGGCATATATTCCAAATTCATCACCGCGCCAGCATGTTCCGTCCACGTTACTTTGCTTTGGCTCAACTGCATGAGCGATTGGAAGACTATAGGATAATAGATATCTCCTCCATAGCGGGAGGTGTAAAGATAAGAAGCATAGCCCAGCAGGCAAGCAATGTCGTGGTTGCCCGCATTCTCCTGTGTGAGGGAGAAGGAGCCCAACGTACGAGCCAATGCGATGTAACTCAGCGTATCGGCCTTGCGTTTCGAAAATTCTGCCTGAACGCGCTGAAGTTCAGCCAATTTCTGCTGTTCCTCTGCCAATGCCCGCTGTTCCTCTGCCACACTCCGCTGGTGCTCAGCCACTGACGAGGCTTCAAGCGCCTTTTTCTCAGATGCGACGGCACTCCGCTCTGCCTCAAGGGCGTTCATCCTTTCACGCTCGGAGCGAAGACGCATCTCATTGGCCACCCGTGTCTGCTGGAGGGCCTCCTCGCGCTTCTCGTCAGAGATTTCTCGCTGCTCGTTGGCGATATCCTCCAACTGGGCACTGATACTCCTGACAACAGCCGAACGCATCTCCTGCTTCTTCATCTCGTCCATCTGGGCTTGAAGGCCTTCCACCCTCTTGTGCTCAGACAGCCAGCCAATGAAGCCTGCGGCAGCGGTTCCTACCAACAGGAGACCAGCACATACGTTGATGATTTGCTTCCTGTTCACGCTTGCTTAGCAATTAGAGTCGTTTGATGGCGAGCAACGTGATATCGTCACTCTGTTCTGCATCCCCCACAAAGGCATCCACGTCGGCTTTGATGGCGTCTATCATTTGTTGACAGCCAGTCTTTGAACATTTCTTGAGCTGAGCCACCAAACGCGCTTCACCATACTCCTTGACATCAGCGTTGACCGCCTCTGTCACGCCGTCAGTAAAAAGCAACAGCGTGTCGCCGTGTTCCAACCGGAGGGAATCTTCTAAATATTGGAAGCCCTCGATGACACCTGCGATGATGTTATGGCTGATGGGCAGTTTCTTCACACTGCCGTCGGCTTTGACCACATAAGGTGGGTTGTGGCCAGCGTTCGTATAGGTCACCTCTCCTGTCTTGATATTATAGATGCCATAGAAGACGGTCACGAACATACTGTTGGCCGATTCTTCTGCCAACAGGCCATTAGAGTAGGTGATACATTCCGATGGCTGTACTCCTCTGATGGCTGTAGCACGGATGAGCGTACGGCTGACAGCCATGTAAATGGCGGCAGGGACGCCTTTTCCGCTGACATCAGCTATCACAAAGCCAATGTGGTCGTCGTCAATGCGGAAGAAGTCATAGAAGTCGCCCCCCACATCCTTGGCAGCATTCATGGAGGCGGCAATATCAAGTTGTTGGGCATTTTCAGGGAAGGGTGGGAACACGCTCGGCAGGATGGCCTGTTGTATTTCCCTGGCAACGGCAAGGTCGCCCTTGATGGACTCCAACTGTTGATGCTCCTGCTGCATCTTTTTGATATAGGCAATTTGCTCAATGGCTTTCTCAATAGTCAGGCTGAGGTCGTCGAGGTCGATGGGTTTTGTGGCAAAGTCGAAAGCGCCATTGTTCATCGCCTGCCTGATGTTTCCCATGTCGCCATAGGCTGACACCATGATGCACTTGAGTGCAGGGTTCTGCATCTCGTTGATTTTTGTCAACAACGACAGTCCGTCCATCTCTGGCATGTTGATATCACTCAGGATGATATCAAAGTCCTTTTCCTTGAGAAGCATGGCGAGTGCCTCCAAGCCGTTGTGTGCGAAATGAAACTCGTATTCTCCCTTTCTGATTTTTCTTCTGAAGTATTGTGTCAACAACAGCTCAAGATCTAGCTCATCATCAACACTAAGTATCTTTACGGCCATATTATAGTTTTTATTGTATTGTACACATGAATCAAGCTGGCAACTTTCCTCTTACTTTTTCTTTTTTCTTGCAGTCTTGGTTTTGGGCATCGGAAGTTGCTTGCAGGTCTCGCGGACGAGTAATGACAAGTAATCTCGATCATCCACGTCTTCGACAAAGAAATAGGCTTTCGCTCCTTCGTAGGGTGGACGCAAATCCACGCTTCGAAGCACAGCTTGCCCAGCCTCTGTGGGTTTTACAAAAAAATGGTCATCACAAATCAGACCGAAGATTTTGCCATCGCAATAGATCGCATAGTCTCCGAACATTTTTCTGACCGTGATCTCACCCGCACCAGCACACTGGTCGGCTATGTATTGCACAATATCTGTGTCGCTTGCCATCTGTTTTATATAACTCGATGTAAAGGTAATGCTTTTCTTTTAAATTGCCAAATTTTTTTTCATGATGAAGGTTTTAAGTCTTTTAAAAGTTATCCAAACAACTTTTTTTATTATTTTTGCAGCATAAAAATGATGGCATAATGATAAAAAATACACTCTTACTTTTCTCCGCTTTGATCACTCTTTCTGCCCATGCACAGCAACGGCTGGTCGTGGCCGACAAAGTCACACATGAGCCTATTGCCCAAGCGAGCATTTATACGAAAGAAAACGGTGTCTTCCATTCTGCTATCAGCAACGACCAAGGGGTGGCTGTCATCGATTTTCATTTCACACGGCTCACCTTTTCACATCTCAACTACGAGCGCAGAGTGGTCAACAGTCTCTCCGACACCATCTTCCTTTCCCCCCGCCATAGGGAGACGGCCGAGGTCATCGTGCGCAATATCGAGCCCAAATGGATCAGAGAGAAACTACGGAAGGTCGTTAAGACCAAGTGGAAGGTTTATTTTTCTCACCCACATGTGCTTCGTTATGACTATCAGACACAAAGCATCGACCGCCACTCCTATTATGCCTATCAGTCGAAAGGACTGATGAAGATGAAAAGTTTTGACCACGACCACTATAGCCTCAGTCAGACAGAAGGGCATATCGTCAGTGTAGACAGCACAAAACTTACCGATGTGGCCAATCTGCGTCGCATGCTTTACGAAGACTTCGTGGATGAACTTGATGGCAGTTTCATCCACGCCCACCGTTTCGGCGTAAATGGCGAGTTTGAGAGTGACAACAAAAATGAAGTAGAACTGGTATTTCGCTCGAAAAACCATGAGGATGACCGTGGCCGTATCGTCATCGACACGGCGCGATGCGTCATCCGCTCGGCATATCGCATCACAGGCACCGAGAGCAACAAACGAGAACGCATGTCGCGGGTCCTTCTCGCCTTTGCCAATGCCATTTCGGGATATCGGATCGACAAATGGAACAGGACCTATCATGTGAGCTATGCAGAACTGCCCGACGGCACGATGTATCCCAGCGATGTCAGCTATAAATGCTACATCGAGGGATATGACAGGGAAGATGACCCTACGGTGAAAGAATATGAACGACAATCTGGCGGCGGGTTCCCCAATATGGAAGCGACCCTCCATCTCTCTGCCCCTTCTACCCTACCCGACAGCATCGCATGGGTCACGCTGCCCGGCTCATGGTACCTGCGGTTAAGTTCAGCCAAAGAACGACAGCAGGAAATCAGTCTCTCGCACCTGCCTGCCGACTTCGACATCTTTAAGGAAGAAGACGACTAAAGTAGGGCAGCTACTGACAGCCCCTCACGTTTAGTCAAACAACTTCTGCGCGAAGTCATGAAGAGACTTCCTCCATACCTGCCACTCATGATCGCCGGGAAACGTGTTGAAAGTGATGTTCAGACCCGACTGTCTCATGGCTGCCACGGCTTGCTGGGTAGATGACAACCGAGGATCGTCTGCACCTACGGATATATAGAAGAGTCTCAGCGCCTGATTGTACTTCTCATGCTGAGAGATAAGACCGGGCATAGCGGTCTCTGCATCAAACGCCGCAGCCTGGCGAATGCCACCAAATACACCTGTGCTGAACACGCCAATATAACTGAAAAGGTCTGTATGCTGCAAACCTACGAAGAACGACTGGCCGCCACCCATGGAAAGACCGGAGAGCGCACGATACTGCCGGTCGGGGATCGTTCGGAAGTTTTGATCCACAAAGGGTATGATGACCTCTGTGAGTTCTTCCTCAAAGCCTTTCATACCTTGAATGGAATAGCCGAAGCCTGCCCCAGGCACCGAGATGTTACCATTTGACATGACAACAATCATCTCCTTAGCCTTACCTTCCGCTATCAGGTTGTCAAGGATGTAGTTGGTCTTGCCCTGATGCGTCCAACCTGCCTCGTCCTCACCACCTCCATGTTGCAAGTACAGCACAGGATAGCGTTTGTTGCCCGAAGAATAGCTCGCTGGCGTATAGACATACATCGTGGCAGGTGACTTTCTCACCTTCGAGTAATAAGTGACGATGCTGACCCTGCCATGTGGCACCTCCTTGATGTCATAGAAATTACAGCCAGCCTCGGGTATGTCAATGGCACTGGTCATCCTGCCACAACCGAAGTAACTCTTGCTGGCAGGATCGGACAAGTCCATACCACCCAAGTTGAACCAATAATAATGAAAACCCGGCACCAATGGCTTGGTGTGTGCCAGCCATGTGCCATCCGCCTGCTTCTCAAACCGACACGACGGGTCAAGCGATACTTTCATCTGGCTCAGATCATCATTTGAACGGATCCTGAACTCCACACTGTTGTCAGGCATGACATGTGGATATCCCTTGGCATTGATATTGGTTGAAGGAACCACAAACTCCTGTGCTCCCGCAGCGATATGCCAGCAAAACACACTCAGCAATAACAGTATTTTTCGCATCTTTCTGTTTTTTAGTCGTTGATCTGATTACAAAGATAATCGGTTTCCATTAAATGGAGAAGTCAGCAGGCGTTTTTCTCATCATGACAGGCGTTTTTTTGTTGATATCAGAAGATTTTAGGCTATCAACGATGAACATGTCAATATTTTTATTATTTTTGCAGATGTGGGCAGATCTACCCTCTCGGCATCGAGTCAATAGGATGATCGGCATCACTCATCACATCACCGAAGTCTAACCTATAATCATCAAAACAATGATACAACGTCTTTTGGATTTCCTCAACGCATCACCAGTCAATTTCCTGGCAGTCAAAAACATAGCCAATGAACTGGAGAAGAACGGATATCGGCGCATCGACCCTTCACTCCCCATCGGCAAAGTGAAAGCCGGTGACAAACTATATGTGACGAAGAACGACACCTCCATCCATGCTTTCCATATTGGTACCCAACCTATGGCCGACGCAGGGTTCAAGATGATCTGTGCCCACTGCGACTCACCTACCTTCCGCATCAAGCCCAAAGCAGAGATGGTATGCGAAGGGGGCATCATCAAACTCAATACCGAGGTGTATGGTGGTCCCATCATGTCCACCTGGTTTGACCGCCCACTGACTATGGCAGGAAGGGTCATCGTGAGGGGCGAAGACGCGTTCCACCCACAGACTTTGCTGCTGCATTTCAAGCGCCCCTTGCTTCAAATCAGCAACCTGGCCATCCATTTCAACAGGCAGGTAAATGACGGTGTGAAGCTGAGCAAACAGAAGGACATGCTGCCCATCCTGGGTTACATCACCAACGAGATGGAGGTAAACGGGCTGCTGATAAATCTCATCTGCGAGGAAGCCAACCGACAAATGATCGTCACCAAGGACGACATTCTGGACTTCGACCTCTATTTAGCTGATGCCACACCAGCATGCACGTTCGGCGCACACGACGAGTTCATCTCTTCTGGCAGGCTCGACGATCTGTCCATGTGCTTCGCAGGACTGGAGGCGCTGCTAGCCTCAAAGGATGACACCACTACCCATGTGCTGGCCATCTTCGACAACGAAGAGACGGGGTCGCTCACCAAACAAGGTGCCGGAAGCCCCTTCCTCGCCACCATGCTGAGACGCATCGCCCTGGCTCAAGGAGGAAAAGAAGAAGCATTCTACCAAGCTGTGGAAAGGGCTTTCATGGTATCAGCAGACAACGCTCACGCCTGGCATCCCAACTATCCAGAGAAATACGACCCCACCAACCACCCCAAACTGGGCGGAGGACCGGTCATCAAACTCAACGCCGCACAGAAATATGCCACCGACGCCATGTCTGCCGCTGTGTTTGAGGAAATTTGCAGGAAAGCCGGTGTACCCTGCCAACGGTTTGTCAACCACAGCGACATTGCGGGAGGCAGCACACTGGGCAACATCCTGGCTTCTTCCATCCCACTCCGAGGTGTCGACATGGGCAATGCCATTCTGGCCATGCACAGTTGTAGAGAGACCGGGAGCACTGCCGACCATCTGTATTGCGTGAAGGCTTTCACACAATTCTACGGATGAGATTATTAGGAGTTAAGGAGTTGAGGAGTTGAGGAGTTGAGGAGTTGAGGAGTTGAGGAGTTGAGCGAATGCGAGACTTCTTCCAGAAAAAAAACAGAACACACCTAAAGTATAAAGACATGATCAAAATCCTGGCCATCGCTGCCATCGCCGCTGTCCTACTTGCCCTCTTGGCTTTCAGACTCAACCAACGTCTGAAAGCACAGGCACGACAATGCGCCAAAGAGGCACAATCGTTTCACAATAGGCTGCAAGGTCTCACAGACCCCACACATCTCTTCACCGACGAGGAGCTGTACCAACTCAAACGAGACTTCGCCCCTTTGCTCGACGAGGTCAACCGGCTCTATGACAGCCGATTCATCTCCAATGAATACCTGGACAGGCTCGGACTTAAAGAATTTATCGAAGAGCGCAGGTTGGTCAATCACCTGCAATACCAAAACAATCAGGCCCACATGCGTTGAAATAAAAAGACATGAAAAAGCATATGAGAAAAAGATTTCTTATCATCATATCTATCATAATGATGGTAACTGGCGTTAATGCCAACGACAAGCATGAAGCCCCTATCAAACACGTGACCGTTTTTGTAAATGGCGCACAGGTGGAGCGGGAACAGTCGCTCAACCTCACAGCGGGCGAACAGGTCATCACCTTCACCGGACTCTCCCCCTACACCGACACGAAAAGTCTGCAATTGAGAGCCCGCGGCAAACTGACCGTCATCGGTGTGAACTACCGCAAGGCCCACCCTGACAGTGCGAAACAGATACAGACACTGAAAGCGGCACAGCAGAAAGTAAAGGCTGCCGATGACCAAATCCATCAACTGCAAGCTCAGCGGGAAGTGATCGAATCACAACTGGAGATGGTGAAAACCAACTGTTCTGTGGGCAACCGCACTGCCGTCACCCCACTCGCCGGCATCAAGGAGCTCAACAACTACTATTCGCAGGAACTTCTCTCCCTGAAAAAGAAAATCATCTCCATCGACGAAGATATCCAGAAGGCCACAGAGGAAAGAAGACGGCTGGACAACACCGCCGACTCTATCGCTCACCTGAAGCTCACCACCGTCACCGAGGTGGAGGTGAAGGTGGATGTGCCACAGGCTTGTAGGGCTGAGTTCGTACTATCTTATTATGTAAAAAACGCAGGGTGGTATCCCACGTATGACGTCAGGTCGGAAAGCACCTCACACCCCCTACTGCTCTCTTACAAGGCTCATGTCTTCCAAAACACTAAGGAGAAATGGGACAAGGTGCCGGTGACGCTCTCTTCTGCCAACCCCAATAGGTCGAATGTCGCACCTGAACTACGCACCTACTGGCTCGATTATGGCCGTCAGGCACCACGATATGATCAAAGCAACGAAGACAGCGGCGTCTCCGGTCTGGTGACAGATGAGAACGGAGAGCCCATCATCGGTGCCGCTGTGACTGTCGTGGGGACGAAACTCGGCACGGTGACCGACTACGACGGCCGCTACTCCATCACTCTGCCCAAAGACAAGAAGCAGCTGACTTTCTCATTTATAGGATACGTGCAACAAACCAAGCGGGTTACAGGCCCCACGCTAAACGTCAGGATGAAAGAGGATGAGCAAGCTCTTCAAGAGATCGTCGTGGTCGGATACGGAGCCAATGTAGATGCATTAAGTAGTAAAATCTCAGACACAAACAGTTCAATGACCTCCTTAAGGCGAGAAGCCAAAAAGGAAGCACCGAAGGAGAACTCTATGTATACAGAGCAACTTGAAGAAAGCGACATGATGGACGTGCAGGAACAAAAAGCACAATTCGGCTATGAGTTCGATATCAAGCAACCTCTCACGCTGCTCTCCGACGGCAAGGTCACCGTCACAGAAATCGCCCGTTACGAGTTGCCTGCCACCTATCAATACGTGGGAGTGCCCAGAGCCGACAAGGAGGCCTTCCTCGTGGCAGACGCCACAAACTGGGACACCTACAGTCTGCTGGAAGGAGAGGCCAACGTCTACTTTGACAACGCCTTCGTAGGGAAGACCATCCTCGACCCCAACGTACCCAGTGACACCCTCCACTTCTCCCTGGGACGCGACAACAGCATCCGTATCCAGCGCACCAAGGTGGCCGACAAGTCCACACGCAAACTACTCACATCACATCAGGAGCAAAACATGGCATGGCGCATCGTCGTTAAGAACACCCGCAACGAAGCCATCACCATGACCCTCAAAGACCAGATACCCGTCTCGCAAAACTCCGGCATCACGGTGACGACAGAGGAGTTAAGCGGTGGCCACCTGGACAAGGAGAAAGGTACCATCACCTGGCTCCTGAACCTCAATCCTAATGAGCAAAAAGAACTGTTGGTACAATATCGGGTGAAATACCCCAAAAACCGCAGACTGGTGGTGGAATAAGTCCTTCATAGGTTTTAAGGCTGAAAGGAGGAAAGTGTGAGGTTTTTAGAAAACTATCATAAAAAGTGACAAGATGATCAATAATCTGACAAAGGTGGCCCTGCGCTATAGGGCTCTGTTCCTGGACATTAACCGTGAGGACATCAACAAAAAGTCTGAGGCGACAGTGCCTGTGATCGCATTCGTGGCCCGGCTGAAGGAGATCGGGTTCTGCGTCAGCGAAGAACTGCTTCATGCCCTTAACGCAGTATCTGCCAACAGACTGGCAGATATCACCAAATGCATCAATGAAGTAAAGGGTGTCGACCTCAACTGGGCACCACTCGTCAAAGAATGGAACGTGCCCACTGGCGAAACATTTGTCGACCACCTCATCACCTTGTTTGCCAACATCTTGGGCGAGAAAGCAGGATTCAAGGGCACTACCCTACCCTGCGGTCATCTCATCCCTGAAGGCACTTTCCCACTTGAACGCTACAATGGCTGCCCCTTCTGCGGCACGCCATTCCAGACAGCCGACTTTGTCTATAAGGGTCAGGGCAGTAAATTGAAAGAACTGCGGCTGTTCACTATGGACGACATGAGAAAAACCTTCTTGTCCCTGCTGTCGTCTGCCACTCCCCTCGACGCAACACAAAAAGACTCATTGGAACAGCTTCTTCAGGTATTCCCACTGCCAGAGCAAATCAACATCTCCATGAAGGAGACCACGATGCTCGTCATCAAACTATTGACAGAGCAGGGAAAGGCAGAAGAAGCGGCTCCTTTGCTGAAGACCCCTACCGACATTCTCCGTTACCTATGGTATGAGAAAACAGGCTATGTGCAAATCATCGAGCCCAAATCATTGGTGGCTCATGCCAGATTGTTGTTCAAGCACATGTGCGAGCCGTTGGAAGAAGGAGACGATGCCGCAGAGGGCATGAAAAAGAAACTGAAACTGAAATACGACCGCAAGACATGTCGGCGGGTGGCTCTATGGCTGAATGCCATCCCCATGACGGCACAGCAGGCCGCAGAAAACATGAACTCCAAGCGGGGCATGTGGGTGCGGATGATCCATGCACTCCGTCTAGGTGAATACTCTCGCAAGAAAGGGTTTCAGCATCTGGCTGAGATCCTCGACGTGTTCTACAAGCAAACGTACACCACTTGGCAAGGACAAGTGGACAAAGTGCGTGCAGAAAACGATACCGACAAATTGCTTTCTTTGTTGAAGCAACGCCCCGGGCTCTTTGCACGTTGTCTGTTCGCCACCATGCTCCGTGTCGGCTGCGACAAGACGCTGGCAGCTTTCAATGAGATTGTCGACCAACTGCCCACCCGTCTGCTGTTGTCACTCGGCAATGCGGCAGATATGTATTTCGACCCGAAACAAGTGCGGCTGGCACGACCCGTCACCGGAGTCGTCAAGCAGATAGAGCCCAACAAGTTGCTGACGCTTTACACTGATGACGAATGTAAAGCCATGGCCGAAGCCGTCAATAATCTTTACAAATCATCCATGAATCGGCACTTCGCAGCACAGAAGACTGAGGCAAAAACCATCTTCATCGATCCGTCACTCTACGACATCCCTGTCAGCGTGGGCGACCGCTCTACCACCATCCAAGACACGTCGTGCGCCCTGATGGGCACCCACTTCCCCATCGAGGGTGATGCCGTCAGGTTGTTTCTCCATTGGGGCAAAGGCTTGCACAAACAACATCTTGACATGGATCTGAGCGCACGCATTACTTTACCCAACAACGAGATCCAAGAATGTGCCTACTACGAACTGACTTGTGTGGGTGCCAAGCACTCCGGCGACATCCGCTCCATCCCTGAAATGGTGGGGACAGCCGAGTACATCGAACTGTCACTGCCGGAGCTGGAAAAGGCTCAAGCCCAATATGTGGTCTTCACCTGCAACGCCTACTCCAAGGGGGCACTCTCCCCCAATCTTATGGTGGGGTGGATGAACTCAGCTTACCCGATGAAAATTTCGGAAAAAAAGGGTGTTGCCTACGACCCGTCATGCGTGCAGCATATCGTCCGTATCAGCGAAGGCAACCTTTCCAAAGGATTGGTGTTTGGTGTGCTCGACGTACCTAAGCGTGAAATCATTTGGTTGGAGATGCCCTTTACCTCACAAACGTTAAAAGGCGCCGATCAAGAGTCCATCGAGGCATTGCTTCAAAGGTTGAAGAACAAACTCTCCGTGGGCGAACTCCTTGACATGAAAGCCAAGGCCCAGGGACTGACCCCTGTGAAGACCCCCGAAGAAGCCGATGAGGCATATACCTACGAGTGGGCTCTCAATCCAGCAGAAATAACCAAACTGTTGAGCGGCAACTAAAAATCTACTGCAGCGCAGTGCGACTATTGCCGCCATATTTTCTCGCAACAACGACCCGCTTTTCCGTTCACTTTCAAGATGTATAGCCCCCGCTGTATCATTGACGCATCTACAATGGCTGTCTTTTTCGACTCGCCTTTGAGAACCATATTGCCTGATGCATTATACACTTGCCAAGAAAACAAATCGTTGTCGGGACTATCGATGCGATAATAGCCACCATCGCTCACGTGGTTGATGAGATAGGCATTGTCACTCACGGTTTTTTTTTCAGATATGCCATCCTGACTTCCAAAGACAGGCACTTCAGCCTCGGTGGAGGGTCTCATGCCCTGCACTTGTGGCCAACCGTCATTGCCCCACACGATCTTGTCAAGATAGACCACACGTCCTGCGTCCACATCGGCAGACTGATAACCATGATAGAGCATCCATGTCTGTCCGGCATCATCGGTCACCCACTCAGAGCAATGTCCCGGTCCATACACCTCTGGACTTTTGTTGAGCAGTGGGGAGAAATGGTCACCGACAGCACTTCCTCCGTTTCTGTCCACATAAGGTCCGAAAAGATTGCGTGAGCGGGCCATCACAAGGCGGTAGGTGCTGTTGGCTCCCTCGCAGCAGGAACCTGCCGACCCTATCAAATAGAAAAAGTTGTCGTGTTTCACAATCATGGTTGCCTCGATGAGACCTCCGGCGATTTTCTTTGGTTGGGCACCCTCCATGATGGAGAGTCCGTCATCAGAAAGTTGCACACCATAGATATCGTGAAAAGATCCCCAGAACAGGTAATTGCATGAGTCGACTCTGATGAAAAAGGGGTCGATGCAGTTTTCTATCCCCACCTCACTGGAGATGAATAGTTTGTGCGCATCGTGGAATCCACCATTCGGGCGATCACTGACAGCCACTCCGATGCCACACTCCCATGTCTTTCCCCACTCCGACTTAGAGTAGTAAAGCACATATTTTCCATTGACATAATTAATGTCAGGGGCCCAGATGCCACCATTGGGCACAAAGTCCATGGGGCGAGTGGCGTCAGTGAAGGCCGTCCCCGCATATCTCCATGTGACAAGGTCTTTTGACCGATAGATAGGCACATTGTGCGTATCCTCCGTGGCATAGAGATAAAAGTATCCGTCTGCCGCCTTGATGACAGTAGGATCAGGCAGACTATACTTGATGACAGGATTATAATATACACTGGCGCCATCGCCTGCCTGAACACAGGAGAGTGTGCTCAGGATCAGGCTGAGGGCCAATAGATATTTCATCAACAGATTGCTCATAAGCTTTAGTTTGCTGGTTCAAACTTGGTCCACATATCATCAGCGAGGAGACACATGGTGAACGTGTATCTGCCGCTAACAGAAGGCACCCACTTCAGGTCGCCACCATCATCCTGGAAACGATACATGAGCAGCTCGTGATTGACCAGAGGATCGGCATTCTCAGTTGGAGCATAGAAGAACTGGTCTCCCCAGCCATTTCCAAGTCCAATCTTGAATTCACCACCCGCGATGAAATCACCTGTCCACGCATAGAGATAAGGCTCACGTGCCGACCATACCATCTCCAGTCGTCCTGACGAAGTGTTGGTGTTCCATCCCACAGAGCATCCATTACCACAAATCCAGATCAGACCCGGTGTGGGCAACTGGATAATGTTGAGCACACGGCAGTCATTGAAGTCGGAGTTGGTGTCGACAATCACCGTACGCATACCTGTGGCATCGTTTCTAAACTCATTGATGTTGCCATCAACCACATACTCCAGCTGTTGGCCACCAGCCGTGCCGTATGCAGGATAAGGCTCTGGAGTAGTGGTGAAATGATAGGTGCAGGGCACCATGTTAAAGGAGACCTCGTAGATACCAGTACCGAGTTGTCGCTGCTCCAGTTTCTGTGTTGTCGCATTGCCTGCGTCGTCAGTGATCACCATATAGAGGAATGCAGGATACTTCTCATAGCCTGTCACCGTCAGTTCAACTGTCGACACCTCTGGTTTCACATATTTGGTCTCATTTTGCACATTACTCAACACTTGTGCCGTCACTTTCACAGGATTTCCTGGGAGTGCCCATTTGGCCACCATGGAGTTGAGCTGGTCGTGTGTAAGCGTGAGAGAGAGGTTGGTACCCACGTCGATATAATCAGACTTATCATCCTTCATCGCTGATGGATAAAGGCATACTTTATAGGTCACCACATCAGAGGGGGAGATAGGACTTGTCGCAGCATCCCAAGTGAAGGTGACAGCACCCTGATCGGCGATGCCCTTGTTGAGGACAACAGACTCTACCGAGCTCTTGATATGCATCTCATCAGGATAAGATGGCAGTTGGAACATCTCGGGATCCTCATTGCAAGCTATGAAAGACATCGACAGACACAGCAAGCAGAATATATGACTGAAATATTTCATAAGGCTTATCAACTATTCTAATTGTTTTTATTTTCTTCATCTTTCTCTACGACCCAGAACGGAGCCTCACGCAGATTAGGATTCTTCTCATACTCATCAATATAGATAGGCATCCAGTAATACTGGCGTTTCCATACACGTGTCTGGTATACAGTACGCTTGAAGAACTCTTGTTGGGTGCGTCCCTGGAAGTTCATACCATAGTCGTCACCACACATCTCAGGCAGATTCTCAGCGTCTTTCCATCTTCTGATATCATACCAGCGGTTGTTCTCGCAGCACAATTCCACGCGGCGCTCAGCACGCACCACACGCCGTACATCCTCCTGCGAGTTGTCCACATGGATGTATTCCTCGTCAGTGAGTGGCACCTCGCTCATCGTGTACTTTCTCACGCCCGCACGCTCACGGATGCGATTCACATACTCCAAAGCGGTCTGCCTTGCATCATAGGTGTCGTAAGCTTCGTTGAGGGACTCAGCGTAGTCGAGATAGGTGAACGCCAGACGATAGGTGAAGCCCTGTCGTTCAGTGATGGCTCCGGTGAGATAATTGTCGAGCACGTTGAGACCTTTTCTTACGAGGTAACCATTTTGAGGTGCGTCGTGTGGTGAAGAGGTCTGCACATTGTCGCGACCACCATTGAAGAAGTTGTATTTGCGGTTGCCGACAGCCAGCCATGACCCATGGAAAGACACAGCGTTGTAGAATCGGGGCTCACGATTGCAGTACATATTGTAGGTGCCACGAGAGGTGACCTCGCCTGGCACGCCGGTGCCAAACTCCCAAGAAGTAGTATTCGAACGGTTGTCGACCACTGAAGAGAAGCCTTCCTCCACATAACCGGAGTTGGGGTCTGAGATGGGCAGTCCGTTCTTGGTAAAGAAGGCGTCGACAAGACCCTGATAGACACCCAGTCCATTACCACCACCGTATTCACGCACAGATACCGTACGCAGGAAGGTGTCACGATAGCTATTACCCTTGGTCACAGGGAAAGTGATCTCGTGATTGCCCTCACTCCATCTCTTGATATGCACATTGTAAGTGGAGAGGAAGGGGTCGATACCACCCTGGGGACCTGCTTCTGTATAAAGCGCATAGCCGGCTTTCTCAGCCTCTTCGATACATAGTTTGCAAGCTTCCACCGCTTTCACCCATTTTTGCGGGTCGTAGGAAGGATTGAAAATCTGCTCACCCTTGTCGTTCACATAGTCGGTATACCATGGATTACCATTCACCAGTGGGCTGGCCGCGAAGAGCAGCATACGTGAACGTACGGTAAGAGCCATGATGCGGTTGACACGTCCGTATTTTGAAGGATCATCGTAGACGGCAGGCAGTGCCATGGCTGCATCGTACATCTCCTTGTCACAATAGGCAACGACATCATCAAACTTCGATTGTCCTACCATCAGGTCGGAGAGTTCGAAATCGGTCGGTGCGATATAGTCTGGAGTGAAAGGTATACCACCATAGTTTTCTGCCATCTGCCACCAGGCGTAAGCACAGAGAAACTTCACCTCGTTTTTCATATTGTCGATTTCCGACTGTGGCAGGTCGTGGTCGGGCATCGCCTTCGCCATATTGTTGAAGATATAGCCATGACGGATATATCTTGGCATCATGTGCCACAGATTGCCACCCCAGGTAGAGTTGATGGTCCACTGTCCAAGGATTTTGGGTATCACGCCATTCCAGTCCCATTGTTGCCATCTTGCAGAGGGGGTGATATCATCGGCGAACACCTCGTAACCATCGGCGGTAAGGGCCCACTTGTCAGGATTGTGGATGATATTATAGACATAGCTCAGCCAAGAATACACCTTGTCGCGGTTCTCAAATACCATCTCTGTGGTAAGCTCCGTATCGGGCTCTTTGTCCAGATAGTCAGAGCATGACTGTGTGAGTGGCATCATCATCAGTACCATCACCACCCATATATATTGTTTCATCTTTTTCATCATTAACTATTTTTATACGATTCCACTTCCATTAAAAATTCACATCGATTCCGAACATCACTGAGCGATTCATGGGGTACCTCAATCCGTCATTGGTGCCCAACTCAGGATCCCAGAGTTTGAACGAGGAAAGGCAGAAGAGGTTGTTGCCACTGACAAACACCCTGCAACTCTTGACATACAGTTTCTCAAACCATGCTTTGGGGAAGGTGTAACCCACCTCAACCGTCTTGCATCTGAGGAAGCTCATATCTTTCTTCCACCATGTGGAGCGGCGGTAGTTGTTGACATTGGGTCCATAACTGAGACGAGGCCAGAAAGCGTAGGCGTCTTGATTCTCTGAGGTCCATCTGTCATCGATGTTATAGGAGTAGGCATTGCCTTCAGTGGTCGTACCACCACCAGGCAGGAAGTAGGGCTGTCCACCAATGACGCGATACAAGTCGCCTGCACCTTGGAAGAAGAAATTGAAGTCGATATTCTTATAGCTCACCACACCACCGAAGCCATATACGATGCGCGGGTCTTCTGTGCCACCGATATATCCTTCGTCTTCTTCTGTGATGACACCATCATGATTGACATCCACATATTTGATGTCGCCTGGGTGTAACGTTACAGCACCCACACCCTCCTGTGAGGGGATGCCCGACTTGAGTGTACCGTCAGCATTGAAGTCTTCTGGCATAAAGAGACGTTCTGCGGTGAGGCCCCAGAGCTCATTCATCGAGCGCCCTGTCTGTGAGCGATGGGTACCCTTGAGCACCTCAGGCTCGTCCTTCTCCAGCACCTTGTTTCTAGCGTAGGTGAAGTTGCCGTATGCTGATGTAAACCAGTTCTTGTTCCACTGTTTGTGCACGTTGAGCGTCATCTCAATACCATGGTTGGTCACCTGGCCGAAGTTAGCCCAAGGAGATGTGACGAAACCACTCTGAGTAGGAATGATGGTGCGCTGCATGAAGATGTCCTTACGCTTCTCCTTGAAGATGTCAAAGTTGAAGTCAATCATATTCCACAAGCCCAGTTCGAAACCTAAATTCTGTTTCGTCACCGTCTCCCAAGTCAGATTGTCGACACCTATGTCACCCTCAGTGATACCACTGTAGCTACGCTGTCCGGTGGTGCCCCATGTGTAACCCTCCTGGTCGGTGTAGAGTGTGCCAAGATAAGCAAAACGGCGACCACCGATGTTGTCATCACCAGCCTGACCGATACTGGCACGGAACTTGATCTTATTGAAGGTCTTCTTCATCTTCTCCATGAACGGTTCCTCACTCAAGAGCCAGCCAATGGCGAAGGAGGGGAAGAAGCCAAAACGCTTTCCTTTGGCAAAGTTTTCTGAGCCATTATAACCGAAGTTGAACTCAGCCACATAGCGATTGTCATAGGTGCCAGAGAGACGTCCGGCGATACCTTGCTTACGATAGTCCTGGATGCTGCCATCATCGTATGCCTGCTGGTTGTAAAGCAAGATGGCATCTGTATCCAACTTTCCAAAACGGCGGTTGTACATCACATCAGCCTCGAAATAGACGTTGGTGTTTCCATACTCACCATTGTTGTAACTGCCCATTGACTCATCACCAGTCTCAAACTGGCTATAAATGAGGTTGCCTTCTTCGTCACGGCCTGTTGCGGGAAATACGGTGCCGGGGTTGGCGGTACGTCCACGTGAACTGCGGTTCCAGCGGTCGAAACTGAAGAGCGCCTTGGCCTTCAGACCCGGAGTGATCATCTTCAGATCCTGCTCCACGCTGAACAGTGTCTGCAACTTGGACGATGTGATGAAATCATAACCCTGTTGTGTGACGGTGCGCCAGGGGTTAGCTCTGTTGGAGATGACGGGGATGGCACCGTCGCTATACCTTGCAGGATGCACAAATGGCAGCGTGCGGAAAGCCTCACCAAAAGCGCCATCGGTGTTACAGCGTTGTTTCTTGAACCTGTTGAGATATCCACCGATATTGACCCTGAGCATGGTGGTCTTCGTCACATCCATATCGATATTCGTGCGAAGGTTGAACTGCTGGTTGTTGGTAGCATTGTCGGTGAGCAAAGTCTTGTCCTGCTCCAATATACCAGTCTCCCTAAAATAAGAAGCTACAATAGAATAGCGGAGGAAGTCGGAACCACCACTGATATCAAGGTTGCCACGTGTGGTATAAGCATAGTCCTTGGTGATAGCGTCCACCCAGTTGACATCAGGATAGAGGTCGGGGTCATAGCCTGAACGGGTGCGGTCTACTTGCAGCTGTGTGAAAGGCTGGGCTATGCCATCTTGTACGGCCAGCTGGTTGAGCAGCGACATATAGTCGGGCGCACTGAGGAATTCGGGCATTTTTGTAGGCTCATTGATAGAGTGCTCCACATGAAATCTCACCTGAGGGGCACCTATTTTACCTCTTTTAGTGGTGATGACAATCACACCGTTGGCACCTCTCACACCGTACATGGCCGAAGCGGAGGCATCTTTCAGGATGGAGAAAGACTCGATTTCTGCCACATCCACATTATTAAGGTCTCGGGCCACACCGTCTATCAAAATAAGTGGGTTGTTGTTGCCAGAGAAGGTGGAGATACCACGAATCCAGAAATTGGAGTCATCATATCCTGGCTCACCCGAGCGCTGGATACCAATCACACCGCTCAGCTTACCAGCCAGGTTGTTGGACAAGGTACGTGTGGTACCAAATTTCAGTTCTGTAGGATTGATGGTTTCGATAGAACCGATGATGGAGGCTTTTTTCTGGCTGCTATAACCTGTCACCACCACCTCTTCAAACTCATTGGCGTCTTCTTCCAACATCACATTGAGCAGCTTGGCGCCATTGACCTTCACTTGCTTCTTCTTGAATCCCACATACGTAAATTCGAGTGTGGCATTGTTTTGAGCAGGCACGTCAATATGGAACATACCATCAATGTCGGTGATGGCAAGGTTTTCAGTTCCCAGAGCTGAGACAGTAACACCGATAAGTGGTTGCTTCTCTTGATCGACGACAAGACCTGTGACTTGTGACATTTTAACTTTTTGTTGAACCTGAGCGACAGACTCCGTCAACAGCGGACCAGACGTCAGCATGGTAAGGGTACACAAACATGTCGCGCCCGCTGGTAGCCATGAACGGCAAAATTTGAATAATTGTTTTTTCATCATATAGAGTATTGTTAAATCTTTGTTTCGACAATTCTTTTGCAAAATTAACTCTTATACGCATATATGCGCTATTTAATGATGTTTGTATAAGTCGAATATCATTATATCTATATAAAAGTATTTGATTATCAGGTATTTAAAAAAAATCACCCTATACTCGTGTATAACGGAAATATAGGGTGAGTGTTGTCGGTTACTTCAAAAATCCTACTGTTCGTTGAGGAGAATACAGTTCCCAAAGGGAAGCGATGGTCCATCCGGGTGCAAAGATATCATTGTAGAATCCCTTCCCGTTCTTACCATAATCCCAGTGGGTGTGTTGCACCACTTCGGGATTGTATCCGGGCACTCCGATACCACATAATCTCTCCTTTGTGGGCAACAATTGGCAGAGCGACGAATGAATCACGTCAGCCATCATGCCAAAACGTCTCTCACCCGTCATGTCGGCCAACCATTTGACGATATGATGCAATTCGAAGACAAACACATCGACATGATTGTTCTCTACAGACACATTGCTCCAACCCCGGCTGCAAAAGTCGAGTTCGCCCAACATCTGACCAGGTGCGAAAGGCACATCCCACAAATAATACCATGACAGTGCGAAGTAAGCTGCCTGACGGCAAAGTGACACATAATGGTCACGCTCCTTGCCTTTGGTCACCATCGCCAGATAATAGGTGGCTGTCACGGCGCTGATAGCAGCCTCTTTGTCCTCACAGTTGGCATCAAGAGTCGACGAGAAATAGTCGCTCTTTGAGATGATGTTTTCTTCCAGATAGTCAACGGAGCGTTTGGCAGCATTCAGATATCGTTTGTCCTTAAAGTATTTGTATCCCATCACAAGCGTAGACGTCGCACTGGGCGTGGAGCCTCCGGAAGCATCGACATGAGACCCATCGTCGCGGTATTTTCTTGGAAAATGTCCGTCAGCCTCCTGCAAACTCAGCATCGCATTCAGAAGGGTGCGCATCTTGGCATCCCACTCTTTGTGCAGACGTCCATTTTTGCGTTCATACACCAGATAGTGAAGCACGGCATAGACGGCTTCCGACTGTTCGCGGATACTGTGTATCACCTCATTGTCTGCAGGGATTCCACCGGCGATGTGCATATCTTCCTTGAAATAGCCATTGGCAGTCAGTCCATTCATCAGCCAACTGTCGAAGATCTCGTTGCCCATCTTGACCAATTGTGGGTCGCCAGTCTGCTCTCCATACTCCAGCGCATTGAAGGCATTGAGGAGCACACGTCCGCAGAATCCTAACTGCACATGGTCTACAGGCTTGCAGTCATCACATCTGATACTGATGCCCGAATGATATTTCAGGGGATATTTGTCGACGTATGCCATCCTGAAATAGTTAGACAGCTGTGCCTTGACCTCATCAGGGGTATAGCGTGGATTCAAAGGCTGCGGCTGCAGATGGTCAAAACAGTAGCACCATGTATGGGCCACAAACTGTCCATAATCCTTGGCCTCGCTCTCAAGGATGCGCCATTGAAGCACCATCTGCTCTCCTTTGTCGAGTTGAGCAAAGGAATAGATGGGATTGACCAACGTGAGTTTGCGGATATATCTCTTGGGAGTCTCCACGAAAGGATAACCAAAAGTCAGTTTGGCATTGCCATCGGCATTGTCAAAACCAAGATATCCTAAAGAACTTGTGCCGCCAAGAATGACCTCTCCCTCCTGATGGGTGAGAAGTGCGTCGGAGGGGTGGGCATCGAGCACCCTCAGCACAGTCAGCGCCTGTCCCGACTCGGTGTTGTACACACCTGAGAGGGGGGCTGAGAGCCGGTCTTCCCTGAAATTCCAACTATTGGAGGTATGAAACGAAGGTGCCTCTGCCGGTGAACGAAGGTTCTTATGATACCAGAATCCTGGCAGATAAAACTCGCATTGACTGGTATTGAAATGGGTATTGGCCTCTACTCCAATATTGAAGTAGACTTTCGCCTGGGCTGTTAAGGTCAGCGTCAGACGGTATTCGTCGTTCACTTTCTCCATATCCTCCTTGATGGTCAGCGGGAGAGACTGTTTTGACACCAGACGACCCTCCATCCGGGTGAGTGGATATGCCACAGACGGATTGCCCGGCTGTTTGAGAGAAATATGGTAAGACAAGTCCAACGAATAGGCTTGATGGGTGCCTGCCAGCATCACAAAAGCCAAGAAACAGGTTTTAATTAAGTTGCGCATATGATTGTTATTAATTATTTTTTCAATTTTGTGGCTTCCACTCCCTCAAATGTCATCTTGACGGGTTGGATATAGCCATTGGCATCAAAATACAGGCGGTCGATACATACCTGCCGGGAGTTGGCGGCTGTTTCATTGAGAGGTCTGCGATGATACACGATATACCACTCATTGTCACCACGGCCCTTGATCACAGAGTGATGGCCTGCTCCTGTGGCGACGCTCCAATCCTGCTCCAATATTTTTCCTATCCTTCGAAATGGTCCGAGTGGCGAATCGCTGATGGCATAGCTCACACAGTAATTGGGTTGCCCCCACCCTCCTTCACTCCACATGAAATAATATTTTCCATGATATTTCAGCATAAACGGACCCTCCACGTATTGGTCTGGGGTGACCTCCTTAAAGGTCTCACCATCACTGAAAGGCACGATGCTGAGCAAGTCGTCGGCCAGACGCACCACATTGCAGTGCCCCCATCCGCCATAATACATATAATACTGGCCATCATCGTCGCAGAAGACATACTGATCGATAGGCTGTGCACCATTGACTATTTGCTGTAAAAGCGGCTTTCCGAGGGCGTCTTTATACGGGCCTTGAGGTTTCTTGCTCACAGCGACCCCGATACCGCCCACTTCTCCCTCATGCACATCATTGGCAGAGAAAAAGAGATAGTAAAGTTTCCCCTTTTTGACAATGGCCGGAGCCCACATCGCTCTCTTTGCCCATTGTACATTTTCACTTGTAAGCACGCGAGGATGCTTTTTCCATTTGACGAGGTCGCGGGAGGAAAAAGCATCAAAATACAGCTGCTTGTCATATTCTGCAGAATACGTCGGGAAGACCCAGCACCTGTTGTCAAACACCACAGCCTCTGGGTCTGCATACCACCCTGTGAAGATGGGATTGCCACTATGTGGCTGCTGCGCCATGCAGAGACACTGGCACAGCATCACGAACCATACACTTAAACTACACTTTTTCATCATCTTTTCTTAACTATGTATTTCTGATTTCGATGAATCCATACACCTGATTGCATGGGTGCATGCAACGCCAGACCACCAAGTGAATACCAAGCCTCATCATGCTGACCCTGAGGCAGCAACAAAGTCTCCACCGCATCGAAGCCATCGAAAGACAAGGCAATCTTGTCGACATATGGAGCCCACCCGGAGTCACAGCCGAGTGTGATGACATTCGTACCCGACTTCAAGGTCACCTCTACCTCTTTTATCATCGCTGTGGCAGCATTCCAGCCACCGGTATTCTCAAAGACTTGGTTGATTTTCTCTCCATTGTTCACCCTTACAAACATCTGCCTGTTTTGTGCCGAAAAATAGGTGATCTTGAGCAGGTATTTTCCTTCTATCGGCGCGTCGTACCTGAATGTGGCCATGTTGTCATTGCCATTGCCAATATTGCTCAGATAACGGCCTCCTGACGCATCGGGATCCTTCGCAATCGCCACCTGACCTGTCGTGGAAGCAAATTCAGCCTCCAACTCGTTGGGTATCGGCGCCTGATAGGAAATATCGACATGGTCTATCTCTGGCAGTTCTGTATTGCTATTGAAGAGCAAGGTATTGGATCCTTCTTTCAGCGTGATAAACAAAGGACGCTGTGCCATCGCCTCGCCAGTGGCAGCAAAAACCATGACAGAAGCGTCGGACGCATTGACAGCAAGAGACACCTTGCAATTCGTTTGATTGCGATAGAAGATATCGACACGATAATGACCTGCCTGAGATGCGTTATATATAAACGACATCGACTCTTTACTGACGGTCTCTGCATCTTCTGCACTCAGCGTGACTTTGTCGGCCTGCGAACTAAGAACTTGGGTGAATTTTATTTTGTCTATATGTGGCGCATTACCATTCGGATTGGTCAAAATACAGATGTTCTGGCCTTTTTTTAGACTCACTTTCAGTGTGGCTTTCCCTTCATCGGCGATATGGTCCCAAGTCGAAACGCTGGGACATGTGAGCGTATATTTTTTGTTATCCAGAGTGACTTCCAGGTTGCGCGACTGGAAGGAAAGGTAATACACGTCGAGCAAATAGTCGCCGTCTTCAGGTATCTGGCAAGAAAACCTCAACATACCATTTCCATGATCCAGTCCGGTGACGTATTTCCCACCCGTATCATTGTCTTCTTTCACTTGAGCTGACCCTGTGCGCTGTGCGTCCTCTGCCTCGTATGACAAGGTTTGGCCCAAGCGGTTTTGCAGGGCAACAGCACAGGCTGCTGTAAGGGCTGTGGTTGCTCCAAAGGCAGAGCCGGGACCGCCATAGTTCACATCTCCATATCTCAGATTCTCAGCGGCCTTGGTGAGCCATGCTGAATGGCCAAAGCCCAAAGAGTTGATATTGTTATAAGCATGGAAAGCGTTGGCCATGATCCACGACTGATATTCCGCGTCGTCAAACTGTGTAGCATACAAGCCGGCATAGCGCATCAATATACCTTTGAAACCCTGAAAGTCGCCATCAGCATTCTGACAGACACGCACCACACCATCACTGTTGCAGAGGGCGGTCTTCGCATAGGCGATGATGCGCCCTGCGTCTGTCTTATACTGACTGTCACCATAATGGCGATAAAGCAGCAGCGCTCCTCCGAGCATGGTGCCCTGATTGTAGGTGGAGGCCCATGTGTTGCGGTCTACGACTGTGGCATCAGCGGGATTAAACACGACGCTGTCATACACTTTTCCTGTGTATGGTTCGAAGAGATATTGCCGTTGGTTGGCATACAGTTCGCGGGCTTTCTCAAAATAGGTCTCATCTCCTGTACCCAACCCGATATAGCATGCAGCCACCTCGGCAGGTCCATTGATACATGAATTGGCTCCGTTTCTGTTTCCGGTATGCTCTGCCCACCTGAGGAGACCGACATATCCAAGATAGGCACGATTCCATATCAGGTCGAAATTGCGTTTCGCATCGTTCAGGTAACTCTGCTTGCCCGTGATAAGGTATGCCCTTGCGGCTGCGATGATCATCCACATCACATCGTCATTGAAGTCATAACCATACCAGTCATAGCCACCTACGGCAGTGCCACTATCCCAGTTGGCTCCCACATGATAGCGCATATAGTCATAACAAGCCTCAAAAGCCTGGAGATAACGTCTGTCGCCTGTTGCCTCATAGAAGTCTAGCACTGCCTCAAGGGTCTCTGCTTCATTCCATCCGCCGTTGACAAATGTGCGATACCCTTTGCCCTTATCTTGCAGATATTGTGCCAGGAAGGCGTCCAACATCCGTTGCCGGGCACGCCCGTCAAAACAAGTTTGGGGCTCTACCTCCTCAAAATGCCATACCGTCTGATTGCCTAATGAGGGTCGTTGGCCGTCATGTGTGTTATTCAGTCCGAGAAAAGCATCTTGGCTCAGGTTGTAATCGTTATTGGCTTCATCCACAGCCACAAGAGTCCAAGCCGCCTGCTGCGCATTCTGTACCAGAAGACGGTTTTGGGTGTCAAGATACAACCCTGTATACACATTCTTCAGAGCCACCGCACCATCGTCGAGACCAACGAGAGTCCACTGCTGCGCTGGCACATCCGTCTCTGTCCATACCACCACGGGGGTCATATTGCCCTTGGATGCGTTCTTCACAAAAAGGGACGTCTGATGGTTGGCGTCGGGAACGATACGATACGTCTTGCCATTCTCTACAGCTGCCTCTGCCCCCACGGTGGTGGCTATCATCAAAAGTGAGGCGATAATTTTTCTCATTCTTTTCCTATCTTTTTTATTCTTTTCATGCCATCTGTTAAGATGACCATCATGATTCGTTTTGCAAATTTAATGATTTTTGGGTTGATAACATAATAAAATGGATTTGTATAAGAGAAAGAATACCATCAACACAAAATAAGCATTGTGTATCAACAAGTTATAATGACCATTCTTCATGGTTTGTATAATGTAAATATACGGCCTGGATGTATCATATCGAAAAGAAAAGAACCCCAAAAGCCCATCAAGAGGCTTTTGGGGTTTCAGCTGAACCGATCTTAGAAGATGGTTTTCAGAACAACTCAAACTCATAGATGCGGGCGGCAGAATCGCTCCCCTGAGTGGGGTTGATCACAAAGAGCCGTACATAACGCACTGTGGTAGGAGTGAAAAAGCGGTTGACAATATTGTTTCTGTTTCCATCAAACATATCGAGGGTCTTCCAATCTTCGGTCTCGCTGTTGCGGCCTTGCAACAAACAAGTACGAGTGATATAGGAAGAGTGCTCACAGGCTGCGTTGGTGAGGCGCCAGCGTTTCACTTCTGTTGGCCGGCCAAGGTCGAACGTCACATAGTTAGGAGCCTGCTGGGCATCACACCATTTGGTGTTTTCATTACCGTCTACAAGAAAAACAGCTCTCTCTGCATCGTTGACCTCACCCGACACGGCCACGATGGTGGCTTCTTTGAGCAAATTGACAGGTTGCACCTGGGCATTCTCATTTGTCTTTTCACCTTCTTTCAGAGATGTCTTGAAGAGCTGACTGGCTGGTGTGGCATCTTGGTAGTCATTGGCCAAAGTGGCGGCAAAGATAACCACATGCTCATCGTTGGGCAACGTGATTTGTCTCACACCTTTGGGTAAATCCACGCATATACGGAACATATAAGTAAACTCGTAAGGCTCATCACCGGAAGAGGAATGGCGGTGGCTACCCACATAGGCCACTTCCGCGTCTTTCATGAAGCCCTCGGTATGGTTGTCATGCCCCCATTGTCCGACAAATCCCGTGTAGTAAGGCACACCCTTCTGCTGTTTGGTTTTCCCCGCCGTGAATTCCACCATCCTGTCATCTTGGTCGGAAGCGACAAGCAGATACAAATGACGGTAATCCTTGTCAGAGTTCCAACTCAACGTGTTTCCTTTACAAGAGACTCCATTGGCAGCATCTTTCTCGCCAAAGCGGAAGGGGACGTCATTGACAGTGATGCCATCATCGGGCAACAATTCAGCAGCATAGCTGTAGCCACCTTCAAAATTGGCAGCCGACCTGAACTCATTGAAGCTGAAACAATGTCGGTCGAAAGGCAGTGACAACACTTGAGTGTCTGATGAGGAAGATGTTTGCTTAGCAAGCGTCACTTTGTAGGTCCTCACGCCAAATGGATTGATGTCCACATCGAGCGAATGGCCGTCGAAGGTGGCCGACTTTCGTGTGCGTTCGGTGCCATCTGCCTCCACGGCCTTGACAATCTCGCCTGCAAAGGTCAGTCGCGCATGTTGGGTGGCCTTCCCGCCCATCTCGTAGACACGCACCACATATTCATCACTCACTTCCGCCTGCTTCACCGCACGCACCACAATCTGGTCGTTGTCGGTAGAAACGAAAGAGAAGTGGCTGCCCAATGCACCTTGATGCTTGTCGGTGAAGAAAGTCCTGAGCGGACTATTGAGCATGTCGGAACGACGGACGGCCTTAGGTGCGTCGAGCATACCTTCATGGCCTACGATGCTATAGGTGAACACATGATGTCCATAGTCCTGGGTGGCCTGATACACATACCCACGGTCTGGTTTCGGCGAATAGAGCAGAGACAGACGGAGCGTATGGTCATCGGGCTTATCCCATCCATACCGCGAGTCGTTGAGGAGGGTCACGCCATAGGTGCCAGAGCGGTCGGTGAGGTCTGTCCACTGATGGGCATAGACCTCAAAGAGATGGTCTTTGTTATTACCTCTTTTCACATGTCCCAAGCCGATGTCATAAGTAGCTTCCTCGTTGGCTACATTGAGGGCAAACTCAGCCTTGAGCAAAGCATTGGGTGAGCGCCAGTCGACCTCGTTCTCGATATCTATCCGCTCCTCCAGATTTCCCTCATAGAGGTGAATGCGCTGGAGAATGTCAGACTCGCCATAACGCTTTTTGATCACCAGGGTTTGCCTGAGGGCACCTTTTTCCACGGTGATGTCGGCTGTGCCATGTACAGACACAGGCGTTTTGTCGAGCGTCGCTTTCTGGATCTCCCAAGCCGGCCATTGTGGCGAACGACAGTCGTCAAACACCACGAGACGCAAACTCTTGCCTGGTGCTACGAGTTGCTTGTTGGCTTTCTTGTCTATCAAAGAGACGATGTCGCCATACTCATTCACCTCAAGGGCATACCTCGACGACTCGATACTACGAGCACTCGTCGACTGAACAGACTTCAGCTTCCCCACCGGCCTCAGGTCATAAATGGCAAGACCCGTCGACGGCGCTTCCGCATCAAAGAGCACGTAGTGACAGCCGTCACGATTGATGACCTGAGAGCGTACCTTCTTCCCCTCCGGCGACATCACGACATAGTCTCGTGCCCCGTCGACCATTACTTCCGCCACGGAAGCGACCGGGAAAGCCTCGTTGTTGTATACTGCCACAGGCTGGCCCTTTGTCTGTGTATTCATCTTACGGGTGATGGCTGACACGCTGTGGGTGAACACATCGGAGAACTTCTTCATGGCAAGAAACTCATCGTTCCACGAGAATTCATACGCACGTGGGATGGAGGTTCCTGTGACATCATCATGAAACTGGTGCCAGATCATCCGCTGCCATGTCTCGGTGAGCAAGGCACTGGGATAGCGTGCCGTGCCAAGCCAGTCGGCCATGACGGCAGCGCGTTCTGCGGCGTCGCCCAAGTGTTCGTTCTGTCGATTGTAGAGTTTCATCGCTGCCTGTGAAGTGTAACAGCCATTGCCATGCACATCCATAGGCAATTCGCCGTCAAAGACGGGCAATTCGGGATGCTGGTCGTAAGGCATGAAGTCTTTATACAACTGGTCACTGGTTGCACTGATGATTTGCACAGGGCCATCGCCATTGATGCCTTTCTCCACCGCTCTTACGGAAGCGATGTCGGGTGAGCCGCCTATATCTCCTGTGCCATAATAGCGGTAAACCATATTGAGCGGACTTTCCTTGATTTCCCGTTGAAGGGTGGTATTGGTCGACAAGTCGGAGTCACTCCATCGCTGACCGTAACCAAATCCATGGGTCATCATGATACGGCTCCCGTCGATACCCTGCCACAGTCCGATGGTGAAGGGGTATCTCTTGTTGTCTTCATAGAAAGGTTTCGTGCGCCATACCAGTTTCTGTGACGAGAAACCGATGAGGCCACAATGAGCTGCCAGAGTGGGCAAGGTGTAACCAAACCCGAAACAGTCGGGCAGGAAGACGTCGCTCCCCTCGGTATTGAACTCCTTGCGGTAGTAAGTCTGGCCCAACAGAATATTTCTCAGCCAGGATTCTGGTGAGCAGATAATGGTCTCGTTGGCATCCCAGCTGCTTCCAGTGATATGCCATCTACCGGCTGCCACACAACGTTTCATCTCCTCGTATTCCATTGGATAATACTCCTTCATCCAAGAGTATTTCACGGCTCCTTCGAAATTGAAGATGTAGTGAGGATAGTGCTTGATGAGAAAGAGGTTCTGCTCCAATGTGTTACGGATATGGTCGCGGATAGTGGCTTGCACATCCCAGTTCCACTGCGTGTCGAGATGTGCGTCAGACACCATGTAAGCCTTCATTTGTTTGTTTTGGGCACTGGCCCCCAAAGTAAGCAATCCTGCCATCAACATTGCGGAAATTTTCTTTGTCATGATTGTTAGTGTGTTCTATACATCTGGTTAATAACTGTCCGTCAAAAATCTCACCTTATCAGCACCTTTTGATGATTCTTGATATAGAGACCTCTCTGCGGGTTGCTGACACGCTGACCATTCAGGTTATACACTGCGTCATCGCTCCTGTCAAGATCGACGGTCTTTTCTGTCAGTCCCTGTGGGTCGGTGCTGGGCAACGGGAGCAGGTTCACTTCGTCCGGCATGGTGAGATAAGCCCTGAATGGCTGCACCTTCACTTGCCCTGGCGAGGCGACGAAGGCATCGCCTTCTGAGTTGAGCACCATGACATGATCATGGGTCTCGGTCAACGTCGTACCACAGAACCGTATGCCCCACGCACCTACCGCCATCGAGACAGTATGCGTGGGAGAGATTTTCACATCGTGAGCTGACAGCACGGGAGCCTCTGTACCATCTGTGTGGAAGAGATAGGGTATATAGCGCTGCATAGAGGGTGTCGCAGTAAAAACCGGGGTGTCACTATCGTCGACAGAAGCCATTTCCATAACCTGCATGTCGGAGGGTATCGTTTCGGGAGAGAACGGCAATGCGATAGTCTGCCAATTGCTCCCAGTGGGTTCGCTTTGGAAAGTGATATCTGAAGCGGTGAAATTCACAGGCGTGAAGAAAGCTTTCCCATCAGTGAGATGGATGGCGTCGGCATGGCTCCCTCTGACCACATTGGCACTCTCTAGTCCTTCGGGTATCGTGGCGTCAGTATCGAGGATATAGAGCGTATTGGGATTGTCGTTGGGATGGACAGAGGTGACCATGTCGCCCACACAACTCATATCCACCGCCAAAGCATTGGAGGGGCTATTCACAAAAGAGTTGGGAGGCAGACCTCGCAGTGACTTGTCATTCAACCAACATACGATGCCTTTTTGGGTCGTACCCAACGGTTTGAGGCCACCGTCGATGATGTCTCCGCCCTTTTCATACAGTATACTCATCGTGTAGACCGCATTCATGTCGAGATGGTCGAAGAAGAAATCTGCTTTTGCCATACGTCCCGGAGCGGCCTGAAGAGGTTGATAAATACTTGACACGCCATAATAATAGCCATTGCTGGCCAACTTAAACAACCAAAGACGTATCTTGCCGTCAAAGTCTTCCTTTCCCTGATTAACGACTGTGACCTTGCCCTGGGCACAAGGGCCATAAATCATGCTGTTGGCCCTGTTTTCCACCGTCATCGACACAAATCGCAGGACATCGTTACTGGCTATGCCCTCATCGGTGATGTCTACCTCGGCTTTTCCCAAGATACGGCTCCCTCTGTCATCAGCCGCCAGCCACACTGTCCAGGTGCCGCTGCGTTCGGGCACAAAATGGAAAGCCACAGTAGCCTCACCTTCTTCCACCATGCCTACTGCCGTACGGCTCAGACACTGCCCCATCTGGTTGTTGGTTCCCGCAAACAAGAACACCTCATGGTAGTACTCCTCTCCATGATTGCGGAAAGAGGCACACACGGGCTGGTCATTACCCTTACGATGGTCGCCTGGGAATGTGATCTCCGTCAACTCCACATTTCCCACAGGGTGGATGACGAGGCTGACATGCCCATCAGCGTCAACATCGGCTTCCACGTAACGGATAGCAGGATTCACAGGGGTCTGCCACTGTGAGTCGGTGGTACGCTTACTAATAGGAACGATGCGGTGGATGCCTTGAGGAAGTCCACTGACCACAAACTCAAATCCCTGATAATAATTCTGGTCGATATGCGTGGTTGCCTCGTTACCCATCGGAACAACCGACCCATCGTCTGTTACACGTCCGATACCAACATTCCAGTCGGCGTTGACTCCCGACCAATTCACATAATTGGCGAAAAAGACATTCCCCCGCCTGACCTCCCAGTCGTTGACAGTAAGTTGGTAGGCGTCGGAGGGTGCAGTCACATCGTCGGGAAGACTCATGCCGATGATGGCATCCTGACCCATGTTGTAGCCTCCTGGAGTCGACGACGCACCGATGCCTGAATTATCATCAGGGTCGAGCACATCTATCCTGAAGAAGCCATTGTCCATACCACCCCATCCCCAGTTGACGTGGAACAAGCCATCGATATCGTATCCATCAAGCACAAAAGCATGGGCACCGCCGCTGTTAGTGCCGGCAAAAGCAATGGGATGTCCTGTCTCCAACTCTTTATAAAGCAACTCGTCCCAACTCCGAATGGTATGATTGGACCTGCTCTCAATATGTGTACCGTCATCGTAACCAAAATATCTTTTCAGGGCATAGACCCCATCGGGAAATCCAGCTGCCGAGGAAGGGCCATAACCCATCTTACAGCCAAGTCCCACCCAATACATCAGTTGGGCAACGGCCTGTTGCTCCTGTTCGCTGTCATGGTCGCCATAGACATCGAGCAGATGATCCCAGTCGATGACAGAATGGGCGGGCACATTCCGCAACTGCACACTCTTATCTCCCTGGTTGGTGCTGAAATGCTGCTGATAACCGGGTATCGTGCGCACAGTGGCTTCGGGATATTTGTAGTAGGCCATCACCTGTGCGATAGCCGTGGCCACACATCCGGTGGCACAACGATCACCCAGTGACCCGTCTTGGTTGTAATATTGCGGACAAAGCAAATTGTAGGGATGACCCTGATTCCACAAGGTGGACATGAGTGGCTCGATATTGTGCCGCACGGCAGTGGCTGTTGATGCCGCTGACTGGTATGACTCATTCGAGCGTCGCACCGATGCCTTGCGCACCTCAGCGATCTGCTCCGCATAGGTCTGCAAAAGCCACTTCAGGCCTTCGGGCATATCATCCTCACTAAACGTGCCTTTCTCACTATAACCCAACACGGGAGCGGTAAGGTCGTCGCCTGAGACCACCACATATCCACCGCCTTCTATATCAAACACATAATAGGCGGGATGCTCCGTAGCGTGTCCCATAAGCGATGGCGCTTTTGCCACCAGATGTTTCAACACGTTTCTCCCTCTGGCATTCAAAAACGAGTCGGCCTGTTTCAGGGCCTGTTGTGTCGACAAGGGCACGGCACCGATAGAGCCGAAGCAGAGCAGACATCCCCACAACGCGACTATCTTAATAGCTTTGTTTTTCATAGCTAATCAATTATTCAAGACTAAACTATCACTTGCAGAGCACTTTCCTCACCTTTCCGTCAGCCGTCCTCACAATGTTGATACCTTTCTGAAGACGCTGCACCTGCATGCCACTCATATTGTACACAGCATGGGAATGGTCGTCGCGCGCCACTTCCACATCACCCACACCATCTGTCTGAGACTGACTGGAACTGGAGACGAGTTGTGCGCTGAAAGTCTCATTGAAGAGGTCGACAACGATTTGATAGACACCATCCACATAGACATGCCACTTGGTGTCATCACCTCCCTGTCGCATCTGGGTAGACGACAACAAATCCTCGTCTTGCACATAGGGGTGCAGTTCACGGGGACCCCAGGTCATTTGTCCTTCAAGCTTGAACCGTCCAGGCTCTACCACATGGTCATTGACGCTCAACCGTCCTGTCCATGAGAAGACGTAGGGATTGTCATGGTCACGCTCGAAAGGCAGCATACCATTGCGGTTCCACTCCACATGATTGGCTCCCCCCTCAAATGCGCTTCCCGCAATGAAGACCTCATTCCACGGAAGCATCAACTCACCGGTCACTTTCCTTGCCATAGGGTCGACGAGGAAGCGGTAAGTGTCTTCCTGAAACGAGACTACCCAACCTGGCTGCGACTCATCGGAGGTAATGACATAGTTGAGACCCTTGTTGATAAGATAGGAATCGACCAACTGGGGTTTCAGAAACTGTGTGACACCTTTCTGGTAAGTCTCGGTGGTCATGATTTTCAACTCGCCCTCATTCAGTGCACCTGCAAAACGGAACAGGCCGTCGGGGCGCTTTGTCAGTTGCTGTGTACCTTGTGGGACAGCACTGCCCGTAGCCCAAAGTGCGTCGAAATTTTGCGCCACCAAGTTCAGTTGAAAGAGGAGACAGATGACGGATAATAGGAATGTTTTCCTTGACATAGCTTTCTTATACTTGTTTTTCTAATGAATCTAACGTATGAATTTCTGTGTGGTGACGCGGCCGTTGCTCCATGTACGACGCAATATGTATGAGCCTTGTGGCGCATAGGTGTACTCGCGGCCTTGCAGGTCGTAATACTGCTGATCAACAATGGTGGCGGTCCCTATCTGTTTGATGTCGCTGGTATTGCGCTGCAGCGACACCACCATTTGCTGGCTGCATTCGGTGGATGGTACATTGACCGTCACCTCGTGCATCTGCTCGTCGTAAGTCCAATCGTCAGTAGACAGACCATTGACGGTCACTGACTGTGGCTGTTCCTCCAAAACAAACACGACCTGGTACGCTCTCTCCTGGGGCATACGGTCATAAGCCCCCTGAATGGGTGAGATGGTGAGCGACAAATCAGAAGCATTGCGTGTCTGACTGAAAGAGGTCGTAGCATAGGCTCCCTCTGCATAATCTTGCGTGTCGCCCGCATCCTCGTACAGTTCGGTCTGACCTGCTGGTCCGGGATAGACCTTCACAATGAGACTGCCTGGGGCGCTCTTCAGGTTATTCATGGGTGGGTCGCATACCACGATAGCACCAGCCTTGACAAAATAGGGAATATCACTCATCCCATAAAAATGACAGATGGTGGTGCCACCCTGTACCATCTCGTTATGACAGGCATCATACCATGACCCCTCAGGCAACCATGTCTTATGGAAGGTCTTCTGGTCTTTGCCGGCAGCAGTGACAATCGGCGAAACGAGAATATCATCGCCAAACATATACTCACCCTCCTGACGGTAGGCCTCATTCTCCTCTGGCCACTCATAATAGAGAGGACGGCAGATGGAAATGCCCGTGTCATAGGCCTGACGTGCTGCTGTGTAGATATACGGCATCAGCTGATAGCGCAGGTTCACACAGTCAAGCAACATGGGGAAATTGTCCAGTTTCCATATTCGGCGCTCATTGCCCTCCTGACTGGCACCGTGTGTGCGGAAAATCGGCGAAAACACGCCAAACTGCATCCATCTGAGCATCAGTTCTGAGTTGGTGGGTGCGATCTGCATGTGTCCACCCAAGTCGTGACCCCAATAGCCAAAGCACACATTGGATGCGGTGGAGGTAAAATAGGGCTGAAAAGCCAACGAGCCAAAAGTGGAATAGGTGTCGCCAGAAAAACCAAGGGGATATCGGTGGCTACCAAGGCCACCCCATCGGTGGAAAATAAACGGCCGCCGTTCGGGACGGTTGTTGCGCATGTCATTGTAGAAGACATGATTGCACCAGAAAGTCTCGCCAAGGCCCTCAGTATAAAAACTGGTGAGGTTTTGCTGCCAGTCAATCCACCAGAAGTCGACACCCTCTTGTTCTCGTTCGCGTATGATATGGCTGAACAAAGACCGATAGAATGTGGAGTCTTCGAGCATCCAAGGCACCAGGTCGCCAGAGATATTCATATCACTGGCTATCTCACTGAAGTGATCCTCATAGCTGGCCACACCATCAGCGGGGTGTAGGTTCAAGCCCACCTTGATACCCTGGTTGTGCATCCAATTGATGAGCCCTGCGGGATTGGGGATGAGATTCTTATTCCATGTCCATCCTGTCCATCCGTCAAGATGCCAGTCCATGTCATAAATCATCACATCGAGAGGAATATCGTTTTGGCGCATCTCATTGACAAGACCAATAAAGTCTTGCTGCGAGTAACGCTGATACTTACTGTACCAATATCCCAACACGTAAAGGGGAGGCATCGGCTGGCGACCCGCGATTTGGATGTAGTCGCCGATAGCTTCTTTATAGGCGTGGCCATAACCCATGAAATACCAGTCAAGGGCATTAGGGTCAAGGGGACTGGCCAACCAGTCAATCCCGTCGACCTGACGCTCGAAAGCGAAGGTCGTCGAACCGTCACCACGCTTGGTCTTGGGCGACTCGTCTATCAGAGCCCAGCCTGCCCGCGAGAGGATGCCATCCTCAAGGTCGGGACGTTGGTTGTCACCACTGGCCGTATCAAGTGTGCGCTTGGTGCCTTTTAGGTTGAGCGCGTCTTCCTTGCCAGGATACCAGATGACATCGCGACCGTTCAACTGCATCGTGATAGAAAGGTTGTTGGGTGACTTCATAGAAGGCGAGATTGTGCTGCCTATTTTATACTTCAAACTCAACTCTCCGGTCTCAATGTACAAAAACCCGTTCTCCTCACGAGTGGTGAATTCAGGAACAGGCAGACGACGGTTGATGACTGCGAAGGTGGCTCTGTCTTCAAACAATTCCTTACTACTGTATTGAATACGTATCATACGTGAGGTAAGGACTGTGAACCGGGCGCGCCCCGAGGTCACTACAGCCTCGGGGTCTGCCACAGGATTGTATTCTGTGACCGTTTGTGCATTGGCAACAAAACTGCTGAACAACAATAACGACAAGAATACTCTTTTACCAAAACTAACAAACATAAAACTAACTATTGTGCTTAACTACAGTTGCAAAATTAGCACATTTTATCCTACGGATAACCTTTACTAATGAATGTATAACAAAAAAAACCACAAAAACATTCAACCCTTCTGATAATCAATATATTACAAAAGATGGCACAAACACATTGTATAAGTGGAATATTCCATTATCCTACACTCTACACCACCATCAGGCGCCTTTTTCACGGAAAAAGGGGATGCCAAAACGACTGGCATCCCCTTTACATCAATTATCCAAAACAAATACTTACCTTACTAACACCTTGTGCCCATCTACGATATAGAGTCCTTTCGAGGGACGGTTGACCTTGCGGCCTTGCAAATCATAGTATACTTTCGCACTGGTGGCAGGTGCCATCCACTCACTGATGCCGCTCACAAAACCTGTATCATAGAGCACAGGATGACCTCCCTCTTTTGCGCTGAGGAACCAAATGCCAGGAGCTGCCTCTGCCAGCAGATTGTAAACAACATCGTTGGTGAAATTCTCTATCGGAGTAACCGGCAGTGCGGGCCAATCAGTGACAGGGTCAAAACAGTTGGTAATCTGTATGTTGTTGCCACGTGCAAACGACTCGCCATTGGTGACAACACCCATGTTATAGCAATTGACAGTCACAGCATCATTGCCCAGCCAGCCAGACAGACCACCTGCCTCCCATCCACTGGAGATAGGACCGGCGTTGTAGCAGTTGAGAAGGGTGAGTTTCAGTTCACCAGAAGTGTTGCAGCCAACTATACCACCAGCATTCTGATCAACTGTAGAGACAAAGGACTCATTGCCAAGTTGTTCTAACAGGGCGGTACCATTTCCGCTCACGTGGCCTATGAAAGCGGCAGCGAAGTTCTTTCCTGAAATAGCGCATGAAGCATCAATCGTGAGATTCATGATGTGCGCACCTGCGGTGATCTCCCGGAAGAATCCTACATTGGCCTCATCAGGCATATTGATAAACAAATTGCGGATGATGTGTCTTTGACCATCGAAAGTGCCGCAATAAGGAGCAGCGGCTGTAGCGATGCCATAAAATTCCTCTCCCTGGAAGTCGATATCATTGGACAGAATGGCATTCAGACTGGCATCCACCTTGTTCACCATAGCAGCAAACCATTTCACGTCAGCAACACTTGCCAAAGTATATTTGCCATCCTCAGCATTCATATAGTCTGCATCTGGATTTCCACATACCGTACAAATGCCATCAACGAAATGATGGTCATCACGTGTGGCTCCCTCCGTGTTGGAGAAGGTGACCTCAGCACCATCTTTCGGGTTGCCGGCACAATCGAGAGAACCATTGGCATATACCACGCCACCTTCTATGAAGACGGGAACAGGATGAAGGTCAGTGCCTACCACTTGATACCAGTTCACATTCTCACTCTGCTTGCCATTGAGCATATAGGCCAGTTCACCACTCTGCATCTGCTCTATGGTGAAGGCGTTGCCCTGGATGCCCTCTATCTGATACATGTTTTCTCCTGCCACCTCGTCTTTTCTCCAAAGTGCCGCGCCATTGATACCTGTCGCTGTGCTGTAGCAGTTCTTAATCGTTGAGTTGTTGGAACCCATCCAAGCGCAGATACCGGCATTCTCATGTGAACCGTTGATTTCTCCCAGATTGTAGCAATCGGAAATGTGAACTTCACGCTCTGAACAACCTACGATACCTGCTGCATTCTGAGCCGATCCATAGATATTGGCCTCATTGCCACAATTCCTCACGATGACGCCGTCGCCCCAGACGTGACCGAGGATACCTGCGGTGAACGCATTACCCTGGATGAGACAAGAGGCGTCGATGATGATATTCTCAATGACGGCTCCACCCACGGCTTGTCCGAAGAGTGCCTGATTGTTGAACTCGGCATTGGTGACAAGGTTCAGAATGCGGTGTCCCATACCATCAAAATGACCTTTGAAGTCATGGGCATCCTGTCCGATGGGGGTAAAGGACTTGCCTGTCATGTCGATATCGGCTGTGAGACGGCCATTGGCTGCGCCATTGACATTGTTGACCATATAGGCAAACCAGTTGAGTTTGTCGCCATCATCAATGAGATAATGGTCGTCTTCCATCTGGCAGAAATCGTCCTGCATCATGCCACAAACCGAACAGAAACCTGCCTCGAAATGATGATCGTCACGCACGCTACCCTCTGTATTGGAATAGGTCACAGAGGAGCCTTCCTTTGCCGAACCATCACAACTCAGCTCACCATTGGCATAGACCAACAGATGGTCGGGAAGGAAGGTAGGATGTAAGTCTTTGGGGTCGGAAAGGTTCTGGCGCCAATATCCTGCATCCTGACTGTCATTCAGTTGAAAGGCGAGCTTGCCAGAAGCCAGGGCACCATCTTCTATCACTGTGGCACCTTGATCTGCATAGAGATGGAAGATACGCTCTGTCGTGATGCCGCTACTGTTTCTCCAGAGAGAGTTGCCGCCATCCTGACCGCTTTCCATGACACCTGTGTTCCAAAAGCCTCTCACCTCAACGCTACCATGGCCACCAAACCATCCCGCGATGATGGCACTCTCGCCACCACCACTGACGTTGCCCATGTTGTAGCAGTTGGTGATACGGGTGGCGGGACCTCCATTCATCACCACACCGATGATGGCACATACGTTATTGCCAGTACCATAAACATAGCCTTCATGACCGACATTCTCGAGGGTGACCCATCCACTGCCGTCAGAACAGCCTATGATGCCTCCCACTTTGTCTACACCACGAATCTCATTGGCCGGACCTGCAATCAAGTTCTTGATGACACATCCTCCGTTCACCACACCAAAAATACCGATACGCTCCTCAGAACTTTCGTATCTCAGATGGTCGATGGTATGAAACTGTCCGTCAAAGACACCTTCATAACGATTGGCGCTATTTCCAATAGGGGTCCATGCCACATCTGTCATGTCGATATCAGCTGTCAAGACAGCATTGGCATTGATCTCACCACCATTGACAATAGCCGAAAACTCAACAAGGTCGGCAGCATTGGCTATTTGATATGCGCCATCCACCTTGTCGAGAGCGAATGCTTGCGTGCCTGTGAGCCATCCGATGGCCACTACCAGCAACGATTGTAATTTTATTCTCATGATATAAATAATTAAATGAATAGCTGACTATTTCCTGATTTTCATTGTTGCGCTGCTGCCTTCCTGCCATGCAGAGTACTGCACCTTGCCATCTTTGACAAAGGCTATACGCAATCGACGCACGGGAGCCTCTCTGTCTCCTTCAACAGCGGAGAGGGTCACATGGAGTTGTTTTTTCTGAAGGTTGGCTTCCATCTTTGTGACAAGATAGTCTCCATGATGGTAGCCGTAACCATCGCCATCGTCTTCATAAAGCTGTCCACAAGCCCTGCCGTCCTCGTCGAGACAGACGAGCAGCGTCAGTGAGTCGGTGCGCATCTCTTCGGTACTTTGGGCGAGATTGGCAAGGGGTATGACAGAGCCTGGCCGTTGTTTCAACACCGCCTGATAGGAGTCGGGGTGGTCTTCAAGGGTGAGGGCACACCATGAACCTTGACCGGGCTCACTCACCTTACCTGCCCATTGAGGGACAATCATCAGGTCGCCACCCAGAAGGAAAGCCTTGTCCTCGCCTCTCAGTCTAAGGTCATGCTCATCGGCCATAAAGACAGGTCGCATGACAGGCATGCCATCGACACTGGCCTCTCTGAATGCCGTGTAAATATAGGGCATGAGCAAATAGCGACGGTTGATGGCTGTACGACAGGCGTCAAGCTCTTCCTGGGTGAAAGCCCATGGCTCCTGCTGCGCACTGCCTTTGATGCTATGGTTGCGGACAAAGGGAAAGAACACACCCATCGCCGTCCATTGAGCTAGAAGATCGCCAGTGGCACTCTCACAAAAACCACCTATGTCAGGGCCATTGAAAGGCTGACCTGACAGTCCCAATGTGAGTGACATAGGAACACTCAACTTCATCTGGTCTTCTGACGAGAGATTGTCGCCAGTCCAAGTGGCTGCATACCTGTGTCCGCCAAGGAAATTGGAGCGGGAGAGGATAAACGGTCTCTTCTGCGGCTGAGCCAAAAGGAGGCCTTGACGACTGGCCCTCACCATGTTCAGACCAAAAACATTATGGTAACGAAGATGGGGACCTGCGGCAAGCCCTTCACCACCAAGATGGATATTGTCTATCGGCATGGTATTCTCATGCTGATTGAAGACGGCTGGCTCGTTCATGTCATTCCACACGCCATCGATGCCAGTAGCTATAAAATCTTTGTAAAGAGTGGCCCACCACATACGCACCTCAGGCCTTGTGAAATCGGGGAAATGGCAAGGACCAGGCCATACATTTCCCACAAAGGGTTTACCTTCTTTGTCTTTCACCCAATAGTCGCCGGCTGTGCCTTGGTCATCGACAAAATAGCCAGGCTCTACCTTGACACCTGGGTCGATCATATACACTGACTTGAAATGATGCTGGTGCAGATAGTCGTTGAGCTTCTTGGGATTGGAAAACTCTTTCGGATTGAACGTGAAAATCTTGTAGCCATCCATATAGTCGATGTCCATCCATATCACGTCGGCCGGTATCTGATGCTTACGTAGCTGGTCGGCAATCTCCATGACTTGGGTATCGGGCTGATAGCTGAAACGGCACTGCTGGTACCCCAATGACCATAAGGGAGGCAGCGACATCGTACCAGTGAGTTCGACCAAAGCTTTCATCAGTTGGCGGGGACTTTCACGCTCGATGACCACGACCCTGAAAGCCGGACCTTGACTCTCGAAAGTCACTTGATGGTCGGTGATAGAGATTGACTGTCGCCAGGTATTGTCGGCGATGATACCGAAAGCGCTCCCATCCTCTCTTACACCCATCACCCATGGATGGCTCTGATACAAATGTGAGCCGCCATCCACACTATAGGCGGGAGTATCTATATTCCACAGGCCCACCGTACGTCCATTCCGGCGTAAGGGGCCTGTCACCTCACCTGTACCATAAAAGTCCACCTGCTCGTCGACAGTCATTTTGGCAATGCTTTTGCCATCTTGCAGAGAGAACTGTGGTCTCACTCTCCACTGTGCTGGCAATGGATAGATGGCTTTAGGCTCATGCTCAAAGATGGGCGACGGCTCGTGCTGTGAGGCATCATACTGTGGCGGATAAAAGACCGCCACCTGCTGGTCTGAGACAAAGGCAGCCTGCGCCATTGCCATAAAGGCAATGGTGAGGCTGCCCAAAAACATCATGACTCTGCGGGTCATATTAACCTTTTAAAATTACTGTATGAAAATTTTCTTTATGCTGCCATCGCTCTGACGGATGATATTGACACCGCGCTTCAATTGCTGCTGACGTACACCATTGATAGAGTAAATGGCTTCAACAGTCGTTGTTGGGTTGACTGCGTGCTGGATACCATCGCTGATGTTCACATATTGGCCATCTTTCATGCCCACGATGCCATGGGTGGCATCAAGTACTGGGTGCAAGTCGCTGCCAAGAGTCTGATAGAACACCACCTTGCCGGCTCCTTCATTCAGGTCATAGCACAGTTTACCACTAGCGACGCTACTTTCTTCAGCAGGAGTCACCTGTGAGCCATTCACCTCGTAGCAGTTGGTGAAAGTGACATTCGATCCGTTGTAGCGAGCGAAGGTGCGGGTACCATCGACTGCTCCGGGTACCACATAGCCGCTGCTGTAGGTATTGATGACATCGGCACGGTCGCCAAGCCATCCAGAGATAGCGCCACACTCACGCTGACCAATAATGTCGCCTGTGTTGTAGCAATTGATGATTCTCACGTAAGCCTCGCTGAGGTCGTTCACACCAAGAATACCTGCGCCGTTAACACCCTCTTGGCCTACGTTGACAACAGCCTCGTTACCACAATTCTCAATGGTCAGCGTGTTGCGGCCAATAGAAGTACCGGCGATACCTGCAGAGTAACCTGTAGAATAGATTTCGCAACTTGCGTCTACCACCACGTTCTTGATATAAGCGCCGCTCACGACACCGAAGAGACCCTTGTTGCCACTTTCCGACTCAATGAGCATGTTCTTGATATGATAGCCATGTCCGTCAAAGGTTCCTTTGTAAGGACGTTTCACATCTTCGCTGCTCTCCTCGTCGATCTGCTGAGTGAAGCGTGTGCCTATACCCTCAAATGCGATGCCTGCCATATCGATATCGTTGGCCAGGTCTACAATCACGTTTCCGTCTATCTCACCATTGTTGATGGCGTCGGCGAGAGCTTTCAGCTGTTGTCCGTTGCGTATCATGCGGGCACCACACACCGAGCAGATATCATCGACATACTGGTGGTCAGCACGCTGGGGCTCACCTTGGGTGTTGGAATAAGCGATGTCTCCACCCGGAGTTCCGTCACAATTGAGAGAACCATTGGCATAAACCATTGCATGAGAGGCAAAAGGCAGAGGATAAGTATCGGAAGAAAGATTCTGACGCCAGGCGTTGGTCTCTCCACCCTCGTTGATCTTGTAGCAAAGCTCACCTGTGCTCACTGCATCCATAGACACCATCGTTGCGGCATTCTCCCAGAAGTCTGTGATATTGCTGGTATAGAAGCAATTGATGATATTTCTTACATGGCGTGCAATCACAGTGGAGTTGCCTGTCAGCATAAACTCTGAAGGAGCCACATAGCAGTTCTCAATATTGGTCTCTACCTCGCCGTGAGCGTAGCCGATAATAGCAGCACTACCCTCGCAATAAGGTGCATTGAGAGAGCCTACAAAAGCACAGTTGCGGAAGACAGGATTCTCGTGTGCCACTGAGCAGATACCACCATGGGTGGCATCGCCAGGATAGGAACCGACGATATCGACATCCACCACCACGTTCTCAATCAAAGAAGCGCCACGAGTGACAAACACCAGTCCACCAATGAAACGCTGTGTGCTCTCAATAATACCTGTCACGCGGAGGTTCTTGACCTGTGCGTTGGAGATGACCTTGAAGAGGGCCACACCATCATAAGACACATTGTAACTCACCTTGATGCTATGCTCCTGTCCGTCAAAGATACCATCGAATGCACGGGCTTCATCACTCTCGCTGGCAGTGAAAGCATCACCGCCTATCATCACATCTTTACGGGTATACTCGGTGAAATCAATGTCTGCGCCCAGCTTCGCATTCACTTTCTTATTGCCATGGTTGACGAGAGCGGCAAACCAATTCAGGTCGGAAGCGGTATTGAGTGTGTAGAAGCCATCGGTAAGGGGCAGATAGTCTTTGTCCACATCACCACAGACAGAGCAGATACCATCGACAAACTGGTGTGGGTCACGATTGGACTCGTTGACATTGGAGAAGGTGGCATCGCCGCCTTTTGATGAACCATCGCAATTGAGGTCACCCACTGCATAGACCACTCCATGTGAGGAGAAGGGCACGGGATGCATATCGACACCCAGTGTCTGATACCAGATGACATTCTCGCTCTGGTTGCCATTCATCTGATAGGCGATAGCTCCACAACTCAGATCATACTCATCTTCACTGATAGGAGTTCCCTGATAGCCATAGGTGTCGAAGTTGTTGGTGCCTTTACCATTGCCGTTGCGCCAAAGTGAGTTGGTGCCATCCATGCCAATGACAAAACCTGCATTGTAGCAGTTGGTGATTACACTACCTGTGTTGCCTACCCATCCACAGAGGGCAGCGCACTCACGGTTGCCGCTGATACCACCCGTATTGAAACAGTTGATGAGTCTGATACCACAGGCACTGCTCATGCTCACGCCACAAATACCGGCAGCATTCTCTTCTGCAGCACCGACGCTGGCTTCATTGCCACAATTCTCAAAAGTCACGGTGCCACCACCATTGGTACCACCGGCGATGCCTGCCACAAATCTCTTTCCTGAGACAAAGCATGACCAGTCGACAATGACATTTTTGATGGTTGCGCCATCATTGAGCACGCCAAACAATCCCACATATTCAGCTTCTGGCATTTCGAGCGTCATGTTTTGAATGAAATGCTGTTGTCCGTCAAAAGTGCCGGAGAAGGGGCTGCTCACCGTTCCGATAGGAAAGTGAGTGACACCGGCAAGGTCAATGTCTGCAGTCAGCGCACCGCTGATGTTTCCATTTCCACTGGCCACCATGTTGGCGAAATCCTCTAAGTCTTGTGCGTTGCCTATCTGATAGACACCGTCTTTCTGGTCAAGGGCAAATGCCCTCTGACTTCCTGCCCAGAGACCTGTCATGGACAGAAGTGCGAAAAGTAAAAATTTTTTCATCTTCATAAGATTATTAGTTATTTGATCAATTCAGCTTGTACTTTTTCTTTGAAAATGTCGATGGTGATACGGTAAACACCATCTTTCGTGATACTCCATTTGGTATCGTTGCCTCCGATTCTGAGACGCTGGTCGTTGAGGATGTCTGCGCCCTGTACATAGGGGTGAAGTGCTTTGGGATGCCACCTGTTCTGACCTTGGAATTTGAAACTGGTAGGCTCCTCTACCCCATCGTGCCGCTTGAGTTCTCCTTCCCATGTCCAGACATAGGGGTTGTCAAGCTGCTGGCGCATCAGTTGCATCTTGCCCTCTTTCCATCCTGTCTCCGTGGCTCCACCTCCTATAAAGAGTTCGCCCCATGGTTGACAGATTTCCCCACCAAGTGTTTGACGGTCGAGGTAAACGTGCAGTCGATAGTGGTCATCATCAACCACGACCTGCCATGCCTTAGACGCAGCGTCTGTTGTGACTGTGAAACCTATACCATGATTGGCAACATTGGCATCTGGAAGTGTTGGAGCAAGATATTGTGTTTTCTTGTCCACGTTCTTCGTCGTGATGACTCTCAGCTCACCAGCTTTGAGAGGGCCGGCATACTTGAAGTCGTTATCGGTCACCATTTCCAGTTTTTGTGTCCCACCTGGTACGGCAGAGCCAGTGATCCAAAGCTGCTTGTACTGTTGTGCAGGAAGCGTCAAAGCTGCCATCAGTCCCATTATCAATAATATCGTTCTCATATTCGTTGATGGTTTTAATATTCTAATTTTACGACGGACGGACTGGCGCATTCGGTGGCAGGCAGATACACCGTGACCAATCTCGACTGGCTGTTGTAGTTCCATACACCATTGGAGACTTTCTCTCCGTTGACAGTCACTGATGAGGGCCTGTCCGTATTGAGAAACTCTATCGTATAAGCTCGCTTCTCTGGCATCCCCGGGAAACTACCAGTTCTTGGACAAATGGTCAACTGGTTGTTCTTATGACGCAGGAGGGTCTTCGTAAAGGCTCCTCTCTTGTAGCCCTCTGTGTCTTCCTCATCCTCATAGAAGGTTGCACTGCCATCAGCGCCAGGTACCACTTTGAGTATGATTCTGTCTGGACGGGTGTTGAGATTGAGCATCGGGGGATAGTTGACAATGACTGCACCTGCCTTATAGAAATAGGGAATCTCTTCTTGCGTATAGGCATCGGTGATGACTTGGTTGCCCTCCACCACTTGGTTGCGGCATACATCAAACCATTTTCCCTCTGGCAGCCAAGTGCGTCGGGAGGCCTTGCCGTCCTTATCCGTGGGGGTGACAACTGGTGCCACAAGGATGTCGTCTCCAAACATATACTCATCTTCGAAGAGATAGGCATTGCTCGACTCGGGAGAGTCATAATAGAGTGGACGACAAATGCTCACGCCGGTATCGTAGGCTTGCCTTGCTGCAGTATAGATATAGGGCATGAGGGCATAGCGCAGTTTCACGGTCTCAAGCAACAATGGGAAATTCTCATATTTCCAGATGCGTCTCTCGATTCCGGGCCAGTTGGTGGCATGAGTACGGAAGACAGGGGTGAAGACACCATACTGCATCCATCTGAGGTATAGCTCCGGGTCATTGCCATCGGTCTGCTGATGACCACCCAGGTCATGACCCCAATATCCGAAGCCTACATTGGAGGCTGTGGCGGTGAAATAGGGTTGCCAGGCCAATGTACCGTAAGTGGTGAAAGAGTCGCCTGAGAACCCGATGGGATAGCGGTGGCTACCCAGTCCACCCCATCTGTGGAAAATCAGGGGGCGATGGTCGGTACGGTTGTTCTTCATATCGTTGTAGAAGACATGGTTGCACCAGAACGTTTCTCCCAGTCCATTCACATACTTACTGGTGAGGTTTTGCTGCCAGTCCAACCACCAGAAGTCCACCCCTTGCTTCTCTCTTTCCCTGATGATATCCTTGAACATGTAATGATAGAATTTGGGGTCGCTAAGATTCCATGGCACCACCTTGGTGCTTGCGTCCATACCCATATCGTCTCGCAGAAGAGTGAAGTTGTCCTCATCATCATCCACGCCGTCGGCAGGATGGAGGTTGAGCGCCACTTTCAGTCCATGTTGGTGCATCCACTCAATGAGTCCTTCTGGGTCGGGGATGGCAGTACGGTCCCAAGTCCAGCCTGTCCAGCCCTCGGTATGCCAGTCCATGTCGAATATCATGACATCCATCGGGATGTTGTTGCGCTTCACATCGTTGACAATCTCCATAAACTCATCCGAGGTGTAACGCTGGTATTTACTATACCAATAACCCAGGACATAAAGCGGTGGCATGGGCTGACGACCTGCTATCTTGATAAAATCGCCCAATGCTTTCTTATACTGGTGTCCGTATCCCAGGAAGTACCAGTCGATGGCTTCTTTGTCTACGGGTTCAGCCACCCAGTCGATGCCATCATACTGCTTGTCAAAAGCAAAGGTGGTGGAGCCGTCACCTCGTTTGGTGAGAGGAGACTCGTCGATGATGCTCCATCCTGCCCTCGACAGCAGACCATTTTCCAATTCCTGTCGTTTGTTATCACCGATCTGTCCGTCAAGTGTACGGGTGGTTCCCTTTAAATTGAGGGCGTCATCCTTTCCAGGATACCAGAGCACATCTTTCCCATTCATACCGAATGAGATGGACAGCACCTCATCAGTAGGTGTGGCACTGGAGATCTTTCCTCCTAATCGGTATTTCAAGGTCAGCGCCTGTGTTTTGATATAAAGATATCCATCCTTTTTCTCTGTGGAGAAGGAAGGAACGGGCAGACGCCGGTTGACAACGGCAAAGGTGGCCCTGTCTTCAAACTGACCTTTGTTGCTGTACTGGATACGTATCATCTCTGGTGTGAGAATGGTGAAACGTGCGTTCCCCTCTCTGACCACAGCTTGTGGATCGGCTACAGGATTGTAGTCGGACTGAGCAAACGCTGACATGACAGCAACAAAAAAAGTGAACAATGTGAAATATCGTCTCATAACAATGCAAAATGTTTTTTCGTTGCAAAGTTATGATTTCATACAGTGGAATTGAAAAAACCAACCGAGTGTATAAGTGATATTAGAGTTAAAAATAGTCGAAATAGTTGATTATCAACCATTTCGACTATCAAATAATCTCGTCTTGTATAATGGAAATATTCGCTTATTTGTCTTTAAATTTCCATAATTCGGCTTTCAAATTGTTCATTTTCCACTATCGAGCGGTTCTTAATCCTGGTTTTATAGGTATTGACGGTATGGACAGAGTAATTGAGAAATTTGGCGATTCGCTCACTGTCTGTGATGCCCAGACGTATCAAAGCGAAGATACGCATCTCGGAGGTGAGGGAATGGTCGTTGGGTGGCAACTTACGATCTTTCTCCTCAAACAGGAGATTGAATTTCTGTACAAAGTCAGGGAAAATTTTGAGGAACGTCTGGTCGAAAGCCTCATACATATTCTCTCGCTCGGCATTCAAGGTTGAGAGCTTCATCATGGATCGCAGGTCGTCGTATTGGCGGGCCACGATTTTGCGGTCTATCATCAGGTAGATTTTCTCCAGTTTGGCAATAAACTCACTATTGGTATAGAAAGACCTTCCGATGTAAGCATTCTTGATCTTGTCATCTTCTTTCAACTGCCGGTTGACGGTTTGCAATTGGTTCAGCTGCGTGGCAATAGTCTCCCTGGCATCGGTCAGGATACGGTTCTTCTTCCGGATCAGCCAGTAACTATATAAGACAACGGCGGAGAGAAGCACAAAAAGACAACTGGCGGCAATGAGCCAATTGCGCTGACTTGACACAGCCTCATACCTGTCTCGCTCGATGATGGGAAGGATATCACCAATTTCGATTTTCCGCAAGCGGCTATTGTAGAATTGCACATCCTCAAGTGCCTGATGCACATACACACTGGCTCGCTCGTGATCGCCCTTCTTATAAATGAGCCGCGACAAATGATAGAGGGCCGTAATCTCACGGGTAGCGGTCTCATTGTCATAAATGGCCGACTGTGCAAAATATTCGATGGCCTTGTCTTCGTTGTCAAGGAAGATATAAGCCCATGCCATCTCGGCAGTGGTCATCGCTTTGGTATGCAAGTCAGAATCGCAGAGCGACAGCACTTTGTAGAACGACTCCAACGCCTCTTGAAACTGATGGTCGCGCATTTGCCTGGAACCCTGGCACGACCACCACCGGGACGAGTTTGCAGGCAACATTGCTTTCAGCGAGTCCAGATAGGCATTGCTCTGTGTGATATATTTGGTATAAAAGGGCTCCTCACGTACATAGTCTGCCTGAGCTCTCCATAACTGACTATTATGCTCATAATAATCTTCCAGCAGACGGCCACTCAACTTACTTCTGTCGATGGATTTAAGCACCTCATTGGCTTCGGTGAGAAAACCTGCAGAGATAAGAGTGAAAGCAACAGCATTACTAGCCTGGATGATATGGTCTTCTTGGTGATTATATTGGGCCAGCGTAAGACATTCGTTGGCATAGTGATGGGCTGAGTCGTAACAATAACTCTTATACTCATCATAGAGTTGATACATCAACAGATAATACCGGTCGTCGCTTTTCTTGTTGGGGAGTTTCTCGATTGACTCCAGTTCTTTTTTGATCTTGTCAATACGTCCCACTCGTTGTTTCTCATATTGGTCTCGCTGGGCAAGACTATGGTCCAATTTTGACAGCCATTCCGCAATGCTCCCTTCAGCCTGTACACTCACAGGTGACCCTAACAGAGAGATAAAAAGGAAAAAGAAGATATATTTCATGCTATTGGATTCAGATTATATAATAATAGTTCAAAATTATACAAAAATAGCCAATTAATAATAATGAGCAAACAAAAATTCACAAATATTAACAATATATCCACCCTTTCAATACACTATTATGAAATCGTTGACGTTATTGTTTATAATGATGCCTATGAAACGTTTTTTAAAGAAATAACGATATCTTGACGGGAGAATATTTTATCACAATATCTGAATAACTATGAAGAAAAAGTACATGCTGCTTCTGTTCATGCTTCTTAGCATGACAGGACATATGGGTGCACAAAACAATGCTCCGTCTTTCACAGAGCAAGTTGCAGAGCCAACCGACAATATCAAGGTGAGCAGACGGCCTGCACTCGAGTATCGGCTCTTCGTCTCCGATGCCATCGAGAAAAAAATAAAAGAAGTAAAAAAACTTCTCAAAGACGCTCCCTACCTGGCATGGATGTTTGAGAACTGCTTCCCCAACACCTTGGACACCACCGTACACTACAGCCAGACAGAGGATGGCGACGATGACACTTTTGTCTACACAGGCGACATCCATGCCATGTGGCTACGTGACTCTGGAGCTCAGGTGTGGCCGTATGTGCAATTCGCCAAAAAAGACGAAAAAATACGTCACATGGTTCGCGGAACCATCCTGCGGCAGCTGAAATGCATCTGCCTCGACCCCTACGCCAATGCTTTCAACATCGGTCCGACCGGCAGCGAGTGGAAAACGGACTATACCGACATGAACCCTTATTTGCACGAGCGGAAATATGAAATCGACTCTCTGTGTTATCCCATCCGTCTGGCATATTACTATTGGCAGATCACTGGCGACACAACCATCTTCGGAGAAGTGTGGCGCGAGGCAGTGGCCAAGATACTGCGCACATTCCGTGAACAACAACGGAAGGAAGCCAAAGGCCCCTATCGCTTCATGCGAAAAACGGAGAGACAATACGACACCGTGTGCAACGACGGCTATGGCAACCCTGTCAAACCCGTAGGACTCATCGCCTCTGTATTCCGTCCGTCTGATGATGCCACCATCTTCCTGTACCTCGTACCTTCCAACTTCTTTGCCGTGACATCGTTGCGGAAAATAGCCGAGATCCTTACGACGGTCAATCACGACGCAGCAGCTGCGACAGAGTATACAAAACTTGCCAACGAGGTGGAGACAGCTTTACAGAAGTATGCCATTCACAACCACCCGAAATATGGAAAAATCTATGCTTTCGAAGTGGATGGCTTTGGCAACCAACTGCTGATGGATGATGCCAACGTACCAAGTTTGTTGGCCATGGCTTATCTGGGCGACGTGAATATCAACGACCCCATCTATCAGAATACCCGGCGTTTCGTATGGAGTGAGGACAACCCCTACTTCTTCCGTGGCAAAGTGGGAGAAGGCATCGGTGGACCGCATGTAGGATATGACATGGTGTGGCCGATGTCTATCATGATGAGGGCCTTCACCAGTCAGAATGATGAAGAGATCGCACAATGCGTGCAGATGCTGGTCGACACAGACCACAAGACGGGCTTTATGCACGAGTCGTTCAACAAAGACGACGCATCCAATTACACCCGCCCATGGTTTGCCTGGCAGAACACACTCTTCGGCGAATTGATTCTCAAACTGATTGACGACGGAAAAATAAACCTGCTGAGGAAAATCCAGAAAAAGGTCTGAACACTCCCCCACTCCTCAACTCCGAAACTCCTAAACTCCTCAACTCCTGAACTCCTACAAAAGATACAACGCAATGACAGCACATGCCTCGGCATCAGCCAAGGCATGATGATGTCGTGTGAGGTCATAACCACAGGCGGCAGCGACGGTTTGCAACTGGTGATTGGGGAGAGAACGCCCGAACTGACGCCGCGAGGCTGTCAGGGTGTCACAGAATAAATAGTCAGGATAATCCATCTGATAAACCCGAAACACCGCTTTCAGACAACTTTCGTCGAAACGGGCATTGTGAGCGACAAACGGCGGAAACAGCTGTCGTTCCGGCAAGAAAGTCTCAGGAAATGCCGCGGCGATACGTCGCTCTATTTCCTCCCACACAACAGGAAAAATAGGTGCCGTATCTGTATCTGCGGCTGACAGGCCGTGCACCCGCTGACAATAATAGCTATAATAGTCGGGCTCAGGATGGATGAGACTGTAGAATGAGTCGACCTTCTTTCCCTGACGCACGATGACGATACCCACAGAGCAGACACTGCACAACTCACCGTTGGCTGTCTCGAAATCAATGGCCACAAAATCTCTGATCATGGCAGGAATTCAAAATCTCCAAAACACTCCTAGTATCCCATAAATGGGGTAAAGGGTTTGCTCCACCGTCTTGAAATCACTCTTGAAAATGCCCGTGAGACCCCAGTTGAGGTCGGCGGAAAGCCCCAGGTGGGGATGCAATTGCCAGTCGGCTCCCACCGCTACACCCATCTGCAGGCGACGCATGTCATCGCTGAAGTCATAAGTGGCCCACTCTCCTTTTTTGTTGCCCATGTTCACACGCGGACCTGTAGGCGTGCCCTGGCGCAGGTATCCATCTGAGGCGATGCCACTGAAGTCTTTGTCGACGAGCAGCGAGAGATAAGGGCCTGCTTTCAGTGTCACTTTCTGGCATAGCTCATAGGTGGCCATGACAGGCAGTGTGAGCATCCATTGGGTCACATCTTGTTGAACATGACCCGTAAAGAGTCCCTCTATTTTACTGTCGCCTTTCACCACCTCCATCCGATAGCCTTTGGTAGTCACCTCAGTGTCCATAGCTTTGTTCTCTATATGCAGCCCTGTCAACAGTCCCCAATGGTCATGCAATGGCACATTGACGTCGACACCAGCCATCAGCGAGGGGGTCAGCCGAAAGGCTTCAATGCTGCGGATGGTGGCGGGGATACCGATGGGCGCCGTGCCACCAATGCTATAGCCTACACGGGCTTTCAGTGACAACGCTCTTTCCGGAGTACCGGCAAAGACGCTGCCTGTGAATGTCATACACCATGCGATCAAGATACTGAAATATTTTTTCATCTTGTGGGTCCTCCTCTTTGTTAATCGTCGTCGTTCTCAAATGACACTTCTACTTCGTCTATGCACAACTCACTGCCGATGGCTCCTTCAAAAGAGGCGCCACCCTTGCTAGACGAGAAAACAAGGGTCATGTTATACCCCTGAGAGTCCAATAGCTGGTCATCGGCTTCTCCACCCTCGAAAAACATCTCAAAGCGGGTCCACTGATCTGTGGGTGGCAACGAAGCCACCTCAGCTTTCCTCACAATGTAGGGACTAGACAACACATTGTCGCCATAGAGATAGACATCCTTGCCATCCTCGTCCTTATTGCGGTAAAACACAGCATAGATGCTGGCCTCATCGGTGCGTCCTGGCACTTCATGCATTTTTTGGTCGGTGAAGACAGCACCCGGACGGTATTTGTAATAGCCCGTCACACGCACTGGGACACGGTCTATGAGACGACCAAACTCCGTGGATTTGAGTGGGTTTGAAAGCACATGCTCTAAAAGGAACCGTCCCATGAACAGGTTGCCAGCGGCGATGGGTTTGCCAAAAAACTGACCCAAGGAGCCAGCGTCTTGTGTGTTCAGGCACACACCACGGCCCTGATAACCCGCTTCCAACGAATAGGTGGGTTGGTCTTCGGGTTTTGAGTCATATTTCGCCATGATGGCTCCAATGTTGCCCGATGCCCAGATGTTAAGGCGATTGCCTGACTGGTCGACCTCATAAAACTCATGATAAGAGTTGGAGTAGGACACGATGGTCTCAAAGTGCTCAAAACTGTATTTGTAGATGGGCAGACTGGCTTCCTTAAACATCACCGTATACTGACGATGCCACTCTCCGTCCTGAGAGGTGACCGTATAGGTCACAGGCCCTTTGGTGAAATCCTGCGGCGAACCATTAGCAGGTTCAATGGTGGCTCCGGGAGTAATGTCGAAATAGACGGGCAGACTGGTGGGAAGTGAAAGGAGCGAACGTACTGTGAAGACAATCTCTTTCTCTGTCGTCGAAAGGTTTTCAACACGCATTTGAGACGATTGGTAGAAGTTCTCTGCATATTGCGCTCCCTCCACCCATGCGCTGACGATGTCACACTCTGTGTTCAGCGGTTCATCCTTGATGCACGATGCGAACAACAAGGCTGACATGAACAATAATAATAAACTATTCTTCATTATATTTAATTTTTCTTGAAAGGGTGATGAGGTATAATACACTGCAAAGGTAAGGAAAAAAACAGGAAGAAAGAATTGGGTGAAACGCATTTTTTTGTAATTTTGTGCCTGAAAGCCATGTTTTACCACAAAGCCACAAAAAAACACTAATGACTATACAAACATCATCAAATATTCATCACATGAAGAAATTACTATTTTCATGCCTGCTGCTCCTCGCTGTGACCGCACAGGCACAGACAGCAAGAAACTTCACCATCCCTTTGACCAAAGACGGTGAAGCCAACCTCGTGGTGTTCCTGCCCGAGAACCCGTCAGGAAAAGCCATTGTCGGAATACCCGGCGGTGGATATTCTGTCCTCTCCAACTCACACGAAGGCACCCATTGGTCGGGATGGCTCAACAAGCAGGGCATCGCATACTTTGTGGTCAACTACCGTCTGCCACACGGCGACCGTACCAAGCCCATCGGCGACGTGGAGAAAGCGTTTCGCATCGTACGCGACTCAGCACAACACTGGGGAGTCAACCCTCACGATGTAGGCATCATGGGATTCTCGGCAGGCGGACACCTGGCATCCGTCATCTCCACACTCTCTGAAGAGCCTGTACGTCCTGACTTCACCATCCTCTTCTATCCCGTCATCTCCATGGACGAAAAGGTGTCACACAAATACTCATGCATCAATTTCCTCGGCGAGGAAGGACAGAAAGACCCTGAACTGGTGAAACAGTACTCCACCCAATACCAGGTAAAACAACACGTCACACCACCTGTCATCATCCTCATGACCAGTGACGACAACCTGGTGCCACCCGTCACCAACGGCCTCGAATACTACGCCGCTATGCAAAAAGCCGGCAACGAATGTGCCATGTACATCTATCCCACCGGCGGACACGGATTCGGTATCGGGCCCTGGTTTAAATACCATGACCAGTTGCTTCAGGACCTCGGCAACTGGCTGAAAAACCATCCAGCGAAAAATCCCTGACAGACATCAGGCAAGGTGAATAGAGAGGGCGACAACTCTCGGCTCACAAGAAAAACAAAGACACGCCTATGACGGAGATGACGGCGCCCACCACGTTGCGCAGGGTGATCGGCTGATGGAAAAGCCAATAACTGGGCAGCAGAATAAGGATAGGTGTCATCGCCATAATCGTGGAGGCGATGCCAGCAGCCGTATACTGCACCGCCATCAGTGAAAAGCCCACACCGATGAAAGGACCACTGACGACAGCCGTCAACATCGCCGCAAGGCCCCGGCGGTCAAGCAGGCTGTCACGCATCGTCTGCCGTTGGCTGACAGGTCGACGGCGGTTCATCACATACAGCCATGCAGAATAACAACACAAGCCTGCCACACAGCGGATCATGTTGCCACCAAAAGGCAGGAAAGTGTCCATTTGGGGCAGCTGTGCCACTGGCACATCGGCCACATAATGGTCGAGACCTATCTTACTAAGCACAAGGCCTATGCCCTGCCCCAAAGCGGCTCCCAAACCATAAAGGATACCTTTGGTAGGCAGGGCGACACTCAGATGATGTTTCTCTCCCCTACCCAATACGGACACAGCAATGCCCGAGAGAGTCACCACCATGGCTATCAGACTCCTGACCGACAACGTCTGACCGATCATCACCCAAGCGCCAAGAGCCGTGAAAGCAGGAGCCAACGTCATGAACAACTGGCCAAAACGGGAGCCGATGGTCAGATAGCTATTAAACAGGCACCAGTCGCCGAAGAAATAGCCTACCACCCCACTCAACAACATCCAGCACCAAGTCTCACCACTGGCCCAAGCAGGATAGCAATGACCTGTAAAAAACCACAGAAGCAAAGCCGAGAAACACATGGCCAAAGCCATACGCCATACGTTCATCACAAAGACACCCAGACGGCGACTTGCCACCTCGCTCGCAAGAGCGGCAATCGTCCAGGAGAACGCCACGCCCAATGATATGATTTCGCCCAAATATTTCATTACAATGTGCAAAGGTAAATAACAATCAGATATTACAAGACATCTGAATGAAGTTTTTATATAAAATTAAACCTATTTATTTTGCCATTCAACATCTTTGCACTATATTTGTCCGAAAATCCATGGAAGCAAAATAATTGATTGAAAAAGCTATAACATGAAATACATCCTACACGCACCCGAAAAGCTCAACTACTCAGTACAACTGCCTGCGTCGAAGAGCATCAGCAACAGGGCGCTCATCATACATGCACTCGAAGGCAGACATCTAAGACCCGACAACCTGTCCGACTGCGACGACACCAAAGTGATCATCAGGGCCCTTCAAGACAACCCCTATGAGATAGACATCATGGCAAGCGGAACAGCCATGCGATTCATGACCGCATACTTGGCTGCCACCAACAGCGGTGAACATATCATCACTGGCACTGACCGCATGAAGCACAGACCCATTGGGGTGCTCGTCGACGCGCTAAGACGACTGGGAGCCGAGATAGATTATATGGGAGAAATAGGATACCCGCCACTCCGCATACGAGGCCGGCAACTGGAGGGTGGCGCCATCGAGGTGCCTGGACATATCAGCTCGCAGTTCATCTCTGCTCTAGTCATAGCAGGGCCCGCCATGACCAATGGCATGCAACTACGCCTCACTGAAGGTGTCATCTCAAGGCCCTATATCGACCTCACACTATGCACCATGCGCGATTTCGGAGCCGATGTCGACTGGACAGGACCTGACACCATCGAGGTGAAGCCCCAACCTTATCAGCCCAAAAGCTATATCATCGAAAACGACTGGAGCGCTGCCTCCTATTGGTATGAGGCACTGGCTTTCAATCTGCACAGCGACTCGCGCATACAGCTCAAAGGACTCATGGATGGCTCACGTCAGGGTGACTCCGTGGCACGATATCTCTTCAGTCTGCTGGGAGTGAAGACCCAATTCGAGACCACTGAGCTCGGCGTACCCACCACCGTAAGACTCAAACGCTCACCAATGAGGGTACCAAGGCTCGAATATACCTTCATCAACCAGCCAGACCTCGCACAAACTTTCGTCGTGACCTGCGCGCTGCTCAATATCCCATTCCATTTCAAAGGACTCAGCACCCTCCGCATCAAAGAGACCGACCGCATCGAGGCACTGATAAGAGAAATGCGCAAACTGGGATACATCATACTTAGCAACGCCGACAATGACCTGATATGGAGCGGGGATAGATGCGAGCCACAGCCAGAACCGGTCATCGAAACTTACGACGACCATCGGATGGCCATGGCATTTGCGCCGGCATGTAGGTTCTACCCCGGTCTTATCATCAACAACCCACATGTAGTGACCAAATCATACCCCCTGTTTTGGGAGCATCTACGACAGGCAGGATACAACATCGAAGAGAGACCATGACCATCCTCATCATTTCTGTCATCGCACTGGGCATCATCACCGCGCTCATCGCACTGCTGTCAAAGCACGACGACGGCGGACACATCGTCACCAGCGACACCTGCTCCACCTGCGACGGTACAAATACCAAATGCGAACAAGAATGTATGAAGGAGGCCGCAACCAAAGAGATAGAGTATTTCGACGACGAGGAACTCGACCACTTCAAAGGCAGAGACTCTGCTGACTACACCGACGACGAGGCCGAACTCTTCAGAGAAGTGCTCTATACGATGCAGCCTACAGAAGTAAGAGACTGGACGAGAAGCCTCACGCTGAGAGGCGTCAGTCTGCCCGACCAGGTCAAAGACGAAGTCTTCATCATGATAGATGAAACATTTACACCCACTTCAAGGCAATAAATCAAGCAGAATGGGGGTTATTTATATGAATGTTTAAACAGAAGACGATAGTCCTATTCCTGCTGATGGCCATCTTGATGGTCATCACGGCTTGTTCGTCTCAGAAAAACACCGCCAAAAGCCGCTGGTGGCAGTCGTTTACAGCAAGATACAACATCTATTACAACGGCACTTTGGCTTATATCGACGGTTCGCTGGAGAAAGAGAAAGGCAACCAAGACAATTACACAGAGATTATTCCCCTTTACACGGTAGGCAACAAAAACAGCCAAAACATTGGTTCCGGCAATTTTGACAAGGCCATCGAGAAATGTCAGAAAGCCATCAAGCTACACAGCATCGGCAAAAGACCTGAATGGACCAAAAACAGACGTAAGACAGAACGTGACATCGAATGGCTCAACCGACGCGAATACAACCCCATGATGTGGAAAGCATGGCTGCTGATGGGTCGATCGCAATTCTATAAAGGTGCCTTCGACGAAGCCGCTGCCACTTTCGCCTATATGAGCCGCATGTATCAGACACAACCTGCCATCTACGGAAAAGCTAGGGCGTGGCTCGCCAAATGCTATATCGAGCAGGAATGGCTCTACGACGCTGAGGATGTCATACGAAACATGAGTCGCGACTCTCTCGACTGGAGAGCCGTGAAAGAGTGGGACTATACGTACGCCGATTATTATATCCACACCGGTGAATATGAGAAAGCCATACCGTATCTCAAGAAGGTCATCAAGCATGAGATGCGACGCAAACAGAAAGCACGCGAGTACTTCCTCCTCGGACAATTGGAAGCCGCTCTCGGACGGCAAGACCTGGCGTACAAAGCGTACAAAAAGGTTCTCAAGCAAAACCCACCGTATGAGCTCGACTTCAACGCACACATCGCCATGACAGAGGTCATGGCCAGTGGGCACACCAAGCAGACCATCAGCAAACTGAAGCGAATGGCCGCCAATGACAACAACAAAGACTATCTCGACCAGGTATACTATGCCATGGGCAATGTTTACCTGCTTGAAAAAGACACCCTCAACGCCATCAGCGCATACGAGAAAGGAAACACAAAGGCCACACGCAACGGCATAGAGAAAGGTGTGCTCTTGCTCAAACTCGGAGACCTCTACTGGGAAATGGAAAAATTCGGCGACGCACAGAGATGTTATGGCACCGCTATCGGACTGCTCGACAAAGAGAGAAAAGACTATGCCGAACTCTCCCGACGCTCAAAAATCCTTGACGAACTGGCACCTTTCACCGATGCCATACACTTGCAAGACTCGCTGCTCGAACTCTCCACCATGCCGGAGAAAGAGCGCAATGAGGCCATCGACAGGGTCATTGAGGCACTGAAAAAGAAAGAAAAAGAGGAGCGAAAAGCACAACAGGAGGAGTTGGCTCAGCAAACCATGGCACGTAATGGTGGGCAGACCAACCGCACACAAAACCGACAGCCACAACAGAACACCCAACAGAAAGGAGAATGGTACTTCTACAACCAGCTGGCGGTCTCACAAGGTAAAAGCACTTTCCAAAAACTTTGGGGAAAACGAGAGAATGTGGACAACTGGCAACGCATCAACCAAACCGTTGTCAGCGACTTCAACACAGACAACCTCGACAACATGACCGAGGCTATGCGCGACTCTCTCGCCGCTGTAGAGGCCGCAGAGGACTCTCTTGCCACCATCAAGGACAGTGCGCAAAACGACCCTCACAAACGGGAGTATTACCTTGCACAGATCCCCTTTGAGGAAGAGCAGAAGGCTGAATGTCACAACATCATCAGCGACGGACTCTTCCACTCCGGCATCATCTTCAAAGATCAACTCGACAATCTCAGACTGAGCAAAAAACAGTTTGACCGACTCACCAACGACTACCCAGATTTTGAGAAAATGGATGAGGTCTACTACCACCTCTTCCTGCTCTACTCGCGCCTCAATGACAACATGACGGCGGAGTCGTACGTCAACCTGCTCAAAGAGAAATACGCGGAGAGCCAATGGACTTCCATTCTCTCTGACCCCTACTATGCGGAGAATTCCAAGTTTGGTGTGCACCTCGAAGACTCCTTGTACACCGCCACCTACGATGCTTTCAAAGCTGACAGATACCAAGAGGTATTTACCAACGCCACGCTATCGGAGACAAGATTCCCCCTTGGTGCTAACAGAGACAAATTCATCTTCATCAGAGGACTCAGCCGGCTCAACAACAATGATGCCGACGGGTGCCTCGAAGACATGAACCTCGTGGTCAAAAACTACCCCAGCAGCCGCATCAGCGAAATGGCTGGAATGATTGTCAATGGTGTCAAAGAGGGACGGCGACTGCGCGGAGGTAAATTTGACCTTGGAGACGTCTGGAGCCGAAGAGCACAAGTGCTTAGCGACAGCGACTCTATCGCCGCCCGAAAATTCATCGCCGACAGAAACAAGGAGTTCAGATTCATCATCGCATACCATCCCGACTCTCTCAACGAAAACCAACTGCTCTTCGAACTGGCGAAATTCAACTTCACCACCTATATCGTCAGAAACTTCGACATCGTCATAGAAGATGCCGATGGTATCCACCTCATGGAGGTATCGGGATTCCGCAATTTCGACGAGGCACATCAATATGCTGACGAGGTATCTGCACACGAAAACATCGTGAAGCGTATGCTCAAGGCACGTAAAATACTCATCAGTGAGGAAAACCTCCCCTTGCTCGGACGACAGTTTAGCTACGACGACTACGAAGAATTCTATATCAAAAACTTCGCACCGCTCAAAGTCAATGACCAAGATCTCCTCTCTGAACCCGACGAGATCGGCTATGAGAAAGAGCCAGACATCAATCTGCCCAACCAGAATGGTGACAACCCGTCACAAGATGGCAATGGCAATGACATAGATAATGGCATGGACATGGACGAAGGCATAGACATGGACGACAATGGCAACAACCAAGACGATGCCTTCCCCGATGAAATGGACATCTCTGACACACCTGGAAACACAGGAAACACACAAAGCACAGACATCCCAGATACCCCGGAGATTCCAGAGATTCCGGAGATTCCAGAAAACCCAGGAAATACAGAAAATCCGGGAAATACAGACAACCCGGTAAATACAGACAACCCGGAGATTCCAGAGATTCCGGATAATTCCAACGATGATGGCTTCGACATCCCATCAGATGACACAGGCTTCGACATCCCATCAGACGATACGGGTCTCGACATACCTTCAGATGACGATGGTTTTGACCTGCCCACTCCCACTGGATCTGGTTCGGCTGGGACTGGCAATGCCATAGGCAATGAATTCTCAGATGATATCGACATCAACGAGGACAACAACTCCAACAACAACTCCAACAGCGATGACGATGAATTCATTCTTCAGGCACCAAAGAAGACGGAGACAGGAAAACTACCCGGAGGACAACCCAAAGTCGACCACCAAACAATGGGGAAACCACATCCGTTGATCCTACAGGAGAAAGTTACTGTCGTAAAAGATTCACCGAAGAAAACAGGAAATCTACTGGAGAAAAAACAGCCGGAGAAAAAGCAAGTGCAGAATAATATCCCTGAGAAAAAGCAGACAGAGAAAAAGCAGCCTCAAAAAGATATCGAACAGCAACTGCCCGACTTTGACGACACAGGCATCTACTTCGATGAAGACATCGATGAACCACAACCAGCAAAATCATCGGGGAAAAAGAAAAAAGAAGAGAAGCAACAACAATTTGACCTCGAAGACGAGTATTATGAACTCGACGGATTCTAATCCTCTGACGATTCTCTGCTGGCAACAAACATCTTCTTATCACAACCAAGTAATACGACAATGAGCAACGGACTACTGCTTTGGGTCGACGACGAGATAGAACTGCTCAAGGCCCACATACTTTTCCTACAGAAAAAAGGATATGAGGTGACAACGGTGAGCAATGGCACCGATGCCATCGACCAGTGCCGACAACAGACTTTCGACCTGGTGCTCCTCGACGAAATGATGCCAGGACTCTCAGGACTGGAGACACTGCAGACCATCAAGGAAATCTCACCAGCCACACCCGTCGTCATGGTCACAAAAAGCGAGGAGGAAAACATCATGGACCAGGCTATCGGCTCAAAAATAGCCGACTATCTCATCAAGCCTGTCAACCCCATACAAATCTTGTCCACGCTGAAAAAAAACATACACCGAAAGGAAATCGTGGCCGAGGTGACACAAAGCGGCTATCAACAAAACTTCATGGATATCTCGCTACAAATCAATGACTGCAAAAACATCGACGACTGGATGGACATCTACAAACGTCTCGTTCACTGGGAACTAGAACTCAGCAGCGCCGACAGCAGCATGACAGAGATGCTCAAGACTCAAAAAGAAGACGCCAACAACGGATTTACGAAATTTATCAAAAACAACTATCTCACATGGGTCTCTTCCTCACAGACTAGTCCTTCTCCTGCGGCACAACGACAAAACGAAAAGGCCGCACCTGACGACAGACCCGTCATGAGTACCGACATCTTCAAAAAATATGTTTTCCCCACACTCGACCAAGGGGAGAAAGTATTCTTCATCGTCATCGACAATTTCCGATTTGATCAGTGGAGAGTGCTCTCACAGGAAATCGGTGACATGTTCGACATCGAAGAGAATCAGTATGTAAGTATCCTACCCACCGCCACACAATATGCACGAAACGCCATCTTCAGCGGACTCATGCCCGTACAGATAGCGCGCATGTTCCCAGAACTATGGGTAGACGAAGACGAAGAGGAAGGGAAAAACCTCAATGAGGGGCCGCTCATCAAAACACAACTGGAGCGATACCGCAAACATTATACTTTCTCGTACAACAAGATTAACGACTCTGCCGGAGCGGAAACGTTCATGCAGCAATTCCGAAATCTTACCAAGAACGATCTCAACGTGCTGGTCATCAACTTCATAGACATGCTATCACACGCGCGCACAGAATCGAAAATGGTGAGAGAACTCGCCAACAGTGAGTCGGCATATCGGAGCATCACCATCAGTTGGTTCCGACACTCTTTCATGGCTGAACTTTTTAGAAGGCTGGCACAGTCAGACTATAAAATCATCCTCACCACCGACCACGGTAGTATCAAGGTATCAAAGCCCACAAAAATCATCGGCGACCGCAACACCAACACCAACCTAAGATACAAACTGGGCAAAAACCTCAGCTATAGTCAGAAAGATGTCTACGTCATCAAAGACCCTAGGCAGGCACAACTACCTGCTCCCAATCTGAGCACGGCCTATGTCTTCGCCACAGGCACCGACTTCTTCGCCTACCCCAACAACTACAACTACTATGTGTCGTACTACAAAAACACTTTCCAGCACGGAGGCATCTCATTAGAGGAAATGATCATACCACTCATCACACTCACACCACGCAAAAGATAACTACACATGACGATTACAATAGACCATATCAGCCACATCGCACTGGCCGCCAAAACATTTGTCGAACAAATGGGCGACAAAACCATCTTCGCATTTTACGGTAAAATGGGAGCCGGCAAGACCACTTTCATCAAAGCGATCTGTGAGCAACTGGGGGTAGAGGATGTCATCACGTCACCGACGTTCGCCATCGTCAATGAATACCAGTCTGCCACCACCGGTGAACAAATTTTTCATTTCGACTTCTATCGGGTCAAAAAGATTGAAGAGGTCTATGACATGGGCTATGAGGACTATTTCTACAGCGGCGCACGCTGCTTTATAGAATGGCCGGAACTCATCGAAGATCTCCTCCCCGACGACACGGTAAAAGTAAAGATAGAAGAAACAGAAAAAGGCAGAATAGTAGAAATAGAATGACGTCTTTCGTGATTTCGTGACTGTATAGTTATTTCGTAACAACGTAATAACGCAATAACGACATGACGATATAACGACACGACGAAACCACGAAAAAAAACAGAAAAAAAACCGCGATGACGTCTGACCGTCATCGCGATATTTTTTTAAAGCAGCGCTTTGAATTTCTCCTCAAACTTGGCCTTGTTGGCTGCGCCTACCATCTTGTCCACCAACTTTCCGCCTTTGAAGAAAAGCACTGTTGGGATGTTGCGCACACCGTACTCAAAAGTGATGTCGTCATTCTCTTCCACATCACATTTGCCGACTACGATACGGCCGTCATACTCCTCTGCCAACTCAGAGATGATGGGGCCTATCATCTTGCAAGGACCACACCATGTGGCCCAGAGGTCTACCACAAATGGCAACTCGCCATTCTTATAACTCTCGAAATTCTCAGTTGTGATTGTTACTTCCATTGTCAATACTTTTATGAGTGTGATAAAAAATAGTTCGATATAATCATCTTGCAAATGATGTGCCAAATCAGTTGATGAAGTAGTTGAGGTCATTGTTCTGCTCCACAAACATCACAAACTGATGTGTCAGTTCCACCTTGCGCCCTTTACTGCGCAAATGGATGACACCGTTGCCCTCCGCATCACGTATCTGGAAATAGAGCGCAGTCTCACCTGGATTGTCAGCCACCACTGTCAGCAAGTCTGTCACCAACTGACTGTCTATCTTGTCACTGTTGATCACTATGGTCAACTTGTCGATACGTTGTTCCTTGACCGTATGCATATACTGAATGTCGCCGATACGCATCTCGTACAAATTAGAGCCGCGGAAGCGGGGCGCCATCTTGGCTGTCACATAGACATTCGACGACTCCACCAGCATGCCTCTCCATTTGCCCCATTCCTCACCAAAAAGTGCCAGTTCGCCAGAACCTTTGAAATCCTCGATGGTGACAATGCCGAAAGGATTGCCATTCTTGGCAAAACGAGACTTCACACTGGTCACCACACCGCCAAATGTCACAGACTCACGCTTGGCGAGGGCCTCTTTGTCATCCAGTTCCGAACAGGCGGTGTTGCACATATGGTTGAGAATCATGCTGTATTCATCAAGTGGATGGGCTGAGAGATAAATGCCCACCAAGTCTCGTTCACGGTTCAGACGCTCGATGTTGCTCCAAGGTTCTGACTCAGGAATAGGTGGGTTGGCGATCTCTATCGACTCACTCCCAAAGAGCGACATCTGGGCCTGCATCTTCTCATTCTGGTACATCTGACCAAAACGTACCAGGGTGTCAAGAAACACATCTCCTTTGTTGTTGACGGCCAGATAACGCTCACGAGCAATGTTAAAACTGTCAAAGCCGCCACTCAACGCAAGACTCTCAAAGGCTTTCTTGTTGACGGCTGAGAGATTGACGCGCTTAGCCACGTCATAGACGTCGGCATATTGCCCATTTTTGTCTCGCTCTGAGATGATCGCTTCCGCTGCAGAGGCTCCCATACCCTTGATGGCAGCCAGACCAAAACGGATGGCACCCTCTTTGTTCACACTGAACTTATGACGGCTCTCGTTGACATCCGGGCCAAGGGTCTGTATCCCCATCGCCTTGCACTCATCCATGAGTTTGGTGATTTCAGTGATGTTGTCCAAGTTACGGCTCATCACTGCCGCCATATATTCTGCGGGGTAATGGGCCTTGAGATAGGCCGTCTGATAAGACACCCAGGAATAGCAGGTGGCGTGACTCTTGTTGAAAGCATAAGAGGCAAACTTCTTCCAGTCTTCCCAAATCTTATTGAGCACCTTGTGGTCATGGCCGTTTTTCTCTCCACCTTTATAAAACAAGCCCTCCAACTCGTTCATCTTGTCTATCTGCTTCTTACCCATCGCCTTACGAAGCGTGTCTGACTGACCACGGGTAAACCCGGCCAATTGCCTTGACAGCAACATCACCTGCTCCTGATAGACCGTGATGCCATAGGTATCCTTCAGATATTTCTCCATACAGGGGATGTCGTAAGTAATCCTGGAGGGGTCTCTTTTGCGAGAGATAAACTCAGGGATGTAGTCCATAGGACCGGGACGATAAAGGGCGTTCATAGCGATGAGGTCTTCAAAAACAGAAGGCTGCAGCTCACGCAGGTATTTCTGCATGCCTGCCGACTCAAACTGAAACGTCCCAATCGTGCGGCCATCACAATAGAGTTGGTAGGTCAATGGGTCGTCAATGGGTATATTCTCCACGTCGATGACCTTACCCGTGGAGAGACGGATGTTCTCCACAGCCTCTTTTAAGATGGAGAGGGTCTTCAGTCCTAAGAAGTCCATCTTGATCAGACCTGTCTCTTCGATGACGTGGCCATCATACTGTGTACAGAGCAACTTATGACCAGGGTCGGCCTTGTCCTCCGCTGTTGATACTGGCACCCAGTCACTGATGGCATCGCGACAGATGATGGTGCCGCAGGCATGGATGCCCGTGTTGCGTACGGTGCCCTCCAACATGCGGGCATATTTGATGGTATTGCGCTCACGGATATCCTGAGAGACCTCAGCATCCCTTAACTCGGGCACACATTTGATGGCGTTGTCGAGATTCATCTTCAACCCATCAGGCAAACGGTCGGGGATAGCCTTACACAGACGGTTGGCCTCTTCTAATGGCAGTTTCTCCACACGCGCCACATCCTTGAGCGAGTTCTTTGTGGCCATACTGCCGTAGGTGATGATATGTGCCACTTTGTCATGGCCGTATTTGTCTTCCACCCATTCGAGCACCTTGCCACGGCCGTCATCGTCGAAGTCGGTATCGATATCGGGCAGTGAGATACGGTCAGGGTTGAGGAAACGCTCAAACAGCAGGTCGTATTTGATGGGGTCTATCTGGGTGATGCCCAGACAGTAGGCCACCACAGAACCAGCAGCAGAGCCACGTCCAGGACCCACCATCACACCCAACTCCTTGCGGGCGGCATTGATGAAGTCCTGCACAATGAGGAAGTAGCCGGGGAAGCCCATCGTCTTCATCACATGCAACTCAAACTTCACTCGCTCACTCACCTCCTCGGGGATAGGGTCGCCATAGAGACGGCGTGCACCATCATAGGCCAACTTGGCCAGATAGTCGGCCTCAAACTTGATACGGTATATCTTGTCATAGCCGCCCAACTTTTTGATCTTCTGTTCTCCCTCTTCTCTCGACATGATCTCTTGACCATTCTCATCGCGGGTAAACTCCTCAAAAAGCTGTTCCTCGGTATATTTCTTACGTACATCATCCTCCGTGCCGAAGCTCTCGGGGATGGGAAAGAATGGCATGATAGGGGCATGGTCGATGGAGTAGGTCTCTACCTTGTCGAGCACCTCACAGGTGTTCTCAAGGGCCTCGGGCACATCGGCGAACACCTCGTTCATCTCTTCACGGGTCTTCAGCCACTCTTGCTTGGAATAGAGCATACGGTTGGGGTCGTCCAAATCCTTACCTGTGGCTAAGCAGAGCAAATGGTCATGGGCTTCGGCGTTGTCTTTGTCCACAAAGTGGGCATCGTTGGTACACACCAGTTTCACACCATATTCTGCCGCCAGTTCCTGCAGCACCTTATTAGCGCGCTGTTGCAAGGGAAATGTCTCACGGTTGGCACGCTGATGGGGGTCTTTCACCTCATGACGCTGCAACTCTAAGTAATAGTCATCTCCCCACAGACGCTGATGCCATTCGATGGCCTCACGGGCACCAGCAATGTCGCCCTTCAGGATTTTGTCAGGCACCTCACCGGCAATACATGCCGAACACACGATCAGTCCCTCATGATATTTCTCTAGGTCGGCACGGTCGGTTCGCGGACGCATGTAGAAACCATCGACCCAGGAGCGTGACACCAACTTCACCAGATTCTTATAGCCTTGATAGTTCTTGGCCAACACGATGAGGTGCCAGCCACCCTGGTCGTGCATCTCCTTCACACGGTCGGCTTTCGTGCGCCGAGCCACATACATCTCACAACCGAAAATCGGCTTAAATGCTGGCTTTCCGCTTTCTTTGAGTTTGGCGTTGACCTTCTTGCAGTAGTTGAACAACTCTTTGACACCCATCATGTTGCCATGGTCGGTGATGGCAATGCCACGCATGCCGTCGGCCACAGCTTTGTCGACAAGTTTTTTGATACTCGACTGACCATCGAGGATAGAATAATAAGTATGTACGTGTAAGTGAACGAAATCTTTCATAAGCTAATTGGAGGGTCAAAGATACATCTAATAGTTCACATATCCAAAAGATATGGCAAAAAATTTGCTGATGTGGTAAAAAACAATTACCTTTGCACACGCAATGATATCATCATCGAGATGGGAAGAAGAATCAGAAAACTTAAGAAACAGAGGATTCACAGCGAGGGAAATGACACGCTCATATTCGGCCTATTTATCATCGTGGCTGTAGCTGTAGTTTTATGGCGTGCTTTTGACACAAAAATACCCTTTTGGTGTTTTGTGTCTGTTTTTGCTATCGTATATAGTATCGTTCTCAATTTCTTCCGTTGTCCCATCCGCTTCCTCGATTTCGACACCGACTTACATGACCCTGACAAGGTGGTGGTAGCTCCTGCCGATGGAAAAATAGTGGTAGTGGAGGAAGTGCAGGAGGACGAGTATTTTCACGATCGCCGTTTGATGATTTCCATCTTCATGAGTCTTTTCAACGTACACGCCAACTGGTTTCCTGTCAGTGGTAAAGTCAGGCTGGTGAGGCACCAGGACGGCAACTATCACAAGGCATGGCTGCCAAAAGCCAGCGAAGAGAATGAGCATGCTGATGTAATGATAGAGACCGCCGACGGCACACTAGTACTCTGCCGGCAGATAGCAGGAGCCGTGGCCAGACGCATCGTCACCTACGCCAAAGAGGGAGAGGACTGCGAAATCGACGACCACCTGGGATTCATCAAGTTCGGATCACGTGTGGATGTTTATCTGCCTATCGGTACAGAAGTCTTCGTGAAAATGGGACAGTCCACTACCGGCGACCAAACCATCATTGCCAAACTCAAATAAGGTGGTTTCTATTATACTGCCTTCATAATATTCAGGATTTATAGATCACGCCCAAACATGGCTAATATTATCACACGCAACATACCCAACACCATCACTTGCTGCAACCTCATATCAGGATGCATCGCCGTATCCTATGCACACGCAGGGCAGCAGACCATGGCACTCGCATTCATCATACTGGGAGCCGTCTTCGATTTCTTCGACGGCATGAGCGCAAGGTTGCTCGGTGTGTCATCACCCATCGGAAAAGAACTAGACTCACTGGCCGACGTCGTCACTTTCGGCGTGGCACCTGCCACCATGGTGGCCACACTGTTGTGGGGCATGCACTACCCCTTACAGATGGAGGGACTGCGTAGCTGGCTCCCCTACTCCGCTTTTCTCATCGCGGCTTTCTCCGCCCTCAGACTGGCAAAGTTCAACCTCGACGAACGTCAAACCACCTCCTTTATTGGATTGCCCACTCCTGCCAATGCGCTCTTCTGGGGCTCACTCATCGTGGGGGGAGGCGTACGTTTAGAGCGGATGGAGTATGCGCTGCCGGCCATCCTGGCACTCATCCTTCTCAGCTGTTGGATTCTCATCTCTGAGATTCCCATGTTCGCACTGAAATTCAAACAATGGGGATGGCGAGGCAACGAGGTGAAATATATTTTCCTGCTCACTTGCATACCACTACTCTTCTTCTTGCGCATCTCTGCTTTCGCAGTCATCATCGCATGGTATGTGATTCTGTCCGGATGGGTCAACAGGAAAGCGTAATTCCATCCAAAGCCTATGTTCATCATTAAGTTTCTGCTTTTCATCTTCCTTTTCATCGTCGTCTCCGTGGCCATCACCATGGGCAAAGTGGCGTGGCATATCTGGAAGATGCACCGACAAATCAAAAAGCAATACTCACAGGCAGGAGCCTCTGGTCGACATCAGCCACAAGGCACCACTTACACTCAAAACGCCGACGGTGAAATCATCACCGACACACGCGACCCACAAAAAGCCAATCGCAAAATCATACCCGACGATGAAGGGGAATATGTGGATTTTGAGGAGGTGAAATAAGACCTACAAATTGATGCCGTAGTTCTGCTTGACCTCACTCATCACAAAAGTGCTCTCGATGGAGCCCACCGAGTCGATGTCGCCAAGTTTGGTGAGCACAAACTCCTGATACTGTTTCATGTCGCGGGCACGCACTTTCAATAGGTAGTCATAGGCGCCGCTGGTATTGTAGCACTCGGTCACTTCTGGTATGTACTGGATTTGGCGGACGAAACTGTCGGCTATCTCATGGTTGATCTGCTTCAATTTCACCTTACAAAACACCAACAACCCTTGACCCAACTTCTCCGGGTCGAGCACAGCCACATACTTCTTTATATACCCACGGCGCTCCAACCGCTTCTGACGCTCAAAAACAGGTGTGGGCGTCAGATGTACCGCATCGGCCAACTCTTTGGTGGTCAATTTGGCATTTTTTTGTAGTGTTTTCAGTATCAGGAGGTCGGTTTCATCCAATAATTCTGCCATATTCTTGAGTGTTTTGGAATATTATTCTGTTTGATGGAGGTAAAAAGACCTTTCTTGGAACATTTCTCCATCCATGATGCAAATTTAGGGATATTTTCTGAATTTCGCAAGAAATTTGGAAGATATTTCCAAACTTCGTACCTTTGCAACGTCAAAAACAACAAAAAAAACAGAATAAAATATTAACAATAAAATAGAAAGGAAAAGACCATGAGTACAAAGAAACTTCACTTCGAGACCCTTCAGCTTCATGTAGGCCAGGAACAGGCTGACCCCGCTACTGATGCCCGCGCAGTGCCCATCTATCAGACCACGAGCTATGTGTTTCATAATAGTCAGCATGCCGCAGACCGATTTGGACTACGCGATGCCGGCAACATCTACGGACGTCTGACCAACTCTACACAGGGTGTGTTCGAAGACCGTGTGGCCGCACTCGAGGGCGGTGTGGCAGGTTTGGCTGTGGCTTCCGGCGCCGCCGCCATCACCTATGCGCTGCAAAATATCGTGCAGGCTGGCGACCATATCGTCGCTGCTGACAACCTCTATGGCGGTTCCTATAACCTCATCACACACACGCTCGCCACACAGGGCATCACCAACACCATCGTACGCATCAACGACCTCGCTGCCTTAGAGGCAGCCATCCAGCCCAACACAAAGGTGGTGTATGCCGAGACCTTCGGCAATCCCAACAGCGACGTGCTCGACCTGGAAGGTGTGGCGGCAGTGGCCCACAAGCATGGCATCCCCTTCATCGTCGACAACACTTTCGGCACACCCTATCTCATCCGCCCGCTGGAGCACGGCGCTGATATCGTGGTACACTCAGCCACAAAATTCCTTGGAGGTCACGGCACCTCACTCGGCGGCGTCATCGTAGACGGCGGCAAATTTGACTGGAAAGCCAATCCGGAGAAGTTCCCCACACTGGCGAAGCCCGACCCGTCGTATCATGGCATCGTATTCGCGGATGCAGTGGGTGCCGCTGCCTATGTCACCCGTATCCGTGCCGTCTTGCTGCGTGACACAGGTGCCACCATCTCCCCCTTCAATGCCTTCATCCTGTTGCAAGGTGTAGAGACTCTCAGTCTGCGTGTGGAACGCCATGTGGAGAACGCACTGAAAGTGGTCGACTTCCTGAAAAGCCATCCCAAGGTGGCACAAGTGAACCACCCAGCCTTGGAGAGTCACCCCGACCACGCTCTGTATCAGAAGTACTTCCCCAACGGTGGAGGCAGCATCTTCACTTTTGAGATCAATGGCGGACAAGAGGAAGCATGGCGCTTCATCGACGCCCTGCAGATCTTCTCACTGCTGGCCAATGTGGCTGATGTGAAGAGCCTGGTGATCCATCCCTATACCACCACTCACTCACAACTCTCGCCGGAGGAATTGGAAGAGCAGCACATCACTCCTTCAACCATCCGCCTCTCCATCGGCACCGAACATATTGACGACATCATTGCTGATTTAGAGCAGGCTTTCAATCAAATTTGAAATATAATTCGTAATTTTGCACCCTGATTAAAGACATATTGATATGAGTAAGATTGCAAAACAGCTGACAGAACTCATCGGAAACACCCCATTGTTGGAACTCAATAAGTTCTCTGAGAAAAAAGGCATCACCACACCTGTGATAGCCAAAGTAGAATTCTTCAACCCAGGCGGAAGTGTCAAAGACCGCATTGCACTGGCCATGATTGAGGACGCAGAGGCAAAAGGTATCCTGAAACCTGGTGCCACCATCATCGAACCGACCAGTGGCAACACAGGAGTAGGACTGGCACTCGTGTCTGCCGTCAAAGGCTACCATCTCATACTCACCATGCCTGAGACCATGAGCGTGGAGCGACGCAACCTGGTCAAAGCCTATGGAGCGGAGGTGCGCCTCACCCCAGGCAAAGACGGAATGCCTGGAGCCATCCGTACTGCAGAGGCTCTGCGAGACGCCACACCCGGAAGCGTCATCCTGCAACAGTTTGAGAACCCCGCCAACCCAGCCAAGCACTTTGCCACCACGGGTCCTGAGATATGGGCACAAACAGAAGGGCAAGTGGATATCTTCGTCGCCGGTGTGGGAACTGGTGGCACCATTAGTGGAACAGGAAAATATCTGAAAGAGCAGAATCCCGACATCAAAGTCATAGCCGTAGAGCCGAAGTCAAGCCCTGTGCTCAACGGAGGACCAAGTGGTCCACACAAGATCCAAGGCATCGGCGCAGGCTTTGTGCCGAAGACCTATGACGCCACCGTCATTGACGAGGTGTTCGACGTAGACAATGATGATGCCATCCGCACGGGTCGAGAAATAGCTCAACAAGAAGGACTACTGGTAGGCATCTCCGCAGGAGCCGCTCTCTTCGCTGCCACTGAGATAGCGAAGCGGCCTGAAAACAAAGACAAGAAGATTGTCGTCTTGCTGCCCGACACTGGCGAGCGATACCTCAGTACGGTCCTCTATGCCTTTGACGACTATCCACTGGCCGACTAAATGTGTAGTTGTTAACTCAAGTTTTGAAGTTTAAAAGTTTATAAGTTAAGGAGTTAAGCCATTACCACTGTCATAAAACATTCATAATATGGGCTAATGGCTTAACTCCTTAACTTCTTTACTTCTAAACTACTTAACACTAAAGGTGTTTTCTGTTCGTCAACTATGTACGTAGGTACCAATCGGCTCTCCGTCTATCACTTTCTTTAGATTGCCGATCACGTCCATATTAAACACATAGATGGGCAGATGGTTGTCATTGCACATCACAACCGCCGAGAGGTCCATCACCTTCAGGTTACGCTCCAGAATCTCCTCGTAGGTGATATCGTCAAATTTCACCGCTGTGGGGTCTTTCTCCGGGTCAGCGGTATAGATACCGTCCACACGGGTGCCTTTAAGCATCACGTCGGCCTCTATCTCCACACCACGCAACGACGAGCCGGTGTCGGTCGTGAAATAGGGTTGTCCTGTGCCTGCGGAGAAGATACAGACCTTACCGGCCTCCATCTCTTCGATGGCTTTCCACTTGGAGTAGAACTCGCCTATCGGTTCCATACGGATAGCAGTAAGCACTTTGTTGGCCACACCCACGGAGGTCAGTGCCGAACTCAGAGCCAGGGAGTTGATCACTGTAGCGAGCATACCCATCTGATCGCCTTTCACACGGTCAAAACCTTTGGTGGCGCCACTCAGACCTCGGAAGATATTTCCACCACCGATGACGATACCTATCTGTACACCCATCCCATGCACTTCTTTGATCTGACGCGCATAGTCTGCCAGGCGCTGCGGATCGATGCCGTAACCCTGACTGCCCATGAGGCTCTCGCCACTGAGCTTTAGAAGAATTCTTTTAAATCTTGGCATAACTAATGATCGATTTATAAAAATAATACTATTTACTAACTACTATCTACTATTTACTAATTACTAACTACTAATTACTAACTACTAATTACTAATTACTAATAACTACTAATTAAAAAACTCACTTCTTTAAAGGCATAACTCCTAAGACGCCCCTGCTCATCGCGCAATATGAGGTGTCCATCATCCTCCACATGGTCGATGGAGGCGCGGAAGGTTCCATCCTTATCTTCATAAGAGAACAAGCCGTCACGACGATACAGACGCGTATGGTAGAGGGCGGAGACAGCATCTCCCTCACCCCGGTAAATAAGATCGAGATAATACTCCAACGCACGAAGTGTGCGCTCAAGCACCTCTTCCAAAGGTATCTCACGATCTATAATCTGTGCCAACGACACCGGATTGGGGGCATCGCTGTAAAACACACGTTGATTGACATTGATGCCAATACCAAAAATACATTTCTTCAACCCTTCAGAAGATACGGACGTCTCAATAAGTGTACCGCTAATTTTCCGGTCACGCCAATAGACATCATTGGGCCACTTCAAGGTGATATCATCAGTATAAGCAGCCAAAGCATCTCCAACAGCTAAGGCACCAGCTTCAGACAAAACAAACTGGCGATTCACAGGCACATTCTGTGGGGTGACAGCGATACTGAACAGAAGGTTCTTCCCTGCCTCACTCTCCCAATGGTTGGTTCCCTGCCCCTTTCCAGCCGTCTGGTAACTGGCCACCACCACCGTCATACCATCATCGGGCGACAAAATGAAGTCGTGAAGATAACGGTTGGTGGAGTCGGTCTCCTCAAGATATATGACACGTCGTCTCATAGTATTCACATCATAGGGGGCACAAAAGCATTTTCTATATGGTCGATCTCAGCACGACTACCATCGCCCACCACAGACAAGACATCGAAGCGGATATCGCACTGAAGCTGATAACGGCGCACGTAAGCATTGGCCGCAACAGCCAGGTTGCGCATCTTGCGCCAGTCTACAGACTCCTCGGGAGTGGCATAGTCGACATGGCTACGTGTCTTCACCTCCACGATGGCCAAAGTGCCTCCATCAGGGGTAAGAGCCGTGATGTCCAGGTCGCGATGACCCATACGCCAGTTGCGATGACAGATGCGGTAACCTTTGCGCTGCAGATACTCAGCAGCTTGTTGCTCACCCCATTTGCCTAAATTATTATGTGCCGCCATTTTTTACGCAAATATAGATAAAAAAACTGATTTTCAAACCTATGAAGATAAAATAATTGCTTTTTATGGGTTGGAAACAATAAAATGGTTGAAAATTTGCGAGAGCTTACTAAAAAGAGTATATTTGTCGAAAATTCGAAAAACAAATATAGTCTATGCCCACCGATATTGATTATATGCGCAAAGCACTGGCCGAGGCAAAAATGGCCGAGGCGCAAGGCGAGGTACCTATTGGGGCGGTGATGGTCTGCAAAGGACGTATCATCGCACGCGGTCACAATCTCACCGAGTTGCTCCACGATGTGACAGCCCATGCTGAGATGCAGGTCATCACATCCGCCGCCAACATGCTCGGCGGGAAATACCTCACCGACTGCACCCTCTATGTCACCGTGGAGCCCTGTGTCATGTGTGCCGGTGCCATCGGATGGGCGCAAATTTCACGCATCGTCTATGGTGCGCCCGACGACAAGAGGGGCTACCGACGATATGCGCCCGCTGCGTTACATCCCAAAACGGAGGTCACCGGCGGTGTGTTGGAAGAGGAGTGCCGCCAACTGATGCAAAATTTCTTCAGAAAAAAAAGAAACTGAAAAGGATATCCCACCGTATAAGGATACCTACTATCAAGAGGGTGTGTCAAAATAGGCGCACTCTCTTTTTTGTAAAAAAAAGCTCAAAGGCCGAACTTTCCCAAGCTCGGCCTTTGTTATGTCGTAAAAATTGTGTACCTTTACGACACCAAAATTAAGTTATGCAAAA
>JAEEGL015719155.1_pt1 | contig 105735 bp, 67 predicted proteins | sample 9134231 | NCBI WGS metagenome assembly JAEEGL01 (sample SAMN16246548, study PRJNA631951) | gut metagenome | biome: gut microbiome; feature: rumen; material: fiber-attached | host: Bos | place: Iran: Karaj | collected 2018-10
CGGTACCATCACCGTTTATGACACCGCCACCCTGACTGTCACGGGCACTACCGAACAGACCTTATGCCTCGGCAACAAGCTCAGCACCATCAACTTTGCAAAGACGAATGGCGTCTATGCAAACACCGGCACCCTGCCTGCGGGCGTAACGTTTGCAGGTGACAGCATCTCCGGCACGCCGACCGAATATGGCGAGTTCACTTACACTGTCAAGATCGTCAGCGCCAACGATTGCAGTGCCTTCGACAAAACACAAATTGTAAAGATCACCGTCAACGACACCGTGCAGCTGACCGTGAGCGGCGACACCACCCAGACCAAATGTCTCGGTGAAGCCCTTGCCGACATCACCTTCTCCGTGACGAACGGAAACGGCGCTCTCGTTTGGACCTCCATACCGGCAGGTGTGACACAAAGCGCCACTGGAATCTCTGGAACACCCACGGCTGCCGGCACCTACAAATACACCTACACTGCTACCAGCAACTACAATTGCAATCCGAAGACCGTTACCGGCACCATCACCGTCAACGACACCGTGGTGCCCACGATTTCGGCCAACAACGAAAACGAGATCTGTGTCAGCGCTTCCGAGACCCGCGACACCATCACCCTTTCCACCAACATCACCGAAACGGGCTATACCTTCGCATGGACACTGGACGGCGGTACAGCCGTTGACAACACCGAACTGACCAGCAGCACCGTCAAGGCGCAGTGGGCCACTGCAGGCACGAAGAACATCCAAGTCGCCATCACCAACAGCACCAGCAGCTGCGTCAGCAGAGCAACTGCCAGCATCAAGGTAAACGACGTCATTCCGTTCACCGTAGCCCACACAGCAGGACTTCAGAGCGGAGAATACCGCATCTGTGCCTACGACAAGGACACCCTCACACCCAGTGTGGAATCGGGTATCACCTACACATGGACCCCGAACAACGGTTATCTTACTGAATACAATTCTTACAAACAAATCTTCAGCCACAACGTGTCCGCAAAATACACCTACACGGTCAATGGTCTTGTCACCACAACGGGATGTCAGACGAGCCAGACCGTTTCCATCATTGTGGACTCCGTGCCCACTGTCAACGTTACTGCCGTCGATGTAACCTGCTTTGGCTATAACAACGGTTCCCTCACCGCCACCGTGACCGGCGGCACCGGTAACTATTGCTACAAATGGAGCGATAACAATACAAATGTATGCAGCCAACCCAACACACACAGCCGCGGCAACCTCCAGGGTGAAACCCTTACACCGGGTGCCTATCCTGCCACTTACACCGTGACCGTTACGGACATCCACGGTTGCACCGTCACCGGCGAGGCCACCATCAATGAACCCATCGCTCTCACCGTGACCAAGACACAGCATGAGAATGTGGACTGCTACAGCGGCAATAACGGTATCCTTGCCTATAGTGCCACCGGCGGCACGCAAACCGCAAGCGGAAACTATAACTTCAAGTTCAACAGCAACGATCCTGAATCCGCCACAGCGAAAATCTACAGCGGGCTCTATGCCAGCATCGACACTATCAAAGTGACCGACGCCAAGGGTTGTTCCGTCACCCTCTACGACACTATCCGTCAGCCGGAGGATTCTCTGCAATTCATCCACTACGCATCCAAGGATGTGGACTGCCACGGCGATGCCAACGGCAAGATCCAGTTCACCGTCTCCGGCGGCTGGAACCCCGGCACCTACAGCTACTCTTGGAAAAAGGGTGACAACGACATGAGCTTCAACGACACCATCAATTCGGTACTCACGGCTGGAACCTACACCATCACGGCCACCGACGACAGCCTCTGCCCCGCCACGCTGACCGTCACCATCAACGAGCCTGAGGTGCTGGTTCTCACCGCCACCGACAGCGCCGACATCAAGTGTTTCGGCGACAACAACGGTGTGCTCAAAGTAAATGCCGAGGGCGGCAATGGCAGCTACGAATACAAATGGGATGACCACGATTTCGCCGCTGGCATCACCGAGAAGAACGACTTGACACCGGGTCTGCACACCGTAGTGGTGAAAGACGCCAAGGGTTGTAAAGACACCGTCCAAGTCACCATCGAGACACCTGACACGAAACTGGCTGTAAGCCACGATTCCATCAATCCGAGTTGCTTCGGCCTTTTCGACGGTAAAATCGTCGTGACTGTCACCGGCGGCCGTACGCCTTACACCACAAGTTGGGACAATGAGAGCGGCATCACCGCTACCGAGCGCACCGAACTTCCCAAAGGAAACTACTACTTCACCGTAGTCGATGACAGCCTCTGCGTGGCACACGACACCATCCGACTCACCGAACCGGAAGAATTCCATGTCGCCATCAGCGGCATCACCGACAACCGCGACAGTCTCTGCGCATCCGAGCTCGCCAACTACACGGCTTTCCTGACAGCTGCCGAAGCAGGCTACACCTACCAATACCAATGGTACAAGGACGATGTGGTCATGACGGACAGCACCAATGCCCAAATCACCAACCTCAGCAATCCGAACGGAGAGTACGAGTACAAGGTGATCGTCACCCAGCAGACCACTTCCACCCCCTGTACACAGAAAGACAGTGTCGTTCTCACCGTTCTTGAGGTTCCCAATGTAACCATCACCGCACTTAACGACACCATCTGCTTCGGTACCGAGGCCAAGCTGACCGCCAGTGGCGCACAGGCTTACGCCTGGACCCTTAACGGCGTCGACAAAGGCTCCGCTACCGAGATCGCCATCGAACAGGCCGCCGGCACTGACGAATATTTCGTTCACAACTATGTACTGACCGGAACCAACACTTACGGCACCAAGAACTGTGCAGCGACTGACGACACCGTGGTCATCATCAACAACCCGTACGTCACGCTGACCCCGATGGCCGACCAGACTATCTGTGCAAGCACCACGGCCACACTCGCTGCCTCCGTTGCGACCAAGGCCAACGACCGCCTCGGCTACACTTGGAAATCCAGCAAGCTGGATGGCAGCGGTATGGAAGACATTGCCGACCGGACAAGCTCCATCACGGTTGAGCCGGCCGATACCACCGTCTATTACCTGACCGTGACCGACACGGTGGGCGAATGCACGAAAGTGGCTTACGACACCGTCATCGTGAACGTGAACAACCCCGCTGTCACCCTTGCGGAAATCACCTTTGATCCCAATGACACCATCTGTCTTGGTGAAAGCGCTACGCTGACGGCCTCCTACACCGCACTCAAGGGCGAGATTTCCTACAAGTGGAGTGCTGAAGGCACCAACAGAGCAGACACCACCGTCACGCCCGGCCTCGGTGAAAACACCTACACCGTGACGGCCACCGCCACCATCGGTACCTGCTTCGTCACTGCCAGCAAAACGGCAACTGTTGTGGTGAACGACACCGTGACACTGACCCAGATCAGCGGTCCAAAAGACACCGCCATCTGCGAAGGCCAGTCCATCCCCAACATAGTATTCAATGCCACCAACAGTACACTGTCCATTGAATGGGAGGGCGGCAACAGCCACGGCCTCTCCTTCGACGACGTAAACGGCGCCATTTCCGGCACACCTACGGCAACGGTCACCTACACACTGAAGGCCACCAGCAACAATGCCCCGCAGTGCATTGAAAAGACCGTCACCCATACTATCACCGTGAGCGACACCGCCGACTTCACCATCACTGCAAAATATGGTGAAATCTGCGCCAACGCTTCCGACACCCTCACCGTTACGGACGGATACACCTACACATGGGATGTGCCGACCGGACTGACAATGACCGACGGAGCCAACGAATACAAGAAAGCGTTCACTGGCACCCCGACCACCAGTACAACCTACACGGTCACAGTGACGGCCGCTACCGGCTCTGGCTGCCAGACCACCATGACGAAAGACATCACCGTGGACTCCCTGCCGCGCCCGACCATCACAGCAAATGCTGAAAACATCTGTCTCAGCGCTTCAGAAGCCAACAACGAACTCGTCATGTACACCCAGACCAACTATAACGACTACGAATGGAATCTGGGAACAGACGGCAGCGCCGCCAACTACAACGGACAAGAAATCAATGCGAAGTGGGCTGAAACTGGCGAAAAGACCGTCACCGTCACCGTGAAAGACGAAAAAGGATGTTATGGCACAGGCACCAAGAACATCACCGTCAAGGACACCACCACCTTCGCTTTCACCAGCAAGGACGGCGACTTTGAAATCTGTATAGGCAATATCGACACCCTGACCGCCACAGACGGCCTCACCTACACATGGCCCACCGCTTCCGAACTGACAGAAAACGGAAATAATTCACGCATCTTCACCTCCAATACGAAGGGCGTGTACAACTACAATGTAACGGGTGTGAACAGCGACGGATGCCAGCTCACCAAGACCGTGACCGTCACCGTGGACACCGTTCCCGCCATCACTCTCACACCCTCTGACGTGCTTTGCTACGGCGAAAGCACCGGTAAGATTACAACAACCGTGACCGGCGGCAACGACTTCACCTACGCTTGGACGAACAGCGCCAACGAAACAGTCACGGACATCAACGCCCTGCCCGTCGGCAGATACTACGTGACCGTCACCAACGACTACGGCTGCACGGCCACTGCCAACGACACCATCAAACAGCCCGACACACTCACCATCGAAGTGTCCGCCATCACGAATATCGCCTGTAGCTATAGCGGCAATATGGGCAGCATCTCCGTGGAGGCACACGGTGGAAAGACGCCCACCTACACCTACAAGCTCAACGACGGTGACTTCCTCGAAATCACCCCGACTTGGACTGATCTGAACAACGGCGACTATACCATTACCGTAAAAGATGAAAACAACTGTACGGCAAGTGTGGACACGGTCATCAAGCGTCCTGCTGTCTTGGCTATCACACACGATTCCATCAATCCCACCTGCTTTGGTGAGACCAACGGTGAAATCACCGCGCATGTAACAGGCGGCAACGAAGGCACGCTCACCTACGCATGGTCGAACAACGGAAGCACCAATGAGACCCTCAGTGACCTGACTGCAGGCAAATACACCCTCCAGGTCAACGATGTCAAGGGTTGCGTGGCACACGACACCATCATCCTCACACAGCCCGAAGAATTCAACATTGCCATCAGCGGTGAAGACAGCATCTGCGCCGAAGGCAACACCGAGTTTGTGGCTACTCTTGGCGCTACCGGAAGCAACTACACCTACCAGTGGTACAAAGGAACTACGATTAGCGATGAAACAAAGATAAGCGGGGCAACCAGCACTACCCTTTCCAGCGTATCCGAAGCCAACACTTACTACATTGTAGCAACCCAGACCAACGGCACCGAATTCAGCAGCAGCACTTGCACCCAGAACGACACGGTGAAACTGACCGTCCTGGCACTTCCCGAACTGGTGTTCTCCTACGACCCGGACGACACCATCTGCCTCTACACACCTGCCATCATCTCCGTGACCGGTGCTGACGACTATTCTTGGACTGATGGTCTCGGTTCCGACCTCGGCTCTAACGATGTCGTTGACGTTGAACCCACAGTTGGCATCCACGCGTTTGAAGTGACCGGTACTAAAATCTATGGCACAAAGAGTTGCGTTGCCACAGCGAAAGACACGGTGGTTGTTCTGCCGTTGCCGAGCGCTTCCCTCACGGTGAACGGAACTGCCGTCACTGCAAATGACTACGACCTCACTATCTGTGAAAGAGAAGTGGTTACCTTCAGCGTGCCTTCACAGAGCGGCATGACCTACACATGGAAAAAGGACAACGCTGCTATTGAAGGAGAAGAGGGCAACGAACTCGTGCTTGCCTCCGCATCAAGCAGCAACAACGGTGTTTACAATGTGGTAGTGAAGAATAGCACAACCGGCTGCGACAGCACCTCCTACACGGTGAAGCTCACTGTGAACGAGCGTCCGGATGCCTCCATCACTGCCAACCACAACAACACCACCTTCACCAGTGGAGAAGCTGTATGCGCAGAAGCAGATGTCGTGCTTAGCATTGCTACCACCTCCAGCGACTACACCTACCAGTGGAAGAAAAACGGAAGCGCATTGGATGGAAAGACCGAGGCTTCCCTCACCCTTAGCTCCATTGCACTCTCCGATGCCGGCGAATACACCTTGTATGTGAAGAACACCACGACCAATTGCGACACCACCACCCTGCCGTTCATCCTCAAAGTGAACGCTCTGCCGGTGGTCACCCTCAGTGAAGACAACGAGCTCTCGGTCATTTGCGCCGACAGTGCCTTCCACTTCACTGTCACTTCCGACACGGTGATCAGCACCTACAACTGGACACGCAACGATATCTCCATCGAAGGTACAGCCACGCTCCGTGCCACCGAGTCTGGCACCTACAAAGTGGCTGTGATCGACCATAACGGATGTCAGGCCACCACCAATGAAATGGCAGTCAAAGTGAACGCTCTGCCGGTGGTTTCCATCAATGAAGAAAATGGCAATACCGCCATCTGCGCCGACAGCGCCTTCCATTTCACCCTCGTAAGCGACACTGCATTAGTGAGCTACAAGTGGATGCGCAACGGCGACTCCATCAACAACACAGCCGTCATCCGCGAAGCCGGTCTGGCCGCAGGTTCCCACACCTACACCGCCACCGTGGTGGACCGCAACAGCTGTAAAGTCACCACCAGCGGTTTTGCCGCCACCGTGAATGCACTGCCCATCGTCACAGTCAATGACGAGGAGATTTGCCGCAACAGCTCTGTGGTACTTGAGGCCACTGGAGCGAACACCTACGAATGGACACCGGCTGACAGTCTGAGCGGCTCCACCGGCGCTTCCGTCACCTTCTCGAGCAGAGGACAGGGTACGTTCAACATCATCGTGACCGGTACAGACCTGAACAACTGCTCTGCCTCCGACACCGCCACCATCAAGGTGAACGACCTGCCCGGAGACGGCAACCTCGCAAATCTTGCGGACAAGGAATTCTGCAAGGGTGGAGTCAGCGGCTTCAAAGTCAGCGGCTTCAGCTCATACACATGGACCTGCGTTCCTTCAGACGGTAGCCTGAGCGCAGAAGGCGACACGGCAACCTTTACCGGCAACACTGCTGGCAACTATGTTGTCAAGGTTGAAGTGACCGATGCCAACGGCTGTAAGAGTTCCACCAGCGCCAATATAATCGTGGATACACTGCCCGTTCCGACCATCACGGTGAATGCCGACGTTTGCGTGAACGGCGACCTCGAATTCACCACCGAAGGAGACAATGTACATGATTATGTTTGGAATTTTGACGGTGAAAAAGTCGATTCCACCGGTGCCACATTGAAACTGAAATGGGATGCTGCCGGCGAAAAGACCGTCACTGTCAACTACACAGACAATAACAACTGTACGGCTGCTACCGCCACCAGCAAGACCATCACGGTTCACGCACTGCCCGTGGTTGAAATCACCGAGGGCCGCGAAACCAGCATCTGCCGTGGAAGCAGCATCACCCTGCACACTACGATGGACACGCCCGAAGCCACCGACTTCCTTTGGGACAATAACGTGGGCGATGACAATGAGGTCACTGTGACACCCGTCACCGATGACTCCACCTTCGTCGTAACCGGCAGTTACCAGCCCGTTGATGGTCTGACCTGCGCAATCACCGACACCATCACCGTGCATCTGAAAGACACCGTGAAACTGACGGTGGACATCGAATCTCAGAACAAGTGCCTCGGTCAGGCGATTGACGACATCACCGTAACTTACGAAGCCGCCACGCTGAGCTGGTTGCCGACCACCTTCACCGAAAGCCTGACAGCCACTGAAGGCACGAATTCCGTTACAATCTCCGGCAACATCACCCACGCCGGCGAATACACCTACGAAGTGACTGCCACCAGCACGAACAACTGCGAGCTGAAGAAGAAAACCATCACCATCACGGTAAGCGACACCAACAAGCTCTCTTCGGCTTCCAGCCTCAACCAGACCATCTGCCTGGGTACCGACATCGAAGGCATTGAACTTGACACGGCCAACTGCACGCTCACCTTCTCACCAGAACTCAACACGAAGGGTCTCACCTACAACGCTACGAACGCCACCATCAACGGTACGCCCAGTGTGGCAGAAAGCTTCACCGTCACCATCACGGCCACTCCCGCCACAGACGGATGCAACGCTGCCAAGACCCTCGAGTTCACCATCAACGTGCTCGACACCAACAAGCTTGAATTTGCAGATCCGGCCACCGCAACGCAAGAGATTTGCCTTGGCGAACCCATCGCCGACATCGTGCTTGACACGGCCAACTGCACGCTTGACCTCACAGCAGTCCTTGCCATTGAAGGTTTGAGCTACAATGCAGCTTTCCACAAGATTGAAGGCACACCTGCTAATTCCGGCAGCCACACTGTCACAATCACAGCAACGGCGACCAACCAGGTCAATTCCGATATGCCTTGCAACACTGTCATCATCCGTGAAATCACCATCAAGGTGAACGACACCGTGAAGATTGCCGCCACCGAAGGCGACGACCTCACCCGCAAGCTTTGTAAGGGCACTGACATCACCGAGGTCAAATTGTGGGCTACCAACGGCACCATCGCCCTCGGCAGCGGTTCCATTCCGACTGACCTGACATCCAGCTACCCGACAAGCGCCAATGACACCATCAAGCTGAACGGAACGATGACCATCGCCGGCACCTACAACTTCTACGTGGTGGCTACAGGTACCGCCTGCACTTCCTCCAAGGATTCAATGCTGGTTTCCATCACCGTGGACACCATCCCGTTCGTGGCCATCACCCCGGATGTGGACACCGTCTGCCCGAATGCTGACCTCCGTCATGCCACGCTGACCGCCACGGCGGGCTATGGCACCGGCTATGCATGGAGCTGCAGCACCGAAACCGCAAACAGCATCACTGTAACTCCTGAAAACAGCCAGAACATCTACACTGTCACGGTGACGAACGGTGAGAACTGCACCGCTACTGCCAGCGACACCATCCGCCTCTACACACTGTCCGTAAGCACCATCAGCGGCGACAACGAAATCTGCTTGGGCGAAAGCACCACCCTTACGGCGGCGCCCGATGCAGAGCATACCGCTGCCAGCTACGAATGGATCGGCATTGCCGGTGCAAACACCAACGAAGTGACGGTCAGCCCGGTTGCCGACTCCATCTTCCGTGTCAGAGTGGTGGACAACAACGGCTGCTACGACACTGCGAAGATCACCATCACGGTAGATACGCTGCCCACCGCCACGATCACGGCCAGTGCCACGACGGTGTGTCAGGACGGTACGCTTGAACTCTCTGCCGACAATGCCGGCAGCGGTCTCACCTACCTGTGGAAAGACGGCGCCGACAGCGTGTTCAACGCCCGCGTGTTCAACTTCGTGACTGACACGAACACCACGTCCGGCATCCACAACCTCTCCGTCAAGATCACCGACGGCAACGGCTGTGCAAACACCGGCACGAAGGATGTGACCGTAAGACTTGTTCCGATTCTCTCGGAAACGCACGATAGCGTGAGATGCTATGGGGAAAGCAACGCCGCCATCGATTTGAATGTACGCTACAAAGAATTGATTGTCGTTGACAACACCTACAGCTGGACGAAGGAAGGTGACGACTCCTTCACCCGCAACACCGAAGACATCACCGGACTCCGCAAAGGCACCTATAACGTGACGGTTTCCGACGGAAACTGCTCCGCCGAAATGTCCGTCACCATTGAGCAGCCCGACACGCTGACGCTCTCCTTCGCACACGCGGTCAGCCAGCTCTGCTCCGGTACCGACAGTCTGACAGTCGTTCCGGTCGGCGGCAACGGCAGCTTCAACTATGTGTGGACCACCGACGGCACCGACGGAAGCGAGACAGCCGACTCCATCCTGCGCATCAGCAACCTCTCAGCCGGCATCCACACCTACTCGGTCACGGTGACCGACGCCGAGGGCTGCACCGCCTACACACCGGAACATGAGGTCATCAGCGACCGTATCGAAGTGGCACACGAAATCAACCTCGGACCCGGTGAAACCTATGTACACGAAGGATACACCTATGGTTTGAGTCCTGATGATGAAGGCAAGACCTTCGAGGTTTTGGCCGGTACGCTTGGAACGGGCAACTGCGACAGTGTCTATATCTACACCGTCCACATGTATGGTATCGGAATGAACTTCACCAACAACACCTACACCATCCGTCACTCCGGCTACTTCAACAACTACCAGTTCACCCCGACCGTCGTCTTCGACACTATCCAGACCTCAACGGATGTGGACAACGAATTCTATGCTTTTGTCACCTGCAACGCCGACTCTATCGACAACAAGCGCATTGACATGAAGTACGAGATCGTCTTCAACGACGGTGCAATCTCCGACGACAACTTCAGCGACTATGTGGAGAACCTGCGGATGATGTCCTACTATGATCACGACAGAAACTTCTACGGAATTCCGCACATTGACTCTGCTCGCGGCGAGATGCCGGGAACCACGTTCCTCTATCAGTATCCCTCCAACAGTACGGCCTACTATTTCGACTACTTCAACTTCGGTGCCTTCCGTAACATGCCGCAAAAGATTCAATTCAACTTCACACAGCCCGGTACCTACACCATCAAGTTCACTGTGGAAGAGAGAGTTGAGAGCACCGGCGGCCAAACTTGGGGATTCTACAACCCGTACGTGGTCAACGGCGCATACGGTCCGCTCTGGGGCGGTCGCGGTGACACCTATACCGGCAAGAAGACCATTGCCTCTCGCAACATGACCGTCATTGTGGGCGAGGCCGGCAGCACACCGAGCACGCCGATTGTCACCAACATCGACAACTACGCAAACAACACCGTGCCCACCGTCACCACCTTCCCGAACCCGGCCCGCGACCTGCTCAACCTGAACATCAGCGGCATGGAAGGCAACACCCGCATCACCATCACCGATGCTACGGGCAAGCTGGTACGCGTTTACGAGGAGAACCTGCTGGGCAACGATGCCACCCTCACCTACGACATCGCCACCTTCTCGCAAGGCATCTACTTCATCAACGTTTACAACAACGAGACGATCCTCACCAACAAGTTCATCGTCACGAAATAATAAACGACATTTATGACATCAAGGGGGCGGCGGAAACAAAGCCCCCTTTTTTTAATGTATAATTACAAAATGCACAAAACCCTGTAGAAACGCAAAAATTTGCGTTTCTACAATGAACAAACCATACCGTAGAGACGTTTCATGAAACGTATCTACAAAAAACATTATTGAATTATCATGCAATCATTAGAAAACAGAATCATCGAGGTTTTTTCCTCATCACACGAAAAATACGGATACAAACAAATTTCAGCAAAGCTCCACATCTACGACAAAGAGGGGCGGGCCGAGGTGGTCCGCACCATTGAGAAGTTCGTGAACGTGAAGATCCTCCTCAAGGTGGGACGCGGAAAGTACCGCATCAACCCACGCTACCTGAGCAAGGAAACGACCGGACGCAACTATGCCACCGGGCGTCTGGAAGTGAAGTACGGAGGGGCTGCCTTCGTGATTCAGGAGGGAGACAACGAGGACATCTTCATTCCGGAACGCAAACTCAGCAATGCGCTGCACGGCGACCTTGTGAAAGTATTGGTCTATCCGCCCCGCGAAGGGAGGAGACCCGAAGGCGAGATTGTGGATGTGCTCGAACGGAGCAAGAAGCAGGTGGTCGGCATCATCAGCATGCAGAAAGGCATCGCCTTCTTCATCCCCGACAGCCCGTCATACCGCCACGACATGCTCATTCCCACCCGACTATTGAAGAAGGCCAAGAACGGCTACAAGGTGGTGGTGCGCATCGTCGATTGGACTCCCGGAAGCCGCAACCCCATCGGCGAAGTCATCCACGTCCTGGGCAAACCCGGCGACAACAACGTGGAGATGCAGTCCATCCTCGCCGAGAACGACTTTCCCCTCGCCTTCCCCGCCGATGTGGAAGAGGAGGCTGCGGCCATTCCCGTTGAAATCACGAAGGAGGAAATCCGCAAACGCCGCGACTGCCGCAACATCACCACGTTCACCATCGACCCCGCCGATGCAAAGGACTTCGACGATGCTCTCTCCTACGAAAAACTGCCCAACGGCAACTTCCGCATCGGTGTCCACATCGCCGACGTTTCCTACTATGTTCGCCCCGGCACGCTCATCGACAAGGAGGCCTACGAACGCGGCACCTCCGTCTATCTGGTGGACCGCACCATCCCCATGCTGCCGGAAGTGCTGTCGAACAACCTCTGCTCACTGCGGCCGCACGAAGACAAACTCTGCTTCAGCGCCATCTTCGAGATGACCGAAGGGGCCAAAGTGGTGAAGGAGTGGTTCGGGCACACCGTCATCAACTCCGATGAACGGTTCAACTACGACGAAGTGCAGCAGATCATCGACAGCGGCAAGGGACGGCTCGCCACCGAAATCAACGACATCAACGCCCTGGCCCGCATCTTGCGGAAGAAGCGGTTTGAGAACAACGCCATCAACTTCGAGACGGAGGAGGTCAAGTTCAAGTTGGACGAGAACGCGAAACCCATCGGGGTTTACCTGAAGGTTTCGACCGAAGCCAACTGGCTCATCGAGGAGTTCATGCTCTTGGCCAACAAAAAAGTGGCGGAACGCATCGGAAAGAAAACCGTTGCCAACAAGGAGCCGCGCACCTTCGTCTATCGTATCCACGACAAGCCGTTGGAGGAGAAACTGACCACTTTCAAGAATTTTGTCAAGAAAATCGGCTACGATTTCAAGGTGGGCTCGTCAAAGACATTGGCCAGTTCTTTCAACAAGATGTTCCAGCAGGCGAAAGGCACGCAGGAGTACGAGATGCTGAGCAAGCTTTCCATACGCACGATGGCGCGGGCCGTCTATTCCACCGAAAACATCGGCCATTACGGCCTTGCCTTCCCCTTCTACACGCATTTCACCTCCCCCATCCGGCGCTATCCCGACCTGATGGTGCACCGTCTCCTTGATCGCTACCTCGCCAAAGGAAACTCCGTGAACCCAAAGGAGTTTGAAGAGTATTGCGAACACTGTTCCCAAATGGAGCAGAAAGCCACCGAGGCGGAACGCGCCTCCATCAAATACAAACAGGCCGAGTTCCTCGCCGACAAGGTGGGACAGGTTTTCGAGGCCACGATCAGCGGCATCTGCAAATGGGGCGTCTTCGCCGAACTGAAAGAAAGCCACTGCGAGGGCTTGATCTCCATGCGGAAGTTCAACGACGACTTCTACTACATTGATGACGAAAACTACACATTGGTGGGACTGCACCACGGGCACAACTACCGTTTCGGCGACACCGTCACGGTGCGGGTCGCCGGCGTGGACATGGACCGTCGGCAAATGGACTTCGACATCCTGCCGGCTACGCAGAAATAAGGGAATGCGAACGAAGTGAGCAAAATGGTGAGCGACAGCGAACCAAAATCAAGGAATGGTGAGCGACAGCGAGCCTACTCCGGCAGCTCGTAAAAATAGTGAAAGTTAAGCTTGCGCGAGGCACTGCCTTTCACAATCAAATCCTGCGAGTTATCATTCAAGCGATGGAACGAACGAGCGCTGCACCGTGAGCCAAGGAAACCAGCGACCAAATCGTCATCCTCACATTCCACATTGGTATAGACCAAATGATCCATCACCACACTGGAGGAAATGGTACTGGTACGCACATAATTGTAGTATGTATCATTGACGGCCCACACTTCAAAGCAGATACAGGAGTCAGCAAGCAAATAACGGTCCACTGTGTTGTCCACCTCAATGTGGGAACAGAGGTATTCATACAATCTATAGGGATTGTATTGGAGGCTGGAAGTGGTGACCAGAGACGGGGTTACGTTGCGGCGAATACTTTTGCGGACAGTGACTCCCGTAGTCCTGTTTATTTCCACATAATTGAAATACTGATAGACTAAATAGGCGACGGAATTCTCAGCATCCTTATATTCTATAGTATTCATATTGGTGTGAGTGATATCCACAGACTGTGCCTGGGGCTTTGTTATCCTCATTTCGCCCACCACGCTGGTTTCAGCTGTCACCACACGGCCCGTTTCCCTGTTGGTGATGACCAATTTATACGTATTGGCAGGGTCAATGGCGTGATTGACCACATACAGCAGCTGTTTTGGAGCCGACATATCGCCGTTGAGGTCGCGGGGGATGGCGGTGGTGGTGTCCAATCGCCATGTACTGATCTTGCGGCCATTGTTGTACTCCTCCATATCCACTGTGATTTTGTCAAAATAGTATAGGCTGTCATAAATCTGCGCCGCTTCGTAAGCATTTCCATCGGTAAGGAAACCCTTGTAAATCTTTACATATTGGACCCCTTCGCTGGCATCAAGGATGCCATAGACAATGGTGGCGTCGCGGTATGGTGCGTTGGAATTGAAATCCTTGGAGCAGGAAAACATCAGAAAGGGCAACAGCAAGGCGCATAAACACGCATAAAATCTCGTTCTCATATCCATTGAAAAAAACGTGCAAAAGTACGACTTTTTTAGCACTTTCCAACCTTCAAACTTTCCTACTTTTTTTATACCTTTGCAAGCATTTTGTATCAACAAATTAATTTTATAATTAATTGATATTCAATAATATAAAATAATAGAAAAATTATAACTATCACTAAAATCATTACAAGATGACGAAAAAGTACAACTGGATCAACAACATCCTCGGGTGGGTCATCGGCATTTTTGCCTCCGCAGTGTATATTATGACGGCGGAGCCGACGGCCTCTTGGTGGGATTGCGGCGAGTACATTGCCACGGCCAACAAACTGTTAGTGGGGCATCCCCCTGGAGCACCGACCTTCCAGCTTCTGGGCCGTGTTTTCAGCATGTTCGCCGGGGGCGATGTGACGAAGGTGGCTGTTTGCATCAACAGTATGTCGGCTATTTGCAGCGGACTCACCATCATGTTCCTGTTCTGGACGATGACGATGCTAGGACGCAAGTTGGTGGCGAACATGGAAGGCGGGATGACCGCCGGCCGTATGGCGGCCCTGTTCGGTTCCGCGCTTGTCGGCTCGCTTACCTACACCTTCACCGACACCTTCTGGTTCTCCGCTGTGGAGGGTGAGGTCTATGCGATGTCCTCCTTCTTCACCGCATTGGTGTTCTGGTGCATCCTGAAATGGGAATTCGAGTACGACAACCCGAAAGGGGATGTCAACCCGAACCGATGGATTGTGCTTATCGCCTATCTGATAGGACTTTCCATCGGTGTTCACCTGTTGAACTTGCTGACCATTCCGGCCGTGGTGCTGATTGTCTATTTCAAGCTGTCGAAGAACGCGACGGTTTGGGGTGTGGTGCAGACCATCGCCCTTGCTTCAGTCGTGGCCGCCGTCTTTTTCCCGACCGTGGCGATGCTCCTCATCTGGCTTTTCATTTCCCTGCCGCTGCTGGTCATCTGCTACCGCAAAGGAACCTTCAGCTCGTTGGCCGAGTGGGGCATCCTATTCTCCCTCATCGGTTCATTCATTCTGCTGGGACTCATCCTTTACGGAATCATTCCCATGATTGTGAATCTGGCCGGCAAGTTCGAGATCTTCTTCGTCAACAGTTTCGGAATGCCGTTCAACTCCGGCACCATCATCTACTTCCTCATCATCGCGGCACTCATTGCTTGGGGGCTTTGGTACGGCTACAGGAAAGGCAAAGGAAATCTGGTGGCCGGTGTTTACTGCTTCCTGTTCCTGCTCATTGGCTACTCCACCTTCTTCGTGCTGACCATCCGTTCCAACGCCAACCCGACGATTGACGAGAACAATCCGGAGGATGCGGTGGCCCTTCTCGCCTACCTGAACCGCGAGCAGTACGGCGACACTCCGTTCCTCACGGGCCGCACCTACGACTCCCGCCCGTCGCGCTACGAGAACGGCAACCCCGTGTATGTGCGTGACGACGCTGCCGGCAAATACGTCATCTCCGACAAACGCGAAAACTCCGTCCCCTACTACGACGAAAGCCAGAAGCGTTTCATGCCGCGCATGTACGACCACGACCACAAGGCCAACTACATCAACTGGATTTATGCCAACGACCCCGTGAAAGCGGCGAAACTGCTCAACAAGACCCGCATTCCCGACTACCAGGAGAACATCAAGTTCATGCACACCTACCAGTTCTACTATATGTACTGGCGCTACTTCCTCTGGAACTTCAGCGGCCGCCAGGGCGATGTGCAGGGCACGGGCGGCGAGCTTGAAGGCAACTGGATCACCGGCATCAACGCCATCGACCAGATTTTCCTTGGCAAGCAGGCCGACTTGAAAGCCAACGAGAACAAGGGGCACAACAAGTACTACATGCTGCCGTTGCTGCTGGGCATCATCGGCATCCTTTTCTATTCCAGCCGCGACGGGAAGAACTCCTTCATCGTGCTGATGCTCTTCCTGATGACCGGCTTGGCCATCGGCTTCTACCTGAACATGTACGCCTTCCAGCCGCGTGAACGTGACTACGCCTTCGCCGCGTCGTTCTATGCGTTCAGCATCTGGGTGGGCTTCGGCGTGTTCGGCATCTATTCCTTGTTTGAAAAACTGAAAAACAGCAAGGTGCAGGTGATTGCCGCCGTGCTGACCACCTGCCTCTGCCTCGGCCTCGTTCCGGGATTGATGGCTTCGCAGAACTGGGACGACCACGACCGTTCGCACCGTTACACGGCGCTGGCCGCAGCCAAGGCATACCTCGACTCCTGTGCCCCCAACGCCATCATCTTCACGATGGGCGACAACGACACCTTCCCTCTCTGGTACGCCCAGGAGGTGGAGGGATACCGCACCGACGTTCGTGTCTGCAACCTGTCGCTGCTCTCCGCCGGCTGGTACGTGGACCAGATGAAGCGCAAGGCCTACAATTCCGACCCGCTGCCGATCTCGATGGAGAAACTGCAGTACCGCGACGGTACCCGCGACGCCGTCTTCTTCATGCCCGGAAACGGTGAGTACCGCGACCTCAACTCCGTGATGGAAATCATCAAGCAGCCCCAGTTCAACGGACAGTCGCGCCTGAAATGCGGTTCCAACCTTCCCTACTACGGTGCCTACGTGGGACAGGACATCCCCGCCAGCTTCTCCATACCCGTCGACCGCGAAAAGGTTCTCGCCAACGGAACCGTGAAGGAGAAGGACAGCACCCTCATCGTGGACCGCATCCGCTGGAACCTGAAGAACACCATCGCCTCCCGCTCCACACTGGCGGTCCTCGACATCCTCGCCACCAACAACTGGGAGCGCCCCGTCTATTTCGCCACCTCCATGGGCAGCGACGGCTACTTCGGTCTGGAGGAATACTTCCAGCAGGAAGGCTTCGCCTACCGCCTGGTGCCCATCAAGTCGGGCAGAGCCGGCCGTGTCGACAGCGACATCCTGTACGAGAACGTGATGAACAAGTTCGACGACCACACGCGCATCGACCGTGTCAACCATCCCGACGCACCGGCGCAGGAACCCTACCCGTACGCTTGGGGCGGCGTGAACGACCCGCGCGTTTACAATTCCGACGACAACATCCGCACCTGCTACTACATCCAGAACATCCACAGCCGCCTCGCCCAACAGCTGATCAGCGAGAACAAGCTCGACAGCGCGGAGCGGGTGCTTGACCATTGTCAGAAGGTGCTTCCCAACGACCTCATCTGCTATAAGCTGAACCGCAATCCCGGCTACACCGACCGCTGGATCGAACTTGCCAAGATGTACAACTCCTGCAACCCCGAAAAGGGCACGCAGCTGCTCAACACGATTTTGGATGTGATAAAGGAAGAACTCAACTTCTATGAAGGCGCGGACGAACGCACCCTGAAGATCCACAACGAGAACATTGAACTCATCTACACGATGTTCCTTCCCAGAATCATAGACTATTCCAAGCAACCGTTGGATTTCAGTGGTGTAAAACTCTCAAAGAGCGGCAATTACATGGTCACAAATGAAGAACGCACCATACAGCAGGCCATGGGCGCTGTGCAGTCGTTGGTGTCGGAACGCTCCATGCTCATCAGCCGTGTCAACAGTGGCGAAGAGAGCCGCGAGGACGCCGCCGACCGCATCCAGATGACGGAAGACCAGATCAACGACCAGTTGCAGGAGGCCGCCCAGAGCATGAAGGGTCTGGAACGCTCCATCCGCATCTTTGAAGCCTGCGGCGACCAGAACACGGCGGAAAAGGCGAAAGCCGTCCACCGCCAGTACGTTTCGCAATTGGCCATGTACTTCGGCGCCGATTCATTCGAGAGATATTAATCCAAACATCAACAAAGACAAAAATGAAAAAACTGACTTTCATTGCCGCCACCCTTTTCTGCCTTCTTATGGCAGGGTGCTCCTCATCAAAAACCAGCGACGCACCCGCGGAACGCACTGACGAGATAACAGCGGCCACACCATCCACAGAAAACACAACCGAAAAACCACAAAACACCCGCGATATGGAAAACCTGACCAAAGTATTGATCAAGACATCGGAAGGCGACATCACGATTGCCCTCTACGACAACACCCCGAAACACAAAGAGAACTTCATCAAGCTGGTGAACGACGGATTCTACAACGGAGTCCTGTTCCACCGTATCATCCAAGGGTTCATGATCCAGACGGGCGATCCCGAATCAAAGGGTGCGCCGGCGGGCAAGATGCTTGGCAACGGCGGTCCCGGCTACACCATCCCCGCCGAGTTCAAACCCGAGAACTACCACAAGCGCGGCGCGGTGGCGGCAGCACGCCAGGGCGACCAAGTGAACCCCACGAAAGCCTCCTCCGGCTCGCAGTTCTACATCGTGGACGGCAAACCTTTCAATTCCAACCTGATGGCCCAGATTTCGTACCAGTACGGCAAGTCCTTCACCGACGAGCAGCGCAAGGTCTATGAAACCATCGGCGGCGCCCCCTTCCTCGACGGCGACTACACCGTCTTCGGCGAAGTGGTGGAAGGCATGGACGTGGTGGACAAGATCGCGGCCAAACCCAAAGACCGCTACGACCGACCCACAGCCGATGTGAAGATCATTTCAACGGAAATAATAAAATAGGCATGATGCACCGCTTGTAGAGACGTGGTGCACCGCGTCTCTGACACAAGACAAACAACAAATTCAAAACAAATCCCATTTATGGACACCATTGATAAAATCACAGCAGAAATAGAGGCGTTCAAGGTGAACGCGGCGGCGGATCTGGACAATTTCCGTCTGAAATTCCTCAGCAAGAAAAGCGAGTTGCAGACCTTGCTGAGCGAGATCAAGAATGTGCCGGCGGAGCAGCGCAAGGCGTTCGGCCAGCAGGTGAACCTGCTAAAGCAGAAGGCGCAGGCCTTTTTCGACGAGCAGAAGCAGCGCATAGAGGACGCGGCACCGGCCACGGGCAGTCTCACCGACCCCACCCGCCCCGCCACTGCCGTCAAACTCGGCTCCCGCCACCCCATCTCCATTATGATGGACGAGGTGTGTGAAATCTTCGAGCGAATCGGTTTCACCACTGTCGCCGGCCCCGACATCGAGGACGACTGGCACATCTTCACCGCGCTCAACTTCCCGGAGGAGCATCCCGCCCGCGACATGCAGGACACCTTCTTCATCGACCAGAAGCCCGACATCGCGCTGCGCACGCACACCTCCACACTGCAGGTGCGCACGATGGAGAAGCATCAGCCCCCCATCCGCGTCATCTGCCCGGGCCGCGTATTCCGCAACGAAGCCATCACCTCCCGCGCACACTGCATCTTCCACCAGATGGAAGGGCTGTACATCGACGAGAACGTCTCCTTCGCCGACATGAAGCAGACCCTGATGTACTTTGCCAAGCAGATGTTCGGTGAGAACACACGCATCCGTCTGCGCCCCTCCTACTTCCCGTTCACGGAGCCGTCGGCGGAGATGGACGTGTCGTGCAACATCTGCGGCGGCGAAGGTTGCGCCCTTTGCAAGCACACCGGCTGGGTCGAGATCCTCGGCTGCGGCATGGTGGATCCCAACGTGTTGGAAAACTGCGGCATCGACAGCAAGAAATATTCCGGCTTTGCCTTCGGCCTCGGCATCGAGCGCATGACCATGCTCAAGTACAAGACCAACGACATCCGCCTCTATTTCGAGAACGACGCCCGCTTCCTCCAGCAGTTCACCGCGGCGAAACTGTAACTTCGCGTAGAAAGTAGGAAGTAGAAAGTAAGAGGTTGCCACCGCACAAGCCCCTCTTCATTCCAAACCTCATACCCTTAGACGCCACAATGTGACGTCTCTACAATCACAAACGTTATATAGAGCATGACCAACCTCCTTGATTTCCTGAAACGCAATTTTCACGTACTGACTTTTGTCGTGCTGCAAATTTTGTGTATGGTGATGATTTCAAGGACGATGAATTACCCGGGATTTGCGCTGGCACGGGTCACGAAGGTGCTCACCACACCCATAAACCGGCTATGCTACGGGGTGGTGCGCCACTTCAACTTCAACAAAGAGAACCAGTACCTGACCCGTCAGAATCTGGAGCTGCTGAATGCGCAAGAAAGCAACTTCCTCGTCAGCAGCGACTCGGTCACGGGCGTGGAAGGCAATTATACCGACACACTGGGGCGTACCAAGCGCGTGCGGCTCTACGAATACACCTCCGCCAACGTCATCTACAACACCATCCACAAGAAAAACAACTATCTGATGATTGACAAAGGCTCGGAAGACGGCATCGTCACCGACATGGCCGTATTGTCGGCGGACGGAGTTGTGGGCGTGGTGAGTGACGTGTCAAAGCACTTCGCCACCGTCATTTCGCTGCTCCATCCCGATTGCCAGATCAGTGCGAAAGTACAGCCTGCCAACCAGTTGGGAACCATCACATGGCGGTATGGCGACCCGCAGTCAGTCTATCTTGAAGACATTCCCGAACACCTCAACATCAATGAGGGCGACTCGGTGTTGACCAGCGGCTACTCCAACATTTTCCCCAGCGACATCCTCATCGGCACCGTTTCCGAAAAGAGCAAGAACCCCACGGCCAGCTTCCTCACCCTGAAGGTGCAGCTCGCCACCGACTTCAACCATATCAACACGGTGTACATCGTGCGGAACCTCTACCGCGAGGAACTGGAAACCCTTAAATCAAACATGAAAGAAGATGAATAAAACGACGTCCAACATCCTGCGCATTCTCCTGATGGTGGGGCTTCAAGTACTCATCTTCAACCACATACACCTTTTCGGCTTCCTCAATCCGAGTGTATATCTGCTGGCGTTGTTCCTGCTTCCGCTCGACCTGCCCAAATCGGCGCAGTACGCCATCGCCTTCGCCACCGGCTTTGTCGTGGACATTTTCCAATTCACCTACGGCATCCACGCCTCCGCCTGCATGACCTTCATCCTGCTCCGTCCCTACCTGATGAACGCACTGAACGTCAACAAGAAGAAAAACGACACGGAAGTGCCTGTTCCCGGCAAAAAAGACTTCAGCTGGCTGCTGACCTACACCCTATTGATGACCTTGGCACACCAGCTCATCATCACCATGCTGGAGGTATTCTCCTTCCGTCAGTTCCACCACACCCTGCTTGTCATTTTCGCCAACACGTTGTTTACCACGCTGTTAATTCTTTGTATTGAATATATTTTCATTCCCACAAAAAAACAAAATCTATAGATATGAAATCAAAATTAGTTATCGGAAACTGGAAAATGAACCTCACCTTCGAGGAGGCGGATGATTTGCTGAACGCCATCCAAGAGGGGCTTGCCGACTACAACCTTCAGACGGAGGTGGTGGTATGTCCCCCCTACCCTTATCTGGAACTTGCCACCGACCTGGCCGAAGAGTCCAACTTTTACGCAGGTGCACAGAACTGCAGCCAGTTCAACAACGGTGCCTACACGGGTGAAATTTCCGCCACCATGCTGTCGGCACTTGGCGTGGAATTCTGCATCGTGGGCCACTCCGAGCGTCGCAAATATTTCAACGAGAGCAACGAGGTCATCGCCCAGAAGGTGGACCGCCTGATGGAACAGCAGCTGATACCCGTGGTTTGCTGTGGCGAAACCCTTGAGGAACGCAAAGCAGGCAAACATTTCGAGGTGGTGGAGAAGCAGATCAAGGAGACACTTTTCCATTTGAAAAAAGAGGATTTCGAGCACGTCGTCATCGCCTATGAGCCCGTCTGGGCCATCGGCACCGGCGAGACCGCCACACCGGCCCAGGCCGTGGAGATGCACAAGTTCATCCGCAGCCTCGTCGAGAAGAAATACGGCACGGAAATCGCCTACAACACCTACATATTGTATGGCGGCAGCTGCAACGCCAAGAACGCCATCGACCTGTTTGCCAACGAGGACATCGACGGCGGCCTTATCGGCGGCGCCTCCCTCAAAAGCGGCGATTTCATCACCATCATCGAAGCCGCCGAAACCACCACCAAGGAGAATTAATAGGGTATAGTGATTAGGGAATAGTAAAGACGGTGCGTGCACCGTTTCATATATATGAAAAACAAAAACACCACAAATAATGAAAAGAACACGAATTATCGATGCAATCAAGCATTACAGTGAAATCGGCATTGGCACAGAGGTTTGTGTCAAGGGATGGGTGCGCACGAAGCGCGGCAACAATGCAGTGGCGTTCATCGCATTGAACGACGGTTCCATCGTCCATAACCTGCAAATCGTGGCCGACCTCGCCAATTTCGACGACGAAACGATGAAGAAGATCACCACGGGCTCATGCCTTCGCGTGGTGGGCACCCTCGTGGAGTCGCAGGGAAAAGGCCAGGTGGTGGAAGTCCAGGCCAAAGAAATCGAGGTTTACGGCACAGCCGACCCCGAAAGCTACCCGCTGCAGAAGAAGGGGCACAGCATGGAATTCCTCCGTGAAATCGGGCATCTCCGTCCGAGAACCAACTACTTCGGCTGCGTGCTCCGTTTGCGCCACGCCATGGCCTACGCCATCCACAAATACTTCAACGACAGGGGTTTCTTCTACTTCCACACCCCGCTCATCACCGCATCGGATGCGGAGGGTGCCGGCGAGATGTTCACGGTATCGACCCTTGATCCCAACAACCTGCCGAAAACCCCGGAAGGCAAGGTCGATTACAGCAAGGACTTCTTCGGCAAACACGTCAGTCTGACCGTATCCGGCCAGTTGGAGGGCGAGCTCGGTGCTTTGTCGCTGGGCAACATCTACACCTTCGGCCCCACGTTCCGCGCCGAAAACAGCAACACACCGCGCCACTTGGCCGAATTCTGGATGATCGAGCCCGAAGTCGCCTTCAACGACATCAAAGACAACATGGACCTCGCCGAGGACTTCATCAAGTACCTTGTGCAGTATGCCCTTGACAACAACATGGACGACCTCCAATTCCTCAATGACATGTTCGACAAGGAGTTGATCGAGCGGATGAAGTTCGTCATCAGCCACGACTTCGTGCGTCTGGGCTACACCGAAGCCATCGAAATTCTGGAAAAATCGGGCAAGAAGTTCGACTTCCCCGTAAAGTGGGGCATCGACCTGCAGTCGGAGCACGAGCGCTATCTCGTTGAGAACCATTTCAAAAAGCCCGTCATTCTGACCGACTATCCGAAGGAGATCAAGGCGTTCTACATGAAGCAGAACGACGACGGCAAGACGGTGCGTGCCATGGACGTGCTCTTCCCGAAGATCGGCGAGATCATCGGCGGTTCGGAGCGTGAGGAGAACTACGACAAGCTGATGCAGCGGGTGCAGGAGCTGCACATCCCGGAGAAGGATGTGTGGTGGTACCTGGAAACCCGCAAGTTCGGAACCGCGCCGCACTCCGGCTTCGGCCTTGGCTTCGAGCGACTGCTGCTTTTCGTCACAGGAATGACCAACATCCGCGATGTCATCCCGTTCCCGAGAACACCGCTCAACGCTGAATTCTAACCGCACAACAAGCATAAGTGGTTTGTTATTATTTGAAAACAAACCACTTATATATTTTGTTCTTCCATAAAAAAAGAACGATAAAAAAGTTATCCCCCACAAATCGGGCATAAAGAAAAAAGTTGTATTTTTGCCGCCCGAAAAAACGGGATATAGTACAGTTGGTAGTATGCTTGCTTTGGGAGCAAGAGGTCGTCAGTTCGAGTCTGGCTATCCCGACACAAGCAGAAACGGTTCCGTAGCTCAGCTGGATAGAGCAACTGCCTTCTAAGCAGTAGGTCCCGCGTTCGAATCGCGGCGGAATCACGAAAGAAAAACCGGTTTTGTAGAGACGCAACTCATTGCGTCTCTTTTTTTTTCACGAGCCCTACTTCTCCTGCAATTTGCAGAATTTGGCATAGTCGCCGCCGAGTGCGAGGAGTTCGTCGTGCGTACCGCGCTCGGTGATGCGGCCGTCACGGATGAACAGGATGCGGTCGGCACTGCGGATGGTGGAGAGTCTGTGGGCCACAACGAGGGTCGTGCGCCCCTCCATCAGCTTCTGCAACGACTGCTGTACCATGAACTCCGATTCGTTGTCCAAAGCCGAAGTGGCCTCGTCGAGGATCAGCACCTGCGGGTCCTGGAGGATGGCGCGGGCAATGCTCAGGCGCTGGCGCTGACCGCCCGACAGCCGCATCCCGCGGTCACCGATGATTGTGTCGTATCCCTCCTCCATCTCCATGATGAAATCGTGCGCCAGCGCCGCCTTCGCCGCACGCTCCACCTTCTCGGGGGTGGCCTCCGGATTGCCAAAGGCGATGTTGCTGTAAACCGTATCGTTGAACAGGGTAACATCCTGATTGACAATTCCAAAAATGGCACGCAAATCGCTGATTTTTATCTGTTTGATGTCAACACCATCCACCAGAATCTGCCCCTGTTGGATGTCGTAGAAACGGGGCAGCAAATCCACCATCGTGGACTTTCCGCTGCCGGAAGACCCGACCAGCGCGACACACTCACCTTTTTTTACAGTAAAAGAGATGTCACTCAGCACTTGCCGTGCATCCTCTCCCTCCGTCTGGTAGCTGAAGCAAACATCGCGGTACTCGATGGCGTCGTCGAACGACGCTTTCCGGACAGGATCCGGGACCTCCTCAATCACCTCGTCGGCATCCATAATCTGGTAGATGCGCTCGGCCGAAGCCATCCCTTTCTGCAAGGTATAGAACGATGAAACCATGCTCTGCGCAGGCGGAATCACTCGGGCGAAAATCACGATGAACATGATGAACATTTCCGGTCGCAACTCGTTCTCTTTCAATACAAAACCTGCACCCAAAAGCAGAACCAGCAGCAGCGCGGCGATACACAAGAACTCCACCAGCGGCGCACCCAGTTCCGTCTTGCGGAAGATCTTGCAGTTCAACACAAAGAAACGTTCGTTCATCTTCCGGAAATTGCGGTCGGTGTGGTCGATGGCATTGTACCCCTTGATGATGCGTAGTCCGCTGATGGCTTCGTCGAAGGCGGAACTCATCCGCCCCAGAATCTGCTGCGCCTCCATCGAATTGCGCTTGATGCTCTTCCCGATTTTGGCAATTAGAATGCCCACGGGAGGCAGAATCAGCAGCACCAAAAACGTTAGTTTATAGCTGATTGAGAAAAGGACGAACAGGAAAACCACCACCAAAAGCAGGTCGCGGCACACCATGCGGACGCTGCACACGATGGACCAGTCCACCTCTTGCACATCGGAGCCGATACGGTTGAGGATGTCGCCTTTTTTCTGCTTTCCATAAAACGAAAGCGGCAGAATCAGCATCCTGCGGTAGAGATCGCGACGGAGCGCCTTCACAAAACCCGTGCGGATGGGCGCGTTCATGTAAAGCCCGAGATAGCGGAAAAGATTCGAGAAGAACGTCAGCACAATCATCGTCAACGCAATGAAAATCAAGGCATAAAACTGTCCGTAGTTGTGAATGACGATTCCCATGTAGTAGTAAAACGTGTTGATGATGGCGGTGACGGAGCCGTCGAAAACGGGCCGCACGGTCACGCTGTCGCCGCTGCCGAAAAGCACGGAGAGGAACGGCGCCACCATTGAAAGGGAGAAAACCGAAAAGAAAGAGTACAGCAGATTGAACAGAAAAATCAGAAGGATATTTTTCTTGTATGGGAAGATGTATCGGATGAGACGCGGGAACAACTTCATTCTGAAAGATTTAGAATTTTCTGAACGGCAATGTCCGCGTGCCGCTGTTCCGCTTCGAGCGTCTGCCCTGCGATATGCGGGGTGAGGATGACGTTCTCCATTTCCGATAGTTGCAGAAGTGCGGATTCCCACTCGTTTTTGGGCGGTATTTTCAGCCGTACCGACTCATATTCAAGCACATCGAGGCAGGCGTAGCGCACTTTCCCGTCCCGAAGGTGCGAGACGAGTGCGGCGGTGTCCACCACGAGACCCCGGCAAGTGTTGATCAGGATGATACCGTCGCGGGCGGCATCCAAGAAAGCGTCATTGACAAGATGGTAGTTTTCAGGCAAATAATTAACATGCAAGGATATAACATTGCACTCCCGCAAGATGGTGGGCAAATCCGTCACGGTGACGAAGTCGTCAGCGATGTCGGTACGGAATTTGTCGTAAACATAGACTTTCGTGCCGAAAGATCGAAGGATGCGGGCGAAGGCGGGGCCAGTGTGTCCGTACCCGATGATGCCGATGGTTTGCGAGGCGAGTTCGGTTCCTTTGTTGGCTTCGCGCAGCCACTCCCCTCCCCGCACCTCGCGGTCGGACTTGGGAATATTCCGCAATGCGCTGAGCAACAGCCCGAAAGCATGTTCCGCCACGGCGTTGGCATTGCCTTCGGGGGTACTGATGCAGGCGATGCCGCGGCTTTCGGCGTAGGCGGTGTCGATGTTCTCGACGCCGGAGCCGAGGCGGGCGATGAACCGAAGGTGCGGCTTGCTGTCGATGAGCGGTTTGTCCACCTGGAAGCGGCTGCGTATCACCAGACCGCAGAGCGTGTCGGGCAGATGAAGGAACTCATCGTAGGTGATATCGCGGCGGGTTTCGCAGACGAAGCCGTGCGCTTCGAGGTCGCGGGACAGTGAGGGCGCGGCGCGGTCCACAATCAGGATGTTGCGGGGGGCGGGCATCGGCTAACTCACTTGTTCAACGGGCATTACAAAGGCACGGATTCCCTGTTGGGGTGCACTTTCGTCAAGTCGGTGGATTTCGTCCATCAGAGGAGCCACCTTTTCTGCGGGGATGATAGTAAAGATGGCAGAATTGAGGGTCGGCCACGCATGGGTGCCGTAATGCGGCTCCCCCGTTTCCGTGCCGCGTCCTTGGACCTCTTCCCAAAAGGTGAAGCCTCTGATTTCCAAGTTATCCAGAACCTCGATCAGTTCTATGTAAAATGCCTTGTAAAAGGAAATGAACACTGCTTTCATCTTTCAATAAAATTTGAGGCGGCAAAGATACGACTATTCGTAAAGTTCGGGCAACATTTATTGAAAATATTTTGTAATGTAGCTTGACACCACTGATACGAGGAAAAAAAGTCGTATTTTTGCCAACTTTTATAAAACATAGAACAACACATCAAAACATTATGATAAAAAAAGTTTTCGCGCTGATTTTCACATTGTTAATCGGTATCGCTACGGCATTTCCCCAATGTTCTGTAAGCATATCCGGCCCTACAGGCATTGTTTGCAATGGCGATAATGTCACACTTACGGCTTCCACTTCCGGTCCTGATCCCGGTAACTGTGCCCAAAGCGTGAACATGAGCAATACCACAACAACCGTCACTTGCGGAAGTTCCGTCTGCTTTTACGACTCTGGCGGGCCGAGCGGCGATTACAGTTCCTCATCAACACTCACCCATACCTTCCAATCATCAAACAATTCCACCATCACTATCACCTTTGTCACGGTGGATGTGGAAAACAGCTTTGACGAAGTGTACATTTACTCGGGCACAACCGCTTCTGGAACACCCTTGAATGACGGAAACCTATACAACGGCATTGCCGGCATGTCGTTCAGTTCCGCCACAGGAGCTATCACGGTGAAATTCGAATCCGACGGTAGCGTGGTCAAATCTGGTTGGCAGGCAGTGATATCGTGTGATGTATGCAGCAGCTACACTTATACATGGAGCAACGGTATGACCGGCTCAACCATCAATGTCTCACCCACTTCACAAACTACTTACACCGTTACTGCCAGTGCCGAAGGCTGCTGCAGTGCAACTGCTTCCTTTGTGGTTAATCCCACCAACTGTGTCAACACCTGCAATGGGTTTGAAACGACCGCCGACCGTGCATCATGGACTCTCGTAAACGGAAGTCAGACCAATCAGTGGGTAATGAGCACCAATGTCAACAACGGCGGTTCCTATTCTCTCTACATCACCAACTCACCCACCGCTTCCGTTCCTTCCAACACCTACACGACCAGCAGCACCTCTAATGTTTGGGCTTATTTCGATTACGAATTCCCCGAATGTGACGACGATTACATCCTGAGCTTTGACTGGCGGGCCAATGGCGAAAGCAGTTACGACTACATTTACGTTTACATTGGAGATCCCAATACTGTGACAGCCGGTAGCACCACGGCCCCAACCGGTGCAACTCAACTCAACAATCCGTTGAACAACACGACACGCTTCAACTTGCAATCCAACTGGCAGACAGCCGTCATCACATTGGCCAATGCCACCTACTCCGGACAGGTAAAAAGAATATATTTCCTTTGGCACAACGACAGTTCCGGCGGATCGACTCCTCCCGGTGCCATCGACAATGTGTGCATCCAGTCGTGCGAGCCGTGCAACCAGCCTGTGGTGAACGTCACGCCTGAATCGGCCGTCCTGTGCCAGGGCGAGAGCGTCACCTTCAACGCCACCGTGTCAGGAGGCAGCGGCCACGGCTACACCTACGAGTGGACACCTGCCACAGGCCTCAGCTCCACCAACACGGCGACCACCACTGCCACCCCCACCGCTACCACCACCTACTCCCTGCGCGTGACCGACAGTGAGGATTGTGCCAAGACGGTGCGCATCCCTGTGGAGATTTCGGGGACCACCCTCTCCATCTCCCAGTCACCGCAGGTCTATTGCCGTGGCACCGACCCAGTGACCCTCAATGCGAACCTTAACGTGAGCGGCAGCTGCAGCAACTACACCTATCGCTGGAGCAACGGCCCCACCAGTGACGTCTCCACCGACGTTCCCCAGCAGAACACCACCTATACCGTCACCGCCACACCCGTCGGCGGCGACTGCTGCACCCTCACCGCCACCCACACCGTGGAAGTGGGCGACTGCAACAATGACTGCAGTGATTTCGAAACTGCCACCAGCCGCTCCGAATGGACACTGGTGAACGGAAGCCAGACCAACCAGTGGGTGATGAGCACCGGAACAAACAACGGCGGCCAATACGCCCTGTACATTTCAAGCGACCCCTCCTCCACCGTTCCTTCCAACGCTTACACAAACACGACCAGCTACGTCTGGGCATACAAAGACATCGAGTTCCCCGAATGCGACGAGGATTTCGTCCTCAGTTTTGACTGGAAATGCGGCGGCGAAAGTTCCCTTGACTACATGGCGGTCTTTATCGGGCCCGAAGCCACGGTCACGGCAGGAAGTGCAACTGCTCCCGCCGGCTCCGTCCAGCTCCAGAACCCCAATCCCTACAGCGCCACCTACGCCAATTATTTCAACACCTACGGGAGCTACAATGGCGACTGGCACCATACGGAAATCATCCTGGACAACGAAGAATATTCCGGGATGTACATGCGCCTGTACTTCATGTGGAAAAACGACGGTTCTGTACAGAACTACTGTCCTGCCGCCGTTGACAACGTATGCCTGCAGGCCTGTATCCCGTGCAACCAGCCGGTCGTGACGGTCACTCCCGCATCGGTCATCCTGTGTCAGGGCGAGAGTGCCACCTTCACCGCTTCGGCCACGGGCGGCAGCGGCACAGGCTACACCTACACTTGGACACCGGCCGAAAGCCTTGACGTTTCAACAGGCCCGACCGTGACAGCCTCCCCCCAACGCACCACCACCTACCGTGTGCGTGTGGAGGACAGTGAAGGTTGCGCCAAGACCGTGCGTGTGAACGCTGAGATCGCCGGCACCCGCCTCAACGTGACGGCCAACCCCGCAGGTTTCTGCGTGGGACAGAACCAAACCGTGACGGTGACCGCCACCCTCACCGTGGAGGGCTCGTGCAGCAGCTATACCTACCTGTGGAGCACCGGCGCCACCGGCACCACCATCTCCGTTTCGCCCGATGTCACCACCGAATACACGGTGACTGCCACCCCGGCCGACCCGGCCTGCTGCGAACTCATCGCCAGCGGTGTCGTGGCCGTGATGGACTGCTCCGCCGACGGATGCCCGAGCGTGACACCCGCCGAGTTGGGAACGAACAACCCCGAAATCGAACTTGACTGCAACTCACAGATTGAGGGTGTCACCCTGTGTGCCAACGTGCTGGCCACCGCCGTGGAGGCCGACGACTACTTCGTCTTCTCCATCCCTTACAACCCGCCCTACGGCTATACCGACGGCAACCGCATCTTCGCCAACGCCTCCGACGACACATGGAGCGAAGTGGTGAACTTGCCTTTCACCTTCTGTTATTATGGCAATACCTACACACAGGTGGTAGCTGGAGCCAACTCTGTAGCGACCTTCAATACCAGTGTGGCTGGCAACTCGTGCGCGTGGTCTTTTGATGAGTCAATTCCTGACGCCAACCTCTTCCCAAACACCATATTTGCTTGTTACCGAGACATTTACCCCTCAACGAGTGACTATGTAGCCTCGACTGGAGACGGCGGTATCTTTGAAGGCGTTCTCGGCGAATACCCGTGCCGCAGCTATAAGTTGAGTTTCAACAACATCAAGCTCTTCTCCTGCACGGATGTCCGCACCTTCTCCTCCATGATTGTCTTCTACGAAGGCACCAACATCATTGACATCTACTTGCGCGATGCGCCAACCTGTACCTCATGGAACGACGGCAACGGTGTCATCGGCCTGCAAAACATTGACTGCACCATGGGTATCACGCCTCCCGGCCGCAACACGGGTGCATGGACGGCACACGAAGAGGCTTGGCGCTTTATGCCGACCGGCCAGCCCAGCTACGATGTAACCTGGTATCTCGGCACCGACACTTCCGCCACCACCGGCACCGTACTCGGTACTGGAGACCTGCTCACCGTGATGCCGGAACAGACCACTTACTACACGGCACGTCTGCAGTACACCGCCTGCAACGGCGACTACTTCGACATCATCAACACCTGCCATGTCACGGTGAACAACGAGACTCCGGAACTTGAAGTGCGGGTTTCGGAAGACACCGTATGTCCACAGCAACAAGTGACCGTTTCAGCCATCACCACCGATGCGTTGACCTATCAATGGAATACGGGCGACAGCACCGCCTCCTTCACTGTCATTCCCGACAGTATGTTCACCACCTACATCTGCACCACCACCTACGGCAACGGCTGTATCCGAACTGACAGTGCCACCGTCTATGCCGGTGCTGTTCCGCCACCACCGACCTTCACCATGGAGCCGGCAGAAACCTGCGCCGGCGAACGCTCTACCATCAGTGTGGACAATGAGTACGCCCACTACCAATGGAGCACGGGCAGCCAGAATCCGACCATCACCGTGGCACCGGCCAACACCACCACCTACCACCTCACCGTGACCGACGAGATCGGCTGTGAAACAGAAGGCGAGACACAGGTGATTGTACACCCCTTGCCCACCGCCAGCTTCCGTCCGGAACAGTACCTCACCTTCCTCGATGACGGCCAGGCCACCGTTCACTTCATCAACTACTCCTCCGAGGCGGAAACCTTCCTCTGGGATTTTCACGACCCCTACGGCAACAGCGTCTCCACTGACCGCGACCCCGACCACACCTACACACATCCCGGCGTCTACCGCGTCTATCTGTGGGTGGCGACCGACTTCGGATGCGCCGACTCCACCTATCAGGAGGTTTCCATCCAGAACCCCTTCTATTTCTATGTACCCAACTCCTTCTCGCCTGACGGCGACGGCATCAACGAATTGTGGCAACCCGTCGGAACCGGCGTGATGGAAGACAACTACGAATGTACCGTCTATGACCGATGGGGCCGCGTGGTATTCCATACCAACTCCCTCTACCAACCGTGGGACGGCACCGAAAAGGGCAAGGAACTTCCCGTCGGCAGCTACGTCTATTTCATACGCACCTACACGATGGACCTCATACCCAAAGAATTCTTAGGGACGATCACCATCTTGAAATAATCCACAGAGAGGCTTCCGAAACGAAGCCTCTTTTTTTGCCTTCACTTTCCAATATTACCGTCTTTGTGCCGTTATATTGAGAAAAAACTGCAACCATGAGAAGAACCATACAATATATTATATTGTCAGCCATGCTGGTTTGCCCACTGCTTTTGCGGGCACAAGACAGCACCAACATCCCGGCAAAGGAAGATGTTTTCCCGAAAATATCCTACGAGTGGGTTTCCTACCAGATGAAAGTTTCGTTGGAAAAAGAGGAGGAGAAACTTGCTTTCCAAGGCTACTTTGTCAATCGCATTGACAGCATCATCTACCTGAACCTCAACCGTTCCGGCATTGAACTGGCGCGGGTGGTGCTCACGCCTGATTCCGTCATCTACGTCAACAAGCTGGAACACGAGTATTACGCCGGCGACTACACCTTCCTCCGGAGAGTATTTGGTTTCCCATTGGATTTCAACATGGCGCAGTCACTCCTTAACGGTGTGGATTTCAAGAATTTCAGCGACAGTCTGCACCGTGTGGAGGAGGACGGGAAACTCTATTATGTGGCACCGCAGCGAACAAAAATGGATGGGACGGTGTCGCTGATGCAAAGCATCGAAATCGGAGAAGGAGGCATCATTCTGGACAACGACATGACCGATCTGAAAACGATGCGCGACTTTGACATTGAGTATGAAGACTATGCAGTATTCGACTCCATTCCTTTCTTCACGAAATTCGAAGTGGAGATGGAGGTGGACGATGTGGAGATGGAGGCGCAGCTGAAGAACATCCGCTTCAACGTCCCCGGGCCGACATCCATCCGCATCCCTGAAAGTTTCAAAGCGATTGAATTCAAATAACCGATGTAACTTTTTGACGGATTTTTCGTTACTATTTTTTACATAAAAAAAACAGCCATAGGCAACAAATCGTATTATAACGGGTAAACCTCTATAATAAAAAATGGACACCGCATTGAAAAAGACAGCACTTTTTATCACACTTATTTCGCTATTTCTCCTGTCCCAAGCCCAAACGAGCTATAATGTAGGCGGCGGCACCTCCACCGTACGCACCTGCAACGCCATACTTTACGACCACGCAGGAACCGGCAACTACAGTGGCGGGCGCGACGACTGGTTCACCATCTACCCGAACAGCGGCGCCGTGAACCTGCTTTTCGAGGAAATGGACATTGCCGTGACCGACACCCTATACATTTACAACGGGGAAAGCCAAGCAGCTGAAACAGTGGCGCTGATGATTGGCGGTCGGGCCGCCAACTGGGTGAACAACGGCAATCCCATCCAAATTGGGGAGCAGATGACCGCTGCCACCATCCAGAACCCCACGGGCGCCCTCACCCTTCACTTTGTATCCGCCGCCAACTCAACGGGCGGCACCGGTTTCAAGCTCGTCGCATCCTGCTCCGAGCCGTGCCAGCGCATTTACACCCAGATTGACTTCAACCAAAGCAACCCCGTCCCCCACCTGGACGACGACGGCTACTACTATCTGGATGTGTGCCCCGGACAGGTCGCACACATCGTCTGCTACGGCGAATACCCTGACAACAATTACAGTTACGAGCAGAGCGATGCCAACTGCACCTTCGAATGGGACCTCGCCGGGACCATACGGCAAGGCGCGGGACTTCGTTCCGTCGATTTTGACTTTCCTGACGGACAAGGTTCGGAAGTGATCATGAACATGATCGACAATCACAACTGCCACGCCAACACGCCCGTCACCATCCGTGTACGCGCCTCCGCCGACCCCATCGTATCCGTGCCCACCCTTCCCGATGTGTGCCAGTACGACCCAATTCCTTTCAATATCGGTTACGATGCCAGTGTGTCAAATTTCGTCATGTCGCACGTCGGTGCCACGCAGGGGACAAGCCTCAGCGTGGATTCCACCGTCTTCATCCCTGACGGCCCGAACTGCTCCACCCAATGCTACAGTTCCTCCGTCAACTTCACCGTGTTTCCGGCAGGTGCCACCATCACCTCCGCCGCCGACATCCTGTCGGTGTGCATCAACATGGAGCACTCCTTCATCGGTGACATCAACATCTCATTGGTCTGTCCCAACGGCAATTCCGCCCTGCTGATGCCCGACCACAACGATGTGAACAACTACGCTTTCTTCGGTTTGTACTATGAACCCGACGGAAGCTACTGCAGCGCCTCCGACAACACACAGGGAACAGGGTGGAACTATTGCTGGAGCGAGAACAGCGCCTACGCCCAAAATGACGGCATCTGCTACATGGACGAAAATATTCTGTCCAATCCGTCCAACACCGTGGACTCCTCCGACAAATACAACCACACGGGTTACTATACGCCCAACCAGTCGTTCAGCAACCTCATCGGCTGCCCGCTCAACGGTCTATGGCAAATCCGCGTTTGCGACACGTGGAGTTCCGATAATGGCTATGTGTTCCAATGGGAACTTTCCCTGGATCCTCGCCTGATGCCACAAGACTGGAGCTATGACGTGGCCATCGACACCACCTTTTGGGATAGTGACGACATCATCTACACCTCTGATACCACCGGCTATGCAAATTCAAGCCATGCAGGAAGCTTCAACTACCTGTTTACCCTTGTGGATGAATACGGGTGCGAATACTCCCGCACGATTCCCGTGAGAGTGATACAGATGCCCGTTCCCAATCTGCCGGAAACGCTGAGTATATGCACAGGGGCCCAGTATGCCACCCTTGACCCCGCTTTCGACTACACCGGTCCCGCCGCCCTCATCGACTACAACTGGAGCAACGGACAGACCAGCTCCGTCATCAACGTGTCCGATACGGGCTACTACTACTTGACCATCAGCACGTATAACTCCGATCGTTCCCTGGCCTGCAGCGCCAGTGACACCGTTTATGTGGACATTTCTCCTATGCCGCACGCCGATTTCGAAGCCGACAAGCTTGCCGGGTGCGACCCGCTGAACGTCCAACTGCAATCACTATGCTCGTTCGTGGACGGACAGCCCCACCCCGACCTGCCCCTGTTCCACAATTGGGTCGTCACCAACGAGAACAATGTAGTCGTCTTCACTTCAACGGAGCAGAATCCATCACTCACCCTCACGGCACGAGGGAACTACACCGTAACCCTCACCGTCCGCACGCCCGGAGGCTGCACCGACTCCCTGATACGCACCGACTATTTGACCGTCTATCCGCAGCCCCACGCAAGTTTCGGCTACAACCTTATCAGCTACGGCATTGAAGCCGGTGGCTCCTACAACTTCGTCAACACCACCGACATTTCCGCCTTCAATGCGAGCGACAACATCGAATGGCACTGGAATTACGGGGACGGTCAGGAGAGTACCGACTTCGACGGGCCGCACGAATACATCAACAGCGGCATCTACCACATCACCCTGGCCGTCAATACCGGCTCTGGATGCTCCGACCAGACAGACGGAACCATCCGCATCCCAACCCCCTACTATTTCTATGTCCCCAACGCTTTCTCCCCCAACGGCGACGGCAAGAACGACAATTTCAAGCCCTATGGTTTCGGATTCAACGCCAAAAAGTATGAGTTCATGATCTTCGACCGCACCGGACGTCTTATTTTCCGCACCGAAAACTATGAGCAAGGCTGGAACGGACAGGACAACGGCAAACCGGCTCCTTACGGCGCCTATGTATATGTTGTCCGCACCGAAAACATGGATGGCGAACCGAAAGAATACACCGGCACCGTCACTGTCATACGATAAAAAATTGTAAGAAAAAGTAGCAAAGACACTTTACTTTTTGCTTATATTTGCAACTTCTTACCAAGATGGGGTAAGAATTGCAAATGACTAACAATAAACCTGTTACAAAAATTACGATTGATCAAAACTCCGGCTTCTGCGCGGGGGTGATCAATGCCATACGCACGGCGGAGGAGTGGCTGGAACGCGAAAGTTCGCTCTACTGCCTCGGTGACATCGTACACAACAGCGAGGAGATGCAGCGGCTTGCGGACATGGGGCTGCAGGTCATCTCGCACGAAGAGTTCCGGCAGCTGCGCCACACGCGGGTACTCATCCGCGCTCACGGTGAGCCGCCCGAAACCTACCGCATCGCCAAAGAAAACGACATCGAAATCATCGATGCCACCTGCAAGGTGGTCCTGCACCTGCAACGCACCATCCGACAGTATTTTGAAGAAGACAAGAGCCGCCAGATCCTTATCTTCGGGAAACAGGGGCACGCCGAAGTCATCGGCCTGTTAGGGCAGACCGACGGCACTGGCATCGTCATCACCTCCATTGACGACATCGAAAAAATCGACACCTTCCGCCCCACGATGCTCTTCTCACAAACCACGCAAAACTTTGACGAATACCACCGGCTCATCAATGCCATAAAAGAGAAATTCGCCGCTGCCGGCAAACTCCCGCTATTCAACTATGCCGAAAGCATCTGCGGCAGTGTGGTGGGACGCGCCCAGGAAATCCACAACTTTGCCAGCCACTACGACAGCATCATATTCGTGTCGGGCGAAAAAAGTTCCAACGGACTCTATCTCTACAACATCTGCAAGAACGCCAATCACAACACCTTTTTTGTCAGCACGTTGAACCAAATCGACGCACTGCCCGACCTCAACGGGAAAACCGTCGGCATCTGCGGCGCCACCTCCACCCCGATGTGGCTGATGAAGAAGGCCGAAGCCCGTCTTTCCAACCGATTGCAAAACATAAAAACAACTAAATAACAAAGCCTTATGTTCATTTTTACCCTTATGATTGTTCTGTTCCTCATTGGCTATACGGCCATTGCATTGGAACACCCCTTGAAAATCAATAAAACCGCCACGGCCCTGATGCTGGGTGTAGTGCTGTGGGTCTGCGCTGTCGGCGGCGGACAGGGCATCCTCGTTGACACTTCCGCCTTGCGCGACTACCTGATGACCAACCCCGGCAGCACCTTCACCGACTGGCTGGTCCATTCACAGCTCATCCACGCCCTCGGCGACATCGCCGAAATCCTCTTCTTCCTGATGGGTGCAATGACCATTGTGGAACTCATTGATACAGAAGGAGGTTTCCGGATCATCACCGATAGAATTTCCACCACCAGCAAAGTGAAGCTGCTGTGGGTCACATCCATCCTCGCCTTCTTCATGTCGGCGGTTCTGGACAACCTGACCACCTCCATCGTGATGGTGGCGCTGCTGCGCAAGCTTATCGGTGACAAGCACGACCGCTGGTTCTTCGCCAGCATGGTGATTGTGGCCGCCAACGCCGGCGGTGCATGGTCGCCCATCGGCGACGTGACCACCATCATGCTGTGGATTGCCGGCGACGTGTCTGCAGGCAACATCATCGTCATGACCTTCCTGCCGAGTTTGATCTGCCTGCTGGTGCCGCTCTTCATCCTCTCCTTCATCCTGAAAGGCGAGGTGGGACGTCCCGAGCAGGAACAGCACCACGTGGATGCCGTCTATACCAACCAGAAGCAGTGGACAAGCTACCTGTTCCTCTGTGTGGGTGTCGGTGCCCTCGTATTCGTGCCGATTTTCAAGACCATCACGCACCTTCCCCCGTACGTCGGCATGCTCGGCGGTTTGAGTATCATGTGGATGCTTTCCGAAATCATCCATCGCAAAGACGAAGGCGGCGAAAAGTCACAGCAATCCATCTTTGCCGTCATCTCCCGCATCGACCTGCCCAGCATCCTCTTCTTCCTCGGCATCCTGCTGGCGGTAAATGCATTGGCAACCGTTGGACACCTCCACCTCCTTTCCACCAAACTGGACACCATTCCGCTTCAGGAACCCGGCAAATACTACGTCATCAACATGATCATCGGTGTCTTGTCGTCGATTGTGGACAATGTGCCGCTGGTGGCGGGCGCGATGGGCATGTACAACTTCCCGATGGACCACTACTTCTGGGAATTCCTGGCCTACTGCGCCGGAACGGGCGGCAGCATCCTCATCATCGGCTCCGCAGCCGGTGTCGCCGTGATGGGCCTCGAAAAAATCGACTTCATCTGGTATCTGAAACACATCTCCTGGATTGCCCTCGTCGGCTACATCTGCGGCGCAGGCTTCTTCATCGGACAAAAGGCCGTTCTCAACCATTTCGACAATGAGAACGGACAGACTGCCGTGGTGGAGATGACGGAAGAGGGTGTCACCGACTATCTGCACAGCCACACCTTCTGTGTCACCAACGACGATATGACACAGGACCTTGCCGACAGCGTAGTCATCAACTTCATCCGCTATTCCGAAAACGATGTCAACATGTACGGAATGAACGCGGAGAACCACCTCACCAACTTCGACCGCGACAGCATTTTGATGTTCAGCCGCAACAAGACCCTCATCAAGAGCGACATAGAAGTGGAGATTGAAGACTCCATCGCCTATGTGGTTTATGCCGACCAGCAGCTGGCCGTGACGAAGTCGGGCAAGTTGTTCCTCATCACCCAAGGCGGCCTCACCGAATTGAAAAAGATAAAATAAGAGCTGAAACCATGAGCAATCCTACCCTATTGATATTGGCTGCCGGAATGGGCAGCCGCTACGGCGGACTGAAGCAGCTTGACCCGCTAGGTCCCCATGGCGAAACCATCATGGACTATTCCGTAAAGTACGCCATAGAAGCCGGTTACGGGAAAATCGTGTTTGTCATCCGCCGCAGCATGGAGGCGGATTTCCGCGAGCACATCCTCTCCCGCTACATCGACCGCATCCCTGTTGAGTACGTTTTTCAGGAACTGGATGTGTTGCCGGCGGGTTTTACCGTGAATCCCGAACGGGTGAAGCCCTACGGCACGGCCCATGCCATCCTTGTGGCGAAAGAAGCTGTGAAAGAACCGTTTACCGTCATCAATGCCGATGATTTCTATGGCAAGGACGCTTTTATGGTGATGGCGGACTTCCTGAAGAGGGAGCAGCCCGCCGGCACGCCCCACTTTGCGATGGTGGGTTACAAACTGGCGAACACGCTCTCGGAGAACGGGACGGTATCGCGCGGCGTATGCACCGCCAACGAGCGGGGCGAGCTGGTGAAGATACAGGAGATGACGCAGATTGGACGGGACGGCGACCGCATCCAAAACACCGCTCCCGACGGTACCGAAACCCTCCTTCAGGCCGACACACCCGTTTCCATGAACTTCTGGGGCTTCACTCCCCTGTTCTTCGAGAAGTTGGACGAGCAGTTTGTGGAGTTCCTCACGGCGCAGAACGACAACCCGAAATCGGAGTTCCAGATTCCGACCGTCATCAACTACTTCCTGCAGAGCGGAAAAGCATGCATCGAGATCCTGAAGAGCGACGCCAAGTGGTTCGGCGTCACCTACAAGGAGGATCGTCCCTACGTGGTGGCACGGTTGGCGGAGTTGGAGGATTAAAAATGAAAAAACTCCTCCCTTTCATTGCCCTCCTTCTGCTGGTGTCGTGCGCTTCAGAACCTGACAATCCGGCCGATTCAGCGCCAGACTTTGTCTGTGAATACCATTTTGAAGGCACAGAACCTTTCTGGAAAATGGACATCCAAAACGACTCACTTATTCTGTTTTGCGACAACAAGGAGGTGATAATGAAGGTGTCATTTGCGGAAAAGAGTGCGAATGGCAATACCATCGGCTTTTCAAATGATAAAATATCGGGTATCATCAACGAATCGTGGGATCACAACTGTTGCTATGCTGTCACGGAAGAAGACCCGTTGCCGTTAGAGATATTCTTTGTATTTGAAGGGAAAACCTACCGGGGGTGCGGAAAAAAGGCACACTCCATCCTCACCTTCAACGACGGCAGCAACGTAATGTTGGGTGACAAATATTTGAACTACTCCGCCATTGACTCCATCCGCTGTACCCGTCACTCTTTTGAAGCCATCTACCATTCATGCGGCAAAGGTCATTTCGATTTTCAAAAACAGGATTTGGAATTTATCAAAGACAAAACGTTGTATGAAGAGATTGCCTACTACTATGTCATCCAAGACTTTGAAGAGAATCTGTGCGAAGAACCCACCGCTGTTCTGCTATCGCAGGGAGGGGAGGAGTTCTATCTTAACACATTGAGAGGGGCGAAGAACGCCTGCGACTTTCCTGAAAACACTCCCGTCGTTTGTCAAGCATATCTGTTAGAGGTTTTTAAGAAAGAAGGGGTTTTCAATGAGGTGGTGATTTATGAGATGAAGAGCCATTGAAATGCAGTAGAGTTCATTTTTCTCCGCTGCGGAGACGCAGCATACTCCTTTTTCAATTTCCCATTTTCAATTTTCCATTTTCAGTTTTCCATTTTCAGTTTTATTTGTACCTTTGCGGCTCAAATTTTTAAGCGTGCAACGGCCTTTAGCAGAGATATTACGCCCGAAAAACATCGATAAATATATCGGTCAGAAGCACCTGATGGGTGAAGGTGCCGCCTTGCGCCATGCCATCGAGACGGGCAATCTGCACTCCATGATTCTGTGGGGGCCGCCCGGTGTGGGCAAGACCACCCTCGCCCTGCTCATCGCCGAGGTGACAAACAGCCCCTTCTACATGCTCAGCGCCATCAACTCCGGCGTGAAGGACGTGCGCGACGTGATCGAAAAGGCACGGAAAGAAGAGGGCAAGTCCATCCTCTTCATCGATGAAATCCACCGTTTTTCCAAGTCGCAGCAGGACTCGCTGCTCGGGGCGGTGGAACAGGGCATCGTCACTCTCATCGGCGCCACCACCGAAAACCCCTCCTTTGAGGTGATTTCGCCGCTGCTGTCCCGCTGTCAGGTCTATATCCTCAAAAATTTGGAACGCAGCGAGTTGGGAGAAATCATCGCCACGGCGATGGACTACCTTGAGAAGGAACGTTCCATTAAAATCAAAGTGGAGGAAGACGAGGCGATGCTGCGGGTTTCCGGCGGCGACGCCCGCAAGCTCATCAACGCCATCGAACTGGTGGTGAACGCCTTGCAGCCCGTGGACGGCACCATCGTCATCAACAATGACATTGTCCAAAAAACCATCCAGAAGAACCTGGCGCTTTACGACAAGAAGGGGGAGAACCACTACGACATCATCTCCGCCTTCATCAAGTCGCTGCGGGGCAGTGATCCCAACGCCGCGGTGTATTGGCTGGCGCGGATGCTGTCCGCCGGCGAGGACCCGCTTTTCATCGCCCGCCGCATGATCATCCTTGCCTCCGAAGACATCGGCAATGCCAACCCCAACGCTCTGCTGCTGGCCAACGACTGCTTTCAGGCCGTCCACCAGATCGGGATGCCCGAAGCCCGCATCATCCTTTCGCAAACCGCCGTCTATCTTGCCTCATCGCCCAAGAGCAACGCCTCCTATCTCGCTATCGACGAAGCCCTTTCGTGGGTGAAGAAGACGGGCGACCTGCCCGTGCCGCTCCATCTCCGCAACGCGCCCACAGAACTGATGAAGGAGATCGGCTACCACAAGGGCTATCTGTACGCCCACGACTACGAGGGCAATTTTGTGCCACAAGAGTTCCTGCCCGAGCAGATCAGCGGCAAGAAATTCTACGAGCCGCAGAACAACGCCCGCGAGAACGAGTTGCGCCGCTACCTCCGCAACTGCTGGAAAGATAAGTACCGCTACATCCTGCTGATTGCCGTTTTCCTGTCGTGCCTCCTCCCCTCTTTTGCGCAAGACATCCATTATTCGCAATTTGCAAGCAACCCGCTCTACCTGAACCCCGCCAACACGGGCGCCATCGACGGCGTTTTCCGTGTCGGCATCAACCAAAAGACACAGTGGCTGGCTGTCACCAAGCCGTTCGTCAGCTTTTCCGGCTCGTTCGACGCCCCCGTTTACAAGAGCAACGGCAAACGCCACCTCATCGGCCTCGGGGTACAGTTCAACACCGACCGCGCCGGCGATTCGAAGTTCAGCACCCTGCACGGCACAGTGTCGGCGGCATACACCAAGTCGCTCGACCGAAAAAACAAGAACAAGCTGAGCCTCGGCGTGTATGCCGGCTTCCTGCAACGCAGCATCAACTATGCTGCCCTCTCCTTCGACGAGCAGTACCAAGGAGGGATGTACAATCCCGACAATCCCATATCCGAAACGTTTGGGCGTGAACGGTTTACAGTCTTCGACTGCGGGGCGGGACTGGCGTGGTCGCTGACACCGAACAAGCGAAGCAGGTACAGTGTCGGTGCGAGCGTAAGCCACCTCACCCAACCCAACATCGCCCTCTTCGACGCCAAAAGTAGCCTGCACCTGAAAGTGACGGGCTATTTTGTTTCCCGCATCGCCGTCACCGAAAATTTCTGCCTGTCGCCGGTGGCGTGCGTGGCGTTCCAGCACAGCTACCGCGAGATCCTGTTCGGCTCTCTTTTCGAGTACGAGCACTACCGGAACCCCTACAGCAACCGGTTCGCGGCGGGCGGCGGCCTTTACTACCGGTGGAACGACGCGCTCGTCGTGTGCGCCACGCTGCAGTGGGAAAACATCCATCTGGGGCTCAGCTACGACCTCAACTTCTCGTCGCTCACCGTGGCCAGCCACGGGCGGGGCGGCTTCGAGATATCGCTATACTACATATTCAAACGCGCGAAAGTTCGCGGGGCGGGTCGGGAACCCTGTCCTTTTGATGTAATGTAATTTACTACAGATGAAAAAGATAACCTTGACACTTCTGGTTCTTATCGCCTCCCTTGCGTGCTTTTCCCAAAGCGGCGCGGAGGATGAAGTGCGCAAGGCGCAAATCGAGTTCCTGAAGCACGACACGATGCCCGTGGATGTGACACTGCTGCCTACGGAAATCAACACCTCCTACTCCGAATACAACGGCATCCTGCTGCCCGATTCCGTCTTCTACTTCTCGTCGCTTCGTCCCGAAAGCGAGGAAGACTACGGTGAGATTTTCCAACAGTTTTGGAGCACAAGGATTTACAGCTGCCACCTGACCATCGGCGGCTACTCGAAGCCGCAGCCGCTGTCCGCCATCAACGACGACAAGTACTACAACTGCAACTTCACCTTCAACAAGGAGCGTACCCTGATGGTCTTCACCCGCTGCGAGCGTGAGTCGGGCAAGCAGCTACAATGCTCGCTCTGGAAATCGGACGGCAAAAACGGGCATTGGTCGAAGCCGCAGATGCTCAACCGCCGCATCAACCTGCCCGGCACCACCACCACACAGCCGCACTGGGTGGACGGCGACAGCTACAGCGTGATGTACTTCGTTTCCGACCGGCCCAACGGCTTCGGCGACCTCGACATCTGGTACACCCTCTACCGCGACGGGCGTTTCGAGGACCCCGTCAACGCGGGCAGCGCCATCAACACGCCCGACAACGAGGTGACGCCGTTCTACGACGCCAAGGCCGGCCGCCTCTACTTCAGCAGCGACGGCACGCACCCCACCATCGGCGGGTACGACATCTTCTACGCCGACGGCGCCCTCAGCAAGTGGAGCACGCCGGCCAACATCGGGGTGCCTCTCAACTCCACCGTCAATGACATCTATTTCACTGTAAACCAAAATGATGGCGATGGCTATTTCGCCTCCAACCGGCCCAAGAGCGAAGAGGAGGACGGCGACACCTGCTGTACCGACCTGTTCCGCTACCACTGGCGGTACGAGCAGGACACCACAGCAACGGAGGACACGGTGAGCCGCGACACCGTGCCGGTGGCCGAGCGGGCGCAGCTGCTGTTGCCCATCACGCTCTACTTCCACAACGACGAGCCCGACCCGCGCACCACGGCCACGACCACAAAGCAGAACTACCGCGCCACGCTCGCCAACTACATCGCCCTGAAGGAGACGTACAAAACCGAGTACGCCAAGGGATTGCGCGGCGAGGCGGCGGACAACGCCCGTCAAAAAATCGAGCGTTTCTTCACCGACTCGGTGGAGCAGGGCTTCCGGAAACTGGAGGAACTGACGGCGATGCTCATCACTGACCTGGAGGCGGGCAACACGGTCATCATCAAGGTCTGCGGATTCGCAAGCCCCTTGCACAAAGCCGATTACAACGTCGCTTTGTCGGCACGGCGCATCGCCTCCTTTGTCAACTATCTGAAAGAGTACGACCACGGGCGGCTGATGCCGTACCTGAACGGAAAAGCTCGCAACCGCCTCATCATCAATGGGGAACCGGAGGGTTCGTCGATGGCACAGAAGGAGGTGAGCGACAATGTGAACGACACCCGCAATTCCGTTTACAGCATCGCGGCCTCGAAAGAGCGGCGCATCCAAATCACCACCTACGAAAGCAGAAAGGAGTAAATTATGATGAAACAAGTCCTTATGACCCTGATGTTTGCCGCCGCAGTGACGGTGGTACCGGCACAGTCTCTGAACGACCTGCTGTTGCACTTTTCCGAAAAGGAGATGGAAGTGCCGATGACCGTGCGGCAGAAAATGATTGACAACAAGGGGAATACGATACCGCTGTACGACCAGTACAAGCTCAACATTTACGACAAGCGGGCGCGTTTTCTGCGTATCTCCACGCCGCTGGAGGTGACGTATGAAATCTGCGCGTGGAAATTGAACAAGAAAGAGCTTCTGGTGGCACTGTGCGAAACACGGTGCGGCAACAGCTGTGGCTCCAAAATCCGCTTCTTCCTGCCCCACGAGGAGTGGCGCGAGGTTCCCGCCAGCGAGTACATCCCGGAACTTACATTGGAAGATATTTTCGACAGCAAAAAACTGGAAAAGAACTACTTGACCCCACAGACCGTCATCAAGGATTTCGAGGTGAAGACGCAGTTCCTGCTGCCGCAGACGGGCAACGACATCGTGGTCATCTTCACTTGCCTGGATGAACTGGAAAAACCTGAATACCAGCGCATTTTCAAATACCTTAGCGGGGCGATGATCGACCTCGTATGGGAGAAGGGCACTTTCAAGAAAAGCGCAGCCTATTTTTCATATTAGGCAGAAGGGATTCCTTTCGTGACCTTCTTACGCCCAAGTGTTTTTTCAACATTTTTTTTTTGCAAGCTATAAAATACACAAAAACTATTGTATTTTTGCACCGCAATTCAGTCCCTTTTGAGGGATGAGATTGTTAATAATGATGTTGTTGGGAAAGTCGGCTTTCGGGCCGACTTTCCTTATTCCAGGGAGCCTGTTTCCCGCGTCGCGGCAATGGGTTTGAAATTTCTGAAAAATAAATTTTTGGAAGTTGTTTTCGTATGAAAAAATGTTGTATTTTTGCAGCCCGAATTTTTAAAACGTTAATAACTGAAATATAGTAGATTTAATCATTAAAAAGTATGCCGACAATTCAGCAATTAGTAAGAAAAGGAAGAAAGAAGATGACTTCGCAGAGCAAGTCAAAAGCTTTGGACGCGTGTCCGCAAAAGCGCGGTGTTTGCCTGAGAGTTTACACCACCACCCCCAAGAAACCTAACTCCGCCATGCGTAAGGTGGCCCGTGTGCGCCTCCAGAACCAGAAGGAAGTCAACGCCTACATCCCCGGTGAAGGCCACAACCTCCAGGAGCACAGCATCGTGCTCGTCCGCGGCGGTCGTGTGAAGGACCTCCCCGGTGTGCGTTACCACATCGTGCGCGGCGCTCTCGACTCCGCCGGTGTCGAAGGCCGTCTGCAGGGCCGTTCCAAATATGGTGCAAAACGCCCCAAGAAAAAACAATAATTCTACTATATTATAATATAGTATGTAAATTGAGCGCTAAAATGGGCGACCTCAAGAGTAAATAATCAAAAATTTATTGAAGCTACAAAACTATGAGAAAAGCAAAACCGAAAAGCAGAATCATCCTCCCGGATCCCAAGTTCAATGACGTGATGGTCACCAAGTTTGCCAACAACATCATGTTGGCCGGCAAGAAACAGACCGCCTTCCAGATTTTCTACGAAGCCCTCGACATCGTTGAGGAGAAGACCAAGGAAAACGGCCTCGAGGTCTGGAAACAGGCTCTCGCCAACGTCACCCCTTCTTTGGAGGTCAAGAGTAGAAGAATTGGTGGTGCCACCTTCCAAATCCCTACCGAACTCCGCCCTGCCCGTAAACAATCCGTCGGCATGAAGAACCTGATCAACTTCGCACGCAAACGCCACGAGAAATCCATGGCCGCGAAGCTGGCAGCTGAAATTATGGCAGCTAAGAACGAGGAAGGTGCTGCTTTCAAACGTAAGGAAGATACCCACAGAATGGCCGAAGCTAACAAGGCATTCTCACACTTCAGATTTTAATTTTCAGAGAATTACGCAAACACCCACCTATTTCCATAGGTAAAAAAGGATCTTTATATGTCGGAAAACTTGTCTAATATTCGTAATATCGGCATCATGGCGCACATTGATGCCGGTAAGACAACTACGACCGAACGTATCCTTTTTTATACGGGTAAAAGCTATCGCATCGGCGAAGTCGATGAAGGTACGGCGGTAATGGATTGGATGGTCCAGGAGCAGGAACGCGGGATCACCATCACCAGTGCCGCCACTACTGTTTTCTGGAAGCACCTCAACGAGGACTACAAGATCAACATCATCGACACCCCCGGCCATGTGGACTTCACCGTGGAGGTGGAACGTTCCCTCCGCATCCTCGACGGCGCCGTCGCCATCTTCTGCGCCGTCGGCGGCGTGCAGCCCCAGTCCGAAACCGTCTGGCGCCAGGCCGACCGCTACCACGTCCCCCGCATCTGCTACGTCAACAAAATGGACCGGCAGGGTGCGGATTTTTATTCCGTGGTCAGCCAGATCCGCGAGAAACTCCGCGCCACCCCCGTCGTGCTTTCGCTCCCCATCGGCAGCGAGGACACCTTCGCCGGCGTCGTCGACCTCGTGGAGATGAAAGCCTACGTCTGGAGCGAAGAAGACCAGGGCGTTACCTACGAAGCCGTTGACATTCCGGAAGATATGCAGGATGAAGCCGCTGAATACCGTGAGAAAATGCTCGACAAACTTTCGGAATTCGACGATGACTTTGCCGAAAAATATCTTGAGGATTCCGACAGCATCACCGCCGAGGAGATCATCGCCCTCGTCCGCAAAGCCACCATCAACCGCGACATCCAGCCGGTTCTTTGCGGCTCTTCTTTCAAAAACAAAGGTGTCCAGAAACTCATCGACGCCATCGTGATGTACCTTCCGTCACCGCTGGACCTGCCCGCCATCACGGGCATCAACCCGAAGACGGAAAAGGAAGAGACCCGCGAAACCGACCCGAACGCTCCGTTCGCAGCCCTCGCCTTCAAAATCGCCACCGACCCCTTCGTCGGCCGGCTCACCTTCATCAAGGTCTATTCCGGCACCCTGCACACCGGCACCACCGTCTGGAACGTGGCTACCGGCAAGCGCGAGCGCGTGGCCAAGATCCTGCTGATGCACTCCAACAAGCAGCAGCCCCTTGAATCCGTGGAGGCCGGCAACATCGTCGCCCTCGTCGGCATGAAGGAAATCCATACCGGCGACAGCCTCACCGACGAACGCCATCCCATCTCCTTGGAAAACATCGAGTTCCCCGAACCGGTCATCACCGTGGCCGTGGAGCCGAAGACCAAGGACGACGAAGACAAGCTGATGAACGCCCTCGCGCGCCTTGCCGAGGAGGATCCGACCTTCACCGTCCGCGTGGACGAGGAATCAGGGCAGACCGTCATCAGCGGCATGGGTGAGTTGCACTTGGACATCCTGCTCGACCGTCTGAAACGCGAGTTCAACGTGGAATGCAACCACGGCAAGCCGCGTGTCGCCTACAAGGAGGAAATCACCTCCGCCATCCGTCATCGCGAAACCTATAAGAAGCAGACGGGCGGCAAAGGCTCCTTCGCTGAAATCGAATTTGAACTGGAACCGCTTCCGATGGACCAGCACGGTCTCGTCTTCGAGAGCAAGATTTCGGGCGGCAACATCCCGAAGGATTTCATCCCCGCCATCGAGAAGGGTTTCAAACAGGCGATGCAGAATGGTGTGATGGCTGGATTCCCGCTTGAGAACCTGAAAGTTACAGTATATGACGGCAGTTTTCACAGTGTCGATTCCGACGCGCTCTCTTTCGAGATCTGCGCCAAAATCGGTTTCCGTGAAGCTTGCCGCAAAGTCTCCTCCATCATCCTTGAACCCATCATGAAGGTGGAGGTGGAAACGCCCGATGAGTACATCGGCAACGTGACCAGCGACCTGAACCGCAAACGCGCCGTCGTCGAGCAGATCGACGCGCAGATCGGTCTCCAGATCATCAAGGCGCAGGTGCCGCTCGCCGAAATGTTCGGCTATGTCACCACACTGCGCTCCATCACCTCCGGTCACGCGACCTTCAGCATGGAACTGCTGAAATACGAACCTGTTCCCGCTGACATCCAGGACTACATCATGAATGTCGGACGTTATTCACTTCTGTAGAAAGTTTTTAGAATCAATAATAATTTCAAATAGTAAAAATCAAAAAAAATGAGCGAAAGAATCAGAATCAAATTGAAATCGTTTGACCACAATCTGGTGGACAAATCCGCTGAAAAGATCGTCAAGACCGTGAACGCTGTGAAGGATGACAAGGTCGTCCTCGTTGGACCCGTTCCGCTTCCGACCCACAAGAAAATCTTCACCGTCAACCGTTCCACCTTTGTGAACAAGAAATCCAGAGAGCAATTTGAACTTTCCACTTACAAGAGACTCATCGACATCTACGGCACCACCGCCAAGACCATCGACGCTCTGATGCGTATGGAACTCCCCAGCGGCGTGGACGTGGAGATCAAGGTTCTCAACTAAGAGAGGAACACGTAATTTTAATGTTGTAATAATGATGAGCCACACTGCCTGATTCAGTCGGGGAGTGTGGTTTTTTTGCTTGCTTGCATGAAAAAAACACGGTTTGGCATTCTTCTTCTGTGGCTGTTGCTCCCGTTTTCTTCCTTCGCCCAGATGGAGGCGCTGGTTGGCCTCTGGCACGGGAAATTGGCGGTCGGTGCCGACTCACTGGCCCTTGTATTGGTCGTGGAGCGGCAGGGAGACTCCCTCAATGTGGTGTTGGACAGTCCCGACCAGTATGTGACGGACATTGCCGTGGACGAATGCTCCTTCGTGAACGATACGCTCCGTTTTTCGGTTCATGACCTTAATGCGGCGTATGTCGGACGATACGACGGACAGCGAATCCGCGGCCGTTTCACGCAGTACGGCCGGAGGATGAAGTTGAACCTGTCACCCGCCTCGGAACGGAGGTTGTTCCCCCGCCCGCAGGAGCCGCAGCCGCCCTATCCGTACCGCGAAGTGGAATTGTCGTTCCCGTACGACGACGCCCTTACCCCCATCAACGGCACGCTTACGTTGCCGACGGATGCAGCGCCGGCCGCCGTGGTGATCCTGCTCACCGGCTCCGGACGGCAGGACCGCGACGAGACCATCTTCCGGCACAAGCCGTTCAAGGTGATAGCCGACCACCTCACCCGCGCCGGCTATGCGGTCTTCCGCTACGACGACCCGCCGTACACCACTTTCGCCAAGCAGACCACCTTCGACTTCGCACAGCAGGCGCTGGTGGCTTTCGACACGCTGTCGGCACGGCCCGAACTGGCAGGTGTCCCTGTCGGTTTCCTCGGCCACAGCGAGGGCGGGATGGTGGCGTGGATTGCTGCCGCCGCGCAGTCCAAAACTGCTTTCGTCATCTCGTTGGCGGGGGTGGGAACGCCCATCTCGGAAATTCTGCTGTACCAAACCCATGTGCTGGGCGTGGCATCCGGCCTTTCCGATGCACAGATCCGCAGCAACGACCATTTGAACCGTTCGGTATATAGTATCGTGGAGAAATCGAAAACGCCGGAGGATGCCGTCAAAAAACTGGATGTTTTTTTCAAGAAATACACGAGAAAAATGAGCCTGGAACAGCGTATGGCGGTGCATCTTACGGATGTGGAGATCGCGGGCATCTGCGCACAGGCCACCTCGCAATGGCTGTTCACGCTGTTTCACACCAATCCGGCCGACTACCTGAAGGAGGTGAAATGTCCCGTGTTGGCATTGAACGGCGACCGTGACCTGCAGGTGGAAGCCGAGCCAAACCTTGCCGGCATCAAGGCGGGGCTACAGAAAAGCCCGTCGGTGACATGCCGGAAATTTGAGGGTTTGAACCACCTGATGCAGGAGTGCGAAACGGGCACCGTGGAGGAATACGGCGCCATCGAGCAGACGATGTCACCGCAAGTGCTGGAGGCCATGACGGAATGGCTCCGCAGTGTCCGGTAATAAGGAGTACTTTTTATAGAATGTTGGGTGGCTGTCCTTTTTTTTGTTACTTTTGCAGCCGATTTCAACCATGATAGAAATGTCGCAAAAGACTTTTTGGAAAATACAATATATAAATCTCTGCATTGATGTCTTTGCACGAAAGTTTCGTCTCGCACCTCAGGTGGCTTATAATTATCTTAGCAAGTACAAAGGCCTTGAATTCTTGAATGATAACTACGAGTCCGAACACACTCAATCGTTGCAGGACACTCAAAATACACTTCGTGTCATCTGCCATCGTAATGGAGGATCAATATAACCAGCTATGCTCAAACTCTACCACGGCACAAATATCGACTTTGACAAGATAGAACTATCCAAATGTCTGCCTTATAAAGATTTTGGAAAAGGCTTTTACTTGACTTCTATTCGGCGTCAAGCGATGGAGCGTGCCATTAACAAATGCAACATGGCAGGTTATGGTACACCGACTATACTTACCTATTCGTTTGATGAAAAAGAATTAGAAAACTTGAATGTCAAACGTTTCGATTCTACGAATGAGGAGTGGGCAAAGTTTATTATAGAAAATAGGAATCGTCAGAAAAGCAAGAATCATAGTTTTGATGTGGTCATTGGACCAGTGGCGGATGATGGGGTTATCGCTTCTGTATTTTTGTATGAAACACATGTCATAGACATGAAAACGCTTGTAGAGAGATTGAAGTTTGCCCACCCGAATATTCAATACGCTTTTTGTTCAGAAAAGGCCATCACATTATTAAAACGGATATGAAAAAAGCTGAATTTGAGTTCGTGGTAAGATCTGTTACAGAGCAAATGGTGGGCTTCCTTATGGAGGACTACGGAATGTCTATTTTAGATGCTTTTGATAAAATATACAACTCTCAGATTTTTATTAAGTTGCAAGACAAGACTACGGGGTTGTACCTCCGTAGTGCCGCTTATACCTACGAATATTTGAAAAAAGAAATTAATAGTAACCAAAACAGGATGCCTATGAATTAAACCGCATAATTTGATTATGCACACCATAGAATAGGAAAAAGCGAAGTAGCTTATACACTGGATCCTTTGAAACTTGGACACTTTCAAACAGAACATTCCCAGAGTAATGCAACGGCGCTCCCGCCAAAAGGCGTGGGCTTTACTCGTTGTAATTGGGAATGTCAGGTAGTCCAAGACCTCAAGGATCCAATGAAGACGGCGAAGTGCCACGCTTTTTTTGTGTGCAGTTTTTTTTGTAGGGCATTCATACTGTAGTTATTAAAAATCAAACGAAATTATCATGAAAAACTGTTTTATTTTTTTATCTTTTTTCTTCCCTTTTTTCTGAACAGTTGCGACAAAGAGCCATACGCGTATTTCGATACAAAAGATGGTTACAGGGCATATGGAGTCGGAGAAAATGTTCAATTCACAAGTAATTGTAGTAACGCTTTTGAATATGTCTGGGATTTTGGAGATGGCACTGTTGTTAGGGATAGTTATAAATCAAGTGCCTCTCATACGTACTATAGTCCGGGTGATTATACTGTAAAACTTACTGTATTTTCGGAAAGAGGCAAGAAGAGCGATAGCCAAACTCTGAGACTCACTATTCTTGGAACGGGCGATGTGACTTTTTGGATGTCTCAAAACTGGACGGGAGGATATGTGCGAGTTGATTTTTTGGGCCAAACAGATTACATCACACACTATTATTCCTCGGGAACACCCAATTGCGGTGCTACCGGTTGTGCATGATTTAATAATTGCCCTCCGGGCTCATATTATTTTCATGCGGAAAATGAGGATTACACTTGGAATGGTAGTATTACCGTGTATGCAGGTTACTGTAATAAAATGAGACTGTCCATATCATCAAAAGGAGAAGAAAATGTTGATGATGAAGGGACGGTTGCTGTTGCCCAAGTTAAAGAAAAGTAACATCGTCTCTTCTTCTTTTCCGCGGTATCACCGTCCCCATTCTTCCGCACCTGCCGCCCGAGGATGTTCCCCTTCTTTCAAAGAAGGGGTGCGCGAAGCGCGGGGTAGTTGTATAGAAAAAAAGAAAAAGTCCTTGTGAAGAATCACAGGCACATTATTTTCTACTACCCCGGCCTACGGCCACCCCTTCTACATAGAAGGGGAATTCTGTCCTTTTGTAACTTCCTGAAATACGGCCACCCGTTGAAGGCTTCGCCTTCTTTTCCTCATCACTCGGCAGAGTTAAAGCAAGCTTTTCTCTGCACTCGTTCTTTCGTCAAATCTACATAGAAGGGGAATACCTGCCGCCCGTGCCGCGGGCGCGCGCGGGGTATTGACAAACTGATGGGGAATAGGCGGAGGTTCCGCCTCCCTTCGGTCAGCGGAATGGTGCGGGGCTGTTGAAGGGAGAAAAAAAGAAGGGATGGGTTGGGCGGCGCAGTCCCATTCTAATGGCAAGCGGAGCGTAGCGGCGGAACCTTCTACCCCCTACTGTTCTTCCTCATTCAATGCCGCCCAGAGCATGTCTTTCAGCTCGGTGAGGTTCTTGTGCGCGTGGGAGGAGATGAAGATGGTGGGGGCAGGCAGTTTCAGCTTCTTTTTCAATTTTGCCAGTTCTTCGTCGGTGGTGAGATCGCATTTGGTGATGGCGATGATCTGTTTTTTGTCCATCAGCTCCGGATTGTAGGCCCGCAATTCATTGACCAGAATCTTGTATTCCTTCGCGATGTCTTCGGTGATGACGGGGATGAGGAACAGCAGGATGGAGTTGCGTTCAATGTGGCGGAGGAAGCGCAAACCGATGCCTTTGCCCTCGGACGCGCCCTCGATGATGCCCGGAATGTCGGCGATGACGAACGACTTGAAGTCGCGGTAGGAAACCATCGCGAGGTTCGGGACGAGCGTGGTGAAGGGGTAGTCGGCGATTTTCGGCTTGGCGTTCGACAGTACCGAGATGAGGGTGGACTTTCCGGCGTTGGGGAAACCGACCAAGCCCACATCGGCCAGCACTTTCAGTTCCAGTGTCACCCAGCCTTCCACGCCCTCTTCGCCGGGCTGTGCGAACCGGGGGGTCTGGCGGGTGGCGCTCTTGAAATGGACGTTTCCCTGGCCGCCGCGGCCGCCGCGCATCACGATCACCTCCTGACCGTCTTCGAGCACCTCGCCGATCTGTTCACCGCTTTCCATGTTGCGCACGACCGTGCCGAGCGGCACTTCGATGACGGCGTTCTTGCCGTTCTTGCCGAAACAGAGGTTGGCGCTTCCGTTGCCGCCGTCCTCCGCGAAGATGTGCTTGGTGTAGCGCAAGTGCAGGAGTGTCCAGAGGTTGCGGTTGCCCTTGAGAAGGACGTTGCCGCCCTTGCCGCCGTCGCCGCCATCGGGTCCGGCCTTCGGGTCTTGCGCCGTGCGCGCCAGATGTGCCGACCCCGCGCCGCCCTTTCCAGAACGGCAGAATATGTTTACACAGTCAATAAAGTTCTCGTTTGCCATAATTCTTTATAAAGTTAAAAGTTGAGAGTTAAAAGTTAAAAGGTGATAGGTAATAGGTGATAGGTATTAGGTTTAAAGAGGGGTTGTGCGTTGGCTACCTCCTACTTTATACCTATTACTTTTTACGCTATCTTTCATCTTTTCATCCTTTCATCATATAATAGCATCCCCTATAATTTTCAGTTTTCATTTTTCAATTTTCCTTTTCTGTCGAGATAGTACATCGTATCCACCGTGGAGGCGAACGCCGTCCAGTTGCCGATGACGTTCTCGCCACTGATGTTGCAGGGAATTGTCGCCGGGCTCATGAACGGGTTCTGTCCGACCGCCAGTTCGTACGACATCGCCGACCAGTATTGGAACGCGTCGTAGTCGAGAATGGAGGTCTTAAGATAGATCGTGTCGCCTTTGCGGTAGGTGACACGATAGTATTCCTCTTTTTCCTCGTCGGTCATTTCAGCCATGAACAGGGAGGATGGGTTGGAACGGAGGATTTCATAGTTGACGGTCTGCCCGTTAAAGGTGGCGTCGTCGAAGGCGACGGGAAAACTTGTCACCCACAGGCGGTCGTGCAGCTTTTTGCCATGCACTTTGATTCGGAACATGTAGTAGTCGTGTGTGCTGGCTCTGTCGGTGAGCTGGATGCGGGAGGTGGGCATCGTGTCGGTTGCATCCTTAAATGCCAGCCACGTCGAGTCGAGGCGGATGGGCTCCTGCATCGATGTGGTGGCGCTATACTCTTTTTCCTTGTATCGCACAGTGAGTGTGTAGCTTTTTCCTGGTTCGCCCAATAACGTCCGCCCCGTGTAGGCCATATAAATCGGTGATTCCGGGTTCAACGTGAAGGTCAACTGTTCCGTTTGCCCCGTAGAAGAGGTGACGGTGACTTCCGCATCGGTGATAAAAACATCGTTCATCAGCGTCTCCAGATCGATGGTGGAAAAGTAGGGCACGCTGCGGCTCACAATCACCATCGCAGGCTCCCCGTTCTCAATGCTGCCCTCAATGACGATTTTCTGCTCATAATCGGGCAATTCCACCTCAATTTCCTTCTGGCATTGGGTGAAAATCATTCCCAAGAGAATGAAAAACATTGTTTTATATAGTGCTTTCATCAATTTCATACTGGATCAGAATTTGAAATTCCACGTAATGGAGGGAAGGATGGGGAAGAGACTCATTTGGTAGGCCTTGGTGGTCATATCGAAGGATTGACCCTCCACATAGTTGGTTTGCGTCTCGAAGAAGACGAAGAACGGATTCTTCCGGTTGTAAACATTGTAAATCGAGAAGTTAAGCCCTGTCTCGAACCGTTTTTTCTTCACGATGGTCCAGTTGAGGGAAAGGTCGAGGCGGTGGTAGGGCTTGAGACGGTAGGCGTTGCGGTCGCTGTACTCGGTGGCAAGCGAGCCGCAGATGAAGTAGTAGCCGATGGGGATGGTCATCGTGTTGCCGGTGGCGAAAACCCATACGGCCGACACGTTCAGCTTGTTGCGGATGATTTCGTAGCTGAGGTTGATGGAGACATCGTGCCGCCGGTCGTACTTGGCATAGAAGGGCTTGCCGCCGTTCAAGTCGTCGAACTGCCGCTGCGTGAACGACAGGGTGTAACCGATGAAGCCGGTGAAGCGTCCGGTGGCCTTCTTCACGAAAAATTCCGCGCCGTACGACCAACCCTTGCCGAAAACGTACATCTGGTCGGCATTCTGGTTGATGTCGTCGATGTTGATGCCGTCCTTGTATTCCACCAGATTGTTCATGTGCTTGTAATAGAGATCGATATAGGTCTCAAACATGTTCTTGCGGAAATTCTGATAGACACCGAGGGAAACCTGGTGCCCGATTTGCGGCTTCACGATTTCTGTGGAAGGCATCCACACATCGGTAGGAAGAGAGATGGTGGCCAAGGCAACTTGGTGAAGATATTGGTAGTTAAGGGTGTAGGAGGCTTTGATGGAGGTGTATTCCGCCACTTTGAAACGCATGGAGAGGCGCGGCTCCAAACCGTTGTACTGCTTGATAATTTGTCCGGGCTTGTAGAGGATGGAGTCGGTGAGGATGCCGTAGTCATCAAAGACGAACCGCTTGAAGGGACCGATGAATTCAAAGTGGGAATAGCGGAGCCCGACGTTGATTTTCCACCACGGGAAAAGATCGAATTCATCGTTGGCATAAAGCGCGAGTTCGTGACCGTAGTAGGGATCCACGTTGGGTAGGGAGAGGTCGCTGATGCCGGCATCCACGGCCATTTTGTTCGGGAAAAAGGTGTGGAAGATGTAGTGGATGCCGAATTTGAACTCGTGGGGAAACGGTGGTGTGTAGGTGAGTTCCGACTTCAGGGCGATGTCGCGCACACCCGAGGTCATCTCCATCGTGTAGATGTCGAGCCCCATGGTGGTGGCGAAGTCGTAGTTGGTGAAGGAGAAGGTGGTGTTGAGGAACAGCTGCGGCGTGATGATGTAGTTCCAACGGAGCGAGGCGGCGGCGTTGCCCCAGCGGAACTGTGCCCGCGTCTGGCCCGTGGTGGACTTGAATCCATATACATCCTTGCCGTAGTAGCCGCCGAGGAAGAGGCGGTGCTTGTCGTTGATGATGACGTTCAGTTTGGCGTTCAGGTCGTAGAAGTAGAACTTGGTGCCTTTGAGCGGGGACGTCTTTTTGAGGAACGGCTGCACAAGCACGTCGATGTAGGTTCTTCTTCCAGAGATGATAAACGAGCATTTGTCCTTCTTGATGGGGCCTTGCACGGTGAGGCGGGAGAAGATGAGGCCGAGGCCGCCATCGACTTCGAACTTCTTCATGTTGCCCTCCTTCTGGGCCACGTCAAGCACGGAGGCGAGGCGGCCGCCGTAGTAGGCCGGCATCCCCGACTTGGTGATCTCCACGTTCTTGACGGCGTCGGCGTTGAAGACGGAGAAGAATCCGAACAGGTGGCCGGCGTTGTAAATCGTACATTCGTCCAAGAGCACGAGGTTCTGGTCGGAGCCGCCGCCGCGCACGTAAAAGCCGGTGTTTCCCTCGCCGCCCGACTGGATGCCCGGCAGCAGCTGGATGGATTTCAGCACGTCCACCTCCCCGAAGAGGGCCGGCAGCGCCTTGATGGTTTCAATCTTCATCTCCATCTTGCCCACCTGCGCGCTGGTGACGTTGTGGTCGGCGGCCTTCTCGCTCACCACCACCTCGTCGGTCATCACCGCCTCTGGCACGAGTTCGTAGTTCAATGTTGTATTTTTCTGTAAATCAAGGGTGTCAGTAACGGTTTTATAACCCATGTAAAGGATTTGCAGAATATACTGCCCTTTGGGCGCCGTCACCGAGTAGAAGCCCGATTGGTTGGAAAAGTTGGTGATGGACTGGCTTTTGTCCTCCATGGGAATCAGCGCCACGAGGATGTTTTTCATCGTTTCGCCGTTGGAACCGTCCTTCAGAATCCCGGACACGGTGTACCGCTGCCCCATCGCCGTGGCGACAAGAGCCATCAACATTGCCGTCAATATGATTGTCCTGGTTTTCAATTCGGTTGCTTTCAATTACAGGGTTTGCACCCCTGCTTGTTTTCACCCCTTCGGGGTTCTTTTTGTATGTTTCTTTTTTATTAGACGGTGCATGCACCGTCTTTACTATCCCCTAATTACTATCCCCTAATCACTATCCCCTAATCACTACTCAGATACTCCGTATCGGTATGTACGCCCCTTTGGTGACGTTCTTGCCGACGCGGATGTGCGGACGGAGCTTGATGGCGAAGTCGGTGTCGTTGTCGCCTAATTTTTTCACTTCGCCAAGAAAGTGCAAGGTGTTCTCAATGGCTTTCAGCGACTTGAAGTTGACAACTTCGGTGATGTCGATGGAGAAGTTCATCGGGATGATGGTGCTGCCGTGTGCGGGCACGACGATGTCTTCCTTGTTGATGCTGACGCCGGAAGCGATTTCCTTGTTCTGGTAGAGCACCACATAGTCGAAGCCGGCGATGGAGGCGACCCGTTTGTCGGGGTTCTTGGCCTCAAGGGTGATACCGATGGTAGTGGTGTAGTCCTTGTTGGCGATGGCTTTGGCGCATTTTGCCAGTGTGCCGGCCCCCATCTTCGACTGGTCGGTGCTGGTGGTGCCGAAGTTGATGCCCGCCCACGAAAGGCCAGTGATTCCGTGGAAGGAATAGTCGCAGTTGACCATCTGCACGGCACGGGAGAGCGAGCAGGCGGAAATTGTTATTAATAAGCTGATTATAAGAAGAATAACAGAGTATTTCTGTTTCATTTCATTGAAATTAAAAACGGGCGCAAAGATACAATATAGTTTGTAAAGTTCGTAAAGTTATGATGCACGGGTTTGACACTTGCTGTATTAATCATTTTTTTCAATTTTATAAAACAATTTTAGATAAAAAATGTACTTTTGCTGGCTCGAATTATGAATCATTTTATTATTGAAAAAATTATACAAAACTATGAGGAATCTTTTGTTTTCTTTGTTTGTTGTTGCTATTCTGGTTCCTTTTGGCTTAATGGCGCAAACTGTCACGCTTACTTTTACGGCGAAAGATGGCAATGATCATTGGATTCAACTTGACCGTGTGGTTGTTACAAACCTGACTAAAAGTTGGCAGGAAACCATCTATTGGCCTGACACAACACTGACAATGCAAAATGGCACCTTCATTGCCGAGTCAGTTGATGATGGCGGATTCTCTTTATCCCAAAACAATCCAAACCCTTTCAATGGCACTACCGATGTCAGGTTGACAGTGAAGGATGCGGGGACTGTGACTTTAGACATTACGAATGTGAGGGGACAGACTGTAAAGACACAAAATTTCATGTCTCTGCAAGCGGGCACCCATACATTCCGCATTCACTTATCTGTCGCTGGTACATTCATGGTTTCCGCCCGCCAAAACGGTAAAACATCGTCAGTAAAAATGATAAATAACGGGGATGATATGGGAGAAGGTATTGATCAAGTGAGCATCGTTGAGATACCATATTATGAAATCGCGACAGAGGTCACATCGAAATACGGAATCCGCGGTAACACTGCAAACCCATTCAATTTCGGTGATGTAATGGAATATGTAGGGTATGCATTGATTAATGGAGAAGAATTTGAGAGCCAACGTATTACGCAAGCTCAGGGTGCCTCGCAGACATTCGTGCTATCGTTTAGTGAGGCACAGAATCAACTGCCTACTGTCAGTACGGAAATGGTTACTGGCATTACAGCGGTTTCAGCTATAGTTGGCGGTAATGTGAATTCAGATGGCGGCGATGTCGTGATCGATAGGGGTGTATGCTGGGACAGCATTGGCAACCCCACACTCAACGATAATTGTCTCCATTGTGGTAGCGGTATGGGGACTTTTTCTGGAAACCTGACAGAATTGACACCGGGTAGAACATACTATGTGAGGGCATATGCCATCAATAGTGTTGGAACTGGCTATGGGAATATCGTCTCCTTTACCACAGCCGTTGTGAATCCGCAAGACGGAGATCCTTGTCCGGGCATTCCTTCTTTCACCGACATTGATTCCAATACGTACAACACGGTATGGATTGGTAGTCAGTGCTGGATGAGAGAGAATCTGTGTGCCACAAAGTATCCTGACAGCACCCCCATTCCGCAGTACTCTAGCTCCATCAGTGAAGATGTAGAAGCGGAATACTGGTGTTATCCGGATAATAATCCCTCCAATAAGCCCACTCATGGACTCTTATACAGTTGGACTTCTGTTATGCATAATTCTGCCTCTTCGGAAGCGAATCCGAGTGGCGTACAAGGAGTATGTCCCGACGGGTGGCATGTCCCAAGTGATGCGGAATGGATGCAACTTTTCAACTATGTGAGTAGCCAAAGTCAGTATTGGTGCAACGGCGACAGCACATATATAACCAAGTCATTGGCTAGTACTACAGGTTGGAATAGTACTGTTAATTTTTGTGGCATAGGGAATAATCAGGGTGCTAATAATGCTACAGGTTTTAGTGCGTTGCCTGCGGGTTCATTTTGCGTTAGCTGTAATAGTTTGTTTGGTGACGTAGCTTCATTTTGGTGTGCAACTGGATATGAAAATCTCTATGCTTATTGCTATGGTATGAATCGTTCTAGTCCATGGGTTAACAAAGATCATGTCAGTAGGAATAGAGGTTATTCTGTCCGTTGTGTAAGGGATTAATCGTATAGGAAAGAATGGTCATATTTGTAGAGACGCAAAATTTTGCGTCTCTACAAGTTTTGCTGCAATACCTGACGAACTTTATTGTATTTTTGCCGCCTTGAATTGAAATTTCTATTTATCTAATTTAAAAATATTCAGACAATGAATTTAATTGACCAAATCAAAGAAAACGCCCGCAAGTACAACCGTCGCATCGTCTTGGCTGAAGGCGAGGAAGACAGAACCCTCAAAGCAGCCGACCGCATCATCGGAGAGAAAATCGCCCAGATTGTCCTTCTCGGCAATCCCGAAGTGATCAACGGCAAAGCCGCTGAGTTCGGACTGAAGAACATCGGCCAGGCCACCATCATCGACCCGAAGAACAACCCGAAACAGCAGTTCTATGCCGAGATGCTTTGCGAAATCCGCAAGAGCAAAGGTATGCAGATGGATGAAGCCATGAAGCTGGTGCAGGATCCGCTTTACCTTGCCACCCTGCTCATCAAGAACAAGGAAGTGGACGGCGAGGTGGCCGGTGCCCAGAACTCTACCGGCAACGTCCTTCGTCCCGCCTTCCAGATCGTGAAAACCCTCCCCGGCGTATCCGTCGTTTCCGGTGCCTTCATCATGATTTTCCAGGACAAGAAGTGGGGACAGGATGGCGTGATGGTCTTCGCCGACTGCGCCGCCGACCCGAACACCGACGAGAACAAGCTGGCCCAGATTGCCGTCATCACGGCCCAGACCGCCAAGAACATCGCTTGCATCGAAGAACCGCGTGTGGCCATGCTGAGCTTCTCCACCAAGGGTTCCGCCAAGCACGAACTGGTGGACCGCGTGGTGAACGCCACCCGCATCGCCAAGGAGATGGATCCCAACCTTCTCATCGATGGTGAATTGCAGGCCGATGCCGCCATCATCCCGTCGGTGGGTGCCAGCAAGGCTCCCGACAGCCCCGTCGCAGGCCGCGCCAACGTGCTGGTGTTCCCGTCCCTCGAGACCGGCAACATCGCCTACAAACTCGTCCAGCGTTTCGCCGGCGCCGAGGCTGTGGGTCCCGTCATGCAGGGTATGGCCGCCCCGATCAACGACCTCTCCCGCGGCTGCTCCGTGGAAGACATCGTCAGCACCGTGGCCGTTACCGCCTGCCAGGCCGAGGCCGCTGCCAGAAAGTAATTTGGCAATTAATTGATTCTATGGGGAATGGAGAATTTCTCTATTCCCCATTTTTATAAAAAAACGCCCCCGGAACGCTTGTTCAGAATTATTTGGAAAAATATTTTCAAGGGACCTCTCAGATATTAAAAAAAGTTGTACTTTTGCAGCCTTGAATTTAAACGATACAAAATAATGAAAAAAGACATTCATCCAAAGGATTACAGAGCGGTTGTTTTTAAAGATATGTCAAATGAAACCGCATTTTTGACCAAATCTACGGTCCAGACGAAAGACACCATCGTGTGGGAAGACGGCAAAGAATACCCGTTGGTCAAGTTGGAAATCTCCAACACTTCGCACCCCTTCTTCACCGGTAAGATGAAGCTGGTTGACACCGCCGGTCGTGTGGATAAATTCCGCAACAAATACGCCAAACATCCGGCCAAGAAAGCTGAATAACCGAAATTTGTTATATCTTTGCAGCGGCTTTTTCCTTACAAAAAGCCGCATTTTTTTTGTCATAAAACATCCCGTATGAACCTGATACTGTTCGACAACTGGTGCCGCCCGCACCTGCTCCCGCTCACATACACACGCCCCGCCGCCGACATGCGCGTGGGCATCACCACCCTCCGCGAAAAATGGGAGCGCGTGCTGAACATGCCGTCATCCACCCTCACGGAAAGCTACCTTCAGGAGAAGTTCCCGCTCCGCACTTCCGGCGACAACCTGCTCGTGGCCGGCGCCCTGCTGCCCAACCCGCAGCTGGTGGAAGCCATCCGCACCCTGCAGCCCGGCGACGCCCTCTACGACGAGAACACGCTCCTTGCCTTCCGCACCGGTGACGCCCTCGACCTCCGCAACTTTTTTGAAAGTTACCTCCAGAGCGAATGTGGCGCACTTCCGTTGCGAATGGTACGCTACACCGGTTCTTACGATTTCATCAGCCGACCGTATCACATTTTCCTGCTGAACGGGCAGGAGATTGCGCGCGACTTTGCCGACCTCACCGCCGGCCGCCCCTCGCAGCCCCTCAGCCCTACCAACACCGTCATCGGCGACCCGTCCCGAATCTTCCTGGAAGAGGGCGCGGTGGTCGAAGCCTCCACCCTCAACACCACCAATGGTCCCATCTACATCGGCCGCGATGCCGAGGTGATGGAAGGATGCCGCCTGCGCGGGCCCGTCGCCCTGTGTGAACATGCCGTTACCAAGATGGACGCCAAAATCTACGGCGACACCACCATCGGCCCCTACAGCAAGGTGGGCGGCGAACTGAGCGAGACTGTCATCTTTGGTTACTCCAACAAGGCACACGACGGCTTCATCGGCAACGCGGTTATCGGGGAGTGGTGCAACCTCGGCGCCGACACCAACTGCTCCAACCTCAAAAACAACTACTCGAACGTACGCCTCTGGGACTACGCCACCCGCCGCATGGAGGAGACGGGCGAGCAGTTCTGCGGCCTCATCATGGGCGACCACGCCAAGTGCGGCATCAACTCGATGTTCAACACAGGCACGGTCGTGGGCGTGGGCGCAGGTCTTTTCGGCACGGGCTTCCATCCCAAATTCGTGCCCTCCTTCTCGTTCGGCAGCCCGGGCAACCTATACGAAACACACGATTTCGGCAAATTAATCACTACTGCACAGACAGTTATGGCGCGGCGACATAAAATTTTGGATGAGATTGAACAAAATCTCTTGAAAAAGGTTTATGATATTGCGTTACATTGTGAAATTTGATTTATGGAAAATAGAAACGAGCTTATACTAAGCGACTTGCTTAACAACGACAATAATTTCATCCCTCTTTTCTCCTCCGAAGACGAGGACCGTATCCGTCGTGACAAGATTCCCACAGAGATGGCGATTCTGCCGTTGCGCAACACCGTGCTGTATCCCGGCACCGTGCTCCCGATTACGGTGGGCCGTGCCAAGTCCATCAAGCTGGCGCAGGATTTTTCCCACGGGGAGTATCCCATCGGCATTGTAACACAGCGTGATACGGAAGTGGAGGACCCGCTGCTTTCCGACCTCTTCAACGTGGGTACGATGGCCCGCATCCTGAAATTCATCACGATGCCCGATGGCAGTGTAACCCTTATCGTCCAGGGAATCAAACAGTTTGAAATTGTCAACATCATCAACTATGAGCCCTATATCCGGGCGGAAGTGGCAGCCTATCCCACCAACGATTTCGACCGGAATCTGCGCAACCGCAAGATGTTCAAAGCTTTGGTATCTTCCGTACGCGACACTGCCGCCCAAATGGTGAAGCTGTCGTCGCAACTTCCGAAGGAAATCCTCTTTGCCATCAAGAACATTGACAGCCCGCTGTTCCTGATCAACTTCCTGGCTACTTTCCTTAGCCTTAAAGTATCTGAGAAGCAGCGTCTTCTGGAAATATCCGACATTGTCGAGCGTGCCGACGCCGTCCTTAAATATATGAACAAGGAGATCCAGATTCTGGAAATCAAGGCCGACATTCAGGACAAGTCGAAGCAGGAGATTGACCGCCAGCAGAAGGAGTACATTCTGAATGAGCAGATCAAGGCCATCCAGAAGGAGCTGGGCGATTCGCCTGTGGACCGTGTCTGCGCCGAGTTAAAGGAGAAAGCGGCGAAAAAGAAATGGTCGAAGGAGGTGCAGGAGGTGTTTGACCGGGAAATCGAGAAGTTGGCGCGTTCGAACCATATGTCGCCCGATTTTTCGATGCAGGTCAATTATTTGGAACTGTTGGTGGACCTGCCGTGGGAAGAGTATTCGGACGATGACTTCGATCTGACCCACGCCCGCAAGGTGCTCGACCGCGACCATTACGGCCTTGAAAAGGTGAAGGAGCGTATCATTGAATACATTGCCGTGCTGAAGCTGAAACAGGATATGAAGGCGCCGATTCTCTGTCTGGTCGGGCCTCCCGGTGTCGGCAAGACCTCACTGGGACACTCCATCGCCGATGCCCTGCAGCGCAAATACATCCGCGTATCCCTCGGCGGTTTGCGCGACGAGTCCGAAATCCGCGGACACCGCAAAACCTATATCGGTGCCATGCCGGGACGCATCATCCAAAGTTTGAAAAAAGCAGGTACTTCCAATCCGGTTTTTGTCCTGGACGAAATCGACAAAGTACTGGGAATGAACGTACAGGGAGATCCCTCCGCCGCTCTTTTGGAGGTGTTGGATCCCGAACAAAACTTTGCCTTCTACGACAACTATCTGGAAATCGGGTACGACCTTTCCAAAGTGCTGTTCATCGCCACGGCCAACAGTCTGAGCACCATTCCTCCCGCGCTCATCGACCGCATGGAAGTCATCGACATCTCCGGCTACTATCTTGAGGAAAAGGTGAATATTGCAAAGAAGCATTTGGTTCCCAAACAGTTGAAAGAAAATGGGTTGGACAAAGGGGCATTGCAGTTCTCGGATAAAATCATTGAAAGCATCATTGGCGACTATACCCGTGAGGCGGGTGTGCGTACACTGGAGCGTACGATTGCAAAGGTGATTCGGCACCGGGCTGCGGAGTATGTGCAGACGGGCAAACTGCCGAAGAAAATCACGAAAGACGACTTGATTACCATCCTGCACGCCCCGATGTTCCAGAAGGAGAACTCGTTGGACGAAGGCACCTGCGGCGTGGCCACGGGGCTTGCGTGGACTTCTGTAGGCGGTGAAATCCTTTTCATTGAGGCGGTTACATCGCCAGGCAAGGGCAACCTCACGATGACGGGCAACCTCGGTGACGTGATGAAGGAGTCGGCGACGATTGCCTTCGAGTACATCAAGTCGCACGCGGATGCGTTCGGCATCAAGCCGGAGATGCTGCAGGAGCGGAACCTCCACATCCATGTGCCGGAGGGTGCCACGCCCAAGGACGGACCTTCCGCCGGCATCACCATGCTCTCGGCCATGGTTTCCACCTTCACGGGACGGAAAGTCCGCGCCAAGATTGCCATGTCGGGCGAGATCACCCTCCGGGGTAAGTTGCTCCCGGTGGGCGGTCTGAACGAGAAAGTGCTGGCGGCCAAGCGTTCCGGCATCTACGACATCGTCCTTTCGTCCGCCAACAAAAAAGACATCGAAGAGATTGAGAAAACCTACATTCCCGATATGCGGTTCCACTATTTCTCCTCCATGATCGAGGCGGTGAATTTCATTCTGGAAAAATAGAGTTGAAAATGTTCCTCAAAAACAAAATCTATTTAGCCTCCAAGTCGCCGCGCCGCAACGAGCTGCTGCGGGGCATGGGCTTCGAGTTCGAAGTGATGCCGACCAACGTCAAGGAGGCGTATCCGGCGGATTTGTCACCGGCGGAGGTGGCGGAATACCTGTCGGCATTGAAGCTCTCCACCATTGACTTCCGGAAGTTTCCGGAGGGTAGCCTCTTCATTGCCTGCGACACGATCGTGGTGGTGGGCGGCGAGATTTTGGGAAAGCCGAAAGATGCGGCCGATGCCTACCGGATGCTCCGTCTGCTTTCGGGGCGTGAACATGAGGTAATCAGCGGGTTGACCGTGATGACGGAGGCGAAGAAATTGACAAAACACCGCACGACAAAGGTGAAGTTTCGGGAACTTTCGGACGAGGAAATCAATTATTACATAGAGAATTACAAGCCTTATGACAAGGCCGGCGCCTACGGAGTGCAGGAGTGGATCGGCTACGTCGGCATCGAGTACATCGACGGCTCCTATTACAATGTGATGGGGTTGCCCACGCAACTGCTGTGGCAGATGCTGGGTGAAATGTAAGTTCACCGTGTTCGGCATTGGGGGGGCTGACAGGTTCCTCATTTCAAAATGAAACGAAAGGGATCCAGTTGCCAATTTATGGACATAGAAATCATTTTATACCAACTAAAATCGGAACAACTTTCCGAACTATGTCGTACCTTTGCAGCCTCAAAAACCAACCACAATGAACATCCATATTTTAGAGCCGCTTGGCATTGCAAAAGAGCTTTTAATCAAGAAGATAACTGATAAAATCGGCACAAGCCACCAGCTGGTGCTGTTCGACGACCGCCGTGAGGACGAGGCCTCCCTCGTGGAACGCTCCGCCTGCGCCGACATCGTGGTGCTTTCCAACATTCCGTTCCGCAAGAACGTCATCGAGAAGTGCCCCACGCTGAAGAAAATATGCGTGGCATTCACCGGCATGGACCACATCGACCTCGCCTATTGCGCCGAAAGGGGCATCGAGGTGAAGAACTGCGCCGGCTACAGCACCGTTGCCGTGGCCGACCTCGTGTTCGGCTTGGTGCTTTCGCTGGCCCGCAACATCCCCGCCTGCGACACCGCCTGTCGCAACGGGGGCACCAAGAACGGCCTCGTCGGCTTCGAGCTGGCGGGCAAGAAGTTCGGCATCATCGGGCTCGGTGCCATCGGCAAACGGGTGGCCGACATCGCCAACGCTTTCGGCTGCGAGGTGTACGCCTACACCCGCACGCCCCGCCCCTACCCCGGCGTAACGCTCACGGATAAAGAGACGCTGCTCCGCGCCTGCGACATCGTGTCGCTGCACACCCCGCTCAACGACACCACCCGCGGCCTCATCGGACGGGACGAACTCGCGCTGATGAAGCCGACTGCATTCCTCATCAACACGGCCCGCGGCGGCGTGGTCGATACCCCGGCATTGGTGGAAGCCCTCCGCGAGAAACGGATTGCCGGCGCCGGCATCGACGTGTTCGACATGGAGCCGCCCATCCCCTCCGACTACGAGCTGGCGCACCTCGCCCACACCGTCGTCACCCCGCACGTCGCCTTCGCCACAGCACAGGCATTCGAGAAACGCGCCGACATCATCGCCGAAAACCTCAAAGGTTGGCTGTAACTCAAAAAATTGACGTACCTTTGCATCCTTAATTTACTTTGTTGGATTATGCAGAAAACTATCTTGGTTACAGGTGCTAACGGTCAGTTAGGCAAAAGTTTGCAACAGATTGCACCCGATTTTTCCGGACAATTCCGTTTCCTTTTCACCGATGTGGACACCCTGGACATCACCGACCTTGCCGCCGTCCGCCGGATGGCACAGGCCGAAAATGTGGATTTCCTCATCAATGCGGCGGCATACACCGCTGTGGATAAAGCCGAAAGCGACATCGAATTCGCCTATCTTCTCAACGAAAAAGCGGTCGCCAACCTCGCCACCGCGGCGAAAGAAACCGGCGCCTTTCTTATCCATGTTTCCACCGACTATGTTTTTGACGGACAAGCGTCTGTCCCCTATCGCACCAACGACCCGACGAACCCGACCTCCGTTTACGGAAAATCCAAACTGGCGGGCGAAACGGCCATCGTCCAGTCGGGATGCCGGGGCGCGATCGTCCGTACGGCGTGGCTCTACTCCCCCTACGGCAACAACTTCGTGAAGACGATGCTGCGGCTCGCCGACACCAAGGAGTTCATCAACGTGGTCAGCGACCAGACCGGCTGCCCCACCCTCGCCCTCGACCTCGCCCGCTTCCTTATGGCCGTCATCGCGCACGACGGGGCAACGGAAGGAGTGAAACGCTACCACTTCACCAACAAGGGACGCATCACCTGGTTCGATTTCGCCAGCGAGATCATCCGTCAGGCTGGAAAGACATGTCCCGTACACCCCATTCCCACAAGCAGTTATCCGACACCCGCCACACGCCCGGCGTTTTCCGTTCTGGACCTAAGCGAATCCGAAGCCTTCTTCGATATTCCCGACTGGAAGGAGAGCCTGACAAAAGTGCTGCCGGAAATCATCTACAATTACGAGCATAACATCTTCTAATCGCATAAAAATGAAACGATTCCTTTTCATAGTTCTTCTTCTATTTTGCGGCACGTTGGCGGCACAGGACACCGATGGCGGCGCGACCCCCATCCTGCAATCCCTCGCCAAGAAATACCAGGCTTTCACCTCCATGACCATCGACTACACCTACAAGGCGGTGAAGGAGAAAAAAACCATCGCCACACTGACGGGCAAAGTCGCCATCAAGGGGAAAAAGTACTACATGACCTTCGATGACCAGACGTTTTACTGCGACGGCGTGACGATGTGGAACTACCAGAAAAGCGCCAACGAGGTTTCCATCTACACCTACGACGAGTCGGACGACGACATACTCAACCCCGCCAAGATGTTGGGCAGCTGGCAGAAAGACTACACCGCCAAGTTCATCCGCGAGGAGGTGGAAGCAGGCAAATCCCTGCAACTCATTGACTTGACACCGAAGAAAGGACAATCCTACTACAAAATCCGGCTTTTCATCGACAAAAACAAGAACGAGATTGTCCGTTGTGCCGTTTACGAGAAAGACAACACCGTCTATACCTACTATTTCGACAAGTTTGCCAGCAATGCGGCCATCAGCGACAGCCAGTTTGTGTTTGATACGGCCAAGCACCCTGGCGTCAGCACCAACGATATGAGATAATATGCGCCGGTTCCTCGTCCAAATTCTTGTTTTTTCAGCATTTGCCTGGTTGCTTGCGGCCTGCAACCCTTCCAAGCATTTGAGCGACGGGGAATATCTGCTGACCAAGAACACCGTGAAGGTGGAGGACAAGAAGGGGATTGAGTTCGACAACCTGATTTACAAGGTACGCCCCCTTCCCAACAAGAAATTCCTGGATGTATTTCCCTTGAAAGCAAGTCGTTATGTAAACAATCTACCCAAGACCGACTCGTTGGGGAATGTCATCAAAGATACGAAATGGATGAAGCGGATGCGTGCCTCCGGTGAAGAGCCGGTGCTTTTGGACACGAATCTCATCACCTATTCACTCGACCAGATCCGGATAGCCATGAAAAAACTCGGTTATTTTGATGCCGAGTCGTATGCGACAATCAAATACAAGGATCCCAATAAGCTGCATCCCAAACGGCACAAGGCCGAAGTGACCTACCACGTAACAGCCCACGACCCCTTCTACATCCGTGATGTCCGCTACTCCATCGACATTTTCGAATACAAACGGATCATACTCAAGGACACGGCGAACCGGCTTTTCAAAGTCGGGGAGAAATACAACGCCGACAACCTCATCGCCGAGCAAAGCCGCATCGTCAACCATATCCGCGACAACGGATACTACTATGTATCCAACGACATCGTATCCTTTGAGATTGACACGATGGATGCGGACAAACACCGGGATGCAAAAGGGAACAGGACATTGAGCATCCGAATTTTAATCAATTTTTCAAAGATAAAAGACAAGGAAATCCGCGAGCGCCACGCTTATAAGTTCTATTTCAACGATGTCTATATCTATCCGAATTACGACATCACCCACAACTACAACCAGAGCGCCTCGCGCATTATCTACAGGAAAAAGAAGGACGACACCCGCTACCACATCATCCAAACCCCGGTAGATCCCAACACGCCCCGAAAGAACAAGCCCATCCCCGATATCCGTCCGAGAATACTGACAGACAACATTTTAAGCAAGAGCGGGCTCCCCTACTCCCAATCGCTGATTTCCCGTTCCCGCTCCAAACTGAACGGCTTGAAAAACTTCAACTACATCGACATCGAAGTGAAGGAAGCGATCAGCGGGCGCGACACCGTCAACAAGACGGGGCTGCTGAACACGGTCTATCGGCTGTCGCGCAGCAAGCTGCACTCGATAGCAGCGCAGCTGGAGGCCCGCAGCGACAAAGCAAGCCTGTCGCTCACCTACTCCAACAAGAACCTGTTCCGTAGCGCGGAGTACTTTAACATCAACATTTACGGAAGTCTCGGCTTCTACATCAGGTCGAAAACGTCGGAGGAGAAGGCGCGTTTCATCCTTGAAAGCGAAGAGGTCGGCGGTGAAATCTCCCTGGACTTCCGCAGACTTCTTTTCTTCCGCAAAACACAGAAAATCGAAGCCAACAACTACGGCACACTCATCAAGGTGGGTGCCCATTTCCAGAACAACAGCTTGTATCAGAGGGGGTTGTACAATGGTGCTATCGTTTATAGTCTCGCCTACACCTCGAACCTCACCCACACCATCACCCCGATCGACCTCTCCGTCATTGACATCAAGTCCAAAGGTGAGGAATTTGCGCAGGTTTTGTCGCTCTACTCCAAAGACTTCCGCCAGAAATACCAGGACAACTTCCTGCTTTCGTTCAAGTATGGCCTCACCTACACCCAGCCGGTGAAGAATCCACGGAACTCATTCATCATCCGTTTGAAAACCGAGTCATCGGGAATGCTCCTCAGCGCCATCTGCGCGATGGCGAAAGCCCCGAAGAACGACGAGGGCAAGTACACTATCGGCGGTATCAACTACGGTAACTTCGAACGGGCGGAGATCGATCTTCGCTACTCTTACACCATCAACAAGAACAATTCCATCGCCACCCGCTTCGACTTCGGCATCGGCATTCCGTTGTGGAACGCCACCACGCTGCCGTTCGAGAAGAGTTTCTACGTTGGCGGCTCCAACAGTATGCGCGCATGGAACTACCGCTCCCTCGGCCCCGGTTCCTACTATACGGAGGAAGAGGTCGAGCACGACATCCGCACCGGTGATATCAAGCTGGAGATGAACCTGGAGTACCGCGGCACCATCTACAAGTTCATCAAATACGGAATCTTCGTGGATGCCGGCAACATCTGGCTGAGCCACAAGGACGAGGATATGCCCAACGCCGAGTTCAGCATCAACCGGTTTTACAAGGAAATCGGTTTCGGCGTGGGTGTGGGCCTGCGTCTCGACTTCAACTTCTTCATCATCCGCCTCGATGCCGCCCTCCCGATCTACGACCCGAGCCAATCCCCCGACCGCCGCTGGATCGGTACCAAAACAACAAATGGAGTCTCGTGGCTTAACAAACCCATCAACCTCACCTTCGGTATCGGACACGCTTTTTAATTAGTTAAGAATCAAGAGTTCAGAACTAAAAATTAAAAATTTATATTGATTTTCTGTCACTATACTACTTTATACCTCTTACTTTACACCTCTTACCTTCTACTTTATACCTTCTACCTCTTAGTCCACACTCTAAACCCTATACTTTAGACTCTTAACTTTTAACTTTATACTACAATGACCCCTTTGGATTTTGCGAGATTGTTTCGGGACCAGATTCCGTTTGAGCTGACGGAGAGCCAGCGGACAGCGGGACGGGCTTTGACCAATTTTATCTGCAATCCAGATGAGAATCAAGTTTTTATATTGAATGGCTATGCGGGGACGGGCAAGACAACGATGGTGAGTGCGTTGGTGCGGACGCTGAAGAGCGTGAGGAAGAAGTGTGTGCTGCTGGCTCCGACGGGGCGGTCGGCGAAGGTCTTTTCGGTCTATTCGGGGCAAAAGGCGTACACCATCCACAAGTGCCTGTATTGGGCAAGCGAGCGCGACGGGATACGGGAGTTCTCCCGCCGCCCGAACAAGAACACCCACACCGTCTTCATCGTGGATGAGGCCTCGATGATCGGCGACGGAGCCGGCGACTCTCCCCTTTTCGGCAGCCGCAGTCTGATGGACGACCTCTTCTCCTTCGTCTTTGAGGGAGACCACTGCCAGCTGCTGCTGGTGGGCGACAACGCGCAGCTGCCGCCCGTCAACTTCGACGAAAGCCCGGCGTTGGACATCGAGTACATCCGGCGCAACTTCAACCTGACGGCCAACAGCGCCTCCCTCACCGATGTCACCCGGCAGACACAGGACTCGGGCATCCTGCACAACGCCTCCCTCCTGCGCAGCAAGATGCAGGACGAGGATTTCTCCTTCCCCATCTTTGATACACCCGTTTTCCCCGACTGCCAGCGGGTGAACGGCGAGGACCTTGAAGAGCTGCTGAACACCCTTTACGGAAGGAACGAGCCCGACGATATCGTCACCATCACCTACTCCAACAAACGGGCCTACGTCTATAACCAGGAAATCAGGCACCGCGTCCTCTACCGCGAGGATCAGCTGTCGGCGGGCGATTTCGTCATCGCCGTCAAGAACAACTACTTCTGGGTGCAGGATGACGACGAGGTCGGCTTCATCGCCAACGGCGACAACATGGAGATCCTGTCCATCAACAAGATACAGGAGCTCTACGGATTCCGTTTCGCCGATGTCACCGTCCGGATGTGCGACTACCCCGACCACGACAGCATCGACATCAAGGTCATCCTCGACAGTTTGGACTGCGAGGGGCCGGCGCTCAGCCGGGAGGACAGCAACCGTCTGTACGAAGCGGTCAGTCAGGATTATGCCGACCTTCCGACGAAGAAGGAGCGATACCAGAAGCTGCGGGAGGACCCGTACCTCAACGCGGTGCAGGCCAAGTTCTCGTATGCCCTCACCTGCCACAAGACGCAGGGCGGGCAGTGGCCGGTGGTGCTGCTCGACCAGGGGCTGATTCAGGACGGCATCCTCACCAAGTCATACTTCCGCTGGCTTTACACGGCCCTCACCCGCGCCACGCGGCAGGTCTATCTCATCAACTTCAGCGACACTTTTTTCGAAATGGAGAATTAGGTATGGAAAACAAGAAGAAACCGAAACAGTTTTTGGAGAAGCCGCAATATCCGGGTGGTTCAAAGGCGCTCCGCGAGTTCATCAACGGCCACCTGCAATACCCGGAGGACGCTATGGAACAGCGCATTGAGGGCGTGGTGTCGGTAGCCTACCAGGTAACGGACGAAGGGGATGTGGAGAACCCGACGGTCATCAAGGGGCTGTGTCCTTCGTGCGACGCGGAGGCGGTGCGGTTGGTGAAGTTGCTGAAATACGGCAAGGCGCACAACCGCGGGGTGCGGCTCAAATCGAACTGCAAGGTGAACATCAAGTTCAAGCTCGCCCCGACGGAGCCGGTGAAGATGGTGGTGTCGTACACGACCACGCCGTCGAAGCCGAAGAGCCCCAAGCAGCCGCGACCGAAGGGCGAAGGGGGCGGATACAGTGTGACGTGGTAGCGCCCGGTTGTCAAAACGTTACGAGAAACGCCCCAGCGCCATTGTTATTCCAATCAAAAATTTCACTATTATTGCACCGCTTTGCCTTCCCTTCGGCAGGCGGCTTTATTTTAATGCAAATAATTATCAATAAGTAAATTAGAACCAAAAAGAACTAAATAGATAGCATAACAAAAACACATAAATAGGCGTTTTCGCTTTTCTTTGGAAGACTGAAATCGGGAAATTTCAATCCATTACCACAAAAAAAGAGCAGAGACGCCCTCGGATTTTAGCCGTGGGCTTTTTTGTTTGTGGTAATAGGTTTTTCCCGGACCTCAGTCTCCAACATGAAGTCTGCGGTTATTTTTTTACTCTTCCCCAACTCCCCAACCAGCGCCAAAAAGAACCAAAAAGAACCTAACAAGCTGAGGATGAAGGTTGTAATTTTGCAAGGGTGAAAAAATTATTGGACATATAGAATTGACAATACATTGTTATGGCTTTATTGAATATTGACAAACTGAAAAAAGCAGGAGCAGATGCCCTGAGTGCGGCAAAGAAATCAGGGACAAATGCGCTTGAAGCAGCAAAAAAATCTGCGAAAGAGGCATCAGACTTGGCCTCACAAAAAGCAAAGGAGGCATCCGAAAAAGCATCTCAGATTGCAAAAGAGACCTCTGAAAAGGCTTCGCAAGCGGCAAAAGAAGCAAAAGAGAAAGCATCTCAAGCCGCAAAGGAAGCATCCGAGTGGGCCACACAGACGGCAAAGGATGTCACCTTATGGGCACAAGAAAACGAGAACATCCAAAACGCAATCAGCAAAGGAAAACAAGCTTACCTATTTGTTTCCGACAAAACCACAAATGCCGTGCAAATCGTTGGTAATAAATTCGCTGAACTGAAAGATGACGAGCAGGTGATTGCTGCATGGGAAAAAGCAAGCGAAGTTGCAGGGAAGGTGGGGCAGACCTCAGTAAAGGGGCTAAAGGTTATCTCTGGCGTGCAGGCTGTACAGGACCGCAAAAAGTCAATTCAAACCAAGGAAGAAGCCGATGCGCTGAAAGCGGAGGTGGAGGCCACCAATGAAGCTGTCCGCGACGATATGAACGAGGCCCTTGAAGAATTCGGCAAACGTAGATTGGAGGCATTGCACAATACTGTGGGCGTCTTTTTGGAATACCTGAATCGCCTTAATCAACGCTCCAAAGCCAAGGAATACGAATTCCTGACTGAAATTGAGATTAAACAGGAGGAAATCTCCGAACTAAAGCAAATTGACATGAAAGCCTCCGATGCAGTTAAAGTGTTAGCTGTGGGTGGTGGCTTCGCCACGATTGGACTGATTGGAACCCCGTTCCTTGTATCAACTGCTGTAGCATCATTTGCCGCAGCCAGCACGGGGACAGCAATAAGTGCTCTTTCCGGAGCGGCCGCAACCAATGCCGTATTAGCATGGTTAGGCGGCGGTGCTATTGCTGCTGGCGGCGGCGGGATGGCAGCAGGGGCAGCCGTTATGACTGCTTTGACAGCGACAGCCACTGTTGGCCTTGCTGTAATTGCCGTGGGCACACTGGCATCTGCTTTCTATGCACGCAAATACACGGAAGCCACCCAGTATCTTGCAGATATACAGGAGTGGGTAGCACAAACCGAAGCCAGTTGGACCGTGATGGCTGGCATCAAGCAGCGGGTGCTGGAACTACAAAATATCACCAGCGAACTGGAAGAACGCGCTATCGCTCAACTTCACAAGTTAGATCCCTATATAGATCATTTCGACAACAGCGACATGGCACAAGTACAATTGTTTCAGCAAGCGGCCATTATGGTCAAGTCGATGAGCGAACTGGCACAAGTATCTGTGCTTGATGAAGATGGAAATCTGAACGAACGAGCAAATATCGTGGCAGCAAAAACAGAAAAAATCTTAAATACATCGCTATGAACAAGAAAGAAAAAAAGAATGGCTTATTAAGTTCCTTAAAAAAAGGAAAAGAATTGTGGGAGTCACATGGTGAAAAAATCACAAATGTAGTAAAAAGAGGGAAAGAACTTTGGGACACACATGGCGAAGAGCTGACTGATGCCGTAAAAAAAGCGATTCCAGCCAAAGGCAAAAAAATAGACGTAAAGAGTATCGCCGGTGTTGTATCGGCCGGCAAATCAGCGTGGGAGGATTCTGGCAAGGAGATTGTTGAGGATGCTGTCGGACTGTTTTCAAACGATAATTCTACAGATTTGCCCGCCGAAATGTTATGTGATGAAACCGTCATAGAAACGGAGAATGTTGAAACTGCTGATGAGGATACATTCTTTGAAGATAAATTAGACACCCTATATGATACTGTCAAGACAACCGATCCAAGAAATCCACAGGAGGTGCTGGCTGCCATTTCAACTTTGACTCAAGTGTCAAACGAAACCATCCAGTATGTGGCCGAACAGGAGACACGTCGCGAGGAAATTCGTGCAGAGCGTGATGTCGCCATTGCACGCATCAATGCCATCAGCGACAGTATCAAGTTGTACCTTGAAAAAACATTTGACGAACGCAGTGCGATTTTTGCCAAACAGTTCGAGTGCGTTGATGCGGCTCTTCGTGATGGAAATACGGAGATGTTAGCCATGACACTCAACAGTATCAACTCCCTTGCCGCTTCCAGCCCTTTCAAGAATCTCGCCGACATAGGACAAGTCCAGAAAGCGCTCACTGCAGGGGACACCGAGTGGGATATATAACGATATAAAAATATACCGCTTATCGTCGCAATACATTGACAATAAATTAATTATAAAAATACTACTATGTTTGATTTTTTTGACAATACGCCACAGCTACTTCCTGTGAAAGTAAAAAAAGAAGAAGCAAAGCTCGTTCCATTGATTTCAGACCCTACATTGTTGGCTAAAAAAAGACAGGAATTGCAGGGGCTGGTAAAAAAAGCCACTGAAGACGGAGAAATTACCACCACGGAATATCGTGAACTCCTTGAATTGACATCGCAGGTTGGTGTAAACAATTCCGAGCTTAACGAAATGATTAAAATAGAATATAAGAAAGCCCTGATAGCGCGGGTTCAACTTTTTGCTGAGGATGGAAAGATTGACGAAAATGAGATGAAATTACTATTGAGACGAGCCAAAGAGATCGGCATGAGCAAGGAGGAACTGAATACTAGTATTAATGAGGCTTTGAGCAAGTATAACATTGAGATGAAGAAAAAAATCCGTAAAGTTTGCATTGCCGTCGCGACAGTAGCAGTAGGTACAGCCGCTGCGGTTATTGGGTTGAACTTCCAAAAAAACAAGACTATGCTTACTATGGCACAAAAGGGGAACCTGAAGGTTTCACTCTCTACCATAACAAAGAACACCAACACCTCCACAACACACACAAAAAATTCCAACATCCGGCACATCTCTGAAAAGAGGACAAGTCCAAGCAGTGATTATTGATATCAATAAAAATATGGAGTATGTCGAAAATCCATAAGAGAGTAGGCAAAATAAATTAAATACCAAAACAAAATGGAACGATTAACGATTTTTCTTATTATTCCACTTTTTTGCCTTGTTGCTTTGACAATGCATGGTTGTAAAGACCTTACCCGCTGCACAGCTAAAACGACTGTAAATATTCGCGAAACACCTGACGGACAGGTAATCGGAAAATTGAAAACAGGAGAATCTGTCTCTGTATTGGAACAAGGTGATGATTGGACAAAAATTGAACAGGGAGGCATTGAGGGTTATGTGGCGACACCATACTTAAAAGACTGTAAAACATATTCTAAAAAAGCAGTTTTTTGGTCTTGTGTTATTTTTATAATTTTGGTCATAATTGCACCCGTGTATCACTACAAAAAAAATGGCACATTAGATATGCGTTTTGGAAGGAGATAAAATATAGAGTAACGTTTTTTCAAACTGTGATTGATTATCGAATCTTCCTATCAGCAAATAATTAAATAACGGTGTTGGTTAATGGGCTCTGCCCGCGCTGTGACGTAAAATTTTAAAAGAGCCTATCAAATTAATAAAAGTATGGCAACAAAAGAAGACTATCAAAGACAAATTGATTCACAAAAAGGTGTTATAGAAAAATACAAACTCTATATCGAAGGAATAAAAAAGGAGATTTCCGACCGTCAACAGCAAAATAAAATAAAAACCCAAGTTAAGTCAGTAATCCAGTATAATAAAAGTGTCATTGAGACCAGGCGCAATGACATAAAACGTTATCAAGATTTAATTGCCGGAGTTAAGCGTCAAATTGCTCGTCTCCAGGAATTAAAGAAAAATGCCCCGAAAGCGTAATTCGTTTTGCAAGAAGGATGTTTTGGCGGAAATCTTGACAGAAAAAATGTAAAATAGGTAGTAAATAACCAATTAAAACAAAAGAAAGATGAAAAAACAGGAAAATTCATTCACTTCCTTTCTCCCCTTTGGAAGTCCTAATCCAAAAATAATAATTATAGGCACTGCACCTGGAGGAAAATCGCTAGAGTGCCAAAAGTATTATGCAGATCCGACAAATTGCTTTTGGGAAATGATAGCAAGCATTTACAATAATGGCAAACCTATTAAAGATGAGGATAAAGAAAAGATTCTCGTCAAAAATGGAATCGCCTTGTGGGATATATATGAGAATGGGAAACGGGCAGGGTCGGCAGACAAGAACATCGAGAATGAGGTAGTACGAGATATAGAAAACTATTTAAGCGAGCATCCAAATATTGAAAAAATCGTCTTTAACGGACAAAAGGCAAGTGATGTTTATAAGAAATTAAACATTTCAGGTCCCAATACTTTTGTTGCCAATTCTACTAGCGGCAACAACACCCACCTCAACAAGGCGGAAAAAATTGCAGAGTGGGCAAAATATCTCTGATAATAAGAGGATTGTGAAATAAGAAATATCCTTTCTACCCAGGCCCGTCCCATCGTGGCGGCCCTGTTTTTATTGTCTGGGGGATGGTGGTTAGACATGGTCGGATGTAGAGACGGGGCGCGCCCCGTCTCTACGGTTTTTCTGGGCAGGGGTGTAATGTCCGGTTGTAGAGACGTTTCATGAAACGTCTCTACAGGTGTATGTCCGTGCCTGTAGAGACGCAAAATTTTGCGTCTCTACAATAGGTTACATAATGCCGGTTCATGGAGACGCGATGAATCGCGTCTCTACACCCCCAGCCATTCCGCCGGAACCTCTAATTTGGAAAAGGCAAACAATTTCTTCCCGAGGTCTTTCAACGAGGCACCGATGTGGTAAACCGTTCCGTCGATAATCAGAAAACGGTCATGGAAGCGGGACGATTCTTTTATGGTAATGGGCGGATACTGCTGGTTATGCTTGGCCAAATCGGTTGCCAATACCCGCGAGATCTGCCGTGTGAGGATTCGGGCAGTTACGTCGGCTTTCCTTTTTGACAGTAAAAGGAGAACCGATTCGTCGATATAGTTGTCAATCAACAAAATGCTTTCTTTTGCGGATTTGACAAGGTCGGCTGCAAAGACGTAGGCATCAAAAATCTGGCCGTCGTAAAAAATACCTTGGGTGGGTGGCAGAGCGGTACGGACAAAGAATTTGATTTGCTGGTCATGTTCTGAAACGCGCTCCTCCAAACGTTCAATCCGCTGGTTGACGGCGTAACCACGAAGGATATAATCCTTTAGCACGGCATTAGCCCAACGACGGAATTGTGTCCCCACCTTTGATTTCACGCGATAGCCTACCGATATAATAACATCCAAATCATAAAGCCCTATAGGACGATCTGAATTTGCAAAGTGCAAAAAATGCACATTGCCTTCAAACTCCAGTTCACCCTCTTTGAAAATGTTATTGATGTGCCGTGTGATGACGGTTCTGTCCTTCTGAAAGAGTTCAGCCATCTGTGCTTGCGTGAGCCAGACTGTTTCATTCTCCAAACGGACCTCCAGTGAAATGGTGTTGTCAGGCTGGTATAAAACAATTTCGTTCTTTTGCATACCTTCTATTTTGAAAATAAAATATGCCGCAAAGATACGACAGAAAAATTCCATTGTCAAGCGACTTTGAAAAATATTTTATTGATTTTCAATAAGATAAAATAGCAATTTTTAAGAAGAAAGTGGTACATTTTAACAAACAAAACCACTTTTGGGCAAAAAAATGCCGGTTTTCAAAACAGGTAAACAACGATGTCAGAATGGTTTTTTCGGAGAAAATTGGGGAGGTTCCGCCGTCCGGTTTACGGAGACGCGATAAATCGCGTTTCTACAGGCACGCCGCTACCTATCCCCTTCCCCTATCGTCGCGGACTCCATCTTTTCCACCCAATGGAGCGCCTTCTGGATGGTGGCCACGTCGCGGATTTGCAGCGTCAGCTTCTGGTTCACCTCCTTCATCTGCACCGTGGGATAGTGCTTCTGCATAAACGACAGAATCTCCCCGAACAACGAGGACTGGTAGAACGCGGCGTTGGAATTTTCCACAAAATAGCCAACGAACGTCTTCTTTTTCAGCACGATCTTGTCAAAGAAGAGATTGGCAGCCTTGCGCCGGAGCGGGATGGTTTGCAACAGCTCTTCCGTGGCGGGCGGGATGGCCCCGAACATATCCGTGAGCTTGCTGCGGAACTTCGCCAGTTCCTCGTCCGCCCGAATCTGATCCAGTTCCTTATACAGACTCATACGCTCACTGAGACTTGACACATAGTCACTTGGGAACAGCAACCCCAGGTCGGTTTCCAACATGCACTCGCGTTGCACCAGCTGGTCGGTGCTTTGCTCTTCGTCGTAACCGCCCTCGTCCTGCAACTCCTGGATGGCCTCGTTCAGAATCTTCTGGTACATCTCGAAACCGATGTCGGAGATGAAGCCGCTCTGTTCCGCGCCCAGCACGTCGCCGGCACCGCGGATGTCCATGTCGCGCATCGCAATCTGGAAGCCGCTGCCGATTTCGGAATAGTCCTCAATGGCCTTCAACCGCTTGCGCGCCTGATCGTTGAGCGTGTCAAACGGCTTGGTGAGCATGTAACAGAACGCCTTCTTGTTGTTGCGCCCCACGCGCCCGCGCAACTGGTGCAGCACGTTCAGTGCGAAGTTCTGGGCATCGTTGATCACCATCGTATTGGCATTGGTGATGTCCAATCCCGACTCCACGATCGTGGTGGCGACCAGCACGTCGTAACGTCCGTCGATGAAGTCCATCATCACCTTTTCCAGCTCCTTGCCCTCCATCTGGCCGTGGCCGACGGCAACGCGTGCATCCGGCACCAGTCGCTTCACCATGCCCGCTATCTCCATGATATTCTGCACTTTGTTATGTACCACAAACACCTGCCCGCCACGCTGGATCTCAAAATTCACCGCATCCCGCAGGATGTCTTCGTCAAACGTATGCACCTCTGTCTGGATGGGGTAACGGTTGAGCGGCGGGGTGGCGATGACGGAGATGTCGCGGGCACCCATCATCGAGAACTGCAGCGTGCGTGGGATCGGCGTCGCCGACATCGTCAGCGTGTCCACCGTCACCTTCAGCTCGCGCAGTTTCTCCTTCGCTCCTACCCCGAACTTCTGCTCCTCATCAATAATCAGCAAGCCCAAATCCTTGAATACAACATCTTTACCCAAGATGCGGTGCGTACCGATCAAGATGTCGATTTTTCCTTCCTTGAGTTGAGTCAGCGTATCCTTGATCTGTTTTGCGGAACGGAAACGGTTGATGTAGCCCACTTTGCAGGGCATTCCCTTGAGGCGCTCGGAGAAGGTGGTGAAGTGCTGCAATGCCAGCACGGTCGTCGGCACGAGGACGGCCACCTGCTTGCTGTCGCACACCGCCTTGAACGCGGCGCGGATGGCGACCTCGGTCTTTCCGAAGCCCACATCGCCGCACAAAAGGCGGTCCATCGGGCAGTCGGATTCCATATCCTCCTTGATGTCGTGCATCGCCTTCACCTGGTCGGGGGTGTCCTCGTACATGAACGACGCCTCCAACTCGGTTTGCAGGTAGGTGTCAGTAGAATAAGCGAACCCCTTCATCGACTTACGCTTGGCGTACAGCTTGATGAGGTCCACCGCCAGCTCCTTCACTCGGCGTTTGGTACGCTCCTTCATCTTCTCCCACGTGCCCGAACCTAAGCGGTGCAGCGTGGGCGGCGTACCCTCCTTCCCCACATATTTCGAAATCTTGTGCAGCGAGTGGATGCTGATATACAACACGTCGCCTTCCTTATACACCAACTTGATGACCTCCTGCTCCACGCCGTTCACATCCATCTTCGCCAGACCTTCGTAAACGCCGATACCATGGTCGATATGTACCACATAATCACCGGGTTGCAGGTCACAAACCTCTTTCAACGTGAAGGCCTCGCTCCGTTTGTAGCGGTCGCGGATGACGAAGCGGTGATAGCGCTCAAAGATCTGATGGTCGGTATAGACGCACAATTTTCCGTCCTCGTCGCGGAAACCCTCGTGCAGCACAAAGCCCATCGGGGCATAGAGGTCGGCGGGCGCATAGTTCGTTTCGTGCTTGGCATTATACACCTGAAGCAAATCCCCGATGATGTGTTCCATGCGGGTGCGTTGCTGCTCGTTTTCGGTCAGAAAGACCGTCGTGTAGCCGTGCTCGTGGTTGTCAATCCATTCTGCCAGAAGCATATCCACATTCTTGCTGAAAGCATTCTGGGGAGCGATTTCAAAATCGCAGACAGCGGAATACTCTTTGAACCAATCCGAATCAATTTCTACAATTTTATGATTTTCAATGTTTTGAAGAAAAATATCCGAATCAATGTACAAATCTTCGGGCAAAAGGTGGCTGATGGGCGAATCAATCTTTTCGAACTCCTCGACCACCTTCTTGAAATTGCGATGGAGGGTGGTACGGATATCGTTTGTCTTTTTGAGCCAAAAAATGTCATCCGGACCGAGAAAGTCAAAGAAGCTGACCCGCTCCTTCACCTCCAGATCGGAAGCCAGCGGCATGATGTGCAGCGTGGAGACCTCCCGGATGGAAAGCTGGGTATTGGTGTCGAACAACCGGATGGATTCCACCGTATCACCCGACAACTCAATGCGGTAAGGGTATTCTTCCGAAAAGGAGAAAACGTCGAAGATGGCGCCGCGCCACGCAAACTGACCCGGTTCAAAGACGAAATCGTCCTGCCGGTACTGCGCCTCATACAGGAAATTGACGAAGTCGTCAATGGAGAGTGTTTCCCCTTTCTTGATGGCGAATGAATTCTTTTTCAGAATCTTGGTGGAGGTCAACTTTTCCGCCAGCGCCTCTGGATAGGTCACAATCACACTTTTTCCCTCGGCATACAACAGTTTGTTGATGATTTCCGAACGGAGCTTGATGTTGGCGTTGTCCGTTTCCTGCGGCTCGTAAGGGCGTCGGTACGAGGCCGGGAAATAGTGTACCTTTTTCCGTTCAATCGGCCGGTTGGCATCATCCAGCATCTTTTCAATATCATGGTAAAAGAATGCCGAAGACTCCTTGTCAGGAAAAACAAACAGCTGATTCTGTTTCAGTTGCGAAAAAAGCGGCGCCAATGCCAGCGACAGCGACGACCCGCTCAACCCGGTAATCCGCAAACGACCGCCGACACTGTTTTCATAAAAATCATCCAACGGATCCATTCTATGAAGATCCGGTTCGTTAGCATTAAAGAGATCAATGAGATCAGTCTGTGTCATTATTCATCAAAATATGTAGAGACACGGTGTACCGCGTCTCATTTTGTGTCGTAATTTCTTCTACCCCGGCCGTGCGTCTCCATCCAACATTGGTTATATTTCCGCGCCCAACGAACCGGCAATCAGGATGATGACAAGGGCAATGGGGGCAATATAGCGAACGGTGAAGAGCCAAACCTTATAGTAGGTGAATTTAAGGGTGCCGCCGTTGGTGAGTTCATCGCGGGAGTCGGCCGAAGGCAGCTGCCACCCCACAAACAACGTGAGTGCCAATGCGCCAATGGGCATGAAGTAGGTGGCCGTGAGCTTGTCGAAGAGACCGAATATGGTCTGCCCGCAAATGGTGAAATCGTGAAGCGACCCAAAGGAAAGTGAACACAGTGCACCGATGATGAAGACAATCACCGAACAGAAGATAGTGGCCATGATACGTTTCATGTGCAATTCTTCCACCGCCCATGCAACCAGAATTTCCAACAGGGAAATGGTGGAGGTAAGGGCCGCGATGGTGAGCAGTACAAAGAACAGCGTGGCGAACACGATACCTAAAGGCATGGCATTGAATACGTTCGGCAGCACCACATAGACAAGACTCGGCCCACTGGCGGGGCTCATCCCGAAAGCGAAAACCGCCGGGAAAATCGCCACACCGGCCAAAACAGCAATCAGTGTGTCGGCAGCGGCGATGCTGACACTGGTTTTCATCAGATTATCCTCTTTACGAACGTACGAGCCGTAAGTGACCAAACAGCCCATGCCGAGACTGAGGGAGAACAATGCCTGTCCAAGTGCCGAAAGGATACCGCCCGCAGTCAACGCACTGAAGTCGGGATTGAACAGGAACTCCAGCCCTTTGCCTGCCCCTTCAAGGGTGACGGAGCGGACACACAGCAGGATCATCAGCAGCAACAGCACGGGCATCAGCACCTTGCAGGTCTTCTCAATGCCCTTCTGCACACCCTTCACCACCACACCGGCAGTGAAAAGGATGAACAGTCCCAAAAAGAAAATCGGATGCCACGCATGGGTGGTGAAATTACTGAAAATCTGTCCAACGGCTTCCGCCGATTGTCCCTCGAATTTGCCTGCACCCGCGAGGATGATGTAATTGAAAGTCCAACCGGCGACCACGCTGTAGAAAGAATAGATCATAAACGCCGAGAGGATGGCGAGCCAACCCACCGACTGCCATGCCTTGCGCTGCGGGGCGAGCGAGCGGAAGGCACCCAGTACATTGTGACCGGAGCGGCGCCCCATGATGAACTCACTCATGATCAAGGGCACGCCTAACGCAAACACAAAGATGATGTAAATCAAGAGGAAAGCACCGCCGCCGTTTTGTCCGACTGTGTACGGGAAACGCCAGATGTTCCCCAGTCCGATGGCTGAACCGGCAGCGGCGGCCACTGCGCCAAAACCACTGGTAAAGCCCGCACGTTTTTCATTATCCATACGTTCTGAATTTGAAGCCGCAAAATTACAAAAAAAGTAGAGACGCAAAATTTTGCGTCTCTACAATTATAGATTCCCTTTCTCTTCTATTTGATCAAGAAGGGGAACTTGTCGAAATTCTTGAGGGCGATGCCCGTGCCCCGTGCCACCGCCATCAGCGGATTGTCGGCCACATGCACCTGCAGACCCGTCAGCTTCGAGATTCGCTTGTCGAGGCCGCGCAGCAACGCGCCACCACCGGCCAGGTAGATGCCGTTGTTGTAGATATCGGCGGAGGATTCGGGAGGCGTACACTCCAGGGCGCTGATGACACTCTGCTCGATTTCGGAGATGGAGTGGTCAAGAGCAGCGGCAATCTCGCGGTAGTTCACCTTGACAGCCATCGGCACGCCCTGCACCAGGTCACGTCCCTTGACTTCGTAATCTTCAGGCGGATTCTCCAAGTCCTCAATGGCGGAACCAACATTGATCTTGATGCGCTCGGCCGTGGTTTCACCGATGGCGATATTGTGCTTACGGCGCATGTAGTCAATGATGTTGTCGTTGAACTCGTCGCCGGCGGTCTTGCTCGACTTGCGGGTCACGACGCCACCGAGGGCCAGGACGGCCACTTCGCTGGTACCGCCGCCGATGTCAATCACCATGTTTCCGTCAGGACTCATGATATCCAGACCGATACCGATGGCGGCGGCCATCGGTTCGTAGATCATTCGCACGTCCTTGGCGCCGGCCTGTTCGGCGGAGTCGCGCACAGCACGCTCCTCCACTTCGGTGATGCCGGAGGGGATGCAGATCACCATCTTCAACGCGGGCGGGATGATGAATCCGCGCGTGCCCGCCATCTTGATGAACTCCTTGAGCATCATCTCGGTATGCTGGAAGTCGGCGATCACACCGTCTTTCAAAGGACGGATGGTCTGAAGGTCCTCGTGGGTCTTGCCCTGCATCATCAGGGCCAGCTTGCCCACCGCCTTCAGTTGGTGCGTGCTTTTCTCTATAGCAATAATGGACGGCTCGTTCACTACGATCTTGTCATTGTGCAAAATAACGGTGTTGGCCGTACCGAGGTCAATTGCAATTTCCTTTGTAAATAAAGAGGATAGTCCCATATTCTTGTCTTGGTTTTATTCTGAAAAAAGGGCTGCAAAGATACTTGCAAATCTTGACTTTATACGCCCTTTTTCCTTTTTTGTTTCAAAAAAATTTATTTTTTGCCGCCGTCTTTCGGGATGATCAACTTGGCGAATTTCAACAGCAGCACTTTTTCGCCGAGAGTTTCAAAATTGACGACCGCTTTCCGGTCCTCACCGGTGCCGTCGATCTTCGACACCGTACCATAGCCGAACTTGAGGTGGTAGATTCTCAGTCCCGGCACGATTTCGGGAGGGGTGGCAATCCGCCCGACGGACGACGCGCTGAAGTCGGGCTTGGGCTTGGCCGGCAGCTTCGACTTGGGCACGAAGGTCTTGCCGCTATACACCTCCCCCGCCCCGCTCTTTCCGGAGAACAACCCTTTCCCCGAAGAGGCTTTCCGAAGGGTCTTCTGGCACGACAGCGGGATTTCGTCCAGAAAACGGCTCGGCTCGCAGAACTGCATGCTGCCGAAACGGTACCTCGTCTGCGCATGCGTGATGGTCAACACCTTCTTGGCACGGGTGATGGCCACATAGAACAGACGACGCTCCTCCTCCAGCTCCCGCCTCGACCCAATCGACATCGCCGACGGGAACAGATTCTCCTCCAGGCCGGTGATATAGACATAGTCGAACTCCAGGCCCTTGGCCGCGTGGATGGTCATCAGTTTCACCTTGTGCTCCTCCTCGCTGTCCTTCTCGTCCGCGTCGGTCAGCAGCGCCACACTTTCCAGAAAACGGTCCAACGTCGGAGTGAAGTTCTCAATCACCTCTCCCGTGTCATCATTGAAGGTGGGTTCCTCCGCATTTTCGGAGAAATCTTTCATGGCGTCCAGCAGCTCCTCCACATTGTCCATACGGTCCTTGTCGGAGGGGTCGGCCTTGAGCGCGGCGGCAATGCCGGAGGCGAAAACGATATGCTTGCCCATCTCATAGGCATCCTTCGTTGCGAGCAAAGCGGTGAAACTCTTGATCTTGTTGGCGAAGTCCATCAGTTTCTCCTTGGTCGGACCATTGACGGGAACCTCGAAAAAGACAGGGTTCTCAATCACGTCCCACACGCGGGCATTGTGCTCGTTTGCGCACGCCACCACACGCTCCACCGTTGTGTCGCCGATGCCCCGCAACGGGTAATTGATAACCCGCCGCAGCGACTCCTCATCGTAGTGGTTGACAGCCAGACGGCAGTACGCCAGCACATCCTTGATTTCCTTGCGGGCATAGAACGAGACACCGCCGTAAATCCGATACGGAATGTGGCGCTTCATCAGCATCTCTTCCAATGCACGCGACTGCATATTGGTACGATAGAGGATGGCAATGTCGTTATAATCAACATGATAGTTATGCTCCACCTCGAAAATGGAGTCACAAACCGCCGCTGCCTCGTCGTTCTCCGTACCCGACTGCAGCACGGAAATCGGCGTTCCCTCCTCGTTCTCCGTCCACACCTTCTTGGGTATCTGTTTGTTGTTGTTTTTGATGACAGCGTTGGCTGCATTGACGATGTTTTGGGTGGAACGGTAGTTCTGCTCCAGTTTGATGAGCTTCGCCTCGGGATAATCCCTTTTGAAATTGAGGATGTTGTTGATGTCGGCGCCGCGGAAGCCGTAGATGCTCTGGGCATCATCGCCCACCACGCAGATATTATGGTGCGATGCCGCTATCTTCTTGATTATCATATATTGTGCGAAGTTCGTATCCTGATACTCGTCCACCAAAACGTACTGAAAACGGTTCTGGTACTTGAACAGCATATCGGGATGGTCACGGAGCAACACATTCATATAATATAATATGTCATCGAAGTCCATCGCATTGGCGTTGTGCATCCGCTTGTTGTAGCGGGTGAAAATCTCTGAAACGAGAGGTTTTCCGCACTCCTTGTCGTATTGTTTAGCCTCCGTATTACGAGCGTAGTCCTCGTCGGAGAGGAGATTCGACTTGGCGGCGGAGATGCGGTTGAGGATGAAATTGACAACGTAAATTTTGGGGTCAAGGTTCATCTCCTTGATGATATTGCGCAGCAGCGACTTGCTATCATCGGTGTCATAGACGGTGAGGGAACGGGAAAAACCGATTTTCTCGGCTTCGGTACGCAGGATGCGGAGGAAGACGGAGTGGAACGTACCCATCTGCACGGCCTTGGCACGCCCGTCACCGATGAGTTTCTGGATACGCTCGGTCATTTCACGGGCGGCCTTGTTGGTGAAGGTGAGGGCAAGGATACGCCACGGCACAATCCCCTGCTCCAGCATGTAGGCAATGCGGTAGGTCAGCACACGGGTCTTGCCCGAACCGGCACCGGCAATCACCATCACCGGACCGGCGACCTCCTGCACGGCGGCACGCTGCGAATCGTTCAACTGGGACAATATGTTATTTCCGTTCATTATAATGCAATGATATAAAACGTGTTATGGCGTTGGAACGCGATGAAAACATTTTGTAGAGACGTCATAATATAGCGTCTCTACAGAGGGGTTGCAAAGGTAGCATTAAAAAATTAAAAACAGGGGTGTTTCAAACGAATTTCTGAAAAAAATTTTTTTGCAGAAATCCTCCTATTTTTCGCAGAAAATCTCCGTCACACGCCCGAAGATGCCGGTAAGCCACGCAATGGCCATCCCGTAGTTGGTGACAGGCACTCCCGCATCCGACAACTGTGCCACGCGGTTGCGCAACTGCCTCTTGGTCACCATGCAACCGCCGCACTGGATGGCGATGGCATACTTCGTCAGGTCGTCGGGCAGCGGCTCCAACGCCGCCACGAAGTCGAACTCCAACTTTTTTCCAGTGACCTTCCGCACCAGCGTGGGAATCTTGTGCCGCCCGATGTCCTCGCACGAGGTGACATGGGTGCACGACTCCATCATCAGCACGCGGTCGCCGTCGGCCAATTGGCTGAGGAACGGCGTTCCTTCCAAAAAGAGGTCGAAGTTGCCCTTCGCCCGCGAAAGGATGATGCTGAAGCTGGTGAGCGGGATTTCGTGCGGAACCACCTCAGCCACTTTGGCAAAAACTTGGCTGTCAGTGATGACGAAGGCCGGTTTATGGGTTTTCAGATAGTCCTGAAGTTCTTCGGGCTGGAGGCACGCCGCCACCGCGTGGTTGTCGAGCAGGTCGCGGATGAGCTGCACCTGCGGCAGGATGAGGCGGCCTTCGGGCGCTTCCGAATCCTGCGGCATCACCAAGGCCACCTCGTCGCCCGCCCGCACCAAGTCGCCGACCAGCGTGTCGGCCTGGTACGCAGAAGGCAGGGTGATCCGCACGATGGCGTCGATCAGTTCCGGGATGCCGGCGCGGGTGCGGGCGGTACACTCCAGCACGGGCACCTCCAGCCGCTGCAGTTCCTCACGGAGGGCGGCGGACAGCGGCTGTTCATCAGCTTTGTTGTGGACGATGGCGAAGGGGACAGAGAACTCCCGGAAGCGGGTGAGGGCGGCGCGTTCGGGGTCACCGAACGTGTTGTGCGAGATCACCAAGAGCGCCACATCCACGGTCTTGAGGGCCTCGTAGCTCTTGCGGACGCGCTGCCCGCCGAGCGGACCGTCGTCGTCAATGCCAGCCGTATCGACCAGAACGGCGGGACCGATGCCGAAAATCTCGATGCTTTTCCGCACGGGGTCCGTCGTCGTGCCGGCAATGTCCGACACGATGGCGACATCCTGCCCCGCAAGGGCGTTGACCAACGAACTTTTCCCTTGGTTGCGACGGCCGAAAATGCCGATAAACACACGTTTCGTTTTCATTCTCCTTATTTTTGAAACGGGTGCAAAGATAAAGGAAAAAAGTGTTATCTTTGCCCCGTTTTTTGAAAAGCGAAAACAATTAATCACATAAATTTTATCAACCAAATAATCAACTATGAAAGTTTTAGTCATCAACTGCGGAAGTTCTTCCCTCAAGTACCAACTCATCGACATGGCCAACAATGCCGAGCTGAAAGCCAAGGGTTTGGTGGAGCGCATCGGCCTTGAAATGGGCGAGTTCACCCACAAGCCGGTCGGCAAGGACAAATACTACACCCAGACCCCTATTCCGGATCACGCCGCCGGCATCAAGCTGGTGCTGGACGCGCTGACCGACCCGAAGATGGGCGTCATCACTTCCCTCGATGAAATCGGCGCGGTGGGTCACCGCGTGGCACACGGCGGCGAGTACTTCACCCAGAGCTGCCTGATTGACGACAAGGCGATTGCCGAAATCGAAAAGCTGTGCAAGATTGCCCCCCTCCACAACCCCGCCAGCCTCGTCGGCATCAACTCCATGAAGAAGCTGCTCCCCAACGTCCCCCATGTGGCCGTTTTCGACACCTCCTTCCACCAGACCATGCCGCCTCACGCCTATCTGTACGCCATTCCTTACAAATATTATGAAGAAGACCGCATCCGCCGTTACGGCTTCCACGGCACCAGCCACAAGTTCGTCGGACCGCGTGCCGCCGAAATCGCCGGCGTGGACTACAACCACTCCAAGATCATCAGCTGCCACCTCGGTAGCGGCGCCTCCATCTGCGCCATCAAGGACGGCAAGTCCGTTGACACCTCCATGGGCTTCACTCCAGTGGAAGGTCTGATCATGGGCACCCGCTGCGGCGACCTCGACCTCGGCGTGATGCTCCACATCGCGGAGAAAGAGAACATGAACTTCAAGCAGATCACCACCTTCATCAACAAGGAGTGCGGCCTGAAAGGCGTTTCAGGCAAGGGCGTTGACATGCGCGACATCCGTGCCGGCAAAGAAGCGGGCGACCTGCGTTCCACCTACGCTTTCGACATGTTCTCCTACAGAGTGAAGAAATACATCGGTGCCTATGCGGCGGCAATGGGCGGCGTGGACGTCATCCTGTTCACCGGCGGCATCGGCGAGAACGCCTTCTTCCAGAGAGAACCCATCTGCGAAGGCCTTGAATTCCTCGGCGCCAAGCTCGACAAGGAGAAGAACAAGACCGTCATCGGCGACGACGCCATCATCTCCACCCCCGACTCCAAGGTGAAACTCGTGGTCGTGGCCACCAACGAAGAATTGGTCATCGCCACCGACACCTTCAACATCGCCACGGGAAAGAACTAATAACGAGATAATACGAATGTAATTTCTTTTGTAGAGACGCAAAATTTTGCGTCTCTACATTATTTTAATATTAAAACCAAAACAAATGTCAGATCTCGACCAATTATTCAAATCCAAAGGATACAAAGCCTTCATGAAGAAGCTGCTGTGTTTCTCCATCCCGGTGTTGATACTCGGACTTCTTTTCATGTATATGAAGTGGCCCGGCGGAGAGGTGATGGCGAAAGCTGGCGGCGGAACCCTGTTCCTCGTATTGGTTTTCTATATCATTGAAAAGGTGAAATACAGGGATTACGACGATAACCGCGACAATTAAAACGTCCCTGTAGAGACGTTTCGTGAAACATCTCTACAATTCCGACAACAAATAAGTCCGCTGCCATCAGACAGCGGACTTATTTTATACATAAAATGAAAGATTTCGGTTACAGCTTGCTTTCGTTGTCCACCAGCATCTTGTTCATCTTGTTATAGGAATTGATCATGTAAATCTCATAACCCATATAAAGCAGCCATGCGAGGATGACGAGGATGGCGACAAACGTGTGGTTGAGGTTAAGGAAGAATCCCTTGATGCCGAAGAAGACACCCATATTGAGGAAGTCCGTGCAGGCGATGGGCAGGAACCAGTAGTTGAAGCAGACCATCAGGCCGCCGACCACGAGCGGGAGGATGCACTTGGCGAAGAGGTGGAGACCCCACCAGAGGCCGATGAATTCCATCTGGTTCTCGTCTTCATCGTCAGCAACGATTTCCTTGCTCTTCAGGATGTACTTGGTCTCGTCCCACAATTCGGAGAAAACGGAGCAGGGTTTCATCAGGTTATAGACAGGGATGCACCAGCCCAGGATGGCCCACATCGGCTTCGTGCTCTTTTCCATCCACGGGGAGACGGCATGCACATTCTTCATGTTCTTGAACGACCAGAGGGCGAAGAGGACCACCTTGCCAATGAAGAGGAGGATGGCAATCATAATCACGACGTTATACGCTTTACGCGGACCTTTTGAATCCTGTTCCAACTGGGTGTATTTGCCAATCATATCGGCATTGGCCACGCAGTTCATCTTCAGGGTGTCACCTGCGCATACCTGCATGGTAGAATCTTCCGTAATGGCAGCCACAAAACTGTTGTACTGGTCTTCATCGAACTTGATGGCGTTCTGGAGGTCGTCCTTCACTTTCTTTTCCACCTTACGGTCTTTTTCAATGGCCTTGTATTCTGCCTTCATGGAGTCGATCTTGGCGGTCAGGATGACTTTCTGTTCCTCGGCATTGTCGATTTTCTTCTGGCAGTCGCCGATGACCTGCTCCAGACGGAGTGAATCCTTCACGTAGGCATCGTACATCGGTTTCGTGTTCTGGTACTGGACATTCACCTTGTCGAAACGGATGAGGAGGACTACAGAGATGATGATACAGACGGCAATGACCGCATCCAAAAGCATGGCCAGCTTGCCAAGTCCCACATTGTTGGTGATTTTTTTCATACTAAATGTCTTTTAAAACACTATTTATTAATAACTTATATTTTTTTTACATTAAACTATAATGAGGTGCAAATTTACAAGAAATTTCCAATCGGATTGCGGTTTTTGAAACTTTTTTCTTTGAAGTCCCGAGAATTATTTTTAATAAATTTCCGTCCATGATTTTTTTTATTTTTTTTCAACTTTTGATAGAATTAAAACAAGATTTTAGTATCTTTGCCGCCTTGTAAAATTTTGTAAAATGGAAAAACGTTGGATTCTCAGTCCCTCGCCGGACGAACGGGAAGTTGAGGAGTTTAGCAAATTATTGTCCATTGAGAAACCGCTTGCCTCCCTGCTTATCAACCGCGGCATCCGGACAATGGAAGACGCCGAATTGTTCTTCAACCCCGACATCTCGAAACTGCACGACCCCTTCCTTATGAAGGACATGGACAAGGCGGTGGAGCGTCTTTCCAAGGCCGTCATCGACAACGAAAAAATCCTGATTTACGGCGACTACGACGTGGACGGCACCTCCGCCGTGGCACTCGTCTATTCGTTCCTGCGCGACATCATCGGATCCGACTACAAGAACTACATCGAATACTACATTCCCGACCGCTACCTCGAGGGCTACGGTATTTCCGACCAGGGCATCGAATACTGCCACGCCAACGACTTCACCCTGCTGATATCGCTCGACTGCGGCATCAAGGCCAACGACAAGGTGGCCTTCGCCAACAGCTACGGCATTGATGTCATCATCTGCGACCACCACCTCGAGGGGGACGAAATCCCCGACGCGTACGCCGTCCTCGACCCCAAGCGCAGCGGCTGTCCTTACCCCTACAAAGAACTTTCCGGCTGCGGTGTCGGCTTCAAGCTCATCCAAGGCTATTGCAAGAAGTTCGACCTCCCCGACCAGCTCTGGCTCCAGCAGCTTGACCTTGTGGCCATCAGCATCGCCTCCGACATCGTCGCCATCACCGGCGAGAACCGCATCCTCGCCCACTTCGGCCTCATCATCATCAACCGCTGGCCCCGTGTCGGCATCAAGTCCATCATCGAGCAGTCGGGCACCAAGATCCACTACCCCCCCACCGGCAACACCATCTTCAACCGCGAGATCTCCGTCACCGACCTCGTCTTCAACGTCGGTCCCCGCATCAACGCCGCCGGCCGCATCAACACCGGCCGCGAGTCAGTCAAGCTGCTCATCTGCGACGACGAGGACAAGTCGATGGAGATCGGCAAGAACATCAACTCCCACAACGACACCCGCCGCGACCTCGACAAGAAGGCCACCGGCGAAGCCGTCAACGAGATACTCTCCAACGACGACTTCCGCCACCGCAAGAGCATCGTGCTCTACAATCCCGGCTGGAACAAGGGCATCATCGGTATCGTCGCCTCCCGCATCGTGGAGGAATTCTACCGTCCCACCATCATCCTCACCAAATCCACCGACGGTCTGATTACCGGCTCGGCCCGCTCCATCAAAGAGTTCAACATCTACAGCGGCATCGACCACTGCGCCGACCTGCTGGAGCACTTCGGCGGCCACACCTACGCCGCCGGCCTCTCCCTCAAGGAAGAGAACCTCCAGGCCTTCATCGACAAGTTCGAGCAGTACGTCGCCGACAACATCCAGGACGAAAGCGCCTTCATCCCCGAAATCGACGTGGACATGGAGCTCGACCTCACCGACATCACCAACAGCTTCATGGCCAACCTGAAACGATTCGCCCCGTTCGGTCCGGGCAACATGGCGCCCATCTTCCTCACCCGCCGCCTCGTGGAGGAGGGCAACGGCAAGATCGTCGGCGAAAAGCACATCAAGATGCGGGTCTGCTACCGCGACCGCAACTGCCGTCCCATCGATGCCATCGCCTTCAACCAAAAAGAGAATTTCGACAAAATCACCTCCGGGCGCGAGTTCGACATGCTCTACCATGTAGAGGAGAACACATGGAACAACGTGACATCCATCCAACTGAATGTCAAAGATATTAAAACAAGTGTGCAGGAAGTCTAAACCGCCGGCTCCGAATCCGTTCCCTCCGTTTCCGACATATTGACCAGAAAACTGAAATTCACCCGCCCGTAGTGACGGTGCTGGTAAAACTTGGGATGGTTTGAGAAATCCACCTCCTTCTTGTGTTCAATGACCAGCCATCCGTCGGGCTTCAGCAAGTTGCGCTCGAATACCAGCTGCGGGATTTTTTCGATACCTTCCATATCGTAGGGCGGATCGGCGAAGATGATGTCCACCGGCAGCTTCTGGTGCTCCAAAAAAGAGAAAGCATCGGCCTTGATGGCCGTAAGGTTCAGATATTTCAGTTCGCCCGCCATCTTCTTGATGAAGTTCACGCACGGCTGGTGGATGTCCACCGCCAGCACCGAGACCGCATCGCGGGAGGCGAATTCCAGACTGACATTGCCCGTTCCCGCAAACAGGTCGATGACCGTAACGGCCTCAAAATAAAAGTAATTGTTGAGGATATTGAACAGGCTCTCCTTGGCCATGTCGGTGGTGGGTCGCACGGGAAGGTTGTCCGGTGCCTTGATGTGCCGGCCCTTGTTCTTGCCGCAAATGATTCGCATAGGTGATTCAGGTTAAAACGGTAACAGATTCAGGACGGTGTGCGCCGCCACTTCCTTCCCCTCGGCAGTACGTATAGTGGCGGGCAGACGGTCGCCGGCCCAGTCCATATCCGGGAAGTATTGGTTCACAAGCTCGAAACTCTTTTTTGCTTCCGGAAGTTCCCCGCCAAAGAGCAGATGGCACTCGTCGGCTTCGATTTCATGCTGCCGGAGGACATTAGCAATGTGATAAACCACCTCGTCGCCGATGGTGAAACGGAAGCCGCTGACAAACACCAAACGGTTGTAACAGAACAGGATGGACTCTGCCATAGAGCCGTGAAAGAAGAGAAGCATCCGATGGGGCGTGTCGCTGCAGTTAAGTTGGAGATAGCGGGCGAGGACCATGGAGCTGTGTTGAAAGACGGGAGTGATACCCACCTGTCTCAGCTGTTCCACTTTCCCTGTGGGAACAGGATAAAGGACGGAATATCCATCCCACTCGTCACGCATAACCGTGTCGTTATCTGATAGTTCCGTGTGAATTTTCAGAAATTGAGAGGCGGGTTCCTCAAAAAGTTCGTCGGGAACAAGGACGGGGGGCATCGGATTGACGACCACGCGGACGTCGTGCGACCCCTCGCCAAAGAAAATGCCACATTCACGGAGCAATGCAGTGAATGAGGCATTCTTATGGTTGGATAGCAGGAACGAGCCGTCGGGCTGAGCTTTCAATAGCGAGAAGCCGTTTGTGTGCAGACCGACTGCCTTGTAACTGGCATTATTCCGCGGTTTTTCCATACTCGATGACTTCGATGGAGGGTTTCACGGTGTCGCCCAACTGCACGCCGACACAGTTTCTTCTCTCGCGCATGTCGTTTTCAAGACCGCTGTAGAAAATTTTGCCGAGGCCGCGGCTGATGAAGTTCTTTTCCGCCGGAATAGTGGACTTCTGAAGATCGGTCAGGATCACCTCGACGGGGACATAGACAGCGAACTTCTGCACGGTTGAATCCGTGGTGCAGATTTCGATTTTGTACTTCTGGTTGTCGGTATAGGGAATATACTGGAAGTTCTCCATCACGACATAGTCACTGTAGTCGCGCTTTTTGTTGATTTCGCCGAGGGTTTCTTCCATTTTCTCCTTGATGGGGACTTTGATTTCGACGGTTTCGTAGTAGCCCTGCTTCTCAGCTTCTTCCATGGAAAGACCTTCAGGAATGGTATCGCTGGTACGGCGGGTGGAGGTCACCGTGAAGAAACCATTGGTGTAAAATTCCTCCAGGTCCTCGATTTTGGCAGCATACTCGCCGTTTTCCTTCTTGTAGAGTTTCTGCAATTCGGCAATGGCCGTCAAGCGGTTGACATTCAACTCCTTTCTCGCATTGTAAACATCAGCGAATTTCTTGGGACGGAGGATGGATTTGGTCGTCAAAAAGACGAAAATCAAAGCAATAATGATTAAAAGCGTGCTTACTAAAACTTTACTTTTCATATTTTGAAACTTATAATTATCCTAATACACAGCAATTTCGCTATTTCACGAAAAGGCGGGCAAAAATAGTAAAAAATACATTAGCGGGAATACCTTTCCGTGCATTTTATAAAAAATATTTTGCGTAAGTTTGCCGTCCTATTTCTTGATATGTTTTACCTGTTACAGAAAGACTTACGGTTTCAGATTTTCGTCTTGGTCGCGCTGTCGGGGCTGTTTTGCTACCAACTGTTCGCACTGCCGGTCACTTTCTGCTCACCTGATTCTTTTCTGCCATACGCACAATCCATCGGGAAATGGGTGAATACCTATCCCCTTTCAGCGCGGATCGCCATCCTGTTCCTGTTTGCCTTACAGCAGGTTATGCTCTTTGTCTATTTCAAACGGAGCAAGTTCGACGAGCAGACTTCCTTGCTGCCTTGTGCGGCATTGACGCTCTTCACCGTGGCGGGCGGACCCGCTGCGGTTTGCTCGCCCATCTTCATTGCAAACACTGTCATGACCGCGCTGCTGCTTCTGATTGACGACTCCGGTCGCGGCCACCAGAAGAGCAGAGTTCTGGTGGCAGGAATCTTGGTGGGTGCCGCCACCTTCTTCGACCTGTCTCTCTTCCTGCTTGCGGCAGCATTCCTCTTCATACTGCTCACCAACCGTTTCAACTCCATCAGCGACATCTTTGTCGTCATCACCGGCATCCTTATACCATATATATATATTGCTGCATGCTCCTTTTTCGTGGGAAGCCTCCCGCAGGATTTTGACACTTTCACGCAAGCACATCTGAACTTTCCCCTCCTTACGGGGACACAACCGTCCATTGTGGCCGTCATCAGCGCCATTGTCGGTTCCCTCCTCTTGGTTTACATATTTGTACGACTGAAAATACGCTTCGATTACAAACTCATCGTCGTGCGGAAGCGATTTATCAACATCCACATTCTTTTTTTCGTTCTTGTGGGTGTGTTGCTTCTGACCAACCTGCCCTTCCCTGCTTCAGCCTGTTACCTGTCTCTTCCGCTTTCCCTGTATCTTGCCTCCTACGCGCCAAGCCGCCGACTGACCATCACCAAGGAGGTGGTGCTCACCCTTTTTCTCACGGCGGCGGTCCTGCTGGAGATGGGGGTATAAAAAAACTTTAACCATTGATTATCAACGATTAAAGTTTTCTTGGTGGAGAAGACGGGATTCGAACCCGCGACCCCTTGATTGCGAACCAAGTGCTCTACCAACTGAGCTACATCCCCTCGCTTTTTCGGGCGGCAAAAGTACGACAATTTTCGTTGCAAATCACACCCTGTTTTCAATTTTTATTCAGTTTTGTCCCACCTACATTTTGCTCATTTCGTTCGCACGATAAAACCTTCAAACTTGATAAACTTTCAACTTTACAAACTTGATAAACTTTCAAACTAAAGTCGTATCTTTGCACCCTTGATTATGAATCATTAACTTATTATAAAACAATATAAACAAACTGATTATGAGTAAGATTATTGGAATTTTTGGTCGTCAGATCCTCGATTCGAGAGGCAATCCCACTGTGGAAGTCGATGTTTATACCCAGACTGGTGCGATGGGTCGCGCCGCCGTCCCCTCCGGTGCCTCCACCGGCGTTCACGAAGCCGTGGAACTCCGCGACGGTGACGAGACCGTGTTTCTTGGCAAGGGCGTTATGAAGGCCGTGAACCATGTCAATAAGGATATCGCTGAAGAGATTGTGGGAATGGAAGTTACCGATCAGGCCGCCATCGACGCCCGCATGATCGAGCTGGACGGCACCCCCAACAAGGGCAATTTCGGTGCCAACGCCATCCTCGGCGTTTCCCTCGCCTGCGCCAAGGCCGCCGCTCAGGAAACCGGCCAGGAACTCTACCGCTATATTGGCGGCTGCAACGGCCATATCCTGCCCGTCCCGATGATGAACATCCTCAATGGCGGTTCTCATGCCGATAACAATATTGACTTCCAAGAATTCATGATTATGCCCGTGAGTGCGCCTACGTTTGCCGAAGCGCTCCGCATGGGTGCCGAAGTTTTCCACAACCTCAAGAAGGTGCTGAAAGCCAAGGGATATTCCACCAATGTCGGTGACGAAGGCGGTTTCGCCCCGAACCTCGGCTCCAACGAAGAGGCCATCGAAGTAGTGCTCGAAGCCATCAAGAAAGCCGGCTACGAACCCGGCAAGGATGTCTTCATCGCCCTCGACGCCGCCGCTTCCGAATACTACGATGCCGACAAGAACATCTACAAGCTGAAATGGTCCACCGGCAAGGAGTACACTCCCGCTGAAATGGCTGAATACTGGGCCGAATGGTGCGCCAAGTACCCCATCCTCTCCATCGAGGACGGCATGGCCGAGGACGATTGGGACGGCTGGAAGCTGCTCACCGACAAGATCGGCAAGACCGTTCAGCTGGTCGGCGACGACCTGTTCGTCACCAACGTGGAACGCCTGAAGATGGGTTTGGAAAAGCAGGTTGCCAACTCCATCCTCGTGAAAGTCAACCAAATCGGTACGCTCACCGAAACCATCGAGGCCGTGACACTGGCACACAACAACTCCTACACCGCCATCATTTCCCACCGTTCGGGCGAAACGGAGGACACCACCATCGCCGACCTCGTGGTCGCCTTGAACACCGGCATGATCAAGACCGGTTCCGCCAGCCGTACCGACCGTATCTGCAAGTACAACCAACTGCTCCGCATCGAAGAGGAACTGGGCAACACCGCCATTTTCGCCGGTCCCGCCGTTCTTAAACGCTGGGGCAGATAATCGCGCCACAATGAATACGAAACGTTCAGTCCTCCTTATCTTCACCGGCGGCACCATCAGCATGGGCGAATCGCCCGACAACGGCTCGCTGGCTCCGCTGGATATGGAGGCCATCCAAAAACTGATACCCGAACTGGAGATGCTGCCCGTCAGCATCTCCTCCTTTTTCTTCGACCCGATGATCGACTCGTCGGATGTCGATCCCGAATTCTGGATCAAGATAGCCCGCACCATCCAGGACAACTACGATGCCTACGACGGCTTTGTAATCCTGCACGGCACCGACACGATGGCGTACTCCGCCTCCGCCGTCAGCTTCATGCTCCAGAATCTTACCAAGCCCGTGGTTTTCACGGGGGCACAACTGCCTTTAGGCGTGCTCCGCAGCGATGCCAAAGAGAACCTGATGAGTGCCATCGAAGTGGCCGCCGCCTACGACGAGGACGACGAGCCTATCGTGCCGGAAGTGAGCATCTATTTCGAAGATTCGCTGATGCGCGGCAACCGCACCACCAAGCAAAGCACCGAGTACTTCAACGCATTCGAGTCGTACAACTACCCGGCGTTGGCCAAGGCCGGCGTGCACATCAAATACCGCACGCTCTATATCCACCACGACCACAGCGGACTGCCGTTGGAAATCAACACGAAATTTGACACCAACATCGCCATTCTGACACTCTTCCCGGGCATCAAGGAAGCGGTAGTGGAGTCAATTTTGCATACCCCGGGACTGCGGGCCGTGGTGTTGGAGAGTTTCGGTGCCGGCAACGCGCCCCGCGCCGAGTGGCTCTATCGCCAGTTAAAAGCCGCCTCCGACCGCGGCATCATCATCGTCAATGTCTCGCAATGCCATATCGGCACCATTGAGATGGGCCGGTACGAAACGAGCCTGAACCTTCAGAAAGCCGGCGTGCAAAGCGGCTACGACATGACCCTTGAGGCCACCGTCACCAAACTGATGCACCTGCTGGGCAATTACGACGACAACAGCATCGTCAACAAAAAATTGCAGGAATCCATCTGCGGCGAGGTAACACTGTCCTCGCGATAAAAAATCCATCTTTTGTAGAGACGTCATAATATGGCATCTCTACAAATGGTTACATATAATTTATATCGTTTTGTTGTAGAGACGCGATTCATCGCGTCTCCGCGCACCGCGTCTCTACAGGTATATGATTTCATGTCATTCGCCGAAATTTTCCGAATTTCGCACTTCGTCCCGGCACCATCTCCCAAAACCTGTTTTTTAACGAATTTGTAGGGTTTTGAATCAAACCCTGTCACTTTCTTTCGTAAACCTGCATCTTTTTAATTCTTTGTTTTCCAGAAAAATAGCAGAAAACGGCACTTGAAAAAGCATTTCGGGTGTTGTATCTTTGCGGACAGTTTCCATTTTAATTCACTCAAAAAAATCAAAATAATATGGAGAATGAAGTTCGCGAAAGTGCCCGCATCGAGAGCGCAACCATCAACCTGTTGACCGACTTCGGTTTCAAGCGTATCTTCGGTACGGAGGCATACAAGAAGAATCTTATCCGTTTCCTGAATGCATTTCTGAAGGAATATATAGGCACCATCAGGGACATCGACTACAGACCGACGGAACATCTCGGGCTCTTGGAAAAGGAGAAACTACTGATCTACGATGTATTTTGCAGCACAAAGAAGGACGACAGAATCATCGTGGAGATGCAGAAGGCGAGCCAGGAGTTCATCCGAGACAGGGTCATCGCGTACTCGGCGCGCAGCATCAGCAGCTCGCTGAGGAAGGGCGACCGGAAGTACAACTTCCCGAAAATCATCTCCATCATCCTTGTCGATTTCGAACTGCCGGACCTGAAGGGCAGTGACCGGTTCATGCAGCGGGTGACGTTACGAGATGACGAAAACCAAAAATTTTCTGAAAAAGTGGCATTTGTTCTGATAGATTTGACTAAATTTGCCGCCCAAACGGATTTCGGGCAGCTTCCCGGCGCAAGGGAGAAATGGTGCTACGCCATCAAGAACATGTGGCGGATGTCGGCCAGCGACATCCCCGCTGCGGACACCACATTCCGGGAGTTGTACGAAGAGTGCAAACTGTCAAAACTGAGCGACATGGAAAAAGAAGAATATGAAAAAAGCATTTTGGAGTACGACGATGTAAAGGACGCGATTGAGTACAACCGCAGGCTGGCACATGAAGAAGGTAGAGAGGAAGGCGAAAACACAGCCCGCCGCCTCCTTGTCCGGAACATGCTCGCGGAGGGTATTGCCTCTGCCATGATAGCAAGGATTTCCGGCCTTACCGAGGAAGAGGTGCTGGCGCTGGCGAAAGAATGATCCCCCGCCATTCTGGAGATCAACGCTCGTCGTAGAGACGCCATATTATGACGTCTCTACAAAAATCCGGTTTCCCGCTGGTAGAAGGCTCTGCATTGCCCATAACGACGGAATCCCGGAATTATATCGTATTATATTGTGTCGTATCGTGGTGGTGTGGAAGGGGTGTTTGTAGGGATGTCATATTATGGCATCCCTACTATTCACCATACCTTTGTCCCGCTAATCGCGCACACAACGCACGGAAGCCCCATTGTTCTTCTGATGGTTGTTGTCGTTGTTACGGAGCATACCTTCCGTGTCCTGGCTCAATTCCCGATAGTACGCATTTTTGTTACTGCTCTGCGTAGAAGACCAGAAGTAAGTGTTCTCGGACGTTTCGTTAAAGCTACCATTGTAGATGCCAGCAGGCAGGGCGGAAAACCCGCTGCTGTTGCGTTCCGCATTGGCATAGTTGCCCGGAACATTTGCCGTGTTGCTGCTTGTCCAGTCACAGCCCGTGGAGAGCTTGCCCGCATGACTTCCCTGATAGCCTGTGCCTGATACAGTGGAACCGTTCACCTCCGACTCCATTGTGCTCCACTCCGCATCAGTCGGCACATGCCAACCCGTGGGACAGACACCCTGATGGTTGCCCGCAGGAGTGAAGCTGAAATCTTTGTTGTTAAAGGAACCAGCAGCGACCTCCACATAGTTGTTCGAGCTGGCCGTATCCATGGCCGCACACCAGTTGTAGAGAAGACCGTAACGTTTGGCTTCATACGTAGTCTGGTCGTTATTATACCATGCTGCCATCTTGCTGCCAAAGCAGCTTACTGCAGTGACCACAATATTGCTCCCTGTCTTGGGCGAGTGCGAGCACCGCAGGTTCTCGGCCATCCAGCACTGGCTGCCGATCTGCACCACCGGATACGCGTTGCCGTCGTAGTCCGTCACTGAGGTGACTTGGCCGGAGCCATCGACGGTTTCCAAGCCGTGGTTTGCCCCGTTGTATCCGTTGCCTGTGTATGTGCTACCAGTTTGTGCGGGGTGGCTGCCAACATAGCAGGGGTTCACCGTGCGGTCGGCCGCCGTGGAAACGATAGTTACGGTCACCGTACGGCTGAAGGTGCAGCCTTCAGCGCTGGATGCGGTGATAGTGACATCGTGGGTACCATTGCCGATAAGGGTGGAGGTATAATCGTGTGTAGTGGAAGTGGTTATGATAGTGCCGGTTTGTGAGTCACCCCAGTCAATATAGTTGGGATTTCCGCTCACTTCCTTCACCGTCACAATGCCATCTGTTTCACACAGGCCGATAATTACAGGATTGTTACTCACCATTACACTTTTCGTGGCATCCATGGTATAGCCCTCGGTGGTGTTCGTGGCGGTGACAGTAACGGTGTACGTGCCGGCAGAGGTGAAGGAATAGGTGGCGGTGTTGCCACTCGTGGAAGTGGGCGTGCCGCTCCAGCTGTAGGTGTAACTGTCGCTGTTGCTCGGGGTGACGGTGAAGGTCACATCCATAGAGGGAGCACCGCACAACTTAACAGTATCGTCGCCAGTCCGGGTGATAGACAGCATGACGGCATCCCTGACACAACGCACGGAGTATCCGGAGTGCTTGTGATACGCAGCCTGGTACATAGTCATATCTTCTGTTCTATAGTGCCAGACAAGGTTGTTTTTGCTTTCACCGGGGTCATCCGTAGAAGACCAGTAGGTGGCTTCTACGCCCGCATCGGCGTAGTCCCCATTGTGGTACCAGCCAGAAGGCACGGCGGAAAACCCTGACTCGTTTCTATGTGGGTCATCAAGGATTGCAGTAGGCCAATCGCAACCATAGGAAAGAGCTACCGCACCACCTGCAGTGGAGGCACCTGTGACGGAGGCCATCTCGCTCCACTCTGCATCAGTCGGCACATGCCACCCCATCGGACAGATACCCTGATGGATGTCCGCATGAGTGAAGGTGAATATGTTGTTGTTATTACCAGTCATAACCTCCTGATAGTTGCTCGGGTTAGCCGTGTCCATGGCTGCACACCAGTTGTAGAGAAGGCCGTAACGTTTGGGGTCATACGTAGCCTGGTCGTTAGTGTACCATGCTGCCATCTTGTTGCTATAGCTAGCATTCCCTGTAGCATTAACCACAATGTTGGTCCCCGTCTTGGGCGAGTGCGTGCACCGCAGGTTCTCAGCCAACCAGCATTGGTTGCCAATCTGTACCACTGCATATTCGTTGCCATCGTAGTCCGTCACTGCGATGATGTTACCATCAGTGTCGGTGGTCTCCAAACCGTGGTCTGCAGCATTGTTATAACCGTTGTTTCTATACTCATTGCCCGTCTGTGCCGGGTGGCTGCCGGCGATGCAGGGATTGGGGCTGTAGTTGCCGAGAACAGCCCTCTTTGTGATAGAGCAGCCATCGACACTCATACCGGTCACAGTGTACACTCCGGCAGGGGTTGAACTGCTCACCATCAATTCGTTTGTAGCGTTGCTCACCTCCACGTCAGAGGAGTTTTTCCATGAAAGCGAGGTGCAGTTGTTATCGACCACAATCACCTTGTTATTGCCCGGATCCTCACAAAGTACCAGCGTGGCTAGCGTGCCGCCGGCATTCAACGTTACACTGGTCGTAGCGGTCAGCGTGTAGTTCGGGTTGGTGCGTGTGGCGGTGACGGTAATGGGGTAGGTGCCCGCCGCATTGAAGCTTACTGTGTCCTTATCGGTGGTGCTGGTGCCGTCACTCCATGCAAAGGTGTAGTTGCTGGCATCGTCTCCGGTAATCATGGCGGCGTAGGGGACAGTCTTTTCGCTCTCATTACAGAGGTACATCGATCCGCCGCCGGTAATGGAAATAGTTGGGTCAGCACCGGTGGTCACGGAGTAAGGGCCGTAGGTCGTGGTGCTATCTTCGTTGCTCACTTTTACAATGACGCAGTATTCGGTTTCTGCCACAAGGCCGAGTTGCGAAATGACAGTGTCGCCACCGGTGGCTACGACCACAGAATTGCTGCAGGTGCTGTAGGAGGAGGACTCCTTCGCGGGACAGTCGCCCGCTCCTTTCTGCACATAGCACACCTCAACGGTGGCTTCAGGCGACTGTTTCGCATCGACATCATTCACCGCCACACTGAAACCGGTGGGGTTGACGGCGATGGGGTTAGAAACGTCGGCAGTGGGAGCTTGGGTGGGTGTGCGCTGTTGAACAATCGGCGAGGGGGCGCTGCCGTAAGAGTTGGTGGCGGTGTACTGCACGAAATAGTTGGTCTTCGGTGTGAGGCCGGTGAAGGTGTAGTTGTCGGCATCGGAGGCCTGCACGGTCTGGCAGGTGGCATTGCTCATGTCGCTGTTGGTGGAGATGCAGATCTCATAGGAGGTGATGGGTTCGACGGAGGTGGCATTGGTTTTCACATTCATGGATGTGGAAGTAACATTGCTCACTATGGGGGCGTTGGCCGTGATGACACTCTTCAAGGCCGCAAGTTCGTCTTTCAAACGCTGAAGGCTGTCGAACACGCTGTTGATGCGGCGGTTCAGGCTGTCGAACACAGCGAGAAGGTCACACAGGTTTACGGCCTCTTGGGTGCAAGAGGAGGACAATGCGGTGGCGAAATCGGGAGTGATGGCATTGGGTACGGTGACGGAGCCAGCTCCAGTAAAATTGTGGTCGCCTGTGAACGTATTGCCATTTATCAGCGCCACGTTGTCGCAAGTAGTTTCAATGGTGGCACAGAGGTTGCTTTCCGTCACATAGTGGTTGTTGGTCAGGCTATCGTGAATCTGCTCGCCGATGTTGTCCGCAATGTTAGCAATGCTGTCGTGGATCCAGCCCGTCACACAGTCCTTCACGCTGTCGCAGACGTGCGTGTTGAAGGTGTTCACGCGGTTGGTCAGTTCCGTCAGGTCGCTGATACCCGAGATATTGGCAATGCTGTCGTGGATCCAGCTCGTCACACAGTCCTTCACGCTGTCGCAGACGTGCGTGTTGAAGGTGTTTACGCGGTTGGTCAGTTCCGTCAGGTCACTGATGCCCGAGATGTGGGCAATGCTGTCGTGGATAGCGTTGCCCATAACGGTTTCTGTCACATAGTGGTTAGCATTCAAGTACTCTTTAATGCAATTTTCCACGCTGTCACAGATGTGTGTGTTGAAGGTGTTCACTCGGTTGGTCAGTTCCGTCAGATCACTGTTGATGTCTGAAATGGAGTCGTGGATGGCATTGCCCATGACGGTTTCCGTCACATAGTGGTTATTGGTCAGGGTGTCGTGAATGGCGCTGCCTGCGATGTTGTTCACAATAGTGTCAATGGCGTGGTTGATTTCGGAGTTGCCGTCTGCAATGGCTGTGGACACACAGTCGTTCACATCGTTGCAGTTCTGGATTTCCAAGCTGCTCAGCGCGTTCGTAAGGCTGTCGTGGACGATGTTCGCCACCACGGTGTCGATGGCGTGATTGATGTCGGAATTGCCGTCGGCGATGGAGTTAAACACACATTTGTTCACGTCGTTGCAGTTCTGGATTTCGTAATCATTCAGCGCATTCGTCAGACTGTCGTGGATCTGTGCGCTGACAATGTTCTCAATGTTATAGACAATGCTGTCGTGGACGGCATTGGCCATAACGGTTTCCGTCACATA